>VFQP010000191.1_pt1 | contig 164859 bp, 149 predicted proteins | sample 3512351 | NCBI WGS metagenome assembly VFQP01 (sample SAMN10412372, study PRJNA504923) | tailings metagenome | isolation source: Relicate 1 Philex TSF1 revegetated site | place: Philippines: Tuba, Benguet | collected 2017-08-29 | reverse complement strand
AGGTAGCGAAATTCCTTGTCGGGTAAGTTCCGACCTGCACGAATGGCGTAACGACTTCCCCGCTGTCTCCAACACCGGCTCGGCGAAATTGAATTCCCCGTGAAGATGCGGGGTACCCGCAGTTAGACGGAAAGACCCCGTGCACCTTTACTACAACTTTGCAGTGGCATTAGAGAATGGATGTGTAGGATAGGCGGGAGCCTTTGAAGCCTGGGCGCTAGCTCGGGTGGAGGCAACCTTGAAATACCGCCCTTTTGTTCTTTGATGTCTAACCGCGGTCTGTCATCCAGATCCGGGACCCTGCATGGTGGGTAGTTTGACTGGGGCGGTCGCCTCCCAAAGAGTAACGGAGGCGCGCGATGGTGGGCTCAGGCTGGTCGGAAATCAGCCGCTGAGTGCAATGGCACAAGCCCGCCTGACTGCGAGACTGACAAGTCGAGCAGGGACGAAAGTCGGCCATAGTGATCCGGTGGTTCCGCGTGAGTGGGCCATCGCTCAACGGATAAAAGGTACGCCGGGGATAACAGGCTGATACCACCCAAGCGTCCACAGCGACGGTGGTGTTTGGCACCTCGATGTCGACTCATCACATCCTGGGGCTGGAGCAGGTCCCAAGGGTTCGGCTGTTCGCCGATTAAAGTGGTACGTGAGCTGGGTTCAGAACGTCGTGAGACAGTTCGGTCCCTATCTGCCGTGGGTGTAGGAATATTGACAGGATCTGTCCCTAGTACGAGAGGACCGGGATGGACGGATCTCTGGTGGACCTGTTGTGGCGCCAGCCGCATAGCAGGGTAGCTATATCCGGACGGGATAACCGCTGAAGGCATCTAAGCGGGAAACCCACCTTGAAACGAGTATTCCCTGAGAACCGTGGAAGACGACCACGTTGATAGGCCGGGTGTGGAAGTGCGGCAACGCATGAAGCTTACCGGTACTAATAGCTCGATCGACTTGATCGTTCCCATTGCTCATGCCCATCAAAGGCATCTGAAAATCCAGCTTCTCGAAACCGATTGGGCATGCGCTTTGTCGACCTGGTGGTTATTGCGGGGTGTCTACACCCGTTCCCATTCCGAACACGGCCGTGAATCGCCCCAGCGCTGATGGTACTTCGTCTCAAGACGCGGGAGAGTAAGTCGCTGCCAGGTCTGCAAAACGCATCCCCAATCAATTCTCTCACATAATGTCCGGCATCAAAGCCGGAAAGCAGAACCCTGGAAAACCAGGAACCTATGGTGACGCGGGGTGGAGCAGCCCGGTAGCTCGTCAGGCTCATAACCTGAAGGTCGTAGGTTCAAATCCTGCCCCCGCAACCAAATCAATCGAAAACCCCAGCACCGTCCAGGCGCTGGGGTTTTTGTTTTGCCTCTACCCTACCGCGGTGGGCTTGGAGCTATCCCTTCGCGGCGCGCTGGCTTGTCGGTCGACGCGCGGGACGGCCGGCGCGAGAGCGAAGGCCGCAAAGGGCCTTGTCGTGGCCGGCCTCTGGTCGGAAGGCGGCAACCATGTTCTGCCGACCGGATCGGGGCCGCTCGCAGCCGCGCCGGCCTTTTTCAGGACCGTTTCCCAAGGAAGCGATCGAGCACGTTGCGGGTGATCTGCTGGGTGCAGAAGTCACCGCGGCTGAGGCCCATCACCCATTCGCAAGTGCCGGCGGTGAACACCTCGCCGTCGCCGCGCTTCATGGCGACGATCATGCCCGATCCGTAGCGTTGGGGATCGGTCTCGCCGCTGTCGGCGCTCGCGCCGGCAGGCTTGGCCGAGGTCGTGGAGTCGGCCCGGCCGTTGCCGATGTAGTAGCGGAAGCCCTCGCCCCGATGTTCTTCCTCGACCCGAACGGCCGGGGCCATGGCGAGGATCTCGACAGTTGGCGGCGCGCCGTCGTCCCCCGTGGGATAGGGCAGTCCCTTCCGGAAAGTGTAGTCGAGGCCGTCGACTTCGTAGGCGAAGATGCCGGCCTCGTCGCCGATCACGTCGCCATAGTGGGTCTCGGTGCCGGCAAAAGCCCAATGTCCGGGGCGGTAGACGGTGAAGCCGCGGCTGGCGCGCGGTATGAAGGCGCCCCAGGAGGAATAGATGCCTTGCGCGCCGTTGACGCCGAACGTCGTGGCGCCGGGCCGCCCGATCGCCGGATCCTCCCAGACGCCGGTGAGCAGCGTCTTGCGATCGGTCCCGCGCACCGGATCCTCCGCATGTGCCCGGCCCTTGTAGCAGACCTGCCGGCGACCTTCGTCCTCCAGCCGTACCTGCCACAGGAAGTTGCCGGCGAACCGCGCCATCCTGCCGCCCGCGTCGACGAACGCGTCGACCGTGTCGCGCATCTCCTTCGTCCAGTATTCGTCGTGACCGACGATCACGCCCGCGCCGTACCGCGACAGGATTTCCGGACGGTAGTGCAGGTCGGTCTGGGTGATCATGTCGAAGGCGTATCCCTCGCGCTCCGCCCAGACGACGAAGTGGCGATCGAACTGTGCCCAGCCGGCGGACGAGAAGAACTGTGCGAATCCGTTGGTGAAGGCCCATTCCTTGGTGGGATAGCGGGGCGCGTCCCAGGCCGGCCGCTTGATCGGATCGCAGAGACGGGGCGCACCCGGCGGCAGCCAGACCAGGCCACGGGTCCAGGGCCGCTGGAAGTTCAGCGTCGGCGAGAACTGGTTGGCCTGCTTGCCATCGATGCCGTCGTAGGAGTTCGCGCCGCCCCAATCGTTGTAGGCGATCCAGGTAGAGGTCGGCAGGATCAGCAGGAAGCGCCCCTTGGGGGCGGGATCGACCGGCCGCACCACGAAGAAGTGATGCTGCACGAAGGAGGCCCCGGTCTCCGATTCGCACGTCGACACCACGCGATAGAAGGCCGAGGGCAGATCGGCCGGTAGGCGCCAGCGGTGACTTTCCGGCCAGCCACAGCCATCGCGATAGGCGCCACCCGGCATGGCGACGAAACGGCCGGGGAGCCCCGTCGCCTCGTACACCAGCGTGGGCTGGCTGCCGTCGCGATAGATCTGCAGGGTCCACTGCTTCGCCGTCGTGCTCGTATGGAAAGCGACTTCCTCGCCCGGCGCGTACGACAGCGCGTCGGTATAGGTGTAGACCTCCGGCACCGCCGGATCCTCGCGTGGCGCCTCGTACCAGTGTGCGAGATGCCAGGAGTCGCCTGGATGCATCGCCAGCGAATGGCGCTTCACGACATTCATCGGCCGGTACTCCGGCATCCAGGCGGATTCGGGCCGTGGCGGACCTGATGTCTTGGACATTTCCCTTATTCCCCAGCAGTCGTTGCGGCGATCGTCACGGCTTCAGCGAGACGTTCCAGAAGCGCGGCAGGTAGTAGGGCGTGAAGTCGGCGACCTTCTTGTTGTTGAAGGCGCGGATCGTCCCGACGTCGCCGATCTTGATCATGTAGGCCTGCTCGAGCACCCGCTTCTCGATGTCCGCCCAGGCGGCGATGCGGGCCTTGGGATCGAGCGAGGTGTAGAAGCGGTCGTAGGCGTTATCGAGCACCGTGTCGCCCTGGACGTGCGGGAAGGTGTAGAACATCACCTTCCATTGCTGGGGGCCAAGCAGCGGATTGGAACAGAAGCCGGTCGTCGACACGTTCCACGTGCCGGTTCCGCGCTGCATGTTGCTGGCGTTGGTCGTCCAGTCGACGATGTCGACCGCCGCGTTCATGCCGGCCGCCTTCATCTGCTCCGCCAGCACCAGGATGGCGCTCCGCATGGTGGCGTAGTTGGAGTTGGTCTGCAGGACGATCTTCTCGCCCTTGTAGCCGGCCTTCTTCAGCAGGTCCTTGGCCTTCGCTGGGTTGTTCTGGTTGTAGTAGGGCTTCATGGCATCGCCCTGGTAGTAGGGGCTGCTCGGATAGACGAGCGAATGGCCGAGCTGCGTCACCGACCCCATGGCGTCGAGCACGTCCTCGGCGTTGACGACCGCGGAGATCGCCTGACGTACCAGGGGATCCTTGGTCGGGCCCTGCTGGGTGTTGACCACGAACACCTGCATGCAGAACGGGAAAATCTTCAGTGCCGTCAGGTCGGCCTGGCCCTCGAAGCGCTTCGCAAGGTCGGGCGGCACGTCGCTCACGACATTGGCGCCGCCGGACTGCAGCGCAGCGACGCGGGTGTTCGCTTCGGGCACGAAATTGTAGCGAACCGCATCGAGATAGACTGTGCGTCGCCCAGCGAGGCCGTCCGGCCCCGGTGCACTCTCGTCGGCGACGTACCCATCGAATCGCTTGAGGACCAGATGGCTGTCCTTCACCCACTCGCCCAGGGTGAACGGACCGGTGCCGACGATGTCGAGCTCGCGGCCGGCCTTGTCGCGCTGCTCCGCCGGAACGATCGCGAACGGATAGACCGGGGATTTCAGGACGTCGACGAACACGGCGTTGGGTTTGCCGAGCTTGACGACGAAGGTCTGGGGATCAGGCGCCTCGAACGATTCGACGTCGGCCAGGACGCTGGCGTTGGGGCTGATGCGCTTGTAGCGCTCGAACGATGCCACCACGTCGGCAGAGGTCATTTCCTTGCCGTTGTGGAACTTGACGCCCTTGCGCAGCGTGAAGGTGAAGGTCTTGGCGTCGTCGCTGCTCGCGACCTTGGAGGCAAGAGAGGGGCGCGTGTTGTAGTTGGCGTCGATTGCCACCAGCGTCTCGAACAGGTGGTGGATGACCTCCAGTTCCACGAGGCTGGACGAAACGTGCGGATCGAGCGTGCCGGGCCCCGAGACGTAGGCATAGGTGAGCGTGCCTCCCCGTTGCGGCGTGGCCTGGGCCAGCGCCGACGGGACCGTGCCGCTGGCAAGCGTAAGGGCGAGCATTGAGACGCCAAGCGTCCCGCGGAGAGTGGTCGAGAGTGCGATCGTCATGGTTTCCTCCTGCGATGGGCGAGGGATGGGCCGGGAATGGAACGTCAGGCGACGGCGATGGGCGGCCGTTTCGAGGCCCATGGGCGCGCCTGTTCCAGCAGCGCGCCGATGCGCAGAACGTCGCTGTCGGCATGACGCCGGCCGACGATCTGGACGCCGGTCGGCAGGCCGTCGCGAGCGAAGCCCGACGGTACCGACAGCGCCGGATGACCGGTGAGGTTGAAGGGATACACGAAGCCGGTCCAATGCGGCTGCGCAGGACCAACGGATGTCCCGTTGATCTCGATGGTGCCGCGCGCACCGTCGAAATCGGCGGCGACCGCGGTACGCGTCAGTGTCGGGGACACCAGGAAGTCATAGGTTTCGAACAGGCCCTGGATGGCGCGGAACAACCGCGTACGGGCGTTGATCGCGCGGATGTAGTCGCCGACATCGTATTTGCGGCCGGCGGCGACGTAGGCGCGCAGCACCGGATCGGTGCGGTCGCCGAAGCGCTCCACGACCGGCCCGAGATTGTTGGCGATCGAGCAGAGGTAAAGTGCGCGCTGGTCGTCGCTCATCCAGTCGATCTCGGCCGTCACTTCCTCGACCTCGGCCCCCAGCCCGGCGAGGGCCGCCAGCGATGCCCTGGTGTTCTCCTGCACATCGGTGTCGACGGCCGTGGCCGCGGTCCGGCTCAGCCAGCCGATACGTACACCCGACAGATCCTGAGCCAACAATGCCGGCGAGACGCGACCGAACGGCGGTGCCGCTTCCGTCCAGGGATCGAGCGGATCGGGGCCGGCCATGACCGATTGCATAAGCGCTGCGTCGGCGACGGTGCGGGCGAGCGGACCGGCCGCGATGACGTTGCCGAAGCCGTCGCGGGACTCCTGGTAGGGCACCGAGCCTGTCGTTCCCTTGAAACCGACAAGGCCGCAGCAGGCGGCGGGAATGCGCGTCGAGCCGGCGCCGTCGCTGCCGAGGCCCAGCGGCGCGAGGCCTGCTGCAACGGCGGAGGCAGCTCCGCCGCTCGACCCGCCGGGGGTACGGTCGAGATCCCAGGGATTTCGCGTGATGCCGAAGATCGGTCCCGAGGTCGTGCCCTTGATCCCGAACTCCGGCGTCGTCGTCTTGCCGACCATGATCGCCCCGGCCTCGCGCAGCCGCGTCACGAGCACGTCGTCGCGGTCGGGCACGTTGTCGGCATAGGCGACCGAGCCCAGCGTCGTGCGCACCCCCTTGGTCGGCAGCAGGTCCTTGACGCTGACGGCGACGCCGTGCAGCGGCCCGAGTTTCGCTCCCGTCACCACCGCGCGTTCCGCCTCCTTGGCGGCCGCGCGGGCCTGCTCGGCCGTCACCGTGACGAAGCAGTTGAGCCGGGGCTGCAGCCGCTCGATACCATCGAGGACGGCGTCGATATGCTCGACGGGCGAGAGTTTGCGGCGCCGGATCAGGGAGGCGACGACGGCCGCCGGCGTGAAGAGAAGATCATGGCTGGACATCGGCGGCACCGCGAGGAGGGACATCGGAAGAGGGGCCGCCGTCGTGAAGATGACAGGCGGTGAGCCGGCCGGGGCCGGTCGGCTGCAGCTTGGGGACGTCGACGCGGCAGCGCGGCATGACGTGCGGGCAGCGGGTGTGGAAACGGCAGCCGGGCGGCGGGGCCAGCAGGCTCGGTACCTCGCCCCCGATCACGGGCGGCCGCCGGCGCCAGGGATCGGGACGCGGCACCGCGTCGAGCAGTGCCTGGGTGTAGGGGTGCTGCGGATGGCTGTACAGCGCGGCCTTGGGCGCGACCTCGACGATCGACCCGGCATAGAGAACGGCCACGCGATGGGAGATGGCGCGCACGACCGCAAGATCGTGTGCGATGAAGAGATAGCTCAGGCCGAACCGGGCTTGCAGGTCCATCAGCAGGTTGATGATCTGCGCCTGCATCGACACGTCGAGCGCGGAGACCGGCTCGTCGCAGACGATGAAACCCGGCTCTAGGGCAAGCGCACGGGCGATCACGATGCGCTGGCGCTGGCCGCCCGAAAATTCATGCGGGAAGCGGTCGGCGCTATCGCGCGGCAAGCCGACCATCTCGAGCAGCTGCCTGACGCGATCCTCTCGGTCGCGGCGGCTGTGCTTGCCCGCGATCTCGATCGGCTCGGCGATCGAGCTGCCCACCCGCATGCGCGGGTTGAGCGCGGCGTGCGGATCCTGGAAGACGAATTGCAGGCGGCTGCGGACGCGGGCCAGGTTGGCACGACGGTCCGGCCCGGTGATCGGTTGCCCGAACAGCGTCACCGATCCGGCGGTGGGCTCGTAGAGCCCGACCATGATGCGGCCGGCGGTGGACTTGCCCGAGCCCGATTCGCCGACCAGCCCCAACGTCTCGCCGGCGGCGATATCGAACGAGACGCCATGCAACACCTGCTGCACGACCGGACGGCCCCCGGCCCGGCCGGCCGGGAAGGCCATGTCGACGTCGCGCATCGCCACGATCGGCAGAGGAGCGGCAACTGCGCTCATGGCCTGGCCTCCGGGGACCGGGTCCGCGGCGTGCAGCGCACGCGATGGCCACTATCGACCGCAACCAGTTCCGGCGCGGCGGCGCTGCAGACCGCTTCGGCATGGGCGCAGCGCGGTCCGAAGCGGCAGCCGGCGATCGGTTCGTCCGGATCGGGGATGCGGCCCGGGATCGAATAGAGCGTGGCCGCATCGCCGTCGAGCGACGGCATGGAGGCCATGAGACCTTCGGTGTACGGATGCAGCGGCTTGCGGAACAACACTTCGACCGAAGCATCTTCGACGATACGGCCGGCATACATGACGATGACGCGGCGTGCGAACTCGGCGATCACGCCAAGATCGTGCGAGATCAGCATCACCGCCATGCCGAGTTCGGAGCGCAGGTCGCGGAGCAATTCGAGGATCTGGGCCTGGATGGTGACGTCCAGCGCCGTCGTCGGCTCGTCGGCGATCAGCAGGCGGGGCCGGCAGGCGATGGCGATGGCGATCATGACGCGCTGGCGCATGCCGCCCGACAGGCGATGCGGATACTCGTCGACCCGCCGCGGCGCGTCGGCGATGCGCACGAGGTCGAGGAGCTCGATCGCGCGCCGGCGGGCGTCGGCGCGCGACATGCCCTGATGAAGGCGCAGCGTCTCCGATATCTGGTCGCAGATCGTCAGGACCGGGTTGAGCGACGACATCGGGTCCTGGAAGACCATCGCGATGTCGCCACCGCGGATGCGGCGAAGGTCGCCCTCCGGCGCCGTGAGCAGGTCGCGGCCGCCATGCAAGACGCGGCCGGAGGGGAAACGCGAAGTGCCGCGTGCATGCAGCCGCAACATGGAAAGCGCGGTGACGCTCTTGCCGCTGCCCGATTCGCCGACCACGCCGAGACAGTCGCCGTCGCCGATGTCGAACGACACGCCTTCGACGGCCGTGGTCCAGCCTCGGTCTGTGCGGAACTGGACCGTGAGGTCCCGGACGGAGACGAGGGCGCCACCCTCCGTGGCGGTGGTGGCCATCTCAACCGGCTCCCTTGAGGCGTGGATCGAGCACGTCGCGCAGGCCGTCGCCCAGCAGGTTCAGTCCGAGCGCGGCGAGGCTGATGCCGATGCCCGGGAAGAGCATCACCCACCATGCCTCGGTCGCATAGTCGCGTCCCTCGGCGATGATGTTGCCCCAGCTCGGCGTCGGCGGCTGCACGCCTACGCCGAGGAAGCTCAGGGCGGCTTCGGCGAGGATCGAGTAGGCGAAGACGAAAGTCATATGCACCAGCAGCGGCCCGACGCTGTTGGGCAGGATGTGGCGCAGCATGATGCGGAAATTGCCGGCGCCGGCGATCCGCGCCGCCTGCACGTAGTCGAGCTCGCGCACCACCAGGGCGGAGGCCCGCACGATGCGCACGCCGGCCGGGACATAGGCCACCGTCAGCGCGATGATCACGCTTTCCATGCGCGGCCCCAGCGCCGCCGTGATGCCGAGCGCCAGCAGGATGGCCGGGAAGGACATCAAGGCGTCCATCAGGCGCATCAGCGGGGCGTCGAGGCTACGGATCTGCGCGGCGATGACCCCGATCACGGCACCGCAGATCCCGGACAGGACGGCGACGACGAAGCCGATCCACAGCGACACGCGCGCGCCATAGAGCACGCGGGTCAGCACGTCGCGCCCGAAATTGTCGCTGCCGAACGGAAAGGCTTCGGACGGGGGACGAAAGCGCAGGCGGACGCGCATCGACGAGGGATCGACGCCCGTCAGGGGGGCGAGGATGGCCGCGACGGTTAGCGCCAGCACGAGCAGGGCGCCGATCTGGAAGGAACGATGAGCGAGCAGCCGGCGCAGCAGCCGGTAGCGCTGTCGCGGCGCCAGGATGGGGGATACCGGGACCGGCGCGGGAGCGAGCCGCGGCGGAGCGGCCGAAAGGTCAGTCATAGCGCACCCTCGGGTCGGCGAAGGTGTAGAGCACGTCGACCATCAGGTTGATGGCGACGAAGGCGAAGCCGTAGATCAGCATGACGCCCTGCACGAGCGGGTAGTCGCGTGCCAGGATGCCCTGGACCACCAGGCGGCCGACACCGGGCAGGGCGAAGACCTGCTCGATGACCACCGAACCGCCGACGGCGGTCGATATCAGGATTCCCATTGCCGTGATCACCATGATCAGGGCGTTGCGGAATGCGTGTTTGCCGACGGTCATCCATTCGCTCAGTCCCTTCGAACGAGCCGTGCGGATGAAGTCCTGGCTGAGCACGTCGAGCATCGCCGAGCGCGTCATGCGGGCGAGGAAGCCGATCTGGAAGAGGGACAGCATGGCCGCCGGCATGATCAGCGACCGCAGCCACAGCCCGGGATCCTGGGCCAGGGGCACGAAGCCGCTCGACGGCAGCCACCCCAGGACGACGCTGAACAGGATGACCGAAAGGATGGCGATCCAGAAACCGGGAACCGACACGCCGACCAGCGCCAGCGCCATGACCGCCGAATCGATCCATGTCTGGCGGTAGTAGGCGGCCAGGCTGCCGACGAAGATGCCGATCGGCACGGTGATCGCCAGCGAGAGGCCGGCCAGGGACAGCGTCACCGGCAGGCGTTCGCCCATCGCCGACAGCACGCCTTGGTTCAGCATCAGCGACGTGCCGAAATTGCCCTGGGCAAGCTGGGCCAGCCATGTGCCGAGCTGCTCGAGGAAGGGGCGGTCGAGGCCCAGGCTACGGCGGACCTTCTCGATCGCTTCCGGGGATGCCTGGTCGCCAGCGATGATCACGGCAGGATCGCCCGGAAGCAGGCTCATCAAGAGGAATGCCAGGATCGACACGAGCAGGACGACCGGCACGGCCTGCAGGACCTTGAAGGCGACGAGCCTGCCCATGCTCATGCCCCCGGGAAGGCGCTGCCACGGCGCCTGGTCAAGGGAGAGGTCCCAGCGCCAGTGCGCCACCCGCAAAATCACGCCGTTTGATTGCCATCGGATCCATCCCCTGGCCGTCGAGATCGTGCCGGCCGTTCCCGGATGCTTCGCGGCAGCAGGGCCGCGGAGCATCCGTCATTGCGCGGCGAGCGTGGCGAAGGCGGCCTTCGTCGCCTCCAGAGCGAAGTCGATGTCCGCCTCCGTATGTGCGGTGGACAGGAACATGTTGTGCCTCGGATGGAGGTACACGCCGCGCTTCAAGGTCTCGCGCGTGAACAGGTCCCCCTTGGCGAAGTCGGGATCGTCGTCGAACAAAAGCGTCGGCATCTGCGGCGGGCCGCTCTGGCGCACGCCGATGCCGGCCGCCGCCGCCTGGGCGGCGATGCCTTCGCGCAGGCGCAAGCCCATCGCGCGCATGCGGGCCGGCCCGTCGATGCGTTCGAGCTCGTCGAGCGTCGCCAGGGCGGCAGCCATCGAGACCGCGCTGCACCAGAAAGAGCCCGTCACGAAGATCTTGGAGGCAGCTTCGCGATAGCGGTCGTTGCCGGTAACGGCCGCCAGCGCATGGCCGTTGGCGATCGCCTTGCTCCAGGCGCTGAGATCGGGCTGGACGCCGACCAGGTCCCAGCTTCCCCGCAGGGTCATGCGGAAGCCGGCGCGCACGTCGTCGACGATGAGGGCGGCATCGCTTGCATCGCAGAGCTCGCGCACGCGGCGGGCGAACACGGGATCGGGCAGTTCCTGGTCGAGGCCGTAATCGTGCCGGAAGGCCGAGACCACGATGCCGGCCAGGTCGTCGCCGGCGCGCTGCACCGCCGTCTCGAGGCTGCCGACGTCGTTGTACTTGAAGGTCAGGAGATGGCTGCGGTCCTCGGCGATGACGCCAAGCGGGTTGGGCGTGCACCAGGGAGTGGCGCCATGATAGGCGCCTTGCGCGACGAGGATCTTGCGCCGCCCGGTGGCCGCACGCGCCAGTGTCACGCATGTCGTCGTGGCATCGGTCCCGTTCTTGGAGAATATCGCCCAGTCGGCATGGGGAACGAGTTGCACGAGGCGCTCGGCCAACTCGACCATGCGCTCGGACGGGCCGTTGAGGCAGTCGCCGGCCGCCATCTGCCGCTGCACCGCCTCGGCGACGGCGGGATTGTGGTGGCCCAGCACGATCGGCCCCCAACTGCACATGAAGTCGAGATAGCGCCGGCCGTTCACGTCCCATAGGTAGCAGCCGTCGCCGCGTTCGAAGAATTGCGGATAACCTTCGGGCAGCCGATTGGCGTTCAGGTGGCCGAACATGCCGCCGGGAATGACGCGCGCGGCCCTGGCCCGCAGCCTCTGGTCTGGCGTGTCTGACTGCACCGTTCACCTCTCCGCATCGATCAGGTCGGTGAACGATATATGATATATGACTAGAGTCTAGGGGCGCCTGCGATAAGGGCCGGACTGGCCGAGCCTTATCCGCGCGCCGTCGCCCGCCGGCGGGCCGGTGCCTTGGCGAAGACCAGCCGGATTTCTCCATCCTCGCCCTCGGCGACAGTGACCTCGCCACCCTCGATGCGCTGCATCAGCTCGACGAGCCGCGCGCCGCCCTCGAGGATGTCGTCCTGGATCGCCTGCCGTGCCGCGGCGGCGTCGCGCTTGCGGAGCGCCTTCATGAGGACGAGGTGCTGGTGGGCGCCGCGGTAGGCCGGCGCCGCATGCGGGTAGAGGAACTTCAACAGCGGCCCGTTGCGCAACCAGATGCCTTCGAGGATGGCGACCAGATCGCTCATCTGCGAACTGCGGTAGATGAGGAAATGGAAGTGGAAGTTGGTCAGCGTCGCGGCTTCATGGTCGGCCCTGCGCTCGGCTTCCATCAATGCCTCATGCAGTTCCTCAAGGCGCATCAGGTCGGACGACAGCATGAGGGGGGTGGCCTTCTCCGTGGCCAGGCCCTCCAGCAGGAGCCGCACCTCGCGCAACTCCTTGTAACGCGACACCGACAGTCGTGTGACGGTGATCGCCTGGCTCGACCGCATCTCGAGTCCGCCCTCGCGGGCGAGTTGCATGATGGCCTCGCGCACCGGCGTCTGGCTGACGCCCAGGGCCGTGGCCAGTTCATGAATCCGGAGCCGCTGGCCGGGCCAGAAGCGGCCGGCCATCAGCGCTTCGCGAAGTTGGCGGTGGACGCGTGCCGTCAGGTTTTCGCGACTGCCGATCGCAAGGCCATCGAACATCGATGTCACCTTTCCCACAGTTCCTCCCGACGGCATTCTGTTTGTTGGTTCGATGCGTGGAATATATCATATATCCCAAATCGGACAAATTGCTCCCCTGTCCGTGGACGGAGGCATCGTGGACGACAGCGATATCGGCTATCTGGGCGCGGGCGATCTTGCGAGTCTGTATCGCACCGGGGAAGCCTCCCCGGTCGAGGTCGTCGGTGCGATCTACCGCCATATCGAGGCATGCGAACCCCGCGTCAATGCGATGGCGCGCGTCACGGTCGACGGGGCGCTGGCGCTCGCCCGCCAGGCCGAGACGGCCTATCGCCGCGGCGAGGCGCGCAAGCTCGAGGGCATTCCCACCACCATCAAGGACCTCCAGCATACCAAGGGCGTCCGCACCGATTTCGGCAGCAAGATCTTCGAAGGAACCGTTCCCGACGTCGATGCGCCCTGCGTCGCGCGGCTTGCCGATGCGGGCTGCATCATGCTGGGCAAGTCGACGGCTTCGGAGTTCGGATGGAAGGGCGTCGGCCAGAGCCCCGTCACCGGCGTCACGCACAATCCATGGAAACATGGCCGGACATCCGGCGGCTCGTCGGCCGGGGCCGCCGCCGGGGCCGCTGCAGGCTACGGACCGTTCCACCAGGGTGGCGACGGCGGCGGGTCGATCCGTATCCCGGCGCATTTCTGCGGGGTGTTCGGCCTCAAGCCCACGCATGGACGCATCCCGAACTGGCCGATGTCGAACAACGACCTCGCGACCTACATGGGACCGATCACGCGCAGCGTCGCCGATGCGGCGCTGATGCTGGAGGCGATGGCCGGTCCGCATCCCTGGGACTACACCTCGCTCGAAGCGAGGCCGATCGATTATGCGGCCAACCTGGCCGCGGACATGAAGGGCAAGCGCATCGCCTTCAGTCCCGACCTCGGCCATGCGCGGGTGCATCCCGAGGTGGCCGGGCTGGTGGCGCTGGCGGTCAAGGCGTTCGAGGAAATGGGCGCGACCGTGGAGCTTGTGACGCCCACCTGGGGCTCGCAGGGCACCGAGCTGATGACTTTCTTCTGGCCCACCGTCTTTGCCGGCTACTCGCGCTTCTTCGCCGATTGGGAGTCCAAGATGGACCCCGGTCTCGTCGCAGCGATCAAGTCGGTGCAGGATATCAAGCTGCCGGAATTCATGAACATGCGTTCCCGGCGTTTTTCCTACTGCCAGAGCATCCACGAATTCTTCGAAGGCTGGGACTTCCTGCTGACTCCGACCGTCGCCGTGCCGGCATTCGGTGCCGAAGAGATGGCGCCGGCAGACTGGGTGACGGGAGACGGCGTGCTGGCCGGATGGGCGCCGTTCTCCTACCCGTTCAACTGGTCGGGGAATCCTGCCGCCAGTGTGCCGTGCGGCTTCACCTCGGAGGGGCTGCCCGTCGGCCTGCAGATCGTCGGGCGTCGCTTCGACGATCTCGGCGTGCTGCAGGCGAGTGCCGCCTTCGAGACGGCGCGTCCTTGGGCGCATCGCCGGCCCGCGCTGTAACGGCGCGCCTTTTGGGGGCGCCGGTGGATTGCCCGGGCATCTGACGGTAGCGGGACCGTCAGCGTGGTGGAACGCGCCTTCCTCGTTCGCGAAAGGCGGGAGATCGCACGCCTGCAGAGGCCTGTGTAGGTCTTCTAAGTGGGGCGGCGGGTTCCCGCGATCGACGAAGGCCTGCGCGGCACCGAGCCGCGACGGTGTCGTTGTCGGCTTCAATGCCGCCACGACCATCAGCGAACGGGCCTCCCTGTATTTCCGTTACGAAGGGCAATTGTCGTACGGCGACAGCATGCATGCCGGCCCGGCCGGCGTCCGGATGACCTGGTAGCCCGTTATCGCGCATCGCCGCCGCGCCGGCCGCGCGGTCAGCCGGCCAGGGGAATCCTGATCGTGAAGATGGCGCCGCCGCCCGGACGGTCGTCGACCTCGATCTGGCCGCCATGGGCGGCGACGACCCGCGCGACGATGGCGAGGCCGATGCCACGGCTTTCCGCGCTCCGGCGGTCGCGACGCCAGAAGCGCTGGAAGATCGCTTGGCGTTCGGCTGCCGGAACGCCCGGGCCGGTGTCGAGGACGCGCAGGGTCCCGTCTCCGGCGATATCGATGTCGATCGATCCGCCCGGCGGGGTATGCCGGATGGCATTCTCGACGAGGTTGCGTACGGCGCGAAACAGCGCTTCCTCGTGGCCGCGGACCCAGACCGGCGTCTCCATCCCCGTGAGGGCGATGCCCTTGGCGGCATCCACGGCCAGAGGGGCCATGAGTTCGACGACGTCGGAACAGACGGCATGGAGGTCGGCACGCGCATCGTCGCCCACCATGAAGCTTTCGAGTTCCGCCATGTCGAGCGCCTGGTTGACGGTGCGGGTCATCGTCTCGATGTCGCCTTCGAGCTGGGCACGTAGCGGCGATGGTCCCATCGAGTCGACCCGCGCCCGCATGATGGCCAGCGGCGTCCGAAGTTCGTGCGCCATGTCGGCGGTGAATTCGCGCTGATGGCGGAATCCTTCTTCGAGGCGATCCAGGGCACGGTTGACCGCCCTCACGAGGGGAACGATCTCGGTCGGCAGGCGGTCCGCAGGCAAGCGCAGATCCGTGCGCAGCGGGCCGATCGCGGCGGCCGTCTCGGAGGCGGCACGGACGGGCATGAGGGCCCGGCGGAAGATGGCGATGTCGATCAGCAGCAGCAGGAGCAGGATGGGAAAGGTGACCCACGCGACGCGCGGCAGGAACGAGGCGACGATATCGTCGATGATGACGTCGCGGTGGGCCAGATCCTGGCCGACCTGTATCCAGTACATCTGGTCGCCGATCACGCGCGGCAGGCTGACCCCGATCATGATGGTCCCACTGTCGCGCTGACGGCTGAACGATTCGTCGGTGAAGGGCTCCTCCTCGGAGGACAGGGGGCCGCCACCGGGCCGCGAGGTGAAGAGGACCTTGCCGTGCGAGTCGAGGACCGAATAGGCGTAGAGGCCGTACAGGCCGGAATAGAGGGCCTCCGCGCCCGCTGGCATCTGGAGGCGGACGTCGCCGTTCGGCGTCGGTTCGAGGTAGCCCGCAACGGTGCGTGCCTGGGCTCGCAGCGTGTCGCGATGCAGATTGTAGGCCGCCTCGTCGAGCAGCCAGTACAAGGCCAGCGGCATCAGGACGGCGGTGATGCCGATGGCGACGAGATGAAGGGCAACGACGCGCGAGATGATCGAGCGGAAGCGCGTCACCCCTTTTTCTCCTCCGCCAGCATGTAGCCGACGCCGCGCACCGTATGGATCTTCACGTTGGCGCCGTACTCCGTCAGCAGCTTGCGCAGCCGGTGGACATAGACCTCGACGGCATTGGATCCCACGTCGCCGGAGAAGCCGAAGAGCTGATCCTCGAACAGGCGTTTGGGCGCCACGCGGCCGCTGCGCCGCATCAGGATCTCCAGGACGGCCGTCTCGCGCGCCGGCAGCACATGGGCGACATTGTCGACCCGCATCTGCCGCCCCTCGATGTCGAAGGAGAGGTTGCCGCAGCTCAGGGAATAACCGAGGAAATTGCTCGGCCGTCGCAGCAGGGCCTGCAGGCGGGCGACAAGTTCCTCCATGGCGAATGGCTTGACGAGGTAGTCGTCGGCGCCAGCTTTCAGCCCGTCGACGCGGTCGCCGACGCCGCTGCGGGCCGTAAGGATCAGAACGGGCGTGGAATCTCCCTTGCGGCGCAGCTCCCGGAGCACCGAGACCCCGTCCGCGTCGGGAAGGCCGAGATCGAGCACGATTGCGGAGTAGCGCGTCGTCGCGACCGCGCTCGACGCATCGGCGGCAGTGGCGACGACGTCTGCCGAGAACCCGTTCCGCCGCAATCCCGCCGCCATGAGCGTGACGAGCTCCGCATGGTCCTCGACCAGCAACACCCGCATGTGCGTTCCCTCCCGGCCCCACCCTATCAAGCCGCGAGGTTTTTCGCACAATCCAGTTGTTTCCCACCGACTGTAAGGTAGCTGAAAGCTGCGTGGATCAAGAAAGGCCCATGTATTGGCACGTGGCGCTGGGCATTCTTGCCTGCACGGTATGTGGCGCGTTGCTCGGGTGGCGCCGTGGCAACGTCAACATGCTGCGTCTTCAGCAATACTCCTCGGATACGGGGCATTTGGACGATCTCGAACGGCTGTTTCATCGTCGGCAGCGGAGGCACTTCGTTCTCTTCTATGCCGCGACCGGTACAACGCTCGGCGCCATGGCTCTCGCGCTCTATCAGGTGCTTTCATGACCCAGCTCGCTAGCCCGTCGCCCGAAGCCACGCCGGTTCCGCCCAGGGGGCTGTTCGGCCGCAGATCGTCCCGCATCTGGCTCGCCGCGGGCCTGTCCGCCGGCGTGATCCTGATCGCCCTTCTGACATGGCCCGACAAGCCGAAAGGCGCTTCGGTCAACACCGCCGGGAAAGCGGCGGCCTCCCAGTCCGCCGATGTCTTCCAGCCGACGCCCTCGCAGTGGGCGGCCCTGCGGTTCGCCCCGGTCCGGGATACCGCCTTCCGCGACGAGCGGGCGACCGACGGCAAGATCGGCATCAACGAGGACACGACGACGCCGGTCTATTCGCCCTATTCCGGCCGGGTCAGCCGCCTGATCGCCAAGCCCGGCGACTTCGTACAGAAGGGCGCGCCGCTTTTCGCCATCGAGGCGAGCGAGTTCGTCCAGGGGCAGAACGATCTCGTTTCCGCCGTCGCGGCGCTGGAAAAAGCCAAGGCGAAGCTGGTCCTCTCCGTCGCGGCGGAGAAGCGACAGCGCGAACTGCTGGCGATCCGTGGCGGCGCCATGAAGGATCTCGAGGCGGCCCAGTCGGATCTCGTGGCTGCCAACGGCGATGTCCGGTCCGCCGAGATCTCCCTTGCCGCGGTCCGCAACCGGCTGCGCATCCTCGGCCGCTCGGACGCGGAGATCGAGAAGCTCGAGAAGGCGGACAGCGTGGCCGCCGAAACCATCGTCGACGCCCCGATCGAGGGGACGGTCCTGCAGCGCAAGGTCGGCCTCGGCCAGTACATCAACGCCGGCGCCACGACCGACCCGGTGTTCACCATCGGAAACCTTTCCAAGGTCTGGCTGATCGCCAACGTGCGCGAATCGGATGCTCCCTTCATGCGGGTGGGCGCACCGGTCGAGGTCTCCGTCCTCGCCTATCCGGGCCGGACCTTCTCGGCGCGCCTGACCTACGTCGCGCCGTCGCTCGACCCGAACACGCGGCGCCTTGCGGTCCGTGCCGAGATCGACAATTCCAAGCGCGAACTCCTGCCCGAGATGTTCGCCAGCTTCCGTATCGTCACCGGCGACCCGCGGAAATTCCCGGCCGTGCCCGAGATTGCCGTGGTGTACGAGGGCGCCTCGGCCCGCGTCTGGGTGGCCGATACGCAGAACAAGTCCGTGGTTGCCCGCCCGATCCAGACGGGCGTGACGGCGGGTGGCCTGGTGGAAGTGGTCAGTGGCCTCCGCGACGGGGAAGAGGTCGTCACCAGCGGCCCCCTGTTCATCGATCGCGCTGCCGCGCGCGACTAAGGTCTCCGCTCCATGCAGTTCGTCGTTGCCGCTGCGCTCAAGCAGCGCATCCTCATGGTCATCCTGAGCGTGGTGCTGCTTGCCGGGGGGCTCTTCGCCTATTCGCGCCTGAACATCGAGGCCTATCCGGATCCGGTGCCGCCGTCGGTCGACATCATCACGCAGCTCCCGGGCCAGTCGGCCGAGGAGATCGAGCGCTACATCACGATCCCCGTCGAGATCCAGATGGCCGGTCTGTCCTATGTGACGGCGATCCGAAGCGTCTCGCTGTTCGGCCTGTCGGCGGTCAAGGTGCAGTTCACCTACGACATCACCTACCAGCAGGCGTCGCAGGCGGTCATCAATCGCCTGACACAGCTCGGTGCGCTGCCGAATGGCGCGCAGCCGCAGATTTCGCCGACCAGCCCGATCGGCGAGATATTCCGCTATCGCGTGGTCGGACCTCCCGGCTACTCCGTCGCCGACCTCAAGACCATCCAGGACTGGATCCTGGAACGGCGCTTCAAGGCGGTGCCCGGCGTCATCGACGTCACGGGCTGGGGCGGCAAGACCAAGGTCTACGACATCACCGTGGATCTCGACCGCCTGCTCGCCTACGGGCTGACGCTGAAGCAAGTGACCGACGGGCTCAACAACGCGAACATCAATGTCGGCGCCAACACGCTGAACATCGGCACCCAGTCGGCGATCATCCGCAGCGTCGGCCAGATCCGGTCGATGGACGATATCCGGGGCACCGTGATCGCCACGCGCGATGGCTCTCCGATCCTGCTCTCCGACATCGCGACAGTCGGCGTCGGCAACCTGCCGCGGCTCGGCATTGCGGGCCAGAACGACGACGACGATATCGTGGAGGGGATCGTCCTGATGCGTCGTGGCGCCGAGACCATGCCGACGCTGAAGGGCGTGCTCGACGAGGTGGACCGGCTGAACAGCTCTGGCGCCCTGCCGCCGGGCGTCAAGGTCGAGCGAATCTACGACCGCAGCGGCCTCGTCAACGTGACGACGCACACGGTGCTGCACAACATGGTCGTGGGCATCTGCCTGATCTTCCTGATCCAGTGGCTGTTCCTCGGCGACCTGCGCAGCGCGCTCATCGTGGCCTTCACGATTCCCTTCGCGCTGCTGTTCGCCGTCATCGTGCTCGTGGTCAGCGGCGAGTCGGCCAACCTGCTCTCCATGGGCGCGATCGATTTCGGCATCATCGTCGATGCCACGGTGATCATGGTGGAGAACATCTTCCGGCATCTTGCCGAGGCGAGGCACCATCCGACGACACGGCGTCCTCCGGACGGGCTGGATGGCAAACTGGCCACGATCTTCTTCGCCTCGACGGAAGTGACGCAGGCGATCTTTTTCTCCGCGACCATCATCATCGCGGGCTTCCTGCCGCTCTTCACGCTCTCCGGCGTCGAAGGCCACATCTTCGGCCCCATGGCGCGCACATATGCCTATGCGCTGCTGGGCGGCCTGATCGCGACCTTCACCGTATCGCCGGCGTTGGCGGCCCTGCTGCTGCCCGAGCATGTCGACCACGTCGAGACGCGCGTCGTGCGGGGAATCCGTCGCTCCTACGAGAAGCTGCGCAACCTCGCCCTTGGCCACCGGCCGGCGGCGCTCGCCTCGGGACTTGGCCTCGGGCTGCTGGCCGTTCTGGCCGGCTCGACGATCGGCCTCGAATTCCTGCCGAAGCTCGAGGAAGGCAACATGTGGATCCGCGGCGTCATGCCTGCCTCGATCTCGCTCGAGGCAGGCAACGACTACGCCAACCGCATGCGCAAGCTCATCAAGAGCTTTCCGGAGGCCGAGACCGTCATCTCGCAGCAGGGGCGGCCGGACGATGGCACTGACTCGGCCGGGTTCTTCAATGCCGAGTTCTTCGTGCCGTTGAAGCCGTTCGAGAAATGGCGCAAGGGTCTCGACAAGGAAGGGCTGATCGCCGAGATCAACGATGCGCTGCAGAAGAGCTTTCCCGGCGTCGAATTCACCTTCTCGCAGTACATCCAGGACAATGTGCAGGAGGCCGCCTCGGGCGTGAAGGGCGAGAACGCCGTGAAGATCTACGGCAGCGACCTGCAGACCCTGACCAAGATCGCGGAGGAGATTCGCACCGCGATTTCCACCGTTCCGGGGATCACGGACCTCGCGGCGTCCTCGTCGCTCGGGCAGCCGACGGTCCGCATCGATATCGACCGGGCGCGTGCCGCGCGCTACGGCCTCAGCACCGGCGACATCAACGCGACGGTGCAGGCCGCCATCGGCGGCCAGGCCGCAGGCGAAGTCTACGAGGAGGGCAGCGACCGCCACTTCCCGATGATCGTGCGCCTTGCGCCGCGCTATCGCGAGAGCATAGACGCCATCAAGCGGATTCAGATCGGCGCGCAAGGGCCCAACGGGATCACGCAGGTCCCGCTGACCGAGGTCGCCAAGGTCGAGCTGGTGTCGGGCGCATCCTACATCTATCGCGAGCAGCAGGAGCGCTACCTGCCGGTGAAGTTCAGCGTCCGGGGCAGGGACCTCGGATCGGCGATCATCGACGCCCAGCGCGCCGTCGCCGACAAGGTGCAGATTCCGCCGGGGTACCGGATCGAATGGGTCGGCGAATTCAGCAACCTGCAGAACGCCCTGCAGCGCCTGTCGCTGGCGGTGCCGATCGCCATCGGTCTGATCGCCTTGCTGTTGTACGTCACGTTCGGCTCGTTGCGCGACACGCTGCTCGCGGCGAGCGCCATCCCGATGGCCTTGTCCGGCGGCGTGCTGGCGCTGTTCGTCACCGACATGCCGTTCAGCATCTCGGCGGCGATCGGTTTCGTGGCGCTGTTCGGCATCGCGGCCATGAACGGCATCATGGTCGTCGGCTGTTTCAACCGCCTGATCGATGCCGGGCGCGAACGCGAGGCGGCGCTGCGCGAGACCTGCGTCGTTCAGCTGCGTCCCGTGCTGATGACCTGCGCGGCGGCATGCGTCGGGCTGCTGCCTGCTGCTTTCTCCACCGCCATCGGCAGCCAGGTTCAGCGCCCGCTCGCCATCGTCGTCGTCGGGGGCACGCTCGTGGCGCCTCTGCTGATCCTGACGGTTCTGCCGGCGGCCATCGGCGTCTTCTCGCGGCGGCGGGCGCCGGCGCCACACCCGCAAGCCAATCCGGTCGAAGCATGATGTCCCGCTCGAAGCTGCCAATCCTCCTCTCGCTTGCCGTGACCGGCGCGGTCGCCGGCTGTTCCGTCGGCCCCGATTTCACGCGACCAGAGGGGCCCGCGACGCCGGTCTATCTTTCCGACCAGAAAACCGACCTGGTCGCGGCAGGCATTCCGGGCGGCGAGGCGCAGCGCATCGTCCAGGGCATGGATATCCCCGGGCAATGGTGGCAGGTGTTCCAGTCGTCGCAGCTCAACGCCCTGATCGACAGGTCGCTGAAGGCGAACCCCGACGTGCGCGCCGCGGCCGCGTCGCTGCGGGTGGCCCAGCAGAATGCGCGCGCCCAGCGTGCGACCCTGTTCCCGAATATCCAGGGCACTTTCGCCGGTTCGCAGAACCAGACGCCGAGCAACCTGCAGTCGCCAACGGCCGACCAGGCGTCGATCTTCGGCCTGTTCACGGCCGGCCTGCAGATTACCTACGCCCTCGATCTCTGGGGCGGCAACCGCCGCCAGATCGAGTCGCTCGATGCGCTTGCGGAAGCGCAGTGCTTCCAGCTCGAAGGCACCTACCTCTCGCTCTCGTCCAACGTGGCGGCGGCCGCGATCACCGAAGCCGCCCTGCGCGGGCAGGTTGCCGTCACCGAGCGTATCGTGGCGGCTCAGCGCGAGACGCTCGGCATCCTGCAGCAGCAATCGGTCCTGGGAGCGGTGCCCGGCGCCGATGTCGCGTCCCAGCAGGCGGCGCTCGCGCAGGCGCAGGCGACGCTGCCGCCGCTGCAGAAGGCGCTCGCCCAGCAGCGGAACCTCCTTGCGAACCTGATCGGGCAGCTGCCGAGCGACCGGCTGAACGAGCGCTTCGAACTCACCGACCTGAAGCTGCCTGACACGCTGCCGCTCTCGCTGCCGTCCAAGCTCGTCGAGCAGCGGCCCGACGTGCGCGCAGCCGAATCAAATCTTCACTCCGCAGGCGCCCTCGTCGGCGTCGCCATCGCCAACCAGTTGCCGCAGGTGACGCTGGGTGTCGGTGTGACCAGCACGGCGCTCAGCCTCGGCACGCTTTTCGGCCCCGGGCTGACAGGCTCCGTGGTCGGTTTCAACGCGGCCCAGACGCTCCTCGACGCCGGCGCGTTGTCGGCGAAGAAGAGGGCGGCGGTCGCCGGACTGGAGCAGGCGGACGCACAGTATAAATCGACCGTGCTGGCGGCTTTCCGCAACGTGGCCGACACGCTGAACGCGCTCGAATACGACGCGCTCACCCTGCGCGCGGCCGTGGAGGCCGAACGCGCCGCAGCGACAAGCCTCACCATCGCCCGCCGGCGGCTGGAACTCGGCGACACGACCTACGTGCTCGTGCTGATCGCGGAGCTGACGTACCAAAACGCACTGCTCACCCGGGTCCAGGCGCAGGCCGCACGGCTCACCAACACGGTCGCGCTTTTCCAGTCGCTCGGCGGCGGCTGGTGGAACCGGGAGGGGGCCACGCGCAATGCCGACGGTGTCCCCACCTGCCGTCCCCAGGGCAGCGCAAACACGGCGGCGCGCCCCAAAGCCTGACCCGTTCGATTCTGGAAGCAGCGCCTCGGCCGGAAGTCCGACTGTTTAGATTAGATTGCGTCTAGTAATTGATCGCCGTAAGGAGGGGCATGGAGATTCCCATGCGTTTCTTGCTGTCTGCGATCTTGATGTTTCTGCCCGTGGCGGCGTCCGCGAACGCCCTCTGGCTCGAACGCGGGCCCTCGGGCATGGAACTGGTCTACGGCGATTTCGGCGGGAACGCCCGGGACGGCCTGCTGCAGCGGCTGGAGAGGATGCCGGCGGCGAAGTCGTTCGGCGCGTCGGGAGACCATCCGGTCAAGCTCGAACGGCGAGGGGCCGGCTTCCTGTTGCGTGGACTGGCGGCCGAGAGCGATGCGGTCGTTGCCGAGCAGGCCTGGATCACGGAACGCAAGCAAGGCGAGAGGAACGTCCGGACGCTGAACCGGCTCGCGGCGCGCTACGTGACCGATCTCAAGGAGCGCCGCGCCGTCATCCCCCTCGATATCGTGCCGACCGGAAAGCCCGGGCAGTTCCGCCTTTTCTACGACGGCAAGCCGCTCGCCAATGCACAGGCGACGGTCGTTTCCGCAACCGGCTGGAAGCAGGACGTGCGCAGCGACCAGGCCGGCGATCTCTCGGTGGAGCTGCCCTGGAAGGGGATCTATGCCATCGAGGTCGCGCTGGCGGACAATACGGCGGGCGTGATGGGCGCGGAGCCCTACGACGGCATGCGCTTCGTGACGACGCTCACCTTTCCGGTCGCCAGCGGCCTCGATGGACCCCCGCGCCCGTCCCCGGCGTCGCCGCCGTCCCGTTGATCAGCCGGGCTTGCGGTTCAGCACGGCGAAACGGTCCTTCGGGTTCTTTTCGCGCGCCGCTGGGCCGTAGGTGCCCATCTCGATGCGATGCGGGATGGTCAGCATGTAGTTCTTGAACGCGTTTTCCATCGCCTGCCGCCAGCCCTGGGCATCCTGCGTCTCGTTCACCGACGCCTTGGCGAGCTTGAGGGCATAGGGGTCGCGTTCGGCGATGCGCTGCGCAAGCTCCTTCGTCTCGCTCTCCAGCCGGTCGCGCGGCACCACGCGGTTCACCAGTCCCAGGCGCGCCGCTTCGGCGGCATCGATGAAATCGCCAGTGAAGAGATATTCCTTGGTCTTTCGCGGCCCGAGGTCCCATGGCATCGAGAAATACTGGACGTGGGAACCGCCCCATTTCACCGCCCGGTCGGCAAACCTGGCGTCGTCGCTGGCGATGATGAGGTCGCAGGCGGAGGCGATCATCATCCCGCCCATGATGCAGTATCCCTGGACCTGCGCGATCGTCGGCTTCGGCAGGTCGCGCCAGCGCATCGTGTTCTCGAAGAAGCGTTCCCACAGCCGCCGGTACTCGCCCTTGAAGCCGGGCTCGAGCGGCGTCTTCCGCTGGTCCTCCATCTCCTGCGGGCTGCCGAGGTCGTGGCCGGCGGAGAAGTGCTTGCCGGCGCCGGCCAGCACGATCACGCGTACCGACTCGTCGTCGACCGCCCGCAGGAACGCGTCGTCGAGCTCCTCCAGGAGGATGCGGCTTTGCGCGTTCAGGACATCCGGACGGTTGGTCGTGATCGTCCGGACGGCGCCGTCCTGCGCCTGCAACAGGGTCGAATACTCTTTCATGCCGCCACCTTTGCCGGATGGCGCAGATCGGCCGCGAGGCCGTTGCCCATCAGATCGATGAAGTTGTCGCAATAGAATTTCTGCTTCTGCGTTTCGCTCGTGCCGGCCGTCTCCATCGACGCCTCGAACCGCTTGATCGGGTTTCGACCGCCTTCGACATGGGGATAGTCGGAGGAGAAGAGGCAGATGTCGTCGCCGGTATTGGCGATGATCCAGCCGGCATCCTCATGCGGATAGGGAGTCACGCGCACCTGCCGCTGCACGAACTCCGACGGCTTCAGCGTCATCTTCTGCAGCCGTTCCTCGTTCCTGTAGAAGGCATTGTGCGCGCTATCCATGTTGCGCATCCAGCCCGGCACCCAGGAAGCGCCCTGTTCGATCACGCCGACCTTGAGACGGGGAAAGCGGTCCAGCACGCGGTCGACGATCAGGGCGGTCAGCGCCTTCATCGGCGGGTAGGCGATCGCCATGTAGTCGATCGACTTGAAATTGTCGTCGCCGCCGTGGAAGTCGGGGACCGGCGGCAGGCCGTTGTTGAAATAGGCGTCCTCGAGCAGCTTTCCGCCGCCGCCGACATGCAGGACGATGGGCAGGCCGGCCTCCTGCGCGACGGCCCACAACGGGTCGAAGCCGATATGGCTGGGCGAATGTGCATCGGGACAGCGCGACGGGATCAGCAGTGCCTTCGCTCCCAGGTCGATGGCCTCGCGTGCGGCGCGCGCGGTCCGCTCGAAATCCGCCAGGGGGACGTAGCCGGTCGGCAGGAGGCGGCGGTCGGCGGAGCAGAATTCCACCATGTGCCGCGTGTGCGCACGCGCCACCGCATAGGTCAGGTCGAGATCCGGCCCGGCCTCGAGAATGGTCGAATAGTTGAGCAGCGCCGTCGTGAACATGAGCTGGCTTGCAAAGCCCAGCAGGTCGATCGACCGGCTGCGGTCCTGCCGGCGATAGGCACCGAGCGCGTCCCAGTTCTTGGCGAGCATGATCTGCGAGTCGTCGAAGCCGGTTGCGGGCTGCGTGTCGCGATGAATTTCCGTGAGATGGCCATGGAAACCCTCGCGCCGCGGGAAGAGGACGAGGTCCGTGACGGTCGCGCGGTGCTTCGCCTCGAGATACTCGTCGAGGAAGCCGGGCACTTCCATGATGTGCGCATCGGCGTCGTGAATGACGCGATCGCCTGCGTAGGGCATTGTTCCCTCCGGTTTTCATTTCGTTGTTTTGTGCGAGTCTATCATGACGCCCGATATTTCCCACGCCGTGCGCGCCCTTCTCGAGGCGCGCCGTACCGGTATCCAGGTGGCGCCTCCGTTTGCGCTGCCGGACCGCGCGGCGGTCTATGCGATCCAGGACGGCGTCGCCGCCGCCACCGGCCCGATCGCGGGATGGAAGACCGGCGCGCGCACGCCGACCGCCGAGCCCAATCCGGCACCGCTTCTTGCCGGCGCGCTGGTGCCGTCGCCGGCCCGCTTCGATGGCGCGGCGATGCACATGATCGGGATCGAGACGGAGATCTCCTTCCTGGTCGCCCGGGACATGGCGCCGCGCGCGGCGCCGTTGGCGCGGGAGGAAGCTTTGTCCCTCGTCGGCGATGCCTTCGTCGGGCTGGAGGTGGTCGATACCCGTCTTGCCGACTACCAGAAGGCGGGTCCTGACTGGCTGCTGGCCGACAACCAGATGAACCACGCGCTGGTCCAGGGTGACCGCATCGCGGACTGGCGTACGTTGGACTGGCCATCGCTCAAGGTCAGGCTCCTGATCGACGGCGAAACCATCGTCGATCAGACGGGTGGCCTGCCCTCTGTCGACCCGCTGCGTCCGCTGGCCTGGATGATCGACCATGCAGTGCGGCAGCGCGGCGGGATCCGGGCCGGCCAGGCGATCACCACAGGCTCGTGGACCGGGTTGCGCTATTTCCCTCCGGGCATCCGGGCGCGCGGCGAGTTCGTCGGCCTGGGAGCGGTCGAGGCGAGTTTCTGACACGGCTCGCCTCGCTTTTTCCTTCGCGTATGGGCGGGAGGCGGGATGAGAACGGGCCATGCCCGGCGCTCGATCTTTCGGCCTCTCTCCGGTGAAGGCGAAGGCCTGACGCTTCGGCACCAGCCGTAACATTGGCTGTCTTCGTGGCGGCACTGTCCGGCGCATGACAGTTCCTGTGCCGCCTGCAACTTTCTTCGGCCGCCGTGTCGTTGCCGCTGCTTTCGTGCTCGCCGTATTCGGATGGGGGCTCGGATTCTACGGGCCGCCCGTCTATCTCCAGTCCGTGCGTGACGCGCGGCAGTGGAGCGTCATGCTGGTCTCCTCTGCGGTCACGCTCCACTTTCTGGTCGGCGCGGTCGTCGTCGCGAACCTGCCGGCGCTCTATCGGCGCTTCGGCTTGCCGTCGGTCACCAAGGCCGGCGCCATGCTGCTGGCGCTCGGTGTCCTCGGCTGGGCGGTGGCGCGGGAGCCCTGGCAATTGTTGATCGCGACCCTCCTGAGCGGAGCGGGATGGGTCGGGATGGGCGCGGCTGCCGTGAATGCCATCGTGACGCCGTGGTATGCGGTTCGGCGGCCGGCGGCCCTGTCGATGGCCTACAACGGCGCCAGCATCGGCGGCGTCGTGTTCTCGCCGCTATGGGTCGCTGCCATCGCGGCGCTGGGCTTTCCCGTTGCCGCTGCCGTCATCGGCGCGGTCATGGTGGCTGCGGTCTGGGGCCTCGCCGACCATGTTTTCGCGCATACGCCGCAGTCGCTGGGACAAGTTCAGGATGGCGAGATCGTGCCGCCTGTCTCCGGGACCGGGACGCCGGCCGAGCCACCCGCGCTTGCCGGCCGCCTGCTCTGGCGAGACCGTCGTTTCCTGACGCTGGCAGCGGCGATGGCGCTCGGCCTGTTCGCGCAAATCGGCCTGATCGCCCATCTTTTCTCGCTGCTGGTGCCGGTGTTCGACCGACCGGCGGCCGGGCTCCTGATGGGGCTGGCGACGGCGGCGGCAATCGCCGGCCGCACGCTGGTCGGCTGGTTGATGCCGCCGGGGAGCGATCGCCGGCTGGTCGCCTGCGCCAGCCTGGTCGTGCAGATCGCCGGATCGGTGGCGCTCCTGGTTGCGGGAGGCACGGACAGCGTGTTGATGGTCGTGGGCGTGCTGTTGTTCGGCGCGGGGATCGGCAATACGACGTCGCTGCCGCCGCTGATCGCACAGGTGGAGTTCGGCAAGGCCGATGTCCTGCGCGTCGTGCCGTTGATCGTCGCTATCGGCCAGGGGACCTATGCGTTCGCCCCGGCCGCGTTCGGCTGGCTGCGATCGCCGTCACCGATGGAAGGATGGCTTGTGTTCGCCGCGGCCGCCCTGGTCCAGGCGGCCGCGATCACGCTCTTCCTGTGGGGAAGAAGATCCTAGCTGTTAGTAGTACCAGCCGGGGTAGGGATATCCCCCCCAGGGGCCCCAATCCCAATCGTTCATGGCGTTCTCGTCCGCCGTCATCTGCTGCTCGTCCGCCAGGTTCTTCTGGAAGACGTTGTTGCGGTAGGTCGCGTATGCCGCTTGGTTGCCGACATAGATGCACACGCAGACCGTCGGGTCCGGGTACACATAGAAGACCTGGCCGTTCTTGATCTCGCGCGAGAATTTGTGCGGCGGCAGGGTCTTGAAGGCCGCCTGGCGCTGGGCCGTGTTCGCCGGCACGAACTTGAAGCCGGCGGCGATCATCATGTCTTCCTTGTTGGCGATCACCTGCTGCGGGTTCTGGCAGGCGGTGGCGGCGGCGCACAGTCCCAGAATGGTGGCGATCTTGGCAATCCGAATCATCAAATCCTCCGTGGTCATTCCCTTGTCAGGCGCCTGACCAACGCGGCGCCCGCTTCTCCAGGAAGGCCGCCATGCCCTCGCGGAAGTCGGCGCTACCGTAAGCCAACCGGATGAGATCGTCGATATTCTCTTCCGCCAGGCGTGCCTGGAGACGCCGCAGCGCCTCCTTCGTGACCTGCATGGTCAGCGGGGCATGCCCGGCCAGCATGGCACCGATCTCGGTGGCGCGCGCGTGCAGCGCCGCCACGTCCGGCAGCAGCTCGCTGACCAGTCCGCAGGCGAGGGCGGACTGGGCGTCCATCAGCTTGGCCAGGAGGATCATTTCCTTGACGCGCTGGGCGCCGATCAGGGCCGCCAGCCGGGCATAGTTCGAGGTCGAGAGGCAGTTACCCAGGGTGCGGGCGATGGGGAAGCCGAACTGGGCGGTCGGGGTGGCGATGCGCAGGTCGCAGACGGCCGCGATGGCGGCGCCGCCGCCCGTGCAGAAGCCGGCGATCGCGGCGATGGTCGGCACCTTGCAGGCCTCGATCGTGCCCAGGATGCCGTCCATCTTGCGCTCGTAGGCGACGCCGTCGTCGCCGTCCTTGAAGCTCTTGAACTGGGCGATGTCGGTGCCGGCGGCAAAGGCCTTCTCTCCCGCGCCGGTGACGACGATGGCCCGCGCCTCGCCGGTCCTGCCGATCCGTTCGCAAATTTCGGCCAGGCCCTCGTACATCGCGAAGGTCAGCGCGTTGCGCGCCTGTGGCCGGTTGAAAGTGACCCAGGCGACATCGCCGCGGCGTTCGTAAATGAGTTCTTCAGTCATCCCGCAAACAGTCCGATTTGATCAGGTCGTCGTTTATCGTCTATTTGGCGGCACCGCGTAAACTGGCACGGCAGGGCACGATGGCGCTGGAAAGGCTTCTGAAGGGCTTTGCCGACTTCCGGCTCGGCTACTACCGCGAGCATCTGGACCTCTTCGACAAACTTGCGACCGAGGGCCAGTCGCCCAGGATCCTGTTCATCGGTTGCTCCGATGCCCGCGTCGACCCCGGCATCCTCACCCAGACGAAGCCCGGCGACATCTTCACCGTGCGCAACGTCGCGGCCCTGGTGCCGCCGGCCCAGCCCGACGGCCGGCATCACGGCACGTCGGCCGCCATCGAGTTCGCCGTGCGCGGCCTCTCGGTCGAGCATATCGTCGTGCTCGGCCACGCCTTGTGCGGCGGTATCGCGGCCCTGGTCGACGGCGACAAGAACGACGCCTACGCCCACTATGATTATCTGGCGACCTGGATGCGCGTGGCCCGCGACGTGCGCGATGTCGTGGTCGACGGCATGGCCGGACGGCCGCGCGACGAGGTTGCCCGCGCGGTCGAGCAGGCCTCCGTGCTGTGCAGCGTCAAGAACCTGATGACCTTCCCGTGGCTTGCCGAGAAGGTCGCGGCCGGCACGCTGGTGCTGCATGCCTGGTGGTTCAACCTGACCGAAGGCCAGCTCTATGCCTTCGATCCCGCCATTGCCCGCTTCGCGCCGGTGAGCGGCGTCTCTCTCGAGGGCGCCGTGACGGCGCGCACGCAACTCTCCGATCTCTCGGCCGAACGCTTCATCGCCGCCGCGGGCCGCAAGCCGGATTTCTAGAACGCATCCGGACGGCGCGGGACACTGGTCCGCCGTCCGGACGTGCGGGACGGATCCGGTCAGGCCGCCAGCGACGCGATGGCGGCATCGACGCCGCCCGGCGCGAATGGCACGCCCGCCGTCTTCATGGCCAGCTCTGTCGTGGCCAGGCAGCCCAGCAGCATCGGCTCGTTGAGATCGCCCATGTGGCCGATGCGGAACACCTTGCCCATGAGCGGACCGAGGCCGCCGCCCAGCGACAGGTTGAACCGGTCGATCGCCGCCTTGCGCAGGCCGTCCGAGCTGTGTCCGTCCGGCATGAGCACAGTGGTGACCGAGTTGGAGAGGCGGTCCGGCGCCTGGCAATAGAGCTGCGGTCCCTTGCCGTCGGTGCCCCATGCCCGGACGGCGGCGCGGGTCGCTTCGGCGAGGCGCGTGTGCCGGGCGATCACGGCATCGAGCCCTTCCTCCTCCAGCATCTTCAGCGATTCGTGGAGGCCGAAGAACATGTGCACCGGCGCGGTGCCGACGAAGCTCTGCGGCTTGCGGCTGTTCATCATGTTCCAGTTGAAATAGTGGCGCGGCATCTTCGCCTTTGCCGCCGCTTCCAGGGCCTTGTTGCTGACGCCGGTCATCGACATGCCGGTGGGCAGCATCAGGCCCTTCTGGCTGCCGCCGACCGTGACGTCGATACCCCAAGCATCCATCTTGTATTCGAGGCTGGCCAGCGAGGAGATCGTGTCGCTGAGGAGCAGGGCCGGATGCCGCGTCTCGTCCAGCGCGCGGCGCACCTCTTGGATCGGCACGAACATGCCGGTCGCCGTCTCGTTGTGGACGACCAGGACGGCCTTGATCTGGTGCTGCGGGTCTTTCTTCAGCCGCTCCGCGAGCTCGGCCATGTCGACGCCCTTGCGCCAGTCCGCGGCCATTTTCTCGACCTTCAGGCCGAGATTCTCCGCCATCTGCGTCCAGCTTTCCGAGAAGTAGCCGGACTCGATCATCAGCACCGTCTCGCCCGGCGAGAACAGGTTGCAGATCGCCGCTTCCCACGCGCCGTGGCCGCTCGCCGTGTACATGTAGAGCGTCTGGTCGGTCTTCATCACCCGCTTCACGCCGGCATGACAGGCATGCTGGATGGCGAGGAATTCCTCCGACATGAAATCCATTACGGGCCGGTCCATCGCCCGCAGCACGCGGTCCGGGATATTCGTCGGGCCTGGGTTGTTGAAGAATTGACGGCCACGAGGCTTGGCGTTCACGGCGTTCCTCCGCTTTGCGAAGGCCGGACTTTGGCGCGAGGCCCTTGGCGGGACAAGCGAGACAAGCGATGCTCCGCCATTAGCTTGATTGAGGGCAGGTATGACCGCGCAAGAGAAAGATTCATCCCAGACCAATTCCGCCATCGTGGCCGACTACCGCGCCCGCACCGGCGGCTCGGCGGCCCTCTTCGAGCGCGCCCGGCAGGTGCTGCCGAGCGGCATCACCCACGATGCGCGGTATCTCGATCCGTACTCGATCCATGTCGCCAGGGCGAAGGGCGCGCGCAAGTGGGACGTCGACGGCAACGAGTATGTCGACTATTTCGGCGGCCACGGCGCCATGCTGCTTGGTCATTCGCACCCGGCCGTGGTCGAGGCGGTGCGGCGCCAGATGGAACTCGGCACGCATTACGGCTCAAGCCACGAGCTGGAGGTGCGATGGGCGGAGCTGGTGTGCGAGCTGACGCCCTGCGCCGACAAGGTGCGCTTCACGGCGTCGGGCACCGAGGCCTCGCACATGGCGATCCGTCTCGCGCGCGCCTACACCGGCAAGGACAAGATCGTCCGCTTCGTCGGCCACTTCCACGGCTGGCACGACAACGTCACGGCCGGCGCCGGCGCCACCTACGACGGCGGCACCACGCCGGGCGTGCCGCAGGACGTGAGCGCCCTCTCGATCGTGATGCCGAGCGACGACGTCGCCGCCGTGGTGAAGCTGATCGAGGAGCGCGACGACATCGCCGCCGTCATGTTCGAGCCCTCGGGCGCGTCGTGGGGCCAGGCGCCGTTGCCGCCGGGCTTCATCCAGGCGGTGCGCGACGCCACGAAGAAGAAGGGCGTCGTCATGCTGATGGACGAGGTCATCACCGGCTACCGCTGGTCGTCGGGCGGTGCCCAGAAGGCGTTCGGCATCACCCCCGACCTCTGCATCCAGGCCAAGATCGTGGCCGGCGGCCTGCCGGGCGGTGCCGTCGCGGGCCGGCGCGATATCCTCGACCGCATCGACCATGCCGCGACGGCCGCGAAGAAGATCGAGCGGATTCAGCATCCCGGCACCTACAACGCCAACCCGCTTTCGGCGGCCGCCGCCGTGACGGCATTGTCGCTGGTGCGCGACGAGGATCTTGCCGAGAAGGCGAACCGCACGGCGGCCGAGCTGCGCAAGGCGCTCACCGAGGTGCTGGTGAAGGAGGGCGTGCCGTGGGGGATCTACGGCCAGAGCTCGACCTTCCTGATCTATCCGAACCCGTTTGGCGATCCGATCGATCCCGCGACCTTCGATCCGCTGAAGGTCCCGTTTGCCAAGCTGAAGGGCGCACGCGGCGCAGGCCCGCTGACCGGCAAGATCCGCATGGGACTGATGACGCACGGCGTCGACGTGATGGGCGCACCCGGAGGCTTCGTGTCGGCCATGCATGGCGGCGCCGAGATCGAGAAGACGGTCCATGCGCTGCGCGAGACCGTGCGGGCCCTCAAGGCCGAGCGCGAAGTGAAGGCCGCCTGACATGTGGGGGCTGACGAAGCCGGTGGCCGCGAGCGAGTTCACGCGGCTGCCGGAGAGGTTCCGCAAGCCGCGTCGAACGACGTGGGCGGATGCCAACGCCGCCGGCCAGGAGCTCGACTCCTTCCTCGAGGGGCCGAGCTTCGACCGTGCCGGCAACCTCTATGTCACCGACATCGCGTTCGGCCGCGTGTTCCGGATCGATCCGGCCGGGGCGTGGACGCTCGTCACCGAGTATGACGGCTGGCCGAACGGGCTGAAGATCCATCGCGACGGCCGCATCTTCATCACCGACTACAAGCGCGGGATCGTCCTGCTCGATCCCGCGGACGGCAGGGTGACGCCGCTCATCGAGACGCGCGGGTCGGAGAGCTTCAAGGGCGTGAACGATCTCTTCTTCGCGGCCAATGGCGACCTCTATTTCACCGACCAGGGGCAGACCGGGCTGCACGATCCGACGGGGCGCGTCTATCGCTACGACACGGCGGGCCGGCTGACGTTGCTGGTCGACACGGTGCCGAGTCCGAACGGCCTCGTGATGAACAAGGCGGAAACGGTGCTCTACGTGGCCGTCACGCGCGGCAACGCCGTCTGGCGGCTGCCGCTGATGGCCGACGGTACGGCGAGCAAGGTCGGGCTGTTCCTCCAGATGAGCGGCGGCCACGCCGGTCCCGACGGCATGGCGCTCGACGAGGAGGGCGGCCTTGCGATCGCCCATCCCAGCACCACCGTCTGGCGCTTCGACCAGCTCGGCCGTCCGACGCATCACCTCGATTGCGGCGACGACATCTTCTGCACCAATGTCGCCTATGCGGGCCACGACCTCTACGCCGTGGTGTCGAGGCGTAGTCCCAAGGTCGAGAGCGGCACGATCTTGCGGGCGACGATGCCGGTGGCGGGTAAGAGAATGTTCTCCCACGGCTAGGCTCCTCCGCGTGGCATCGCCCCTGGGACGCATCGCCCGTGGTTCGGTGCGATGGTGCGAGAGGGGTGGCGCGATGTAGGCTTCCCGGTGCGGATGCGTTCAGCCGGGAAGTTCCGGCCTGTCGGCATCCGGATCAGGCATCGTATCGCTCCGGAATCGGGAGATCTGCCATGGCCGACAAGAAAAGGATCCATCCCTACACCGAGCCGGCCGGAGGCTGGGGCGCGTTGCGGGCGCTCGGGGATCATCTCGTCGAGCAGGGCATCCCGATCAAGGGCTCGAAGACGCTGCTGCGCATGAACCAGCCGCGCGGTTTCGACTGCCCGGGATGCGCCTGGCCCGACCCGAAGCACACCTCATCCTTCGAGTTCTGCGAAAATGGCGGCAAGGCGGTCGCCTGGGAGTCGACCGACAGGCGCTGCACGCCCCAATTCTTTGCCGAGCACACGGTTTCCGAGCTGGAGGGCTGGAGCGACTACGAGCTGGAGATGGCGGGGCGTCTCACGCATCCGATGGTCTATCATCCGGCGACGGACCGATACCGGCCGATCGCCTGGGGCGAGGCGTTTGCGCTCGTCGGCCGGCACCTGTCGGCGCTGCCCGACCCGAACATGGCGGAGTTCTACACCTCGGGGCGCACGTCGAACGAGGCGGCCTTCCTTTATCAGCTCTTCGTCCGCGAATACGGCACCAACAACTTCCCCGACTGCTCGAACATGTGCCACGAGGCGACGAGCGTCGGCCTGCCGCCGGCCATCGGCGTCGGCAAGGGCACCGTCCTGCTTGAAGATTTCGACAAGGCCGACGGGATCTTCATCTTCGGCCAGAACCCCGGCACGAACAGTCCGCGCATGATGACCAGTCTGCGCAACGCGTCCCGGCGGGGTGCGACGATCATGTCGTTCAACCCGTTCCGCGAGCGGGCGCTGCAACGCTTCCAGGCGCCGCAGAGCCCGGTCGAGATGCTGACGCTGTCCTCGACGCCCATCAGTTCCCGGCTCTACCAGGTTCGGGTCGGGGGCGATGTCGCCGTGGTGAAGGGCATGATGAAGGTCCTCGTGGCGGAGGACCGCGAGGCGCGGTCGGCCGGACGGAAGCCGGTGCTCGACTGGGACTTCATCCGCGAGCACACGGCCGGCCTCGACGGGCTGGTCGCCGATCTCGAGGCGACGGATTGGGAGTCCATCGAGCGCCGGAGCGGTCTGCGGCGCGACCAGATCGAGGAAGCCGCGCGCGCCTACATGGCGGCGGAGCGGGCCATCGTCGTGTACGGCATGGGCATCACCCAGCACCGGCACGGCGCGTCTGCCGTGCAGCAGCTCGCCAACCTCTGCCTGCTGCGCGGCAATATCGGACGCGAAGGCGCCGGCCTCTGCCCGGTACGCGGTCATTCGAACGTGCAAGGCGACCGCACGGTGGGCATCACCGAGATCCCGTCGGCCGAGTTCCTGGCGCGGCTCGAGAAGCGATTCGGCTTCCGCCCGCCATCGGCGCACGGGCACAATGTCGTCACGGCGCTGGAAGCCGCCGTGAAGGGCGAAGCCCGCGTTTTCTTCGGCATGGGCGGCAACATCGTCTCGGCGATGCCGGACTGGCAGGTGACGCGGGAGGCGTTCCGGCGGCTCGACCTGACGGTCCACGTGACGACGAAGCTCAATCGCAGCCATGTCGTACATGGGCGGGAGGCCCTGATCCTGCCTTGCCTCGGGCGGACGGAACTCGACGTGCAGGCGACCGGGCCGCAGTCGATCAGCGTCGAGGACTCGATGTCGATGGTCCATGCTTCCCTCGGCCTGAACGTGCCGGCCTCGGAACATCTCATGAGCGAACCCGCGATCGTTGCGGGGGTGGCGCGCGCCACCCTGGGCGATCGCTCGGTCGTGCCGTGGGAGGAGCTGGTGGCCGACTACGACCGCATCCGCGATGCCATCGAGGCGGTCTTCCCGATCTTCCACGACTACAACGCCCGGCTCAGGGTTCCCGGCGGCTTCCATCTCCCGTCGACGGCGCGGGAACGCACATGGACGACCGCGACCGGGAAAGCCAATTTCCTGGTGTTCGACGGGCTCGCCGAAGATTCCGACCGGTCCGCCGCCGATATCCTGTGGCTGACCTCGGTGCGCAGCCACGACCAGTACAACACCACCATCTACTCGCTGTCCGACCGCTATCGCGGCGTCTGGGGACAGCGGGACGTGGTCTATCTCAGCCAGGAGGAAATCGAGAAGCGCGGGTTCCAGGCCGGAGACCGGGTCGACATCGTTGCCGTTTCCGACGACGGCATCGATCGCCGCGTGATGGGATACAAGCTCGTGGCCTGTCCATTCCCGCCCGGAAGCTGCGCCGCTTACTATCCCGAGGTCAATCCGCTGGTCGCGCTGGCGTTGCACGATCCGGTCAGCTTCACGCCTTCCTACAAGGGCGTTCCGGTCCGCCTGGTGCGCGCGGCAAGCGACGCGTGAAGCGCGCCACGCGACGGCCGGCGGCTTGACCGATCAACGCGCGGCAGAACCCTTGCCGAGATGGGCGATGGCCTCGATCTCGACGAGGATCTCGGGGGCGGCGAGCGCGCTCACCTCGACCAGGGTAGAGGCCGGAAAGTTGCCGGAGAAGAACTCGCGGCGCGCCTGCCAGACCTTCGCGTTGTTGGCGATGTTCGTGACGTAGATCGTGATCTTGACGATGTCGGCCATCTGGCCGCCGGCCTCTTCGACCAGCGCCTTGATCTTCCCGAAGACGGCCTTCGCTTGCTCGTATTCGTCGGTGCCCGAAATGCCGGAGCCGGAACGTGCCGTCATGCCGGACACATAGGCGATCCCGTCGACGACCAGGCAGTTCGACCAGCGTTCGGGCGGCGGCTCCGGAACGCTGGGGGAAATCACGCGGCGGATGGACATGGCGAATCCTCTTTCAGCCGGGCTTGGCGCCCGATGCCTTCACCACGGGCGTCCATTTGTCGATCTCGGACTGGATGAAGCGGGTGACTTCCGCCGGCGTCATGGTGCTGCCCGCGGCGCCGATCTCTTCCCAGCGCTTGATGACGGCGGGTTCCTTCAGCACGGCCTGCATCTCCGTCGCGATGCGATCGACGATCGGCTGCGGTGTCTTTGCGGGCACGGAGATGCCGAACCACGAATAGGAGATCAGGTCGGGATAGCCCAGCTCCTTCATGGTCGGCACGTCCGGGAAGGCGGGGCTGCGGGTTTCGCCGCTCACCGCCAGCGCATTGACCTTGCCGGCCTTGATATGAGGCGCGGCCGAAGGCAGCGAGTCGAACATCACCGGCACGACGCCGGCGATCGTGTCGATCATGGCCGGGCCGGCGCCGCGGTAGGGGACATGGACCAGGCCCGCCCCGATGATCTGCTCGAGGCGCGCGCCCAGCAGGTGATTGCTCGAGCCTGCACCTGATGTGGCGTAGGAAACCTTGCCGGGATTGGCCTTCGCGTAGTCGACGAACTCCTTGAAGCTCTTGGCCTGAAAGTTGGGGTTGGCGACCAGCACGCTGGGATTGGTCGAGGCGATCGAAACGTGGATGAAGTCGCCCATAGGGTCGAAGTCGCCGCCGCCGTAGAGCGTCGGCGAGATCGACAGGCCGGAGATCACCGACAGCAGAAGCGTGTATCCGTCCGGCGGCGCCTTGGCGACGATGGCCGTGCCGACCATGGCGCCCTTGCCGGGCTTGTTGTCGACGATGATGTTCTGCCCGAGCCGTTGCCCGAGATATTCGGCCACCATGCGCGCCACGACATCGGTCGTGCCGCCGGCCGCATAGGGCACCACGAGCTTGATGGGTTTGCTGGGCCACGGCGCGGTCTGCGCGAGGGCCGGGAAGGTCGCGCCGGCGAGGCCGGCCAGGACGAGGGAGCGGCGGTTGAGCATGGGCCGAGTATACTCCCGCGATGAACGATCCCAACGTCCTGTTCGGTTCGCTGTTCGAACCGAAGCGCATCGCGCTGATCGGCGCCTCCGCCGATGCTGCAAAGACGACATCGCGGCCGCAACGCTTCCTGCAGAAGCACGGGTTTGCCGGCGAGATCCTGCCCGTCAATCCATCGCGCAGCGAAATCCTGGGCGTGCCGGCCTTCAGGGATCTCGACGCGATCGCGGGCGAGATCGATCACGCCTATATCCTGCTCAACGGCCGAGCCGCCGTCGCTGCGCTGGAGGCGTGCGGCCGGCGCGGCGTCAAGGTCGCCTCCATCCTGGCCGGCGGGTTCGCCGACGCGGGAGCCGATGGCGCCTCGCTGCAAGGCGACCTGTCGAGGATCGTGCGCGAGACCGGCATCCGTCTGGTCGGACCCAATAGCATCGGGACGGTCAGTACCGATCCGCCCGTCGCCCTGACGGCCAACGCGGCCTTCGCGGTCGACCGGCTGCGCGCCGGAAACTGGGCCGTCGTCAGCCAGAGCGGCAGTCTGATCGGCGCGCTGCTCTCGCGCGCCGACGCACGCGGCATCGGTTTCTCGCGCCTCGTTTCGGTGGGCAACGAGGTCGACCTGGCCGTCGGAGAGATTGCCGACCTACTGGTCGCCGATGCCAGGACCGATGCGATCCTGCTCTTCATGGAGACGCTGCGCGACGGCGATCGTCTCGCGCGTGCGGCGCGGCGCGCTCATGCCGCCGGCAAGCCCGTGATCGCCTACAAGCTCGGTCGATCGGAGGCCGGGCAGGAACTCGCGAGATCGCATACCGGCGCGATCGCAGGCTCCGACGCGACGTTCGACGCCTTCTGCCGGCGTCATGGCATCGCGCGCGTGTCGATGTTCGAATCGCTTGTCGACGTGCCCTCGCTTCTGGTCGGCCGCCCGCTCGCGCGCGGGCGGCGTGTGGCCGTGGCGACCACGACGGGCGGTGGTGCGGCGATGGTCGTCGACAACATGGCGGTGGCCGGTCTCGATATCGTCGGCCCACCGCGCGGCCTCGTGGACTGGCTGAAGCCGCTGGGTATCGCCGCGGGCGACGGCCGGCTGGTCGATCTCACGCTCGCCGGTGCAAAGCCCGACATCGTCGCCGGCACCCTCGAGCGACTGCTGGCGGACGACGGCAACGATGCGGTCGTCTTCGTGGTCGGCTCGTCGGCGCAATTCAACCCCGAGCTGGCGGTCGAGCCGCTCCTGCGCTTCGCCGGCACGCGCAAGCCCTTTGCGGTGGCGCTGACGCCTGCTGCCGAGAAGTCGTTGGCCCTGCTGACCGCAGGGGGCGTGGCGGCCTTCCGCCAGCCCGAATCGTGCGCGGAGGCGATGGCGCTTTGCCTGCAACGTCCGGTTCCGGCCGTAGTGACCGGGGTCGCGGAACCCTCGGTGGAAGCCTTGTCCGCACTTGCCGACGGAAAGCGGTCGGGCTTCGACGAGAGACGCGCGACGGCGCTGTTTGCCGCGCTCGGGATTCCGGTGGCGAAATCGGCCGCCGTGCCGGATGCCCGGCGCGTCGTTTCCGCGGTTCAGGAGATCGGCGCGCCGGTGGCGCTCAAGATCCTGTCGGCGGACATCCCGCACAAGACGGAAGCGGGCGGCGTGGCGCTCGGTATTCCCGATGGGCAGGCCGCCGCCGTCGTGGCGCGCGAGATGGAGCGCAAGGTCAAGGCTCATGCGCCGCACGCGCGGCTTGAAGGCTTCCTGGTGCAGAAGATGGAGCGCGGCCTTGCGGAGGTGATCCTGGGGTTCCGCCGCGACCCGCTCGTCGGGCCGACCGTCACGGTCGGCCTCGGCGGCGTGCTCGCCGAGATCTACAAGGACGCCTCCACGCGTCTCGCGCCGGTAGGCGAGCAGGAGGCGCTGGAGATGATCCTCGAGGTCAAGGGTCTGGCGACGATCCGCGGCTTCCGCGGCATGCGCAAAGGCGATGTGGCGGCCCTGGCGCGCGCCATATCGGCTTTTTCGATGCTGGCACACGCCGCGCTTGCAGAGGTCAGCGAAGCCGAGATCAATCCGCTGCTCGTGAAGGGCGAGCGCGAGGGCGTGGTCGCCGTCGACGGGCTGGTGATCGCTGGGTAGCCCTGGCAGCCGTCAGGCGATCCGCGTGCGGGCGGCCATGGCCAGCTCGCGGAAATCGTCGATCACGAAATAGGTCGTCTGCAGCTTGTCGATCTCGTACGGACGGCGCATCACCGACGGACCGTCGAAGGCAAGGCGCTCGACCCCCGCGCCTTCGATCGCATGCCGTGTTTCCGCGGCAGAGGAGAGGATGCCGGCGCCGTAGGCCTTTAGCCCTTTCGGTGTCCGGATCAGCCCGAATTCGACAGTGAACCAGTAGAGGCGGGCCAGCAGGTGCACGTTCGGCCCGGCCTCGACGCCGCGCCGACCATACTCCTGCATGTAGTCGGCGAACGCGGGATTGGTGAGAAGCGGCACGTGCCCGAAGAAATCGTGGAACAGGTCAGGCTCCACGAGATAGTCGAGTTCCTCGCGCTTGCGGATCCACACGGTGACCGGGAAACGGCGGTTGGCGAGATGATCGTAGAAGGCGGCGTCCGGGATCAGGCCCGGCACGCCGACGATCCGCCATCCCGTGAGGCGTTCGAGCCGGCCGTTCACGGTTGCGAAGTCCGGGATCGTCTCGCCGATCTGGAGCGCCTCGAGCCCGGCAAGGAACGCGTCGCAGGCATGCAGCTCGGCCAGGGTGGTCTGACGCCGGACCAGCAGGCGCCACACGTCCTGGTCTTCCGGGGTGTAGAGGCCGGCATGCTGCGGCACCGTCCAATCGGTCGTCATGGCGGTGTAGTCGCCGCGCAGGCTGTCGAGAGGGGCGATCGCGTTCATAACGTGAACATAAGGTCGATAGGCGGGGTGAATCCGTGCAAAGATTGGCACGTCAGGGCATCAAAATGCGTATATCCTCTAAAAATATCGGACTTATTGGAGGATAATGTCGTGATCGAGCTCGACGACATCGACAGGCGCATCGTGGCGACGTTGCAGGCCGAGGGGCGTCTGCCCATGGTCGAGCTGGCCGATCGTGTCGGCCTGTCGGCGACACCGTGTCAGCGTCGGGTGAAGCGACTGGAGGAGGAGGGCGTGATCGCGCGTTACGCCGCGCTGGTACCTCCAGCGATGTTGGGGCTTGGCCTGCAGGCGCTGGTCCAGGTGACGCTGGACGATCATTCCGAGAAAACGGTCGAGGGTTTCGAAGCGGCGATCCGCGAGCGGCCGGAAGTCGTGGCGTGCTATGCCGTCACGGGCGACATGGATTTCCTCCTGCACGTGCTCGCCCCCGACCTGGCGAGCTTCAGCGACTTCGCCATGAAGGCCTTGCTGCGGATGCCGGGCGTCAGGGGCACGCGCTCCTCGTTCATCATGCAGGCGGTGAAGAGCGATCTCGCCTGGGTGCCTCAGCCGCCGCCGAGGACCCGCAAATAGAGCGGGCGGTCGATGTTCCCGCCGCTCAGCACGAGTCCGACCCGCTTGCCGGCCATCCGCTCCTTCTCCTTCAGGAGCGCCGCCAGGGCCGCGGCGCCGGCCCCCTCCGCGAGCTGGTGGGTGTCTTCGTAGTAGGCGCGCATGGCGGCGCCGATCTCAGCGTCGCTCACCTGGACGATGCGGTCGACACCTTTGCGGATGATCTCCAACGCCTCGGCATCCGGGCCGCGCACGGCCATCCCGTCGGCCATGGTGTCAGCGCTGTTGGTGGCGATCACCCGGCCGGCGGCGACCGATAGCGCATAGGCCGGCGCCTCCGTCGAGACCACGCCGACGATCCTGGTCTTGAGGCCGAGCGCATCCCGCACGGCGATGGTTCCGCAGATGCCGGAGCCGAGCCCGATGGGCACATAGACCGTGTCGAGCGCCGGCGCCGCGTGGAACAATTCCAGCGCATAGGTCGCCACGCCGCACACGAGGTCGCGATGAAAGGACGGCACCATGGAAAGGCCGCGCTCGCCGGCCAGGCGCTGGGCGGTCTCCTTTGCGGCGTCGAAATCGTGGCCGGCCTCGACGAGTTCGGCGCCGAAGGCGCGCATGGCGGCATTCTTCTCCACCGAATTGCCGTGCGGCACGACGATGGTCGCGGCGATGCCGTTGCGGGCGGCGGCCAGGGCGATGCTCTGCCCGTGGTTGCCCCGGGTCGCGCTGACGACCCCTTGCGGAGCAGTACTGCCGCGTCGAAGGCGATCGAGATAGACCAGGCCGCCGCGTACCTTGAAGGCCCCTGTCGGCGTGTGGTTCTCGTGCTTCACCCAGACCTCGCAGCCGGTCCGGCGGGCCAGCAGGGGCCACGCATACTGGGCGGTCGGCGGCATGGCGGCATAGACGATTCCGGCCGCGTCCTCGATGTCGGAAAGAGACAACATCGCGCCAGTCTGGTCTAAGATGGCGCCGGTTCCAACCGGAGTACCGCATGCCCGTCCTGCCGCGCGCCCTCGAGATCCAGGGAGAGATCGCCGCCCTCCGCCGAGACATCCACGCCCATCCCGAGCTGGCTTTCGAGGAGACCCGCACCTCGGACATCGTCGCGGCCAAGCTCGAAGAATGGGGCCTCGAGGTGACGCGCGGGCTGGGGAAGACCGGCGTGGTCGGCACGTTGCGCAAGGGCAATTCGGTGAAGTCCATCGGCCTGCGCGCCGACATGGACGCCCTGCCGATGGACGAGACCAACGAATTCGATCACCGCTCGCGCAATGCCGGCCGCATGCATGCCTGCGGCCACGACGGGCATACGGCGATGCTGCTGGGCGCCGCGAAAGTGTTGAGCGAGTCGCGGAACTTCGAGGGGGCCGTCCACTTTATCTTCCAGCCGGCCGAGGAAGGCGGGGGCGGCGCGAAGGTGATGATCGAAGACGGCCTGTTCGAGAAGTTTCCGTGCGACGCGGTGTTCGCGATCCATAACAAGCCGGGCGTTCCGCTCGGCCATATCGTGTCGAAGGGTGGCCCGTTGCTGGCGGCGGCCGATCGCTGGGACATCCGCATCACCGGCAAGGGCGGCCATGCGGCGCACCCGCACCTCACCCTCGATCCCATGGTCGTGGGCGCCAACATCGTCCTGGCACTGCAGACCATCGTCAGCCGCAATATCGACCCGATCGATTCGTCGGTGGTGACAGTGGGCTTCTTCCAGGCTGGCTCCGCCTACAACGTGATCCCGGGCCAGGTCCATATCGGCGGCACCACCCGCACCACCACGCCGGCAAACCGGGCCCTCATCAAACGCCGTATCGACGAGATCTGCGAGGGGGCCGCGAAGATGCACGGGGTGAAGATCGAGGTCGAGCACAAGCCGGGCTATCCTCCGACGGTCAACGATGTCGACCGTGCCCGCTTCGCGCTCGACGTGGCGGCCGGCGTCTGCGGCGAGCATGCCGTGCAGGACGGCGTGCGGCCCAGCATGGGTGCCGAGGATTTCTCCTACATGCTGGAGAAGGTGCCAGGGGCGATGGTCTGGCTGGGCAACGGCGGCGGCGCCGAGGCGGTCAGCCTCCACAATTCGCGCTACGATTTCAACGACATGGCGATCCCGTTCGGCGTGAGCTTCTTCGTGCGCACCGTCGAGCGGTTCCTCGGCGAACAGACGACCTGAGGGAAAGACGCCCGGCCCGATGGAGTTCTTTCGTGTCTATGGCCGGGTGATCGGTCTGCTACGGGCGGAACGCGGGCTCGCGATCACGCTCGCCCTCGCCAACATCGCCGTGGCAGGGCTGCAATTCTACGAGCCGGTCCTGTTCGGCAAGGTCGTGGATCTGCTGGCCACGGCCAAGGACAAGACGACCGACGTCCTGTGGCAGGAGGCGCGCCAGCTTCTCGTGCTTTGGGCGGTCGTGGGCCTGGGCGGCATCGCGGCCAACATCGTCGTGTCGCTTCAGGCCGATCGCATGGCGCATCGCCGCCGCCTCGGCGCCATGGCGACCTTCTTCGAGCATGTTCTCGTCCTGCCTTTCGCCTTCCACCACGGGCAGCATTCGGGGCGGCTGCTCAAGATCATGCTCACCGGCGTCGATCACCTGTTCGGCATATGGCTGTCGTTCTTCCGCGAGAACCTCGCCACCTTCGTCGCCCTTTTCGTGATGCTGCCGCTCAGCCTGTTCATGAACTGGCGGCTGGGGCTGCTGCTGATCGTGCTGATTGTCTTCTTCGCCGTCGCGAATGCCTGGGTGGTCGGCAAGACCGACCGCTTGCAGCACCAGGTCGAGGATTATCACAGCCAGCTCGCCAGCCGCGCCAGCGACGCGCTGGGCAACATCCATCTCATCCAGAGCTTCGTGCGGTTGCGAGCCGAGGCGGGCGAGATGAACCGCATCATCCGCGAGACGCTGGAGGCCCAGTTCCCGGTGCTGAACTGGTGGGCGCTGTTGTCGGTGCTGACGCGCGCCGCCTCGACGGTCACGGTGATCCTGATCTTCGTCCTCGGCACCTGGCTCTACACGCGCGGCGAGGCGACGGTCGGCGAGATCGTCAGCTTCATGGGCTTCGCCACGATGCTGATCGGCCGCATGGACCAGGCCTCGGGCTTCGTCAGCCGCGTCTTCTTCCAGATGCCGGCGCTCGCCGACTTCTTCAGGGTGCTCGATTCCCAGTCGACCGTCCCGGACAAGCCCAACGGCCGCGACATCGGGCGCGCCAGGGGCGATGTCTCGTTCGAGGACATCAATTTCTCCTATGACGGCAAGCGCCCGGCGCTGGTCCATTTCTCGCTCGTGGTCCCGGCCGGCACGACGGTCGCGTTCGTGGGCCCCACCGGGGCCGGCAAGAGCACGGCCCTGTCGCTGCTGCACCGGATGTGGGATGCGCAGTCGGGCATCATCCGCATCGACGGCGTCGACCATCGCGACCTCAAGCTGGAATCGCTGCGGCGGAACATCGGCGTCGTGTTCCAGGACAGCACGATGTTCTACCGCTCGATCGCGGACAATCTGCGGATCGGCAAGCCGGATGCGACGCAGGCCGAGCTCGAGGAGGCTGCTCGTCTCGCCGAGGCGCACGACTTCATCATGCGCCAGCCCAACGGCTACGACACGATGGTGGGCGAGCGCGGAACCACCCTGTCGGGGGGCGAACGCCAGCGGCTGGCGATCGCGCGGGCCCTGCTGAAGAACCCGCCCATCCTGATCCTGGACGAAGCGACCAGCGCGCTCGACTCGGTGACCGAGGCGCGCATCCAGAAGGCGCTCAAGGCGCTGATGCAGGGCCGCACCACGTTCATCATCGCCCACCGCCTGTCGACCATCCGGGAGGCCGACAAGGTGGTCGTCTTCGAGCATGGGCGCGTGGTCGAGGAAGGCGGCTACAAGGAACTTGTCTCGCACGGCGGCGCCTTCGCGCGCCTGGTCGCGACGCAGCAGGCTGGCATAGAATCTGCCTGATATCCCCTTGGCGGACATGGAATGTCCGCCTAAGAGTCGCGCGACCGGGACAACACAGGGGACCAGGGAATGAGCTCGTTCGCCAAGATGCTCGGGGGCGCCGCCGCGGTCGCCCTCATGCTGGGCAGCCTGCCGGCCGGCGCGCAGACCGCCGTCAAGTTCACGCTCGACTGGGTGTTCCAGGGGCCGACCTCGCCGTTCCTCGTGGCCTTGGAGAAGGGCTACTACAAGGCCGAGGGGCTCGACGTCACGATGGACCCCGGCCAGGGTTCGGCCGGTGCGGTGCAGCGCGTCGCGACCGGCGCTTACCAGATCGGCTTCGCCGACGTGAACGCGACGATCGAATACAACGCGAAGAACCCTGGCAAGGAAGTGCTCTGCGTCTTCATGGCGTACGATTTCGCGCCGTTCGGGGTCTATGCGCTGAAGAAGAGCGGCATCAAGACGCCGAAGGATTTGGAGGGCAAGAAGCTCGGCGCGCCGGTGTTCGACGCGTCGTTCCGCCTGTTCCCGGCCTTCGCCAAGAAGAACGGCATCACGAAGTGGGAGCATGTGAACCTGACGCCGCAGCTGCGCGAGCAGAGCCTCGTCCAAGGCACCGTCGACTTCATCTCGGGCCACTATTTCTCGTCGATGCTGGACCTCAAGGCGCGCGGCGTGGCCTTCGAGGATATCGTGTCGATGCGCTACGTCGATTTCGGCATGGACGTCTACGGCAACGGTATCGTGGTCTCGCCCGAGATGGCGAAGAACGAGAAGGCGGTGAAGGGCTTCATCGCCGCGACGGTCAAGGGATGGAAGGACGTCATCGCCAATCCGCAGGTCGGCATCGCGGCGGCCAAGAAGCGCGACCCGTTGCTCGACGAGAAGCTCGAGATGGAGCGCCTCAAGATCTCGCTCGAGACCAACATCCTGACGCCGTACGTCAAGACGCACGGCATGGGCGATGTCGATCCGGTCCGCTTCGCGCGCGCTGTCAAGGACGTGTCCGAGGCCTACGGCCTCTCGCCGGCGCCCGAGCCGGACAAGGTCTTTTCCAACAAGTACCTGCCACCCAAGGCCGACCGGATGATCTCGAACTGAGGGATGGCTTTCGTCGATCTCTCGGGCGTCAGCCTCACCTACCGCCTCGGCAAGGAAAGCACGCTTGCCCTGGCCGATGCGACGTTCGGCATCGAGAAGGGTGAGTTCATCGCCGTCGTCGGCCCGTCGGGCTGCGGCAAGTCGACCATCATGAAGCTGGTCACCGGCCTCCTGCCACCATCGGGCGGCGAGGTGCGGGTGGCCGGCAAGCGCGTGACGGCGCCCATCAAGGGCGTCGGGATGGCATTCCAGAACCCGACCTTGATGCCGTGGCGCACGACCATGGACAACATCCTGCTGCCCATGGAAGTGGTCGAGCCGCACAAGCGCCGTTTCCGGGCCAATCGCGCCGAGTATGTCGAGCGCGCGATGAAGCTCCTGCGCACGGTGGGGCTCCAGGACTTCGCCGACAAATATCCCTGGCAGCTCTCCGGCGGCATGCAGCAGCGCTCGAATCTGTGCCGTGCCCTGATCCACGAGCCCGAGCTGCTGATGCTCGACGAGCCGTTCGGCGCCCTCGACGCGTTCACGCGCGAGGAGCTCTGGGGCGTCATGCAGGCCTTGTGGCTCGAAAAGCGCTTCACCGGCGTGCTCGTCACCCACGATTTGCGCGAGGCCGTCTATCTCGCCGACACGGTCTATGTGATGAGCCGCCGTCCCGGCCGCATCGTGCTGGCCAGGAAGATCGATATCCCGCGCCCGCGTACCCTGGCGACGACCTTCGAACCGCATTTCGTCGATCTCGTCCACGAGCTGCGCGACCGCATCCACCAGGAACACGCGCCATGACCGACCTGCGGCGCGAGGCATTGAAGCATGCCATGCCATGGATCTTCCTGGCCGGGCTGCTGCTGGTCTGGGAGATCGCGTGCATCGCGTTCGATATTCCCGAGATCATCCTGCCCAAGCCGACGAAAATCTTCGCGGTCTTCGTGCAGCGCTTCGACATCCTGATGGCCTATTGCTGGGACACGCTGTGGACCACGACTGTCGGCTTCCTGCTGGCCATCGCCGGCGGGTTGCTGCTCGGCCTCGCGATCGGCGCCTCGCCTTTCGTCTATTCCGGCCTCTATCCGCTCCTGATCGCGTTCAACGCAATCCCGAAGGTCGCCATCGTCCCGATCCTCATGATCTGGGTGGGCGTGGGCTCGCTCCCTGCCATCATCACCGCCTTCGTGATCAGCTTCTTTCCCATCGTGGTCAACGTCGCCACCGGCCTTGCCACCATCGAGCCCGAGATGCGCGACGTGCTGCGCAGCCTCGGTGCGTCGCGGCTGGAGATCCTGACCAAGGTCGGCATCCCGCGCGCCATGCCCTATCTCTTCGCCAGCCTCAAGGTGGCGATCACGCTGGCCTTCATCGGCTCGGTCATTTCCGAGACGGTCGGCGGCAACAACGGCATCGGCTTCCTGATGCTGTCGGCCAGCGCCCGCAACGATGCGCCGACGACCTTCGCGGGCCTGTTCGCGATCGCGATCATGGGCGTGGCGATGTACGCGGTCTGCGCCCTGATCGAGAAGCGGATGACCCGCTGGGCGTTCCGGGGAGAGATCGTGACCTGAGCGGGGCGCCCCCGGCGTCCCGTCGGCGCCAGGGTACGAGGTGGCGCCCCGTCAGTGCTGCGAGTCGAAGAACGCTTCGGGGTCGTCGACCTCGACCAGCCGTCCTTTGCGGATTTCGAGAAAGCGCGTCGCGACGGTCCGCGTGAAGAAGCGGTCGTGGCTGACGAACAGGCAGGACACTTCGCTGCGTTCGAGCTGGTCCTCCAGGTCTTCCTGGCCCTCGATGTCGAGATGGTTGGTCGGCTCGTCGAGCAGGTAGAAATTCGGTCGCAGCAACTTCATGCGCAGGAACACGAGGCGGGCGCGCTCGCCATGGCTCAGCACGCGGATCGGCTCCTTCAGGCGCTGGAACGCGAAGCCGGCGCCGGCAAGCTGGCGCACCGCCTCCTTCTCCGTGACGCCGTCGGCCTCCAGCACATAGTCGAGGATCGACCGGCCGGTCGGCAGGTCGTTCATCGTCTGGTCGAAATAGACCAGGCGGCAGGCGGGATTGAACCGGACGGGCGACTGTCCGTCATAGTGCTCCCGCGCCGGGTCGAAAGCGGCTGCCAGCGTCGCCAGCAGCGTCGACTTGCCGGTGCCATTGGTGCCGAGAAGGGCGACCCTCTCCCCCGCGGCGATGGCCAGCCGGTCGATCGCGATCAGTTTACGGTCGGAGCCCGGCGGGCTGACCTCCAGGGCCGAAAGGCGCAGCACCGTTCGCGCATCGAGGTCGCCCTCGGCCAGTTCGAGCCGGCGCTCGCGTGCGACGTAGGTCTGGGTACGCTCCTGCTCGATGCGGGCGATGCGGCTCTCGACGGCGTTCTTGCGCTTGTTGAGGTCGGGATTCTTGACGGCCCAGACCTTGTAACGTGCGGCGGCCTGCTCCAGCCGCTCGATCTCGCGCTCCTCCTGCCGCGCCCGGGCGGCCGCCGTCGCGTCGCGGCGCAACAACTCCTCGCGGGCGATCGAGAAACGGGTGCGGAACACGTGCACGCCGTCGCTGCGCAGGAACAGCGTGCGACCGGTCACGCGATCGAGGAACTCGCGGTCGTGGCTCACGATCAGCATCGGCACGGCGAAGTCCGCCGTCAGCCAGCGTTCGAGCGTGTTGATGTTGGCCAGGTCGAGATGGTTGGTCGGCTCGTCGAGGACCAGCATATCCGGCTCTTCCAGCCGCGCCGCCGCCGCGATCAGGAGCAGGCGCTGCCAGCCGCCGGACAGGGAGCCGAACGGCCGGTCGAGCGTCTCCTGCGCCACACCGATCTCGTCTGCCAGCACGTCGATACGCCAGAGATCGTCGGGCAGGCCGATCCGGGCAAGCGAGTCGCCCAGAACGTCGCGGACGGGGCGCGCCGCGAGCCCGTCCGGCACGTCCTGCGGGACCTGGCCAAGGCGCAGGCCGCGCGAGCGCACGACCTTGCCGGCATTGAGCTCGAGCGCGCCGGTCAGGCATTTCAGCAGGGTCGACTTGCCGGCGCCGTTCTCGCCCACCAATGCCGTGCGCGCATCGTCCAGCAGGAACGACACGTTCTCGAAGATACGGCTGGAACCGTAGAAGAACGAGGCCTGCTCCATGCCGAGCACGGCCTGACGCGACGCCATCGGGAACCCGCGATTACAGGACGAGCGTGCCGTTTGCGGCGACCACGCGTCCCGCCTTTACCACCAGCCGCCGCGGCCGGCGAGTGGCGACCGCCTCGGCGACAGAGGAAGCGTCGACCGCCACGAAGTCGGCCGGGCCGCCGGCGGCGAGCCCATAATCGGCGAGACCGAGGATGCGGGCGGGAGCGGCCGTCACCATCTCGAAGGCAAGCGCGAGATCCTCGTCGTGCCGGAAGTTGGCGCGGTAGCCGACCATCATGGCCCGCTCCAGCATGTCGCCATTTCCGAAGGGCGACCACGCATCGCGGATGTTGTCTGAGCCCGAGAAAATCTCGACGCCGTGCTCCTTGAGCAGCTTGAGCGGCGGGATGGAGGCCCCACCCGGGCCGTGGCTCATGATCGACACGCCGGCGCGTGCCAGCGTGTCCGCCGCCCGCGCGGCGTCGTCCGGCGGGACGGAGCCCAGCGCGAAGGCATGGCTGATCGCCACCCTGCCGCCCAGCCCGCCGGCTTCGGTGCGGCTTGCGATGTCGAGAATCTGGGCGAGGCCCGCTTGCCCCGGATCGTGGAGATGGAGGTCGATCCCGACGCCGCGTCGCGCCGCAATGCCGAACACGGTGTCGAGATGGCCCTGCTGGTCGTCGTCGATGCTCCGGGGATCGAGCCCGCCCACGAGATCGGCGCCCTGCGCGATGGCCTCGTCGAGCAGTTCCGCCGTCCCGGGGGATTTCAGGATGCCGCTTTGCGGGAAGGCCACGATCTCGATCGTCACGAGGCCACGGAAATGCTCGCGGATCTTCAGAACCTCGTGGAGGTTGCGCAGGCCCAGTTGGTGGTCGATGTCGACATGGCTGCGCATGTGGAGCGTGCCCGTCGCGACGATCTGGCGGACCAGGTTCGCGCCGGTCTCGAACTCGGATACCGTGCGGGCCGCCCGGACACGGCGCTCCGCCTCGATCCGGTCGGCGACCCTGTTTCCCGCCGCCTGGTTCGGTACCCACGGCAGACCGAGCAGTGTCTTGTCGAGATGGATATGGCCGTCGACCAGGGGCGGCAGCACCAATGCGCCCCGAAGATCCGTCGTATCGGCCGTTGGCGCGCGAAGCGGCGAGGGCGGGGAGAGGGCGGCGATGCGGCCGCCCTCAACCTCGATATCGACCGTGCTGCCGTCGGGCAGCCTGGCGTTCGCGAAGCGCATGCCTACTTCGCCGCGACCTCGCCCGCCTCCTTGCGGGTCTGGTTGACGGCGGCGCGGGCCGCCTGGGCCATGAGACCGCTGTCGTTGGCGATCGTGACCAGGCGGAAGCCCTTGCCGATCATCTTCGCGGCGTAGGAGGCCGAGCCATTGTGCAGGCCGGCGAACTGGCCGCGCTTCTTGGTGGCGGCGAGGAGCTTGTCGTAGATCGAGAGGATCTGCGGTTCCTCGCGGTCGAGGATGGGCTTCAGGCCCAGCGACAGGCCGAGGTCGGACGGCCCGACATAGATCCCGCTCACGCCCGGCACGTCGAGGATGGCGTCGATGTTGTCGATCGCCTCCTGGGTCTCGATCATGGGGATGACCAGCACCTCGTCGTTGGCGGTCGCCTGGTAGGGGGTCGCCTCGCCATAGGCGCCGGCGCGGATCGGGCCGTTGGATCGCTTGCCTTTCGGCGGATAGAGGCAATAGGAGACGAGCGCCTTGGCTTCCGCCGGCGTGTTGACCATCGGGCAGATCACGCCCCACGCGCCACCATCCAGCACCTTGCCGACGATGCCCGGCTCGTTCCATGGCACGCGCACGAGTGGCGTGATCGGATGCTTGTCCATCGCCTGGAAGCAGCGGACCATCGAATGGTAGTCCTGCACGCCATGCTGCATGTCGACGGTGACGCTGTCCCAGCCGCACTGGGCCATGGTCTCGGCCGAGAACCCGTCGGGAATGGCGAGCCAGCCATTGACGCAGGCCTTGCCCGCCTGCAGTCGCTTCTTCAGCATGTTCGTCGACATTTGATGCGTTTCCTCGTGTGTTGAAGACGCGCGAGTTTACACAGCGACGGGGGATTGGGTGACGCTTTTGTCGCTGCGGGCAGGCCGCCTGACGGTGGATTTGGCACCGGAAGCCGGCGGGTCGCTGGCGCGATTTGCCCTGGAGGGGGTGGGGGACCTGTTCCGGCCGGCCTCGGCGGCGGCATTGGTTTCGGGCACCGGGCGCGATACGGCCTGCTATCCGCTGGTGCCCTTCTCCAACCGCATCGCGGGCGGCCGACTTGCCTTCGAGGGCAAGGCCTATCGCCTTCCGAACAACTGGCCGGGCGTCGCCCATCCCCTCCATGGCGAGGGATGGGCGGCGCGATGGGCGGTCGCGCTCGACGACGGCCGGTCGGTGGAGCTGGTGCACGAACATGACGGCCGGACCGGCTGGCCGTTCAGCTATCGCGCCCGGCAACGCTTCGCCCTGACGGAAGAAGCGCTCACGGTGAGACTGTCGATCGAGAATCTGGAGGTCCGGCCGGCTCCCGCAGGGCTTGGCCTCCATCCCTTCTTCGTGCGGGACGAGGCGACGGAGCTGGAATGCCGCACGACAGGCGTCTGGCTCACCGATGCCGAGATCCTGCCGCGCGAGCACGTGGCGGTGCCGCCGCGCTGGGATTTCTCGCGGCGCCGGCCTGTCGAAGGCACGGGCCTCGATCATTGCTTCGACGGCTGGGACGGCAGGGCCACGATCCGGTGGCCGGATCGCAACATGGGCATCGAGATGACCGCAGGAGAGACGTTCCGTCATCTCGTCATCTATGTTCCGGAAGGCCAATCCTTCTTCTGCGTCGAGCCGGTCAGCCATGCCAATGGCGCGATCGAACGCACATTCCTGCCCGCAGGCGACACGCTCTCGGGCGAGATCACATTCCGCCCCCTGCCGCTGTGAGGAACCGATGTCCGCCTTCGCCACCTTCCCCAGTCTTGCCGGCCGGTCGGTCTTCGTCTCGGGCGGAGGCTCGGGCATCGGCGCGTCGATCGTCGAGCACTTCGCCGCGCAGGGCGCCAGGGTCGCCTTCGTCGACATCGACACGGCGGCCTCGACGGCGCTCGTCGAAAGCATAGGCGCGGCCGGACATCCGGCGCCCCGATTCATCGCCTGCGACATTCGCGACGTCGCCGCCTATCGCAGTGCCATCGAGGAGGCCGTTGCGCACAATGGCGCGATCACTGTCCTCGTGAACAATGCCGCGCGCGACGACCGACACACCATCGATCAGGTCACGCCGGATTACTGGGACGAGCGCATCGCCGTGAACCTCAAGCACCAGTATTTCGCCATCCAGGCGGTGGCGCCTTGCATGCGTGCGGCGGGTGGCGGATCGATCGTCAATTTCAGTTCGGTGAGCTACCACACCATGACGCCGCAGCTGTCGGTCTATCAGGCGGCGAAGGCCGCGGTGATCGGCATGACGCGCGGTCTCGCGCGCGACCTCGGCCCGGATGGTATCCGGCTCAACGCCGTGACGCCCGGCTGGATCATGACGCAGCGCCAGATCGACCTCTGGCTGACGCCGGAAGCGGAGGCGGCCCTGATGCAGGCGCAATGCCTCAAGGAAAAGGTCTATCCGCCGGACATCGCCCGCATGGTGCTGTGGCTGGCGGCCGACGACAGCCGCCTCGTGACGGCGCAGAATTTCGTCGTCGACGGGGGACGGATGTGACGACGGCACCGCTCTCGCTGCCGCGCCGCTTCTTCCACGGATGGCTGCGGATCGTCCGCCACCTGTTGCCGCCGACGTTCTATTTCTTCGTCGCCTTCAACGTCATCTCCATGACCACCGACCTGCTGGTCCGCAGTACCTGGTTCGATGCGACCAACTTCGTGCTCGCCAGCATGCTGGCGCTGGTGGTCGGCAAGATCGTGCTGATCGTCGACAAGGTCCGCATCATCGACAAATTCCGCGGCGCACCGCTGATCCAGCCGATCCTCTACAAGACGGTCTTCTATTCGATCGTCGTCCTGGTCGTGCGCTTCCTGGAGAAGCTCGTGCATTTCGCCATGGACAGCGGCGGTTTCGGCGCGGCCTTCCAACACGAGATGGCGACCTTCACCTGGCACCGGTTCGTCGCGGTCCATCTCTGGATCTTCATCTGCTTCTTCATCTACGTCACCGTGTCCGAGGTGAACGCCCTGGTCGGCGACGGCCAGCTTCGCCGCCTGTTCTTCACGCATCGCTCGTCCGAATACAGGCTGACCCGGCGCCAGCATGTCCGCGCGCTGATGGAGATCAGCCGCCTCGCGGAGAACACCCCGCGCGACACCCTCCTCGATCAGGCGACGCCTCAGGGTGCCCGGCTGGCCGCCCTCGTCGACAAGCTGCGACGCAAACCGCCCCGCTGATCGCTGCGCGACGCCGGGTTCCGCAGCACGGCGGCACCTCGGCGATCGCAATGGCCTTCGGCGCCGCCACTCTACGAGAATTGGCCATGGTCCCGATCCTGTCGCGCCTTGCCGGCGCCTTCTCCCTGTTCCTGCTGGCCCTGACCTCGGCAAACGCCCAGGACTGGCCGACGAAGCCCTTGAAGATCGTCGCTCCCTTCGCGGCAGGCGGTAACGTCGACGTATCGGCGCGCATCGTTGCCGCGCGGCTGCATGCCGAACTCGGCCAGCCGGTCGTGGTGGAGAACCGGACCGGCGCGGGCGCGATGCTGGGATCGGAGTTCGTCGCGCGGTCCGCACCGGACGGCTATACGCTGCTGATGACGTCGGCGTCGCTGACCAACAGCCCGGCGCTGTTCGGGAGGGCGCCCTACGACTGGCAGAAGGACTTCACCTTCATCACGGCGGTCTCGTTCCAGCCGCTGGTGCTGCTGGTGAATCCGAACTTTCCCGCCAGGACGATGGCGGACTTCCTTGCCGAAGCGCGCAAGGCGGACAGCAGGATGACCATGGGAACGGCCGGCGCGGGGTCCTTCACCCACCTCGCGGGCCTGCTCGTCGAACAGCGGGCGAACATCAAGTTCGAGCCGGTCCACTACCGCGGGACCGCGCCCGGTCTCGTGGACCTGATGGCCGGCCAGATCCAGTTCCAGTTCGAGCCGATCTCGACGGCGCTGCCCCTGGTACGCGAGGGAAAGCTGCGTGCGCTGGCCGTGACCTCGCTCGAAAGGGCGGCTTCGTTGCCCGACGTCCCGACCGTGTCGGAGACGATCCTGCCCGGATACGAGGCGATCAACCTGCTGGGTCTCATCGGGCCGGCCGGTCTTCCGCCGCCGGTGCTCGCCCGCCTCAGCGCCGCGATGAAGGTCGTGCTGCAGGATCCGGCCATCGTCCGGCGCTTCGAGGAGCTCGGGACCGAAGCACGCTATACGACCCCGCAGGCGATTTTCGACATCATGAAGACACAGGCCGATACGTGGATCCCGGTGATCCGCAAGGCCAACGTCAAACTCGAATAGCCTGGCCGGCCGCTCCGGTCAGAGGCCGGCCCGTGCGATCCAGCCCGCCAGCAGCGCCGTCAACTCCCGCGGCTTCTCCAGAGGCGCCATGTGGCCGCAATCTTCGAGCACGGCGAAGTCGGCCCTGGGCAGGTGGCGCGCCATGCGTTCGGTTTCCTCAAAGGTCCTGAGGCGATCCTGGCGGCACGCCACGACCAACGAGGGACAGTCGATCCTTTCAAGGTCGGCATAGCCGTCCAGCCGCACGAGGGCCGCCTGACGCTTTCGTACCTCGGACCCGAGGCGGCGTTGCATGCTCCGCAACCTGTCGAGCAGGACGGGGTCTGTCTCACGATCGGGATGGAGGGCGAGGGCCGTCGTCGCCGCGCCGGATGGCTGTGGCGGTCGGTCGCCGGGGCGATAGCCGGCCTGGCGGCGGGCACGCTCCTCGTCCGAATAGCCACGCGCCGACGTCGCGACGAAGGCGACCCCTGCGACGCGATCCGGGGCGAGCAGCGTGAGGATTCGGGCCACGAAGCCGCCCATCGAGAAGCCGACCAGAACGAATTTCTCTGGGGCGGCATCGAGCACCCGACGCGCCATGCCCTCGAGCGAATCGTCCTCGAAGACGTTCCCGAAGTGCAGCGAGCCCAGCCGCTCGAGATCGGGAAGCATGTCGGTCCAGAGATCGGCATCGCACATGAAGCCGGGGAGGAGGACGAGGGAGCGCATTCTCTTCCTTCAGAACACCGGCATCGGGATCTTCCAGCCAGCCCATGCCGCGCCGGCCATCAGCAGCAGGCCCGGGATGACCTGCAGCGCAAAGCGGCGGCCTCCCGCGGTAACGGCGAAGACCATTTTGGTCACCGTGTTAGTGGAGAAGGCGACCAGGATCGGCAAGACGGCCGAGGAGGCCGACAGGCGACCTTCGGCGACCAGCGATGCCACCGAGATGCCGGCGGAGTGCGTGTCGGCAAAACCTGCCGCACCCGCGGCGAGGATGATCCCGGCCTCGCCGAACCAGTCCTGCAACGCTGCCGACAGCAACAGGACCACGGCCAGGATGGCAGCGAAAGCCATCGCGGTCCGGAAGCTGAACGCGCCGCCCTCGACGGCCTCGTGCACGCCCGGATGCCTCAGGGCCCATAGCGTATAGGCGCCGCCATAGACCAGGGCGGCCAGGCCCGAGAGGGCAAGCGGCATCGCGAACGCCCTGAGCGTGGCCATGTCCGTCACGGCGATCAGGATCGCGAGCTGGATCAACGTGGCGACGGAGGACAGGACGGCGCCGGCCACCGCCGGGCGCAAAAGATCGGGATCCTGTGCCGCCCTTGCGCCCATGGCGCCGATAGTGGCGCCGCTGGAGATGAAGCCGGAGGCGAAACCCGCCAGCGGCAGGCCGAAGCGCGGCCCGACAGCCCGTACCGCGATGTATCCGAGCCCGCCGACTCCCATCACCAAGATCACGACCAGCCAAACGGTCCTGAGGTTGATCGCGCCATAGGGGCCGATCGGGTGGTCGGGAAGAAGCGGCAGAACGACAAGCGTGGCGCCGGCGAAGATGAGGAGGTCGCGGATCTCCCGTTCGGTGAGGATCGTCCTCGCGAAACGGTGCAGTTCGGCTCGGGCATTGAGAAGGATGGCGATCACGACGCCGAGGGCGGCGGCAAAGACAGGCTCTCGCATCGCCAACCCGCCGAGTAGCGTGGTCGCGACAAGGGCGGTCTCCGTGGTCAGGCCGGGATCGCGTTCCCGCGCCGTCCAGAAGGAAAGTCCGGCAAAGCCGGCGACTCCAAGCACCACGGCGGCCAGCAGGATCTCGCTGCCTGCCGTCGATGCGATGGCGCCGGCCAGCGAGGCGAGCGTGAAGGTGCGCAGGCCGGCTGCGCCGCGCTCCGGTCCGTCGCCCTTCTTGCGCTCGCGATCGATGCCGATCAGCAGCCCGGCGCCGAGGGCGACAAGAAATCCAAGGACGAGAGGATCGAGAGAGAGCATATCGGGTGACAGTATAGCATGTGGCAGATGCCGTGATCCCGACGCGGAGAGTGCGTGAGCCAATGAAGCTGATCGTCAAGAAGTCGCCGCTGCACGGCAAAGGCCTGTTCGCCGGCGAGGCGATTCCCTGGGGCACGCGCATCATCGAATACAAGGGCCAGCGCATCCCGGACGCCGTCGCGTTCGAGCGCATCGCGTCGGGAGCGGATTGCATCTTCGAGGCTGGGCCGGACGAGAACATCGACGGTGCGGTCGACGGCAACGAGGCGCGCTATATCAATCATGCGCGCCGCAAGCCGAACTGCTTCATCCTGCGCGAGGACCGGCGCATCTGGATCGTCGCCGGTATCGAAGGCATTGCGAAGGGCGAGGAACTCACCTTCGACTATGGGTCGGACTACTTTCCCCGGCGAGGCGGATGAGGGAAGCCATGGGGCGTGGCCGCGGGATTCCTCAGCGGACCATGCCGCTCACACGGGCCAGCCAGATGGTGGCGATCAGGGCCACGGTCCCGAAGGCGAAGCAGAGAGCGAGGACGCCTTCGGCGCCCCAGCCGGCCATGACCGCGGCCAGCACCGGCGGTGCTGAGGCCGATGCGATGCCCTGCGGTAGCGCCAGTTTTCCGAGCCACGTGCCGAACTGCGCGCGGCCGAACAGGGCAAGCGGCAGGGTGGCGCGCTGGACTGCCTTGAGGCCGTTCGCGATCCCGTAAGCCATCAGGCAGATCAGGGCGACGACGAAATTGCCGCCGGCCAGCCAGGCGAGCCCGAGGCCGAGGGGCAGCACGGCGGAGCCGAACAGGACGGATCCCATGATCGAATAGCGGTGGCCGAAGGCGAGTTCGACCAGCCGCACGGTGACCTGCGCCGGCCCGATCAGGGAGGCCAGCAGCAAAGCTGCCGCCGGATCGTGTCCGAGGCCGCGCATGACGCCGATGGCATGGACGATGAAGCCGGTGAAGATGAAGGCGCCGGCCGAGAAGGCGACGGCCAGCAGCAGGAACACTTTCCTCGTGTGGCCCGAGGCGGCCGGCGCTTCGCCCGACGCGTCCGCAACATGCGTTGCCGTTGCAGGCCGCCTGGGCAGGACGACAAGGTGGATGGGGGCGCAGATCAGGAGGTGGATCGCGGCATAGACGAGCAGCGCCCCACGCCACCCCAGCCCGGCCGCGAGTGCTTCGGCGACGGGCCAGAACACGGTCGAGGCGAAGCCGCCGATGATGGCAAGCATGGAAATGGCCTGCCGTGCCTTCGCACCGGCGACCTGGGCCAGCGCGATGCTGGCCGGCGTGTTGAGGGCCAGGGCCGAGGCGACTCCCATCGCTGCCCAGCAGAGCAGGTAGCTCACGATCCCTTGCGAAAAAGCCAATGCCGCGAGCGAGGCGGCATAGACGACCGATCCGACGGCCATGACGCCGCGCGCGCCGCTGCCGTCCACGAGGCGTCCGACGCGCGGCGAGCAGAGCGCGCCGACCCCGAACATCACCGTGATGCCGGCGAACACCACTTCGCTCGGCAGGCCGAGATCGCGCCCGATGGCGCGCCCGAGCACGGAGGGCATCAGGAAGGTGGTGCCCCAGGCCACGATCTGGGTGAGGCCGAGGCCGAGCGTGGCCAGGGCCGCGGGCGTGATCCTCACGCCGGCCCCACTAGGCGGCCTTGGCGCGTTCGGGATAGAGCGACAGGAGACCCGTCTCGGTAGCGTCGCACACGCCACGCTCGGTGACGAGCGCCGTCACCAGCCGGGCCGGGGTCACGTCGAACGCCGGGTTGGCCGAGGGCGATCCGTCCGGCACGATCTGCACGGTCGTCATCTCGCCGGACTCGGTGCGGCCGGTGATGTGCGAGACCTCGCGCGCGCTGCGCTCCTCGATGGGGATCTGGCGCACCCCGTCGTCGATCGTCCAGTCGATCGTCGGGTAGGGCAGGCCGACATAGAACGGCACGCCATTGTCGCGGGCCGCCAGCGCCTTCAGGTAGGTACCGATCTTGTTGCAGACGTCGCCGCTGCGCGTCGTGCGGTCGGTCCCGGTGATGACGAAATCGACCTGGTCGTGCTGCATCAGGTGACCGCCGGCATTGTCGGCGATCACGGTGTGCGGCACGCCATGCTTGCCGAGTTCCCAGGCCGTGAGGCTGGCGCCCTGGTTGCGCGGACGCGTCTCCTCGACCCAGACATGGATCGGCAGGCCGGCGTTGTGCGCCTGGTAGATGGGGGCGAGTGCGGTGCCCCAGTCGACGGTCGCCAGCCAGCCCGCATTGCAATGGGTCAGGGCGTTGATCCGGCCGCTTCCGTCGCGCGGCTTCAGGGTGCGGATCAGGCCAAGGCCGTTCTCGCCGATCCGGCGGCAGATCTCGGCATCCTCGTCGCAGATCTCCGCGGCCCGACGATAGGCTGCCTCGCGGCGCTGCCCGGCGGCGAGCGGCGCGAGCAGCGCCCGCATGTCGTCCAGCGCCCACCGCAGGTTGACGGCCGTCGGCCGCGATTCCAGCAGGAACGCGTAGGCCCGCGCCAGCATGGCATCGGATGGGTCTGCGGCCATCGCGAGGGCCATGCCGTAGGCCGCCGCGGCGCCGATCAGGGGCGCACCGCGGACGATCATGGTCCGGATCGCCGTCTCGGCATCCTCCATGGTCGCGAGGTCGCGCACCACGAAACGGTGGGGCAACAGGGTCTGGTCGATGACCTGGACAGTGGCGCCGTCGGCACCGAGCCAGATCGTGCGGTAATGCTTGCCGTCTACTTTCACGCCGCCATTTTAGAGGGCGCGCGCGACCGCGTCGACGATTGCCGCCGTGTCGATCCGGTAGGTTTTGTAGAGGTCGGGAATGTCGCCAGACTGGCCGAACTGCTCGATGCCCAGCGGAACCACGCGTTGCCCGCGCACGGACCCGATCCACGACAGCGCAAGCGGGTGGCCATCCATGACCGTCACGATCCGTGCATCGCGCGACAGCGGTGCCAGCAGGCGTTCGATGGCGGCCGGCGTGCGGTCGACCATGCCGGTCGTGCGGCCGCGGTTCCGCTGGGCGGCGAGCCAGTCGGCGTGCAGCTTGTCGGGCGAGGTGAGGACCAGCAGGCCCGCGCCGGCGAAATCGCGCGCGACGCTTTCGTGCGCGGCAACGGCCTCCGGGGTGACAGCGCCCATTGCGACGATCGCGATGTCCGTTCCGGGGGCCGGCGGCGCGTACCAGTAACCGCCCGCCACGATATCGTCCTGCTGTTCGGGCGACAGGCTGCGCTCGGGCTGGGGCAGGCTGCGGGTCGACAGGCGGAGATAGACGGACCCGCCCTTCTCCTGCTGCATGTAGTCGAAGCCATGGCGCATCAGCACCGCCAGCTCGTCCACGAAGGCGGGCTCGTAGGAGAGCAGCCCGGGCTGGCCGATGCCGATCAGGGGAGAGCCGATGCTCTGGTGCGCGCCACCCTCCGGCGCCAGCGTCACGCCGGACGGCGTGGCCACCAGCATGAAGCGGGAATCCTGGTAGCAGGCGTAGTTCAGCGCATCGAGGCCGCGCGCGATGAACGGGTCGTAGAGGGTGCCGATCGGCAGCAGGCGTGCGCCGAATATCTCGTGGCTGAGGCCGAGAGCGGCGAGCTGCAGGAACAGGTTGTTCTCGGCGATGCCCAGTTCGATATGCTGGCCGCGCGGCGTCTTGCGCCAGAGCTGGGCGGAGACGACCTTGAGCTCGCGGAACACGTCTTCCGCCTCGGTGTGGGCCCACAGGCCGCGCCGGTTGACCCAGGCGCCGAGGTTGGTGGAGACGGTGACGTCCGGCGAGGTCGTCACGATCCGCCGCGCGAGCTCGCTGTCCTCGGCGGCGATGGCGTTCAGGATCTTGCCGAAACCTTCCTGCGTGCTCGACTTGCGGTCGCTCGGCCGCGGCAGGGCCGGCGGCAGGGCGACGACGGGGGCCGACGTGCGGCGCTTGCCCCGCGCGTTGAAGGGGGCGGCGTCGAGGAACGCCTGCAGCTCCGCCGGATCTGCCTTGAGGCCTGCGAACCGCGCCCATTCCTCGCCGTCGGCGATGCCCATGCCCTTCTTGAAGCCCGTCATCTGGTCGACGGTCATCAGGCCGGAATGGTTGTCCTTGTGGCCGGCGAAGGGCAGGCCCTGGCCCTTGATCGTGTAGGCGATGAAGCAGGTCGGCGTGTCGTCCGTCACGCCCTCGAACGCGTCGACGACGGCCTGCATGTCGTTGCCGGCCAGGTTGGTCATCAGGCGGTGGAGCTGGGCGTCGTCGTGCTGCTCCACGATGCGGCGCACGCCGGGATACTGGTTGAGGTCGCGGGTCAGCGCCTCGCGCCAGCCGGCACCGCCCTTGAAGACGAGGGCGGAGTAGAGCGAGTTGGGACAGTCGTCGATCCACTGGCGAAGGTGCTCGCCGTCGGGCTGGGCGAAGGCCGCTTCCAGCAGCTTGCCGTACTTCAGGGTGACGACGCGCCAGCCGACCAACTCGAACATCTCGCCGATCCGGCCGAACAGCCGGTCGTTCACGACGCCATCGAGGCTCTGGCGGTTGTAGTCGATGACCCACCACAGGTTCCGGACGTCGTGCTTCCAGCCTTCGAGCAGCGCCTCGAAGATGTTGCCTTCGTCCAGCTCCGCATCGCCGACCAGGGCGACCATGCGGCCGGTCGGCCGCTCGCCGTCGCCGAGCGCCTTCAGCCGCACATAGTCCTGCACGATCGATGCGAACAGCGTCATGGCGGCGCCGAGGCCGACCGACCCCGTCGAGAAGTCGACGTCGTCGATGTCCTTGGTGCGGGAGGGATAGGATTGCGCGCCACCCAGCGCGCGGAACCGCTCCAGCTTTTCCCGGGTCTGGTGGCCGAACAGGTACTGGATGGCGTGGAAGACCGGCGAAGCGTGCGGTTTCACGGCCACGCGATCCTCGGGCTTCAGAATCGAGAAATAGAGCGCCGACAGCACCGTCGCCAGCGAGGCGCACGAGGCCTGGTGGCCGCCGACCTTGAGGCCGTCGCGGTTCGGCCGGACATGGTTGGCGTGATGGATGGTCCAGGCGCTGAGCCACAGAACCTTGCGTTCCAGTTCACGGAGGAGGCGGAGACGCTGGACGGGAGCGAGCGTGGTCATGGCCATTGGCATACGCCTCCGAGGCTGGAAGGTCCTTGCGTTCGGCCTGCCGAAAGGGCTGTATAGGGCAGATTTGACCTCATGTTGGGCATTTCAAGCAATGATTACCCTGGATGCCATCGACCGGCGCATTCTCGAGCGTCTTCAGCATGACGGCAGGCTGAGCAATGCAGACCTCGCGGACAAGGTCGGGCTGTCGCCATCGCCGTGCTGGCGCCGTGTCCGGGCGCTGGAGGAGGCCGGGGTCATCAAGGGCTATGCCGCCCAGGTCGACGCGAAGTCGGTCGGCCTGTCGGTCAATGTCTTCGTCAGCGTGTCGCTCACGACCCAGACCGAGAAGGCGCTGAAGGATTTCGAGCGCGCCGCCGCGGAGCGTCCCGAGGTCATGGAGTGTTACCTCATGACGGGCGACAGCGATTACCTTCTGCGGATCGTCGTTCCCGACCTCGAGGCCTACGAGCGCTTCGTCATGGACTTCACCAAGATCCCGGGCATCGCGCAGATTCGCAGTTCGTTTGCACTGCGTCCGGTGAAGCAGGGCGCGGCGCTGCCGCTCGCCACGCCCGCCCCCTCCCATCGCCAGGGCGGCGAGACCAGATGAGCGGGCGAAGCGGCACGGCTGCACGCGACCTTGCAGCCCGCTCGTTTCCTGGGGGCAGACGGGGAGGGCTGCGATGCGGCTACGCCAGGTCGATCTCGCCGCTCATCATCGGCACGCAGCGCCCGCCGATGTAGGTCGCAACGACCTTGCCGTCCTTCTTTTCGGCCGACGCCTGCAGCACGCTCGGACGGCCCATGTCGAATCCCTGGCCGATCGTCTTCGTCAGCGTGATGTCCGGCTCGCGACGATGGTGTGCCAGGACGCCGATGAGGGCGACGTTCGCGGCTCCCGTCGCCGGGTCTTCCGGGATGCCATGCTCCGGCGCGAACATGCGCGTCTGGATGTCCACGCCCTGCTCGGCGGTCTGGACATAGAGGTGGATGCCGACCAGCCGGTCGCGCGGCAGGTCCCGGGCGAAGATCTCCGGCCGGGGCGCCGCCGATCGCAGCGCCTCGCGCGAGGTCAGCTCGGCGAACAGCAGCGGCGCCCCGCAGGAAGCGACCACGGGCGCGTGCACCGACAGGTCGATGTCGCCGGCCGCGAGCGAGCAGGCCGCGGCGACCAGGGCCGGGTCGATCTTCTCGCCGAACGACAGGGGCACCGGCGCGGCGAGCCGGGTCGCCACCACCTCGCCGGCCTCGCGCACCAGGTCCATGACGACGAGACCGGCCTTCTCCTCGAACACCAGACGGTCGCCTGCCACCGTGCGGCCATGGCACTCGCCGCGCCGCGCCAGCACGAAGGCCGTGCCGACATTGGGATGGCCGGCGAACGGCATCTCCGCCTTGGGCGTGAAGATGCGAACTTCGGCGGTGTTCGACGGATCCTTCGGCGGTAGCACGAATGTCGTCTCGGCCAGGTTGAACTCGGCCGCGATCGCCTGCATCCGGTCCGTCGACAGGCCTTCTGCATCGAGCACGACCGCGAGCGGGTTGCCGCCGAACTGGCGGTCGGTGAAGACATCGACGGTGACGAAGCGGTGTTTCATGTTTTCAAATCTCGCATGCCGGGCCTAAGCTTCCGGCATGACGATTGCTCAAGCCGCCCCCAAGCCATCCTACGATCATGGTGTGTCGGACAAGAAGCTGATCGGCGAGACGATCGGCGCCTTCTTCGACCGCACTGTCGAGACCTTTCGCGATCGCGAGGCCCTCGTCGTGCGCCACCAGGACGTGCGCTGGAGCTGGGGCGAGCTGGGCCGGCGGGTCGAGGCGCTGGCGGCGGGCTTGCTGAGCCTCGGGCTGGAGCGCGGGGACCGTGTCGGCATCTGGTCGCCCAACAATTCGGAATGGACGCTGGCGCAATTCGCCACCGCGAAGGCAGGGCTCGTCCTGGTCAACGTCAATCCCGCCTACCGCCGCGCCGAGCTCGACTATGCGATGAACAAGGTCGAGTGCCGCGCCCTGATCCTGGCGCCGGCGCTCAAGACCTCGAACTACCTCGAGATCGTGAGCGACCTCGTGGCCGCGGGAAAGCTGCCGCATCTCCGGCATGTCATCCGGCTCGGGCGCGAGAAGACGCCGGGAATGCTGAATTTCGACGACGTCGCAGCGGCCGGCGGCAATGCCGAAAAAGCCAAGCTGGCAGAGCTCGGGCCGAAGCTGCAGTTCGACGATGCGATCAACATCCAGTTCACGTCGGGCACGACCGGCTTCCCCAAGGGCGCCACGCTCAGCCACCACAATATCCTGAACAATGGCTATTTCGTCGGCGAAGGGTTGAAGCTGACGCCCGACGACCGGCTCTGCATTCCCGTGCCGCTCTACCACTGCTTCGGCATGGTGATGGGCAATCTCGGCTGCCTGACGCACGGCTCGACCATGGTCTATCCGGCCGAGGCCTTCGATCCCCTGGCGACGCTGCAGGCCGTGGCGGAAGAGCGCTGCACCGCGCTCTATGGCGTGCCGACGATGTTCATCGCCCAGCTCGACCATGCCGAGTTCAAAAAGTTCGATTTGAAGAGCCTGCGAACCGGCATCATGGCGGGCTCGCCATGCCCCATCGAGGTGATGAAGCGCGTGCAGAGCCAGATGCACATGGGCGAGGTGACCATCGCCTACGGCATGACGGAGACGTCACCGGTGTCGACGCAATGCGCCACCGACGATCCGCTCGAGAAACGCGTCTCGACGGTCGGCCAGGTGCTGCCGCATATCGAGATCAAGATCGTCGACGCGGAAGGGCGCATCGTGCCGCGCGGCGAGACCGGCGAATTCTGCACGCGCGGCTACTCGGTGATGAAGGGCTATTGGAACGATGCCGAGAAGACGCGCGACGCCGTCGACGAGGCGGGCTGGATGCACACCGGCGATCTCGCCACGATGGATGACGAGGGATACGTCAACATCGTCGGCCGCCTGAAGGACATGGTGATCCGCGGCGGCGAGAACGTCTATCCGCGCGAGATCGAGGAGTTCCTCTACCGGCACCCCAAGGTGCAGGACGTTCAGGTCATCGGCGTGCCCGACCAGCGTTACGGCGAGGAGGTCTGTGCCTGGATCAAGCTGCGCGACGGCGAGAGCGCCACTGCCGACGAGATCCGCGAGTTCTGCAAGGGCCAGATCGCCCATTACAAGATCCCACGCTACGTGGAATTCGTCCCCGAATTTCCCATGACGATCACCGGCAAGATCCAGAAGTTCGTGATGCGCGAGCAGACGATCGAGAAGCTGGGCCTCACGGCGCAGAAGACGGCTTGAGCCATCTGGGAGTTCACCGGCTGTGAGCCGATCGCGGGCATTCCCGTAACCCTTTGATCAAAGGCGCAACGCGTCCGTTCGAGCGTCGTTGTCGGCTGGTCCGACATCCACCAGGGCGTGTTGCTCGTGAAGCCAATTGCCGTCGCATACCGCGATACTTTCGCCCGCTCGCACGCCAGGTATCGGGCGCTGCGCAAAGCGCCGCTGGTGCGCATCGCCCTGCCGGCGACCCGGTTTCCCGCCTTCGATCGGCTCCGTGTCTTCGTGATCGCACTCGTGGTCCTGCAGCATGTCGCGCTGGGCTACATGCAGGGCGGCCAAGCGGTCTCCGGCGGCTCCTACACCAACGGCAGCGCCCCTGTCGTCGACATGGCGCAGTGGTCCGGGTTCAACGTCATCGTCACCTGGACCAACGGCTTCTTCATGCCGTTGATGTTCCTGCTGTCCGGCCTGTTCATGCGCCCCTCGCTGGCGCGCAAGGGGCTGCGCCAATATCTGCTCGATCGCGCCGTGCGACTGGGCGTGCCGCTCCTCGTCGGCCTCGTGACGATCGTGCCGCTTTCCTATTACGCTGCCTATCTGCTGAGCGATGGCGGCGATAGCTTTGCAACATTCTGGCGACGGATGGTTACGGTCGGACCGTGGCCGAGCGGACCGCTCTGGTTTGTCGGCGTGCTCCTTGTCTTCGATGCGGCGCTGTCGGTCATGTTGGCGCGGGATCGCGTCTGGCGCTTCGCGCGGCGCGTCGGCCAGGCTCTGGACCGTATCCCTGCGGGCGGATGGCTGATGCTGTTGATCGTGGCGAGTGCGGCGGCTTACCTGCCGTTGCATCTGGTTTTCGGCAAATCGCACTGGCTTACCGCCGGACCCTTCGGTGTCCAGTCGAGCCGCATCGGCCTCTACTTCCTGTCATTCGCCGCGGGTGCCTTCATCGGCCCGGAGCGCCTTGCGCGGGCGTTCGAGCGGCACTGGGTGCGTTGGCCATTGCTGGCCGTCGTCGCGACCGCTTCGTTCTTCGCGCTCGACGGACGGCAGGTTCCGGCGTGGGCGGACGGAACAATGCTTGTCCTTTTCTCGACGATCACGAGTTTCGCCCTGCTGGCGCTCGCCATACGATTCGCCCGGGCCTCGGGTCCCGTCGGCGACAGTCTCTCCGTCAATGCTTATGGCATCTATCTTCTTCACTGGCCGATCGTGCTCTGGCTTCAGCTGCTTCTGCTGTGGACGCCTCTTTCGCCTGTGGCGAAGGGCGCCCTCGCATTCACGGTCGGGTTCATCGTGAGTTGGACCGCTTCAAGCCTTGTGCGCCGCCTGCCGGGTGTCGCGCGCGCAATCTAAGAGCGGATCGCTTGCGAGAGAGTCGCAACTAGGATAGAAAGGGTTGTCTTCGAAAGAAGATCGTAAGCGTCTCACGTGAAGCAACGCAGTCCATCGTCGCGCGCCTCGATTTGCTCCGGCCGCGACCCTGCGTGAGACATCCATCTTGTTTTCATATCTCGGATTGCGCCGCCTGCCGGCGCGCTACGCTACGATCGTTCTTCCCCTCGTCCTGTCGCTCATCATGACCTTCGTCGTGTCCGGCATCTCGACCGCCCGGGGCGCCGGGCTGTCGCCCGGCTTCGTGGCGACCTGGATGAGCGCATGGGGCCTGTCGTGGCTGGTCGCATTCCCCGTCCTCCTTGCCGTCATGCCCCTCGTAAGGCGGATCGTCGGCCTGATCGTGCAGACGCGACCCGGCTGAGGCTCAAGGCCGGTGCGCCTCCAGGAACATCCTGATGTGGCGCACCGCCAGCGGGACGCGTTCCGGCGTGTCCTTCCACGGATAGAGCGTGACCTGCGCATTGGGCGACAGCATCGCCACTTCCATGGCGACCTTGTAGGGATGCGGCGGGCTGTCGTCGGGCGCCACCAGGATGGGTGTCTTGCAGGCCTTCACGAACTCCCGCGGGACGGTGAAAACGAAGTCGGATTTCTTCGTGTACATGTTGGTGAGGAACTGGCTCCCCTGGTCCATCGAGTATTCGGGGCGCTTGGCGACGAAGTCGGGACCCCAGCCCTTCATGTTGTTGTCGTAGAACTGGTTGGGCAGCTCCGGCCGGAAGCCGGAGGGCTGGGTCAGCACGGCGGCGATCACGCGGTCGCCCGCTCTTTTGATCAGGTTCCAGATCATCGGCTGGCCGATGCAGTAACCCAGCACCATGAACCGGTCGGCACCGAGATGATCCATCAGGCCGACATGGTCGTCGGTGAACGAGTCCCAGGTCCGCTCGATGTCGAGCGGGCCGGTCGACTCTCCCCCGTTGGCGTTGCGCAGGTCGGCGCAAATGCAGCGGAAGCGGTCGCTGAACTCCCTCAGCGCGTTGAACGGGTGCGTCCTGTCGAGGCCCGCGATCGTCGAGTTCAAACCGCCGCCCGGAATGATCAGCAGCGGCAGGCCCGAGCCCGCCTCCTCGTAGTGGATGCGGACAGGGCCCTTTTCATAGAATGGCATCGTGGCTTCTCCCTGCCGCCAGCGTGCCATGCTGCGCGGCAGGGGGAAAGCAGGCTTCGATCAGCCCAGCAGCCGCTTCACCACGTCGAGCTGGATGTGGGCGGCGTCGACCATCTCGGCGATCGGCACGCTCTCGTTGGCGGCATGCCCCTGCACGCCGGACCCGGGGCCGAAATTGATGATCTCGATGCCGTCGTCCGCATAGTAGCGGCCGTCGCTGACGCCGGTGGCGTTGAGGAACTTCACCTTGCGCCGGCTGTGCGCCTTGACGGCGGCCTCGAAGGCGCCGACCGCCGCACCGTTTTCGGGGGCGAAGAAGCCGTTGGTGCCGGTCAGGAATTCGACCGCGTACATCGACTTCGGTTCGCCGACGCCGTCCACCACCTTCTTCAATTCCTTGAACGCGTCCTTCACCTTCTCGTTGGGCAGCAGGCGGCGGTCGATCTCGACCGTGCAGGCCGAGGGCACGACGTTGGTGTTGTGGCCGCCATGGAACATGCCGATGTTCACGGTCGACTTCATCGCGCCCGAGATGCGGTCCGCCAGCGCCTTGTCGTAATAGGAGCTTAGCGCGCCCACGAGGCGCATCATGCGAAGGATGGCGTTGTCGCCGGCCGCCGGATTGCCGGCATGGGCGGCGCGGCCCTTGGTCGTGATGCGCGCCCACATGACGCCGCGCTCGGCGACGATCAGGTTGTTCTCGGTCTGCGCCCCCAGGATCAGCGCGTCGGGCTTCACCTTGCCGCTCTTGCGGAGATACTCCATGCCCTCGGGTCCGAGATTCTCCTCGTCCGCGACGAAGGTGAAGATGAGCTCGCCCGAAGCCGGGCCGCCGCGGCGCGCGATCTCCTCGGCGATCCAGATCTGCACGGCCATGCTGCCCTTGCAGTTGCCGGCGCCCAGCCCGTAGACCAGGCCGCCCTTCACCAGGGCCTTGTAGGGATCGCTCTTCCAGTTGGAGCGCTCGCCGACGCCGACCGTGTCGACATGGGCGTTGAACGCGATGACAGGGCCTTTCGCCTTGCCCTTCATACGTGCGACGACATTGTCGACGCCCTTCTTGTGCGTCGCGATCTCGACCTTGTAGCCCGCTTTCTTCAAGCGCTTGGCCGTGTAGGCGCAGATTTCGACCGAGGTGCCGGGCGGGTAGGGGCTCGGGAGCGCGATCAGGTCCGACAGGATCGACACCAGCTCGGCTTGCATCTTCTTCGACATCGAATTTTCCTTCAGCGGTTCGCCAGTTCGGTCAGCACCTCGACGAGCACGCGTGTCCCGGCCGCGAGGTCGGCTGGCGTGGCGTTCTCGATCTCGTTGTGGCTGATGCCGCGCTCGCAGGGGACGAAGATCATGCCCGTCGGGCAAAGCTGCGCGACGTGCATCGCGTCATGGCCGGCACCCGAGGGCATGTCCATGTTCGTGAGGCCAAGGGATCGGGCCCGGTCGCGCACGAGATCGACGACCATCGGGTCGAAGTCGGTCGGCGGTACCGCGGTCACGCGCTCGATCCGCGCCGTGCACGGCGCTGCATGCGTCGAGACGATCCGTCCGAGCTTGTCCTCGTGCGCGTCGAGCACGGCGTTCGACGGATGGCGCATGTCGATGGTGAAGGTCGTGCTCCCGGGAACGGTGTTGGGCGAACCCGGGCCGACCTCGACACGGCCGATGGTGAAGCGCAGCGTGTCGTCGGCGTCGGTCGTCGCCTCGTACATGGCCTGGGCGATACGAAGGGCGGCGGCGAAAGCGTCCTTGCGCGCGGCGCGCGGCGTGGTGCCCGCGTGGGCTTCCTCGCCCGCGACCGAGACGATATAGCGGCGGCTGCCCTGGATCGCCGTGACGACGCCGATCGTGGTCGCCGCGTTCTCCAGCCGCGGTCCCTGCTCGATATGCGCCTCGACATAGCCGTCGAGCCCGAAGCCCGGCCGGCCCTCGCGCATCGGTGCCGGGGCCGCCTTCAGCGTCTCAGCGAGGGCGTCCTTGAGCACGACGCCCTTCCAGTCCTTCACCTCGAGCATCTCTTCCAGCTTGTTGTGCCCGGCGAAGACCGCGGAGCCCATGGCGCCCGGCTGGAAGCGCGACCCTTCCTCGTTGGTCCATGCCACCGCGATCACCGGCCGCTTCGTCCTGATGCCGGCATCCTCCAGCGCCTCCAGCGCCTCGAACGCGGCCAGCACGCCGTACATGCCGTCGAAGCGTCCGCCGGTCGGCTGGCTGTCCATGTGCGATCCGCTCATGACCGGCAGCGCGGCCGGGTCGGTGCCCTCGCGCCGTACGAACAGGTTGCCGATCGCGTCGGTGAAGATCGAGAAACCCCGGGCGTTCGCCCAGGACGCCAGCAGGTTGCGGGCCGCCGCATCCTCGGGCGACAGGGCCTGCCGGTTGACGCCGCCCTTCGGCGTCCCGCCCAGCTTCGCCATGTCGACGTGCCGTTGCCACAGGCGGTCTTCCCTGACCGCATCGGCCGCGCTCATGCTGCCTCCTCAAGCTTGTCGCGCGAGCTATAGCCGCGCCATAGTCGCCCTTCAATCGTCGGCGTTTCGCGGGGTCTTCATGCACAATCATCTCGAGCGCAACCTGATCGGCTACGGCCCCAACCCGCCGCACGCCGAATGGCCCGGGGACGCCCGCATCGCCGTCAGCTTCGTCCTGAACTACGAGGAGGGCGGCGAGAACACGATCCTGAACGGCGACGAGGCTTCGGAGGTCTTCCTGACGGAGACGCCGGGCGGCATGCCGGTCGCGGGCGGTCGCGACCTGTCGACGGAGTCCGTTTACGAATACGGCAGCCGGGCGGGGTTCTGGCGCATCCTGCGCCTCTTCCGGGAGCGCGACATGCGCTTCACCTCCTGGGCGGTCGGCCGGGCGCTCGAGCTCAATCCTGCCGCCGGCAAGGCGATGGCCGAGGCCGGCCACGAGGTGGCGAGCCATGGCTGGCGGTGGATCAACTACAAGGATTTCACTCTCGAGCAGGAACTCGAGCACATGCGCAAGGCCGTCAAGGCGATCAGGCAGTCGACGGGCAAGGCCCCGGTCGGCTGGTACACCGGCCGCTTCGGCCTGCACACGCTGGAGGCCGTCATCAAGCATGGCGGCTTCCTCTATTCGAGCGACTCGTATGCCGACGACCTGCCTTACTGGGTCAAGGTCGGCGGCACGCCGCATCTGATCGTCCCCTACACGCTCGAAGTGAACGACATGAAGTTCAGCGTGGCGCCCGGCTTCAGCTCGGGGGATGGCTGGCTGCAGGCGATGAAGGACAGTTTCGACGTCCTCTATGCCGAGGGTGCGCGCAGTCCCAAGATGATGTCGGTCGGCCTGCACTGCCGTCTCGCGGGGCGGCCGAGCCGCGCAGCCACCCTTGCGCGTTTCCTCGACTATGTCGCGTCCAAGCCGAAAGTGTGGGTGGCGACGCGCGAGGAGATCGCGCGTCATTGGATCAAGACGCATCCCGCCCGGAGCTGACGCGATGTACGACGCGCTTGCCACGGCACCGACCGGCACGACGATGACCCTGCGCGCGCTTGCACGCTTCCCGGACCGGCGGGCCTTCGTGTGGGAGGGCGGCAGCCTGACCTACGCGGCCACGCTGTCCCTGATCGGCCGGCTGCAGGCGGCCATGGCAGCAGCGGGTCTCGCCAAGGGACAGACGGCGGCTTTCCTGAGCGCCAACAGCGCCGAGACCTGGTGCGCCGGCGTCGCCGCGCAGGGGCTGGGACTGATCGTCACCTGGCTGCACCCGCTGGGCTCGCTGGCCGACCATCTCGATGTCGTCGAGGATTCCGGCGCGACCGCGCTCATCGTCGACCCACGCACCCATGGTGCACGCGGGGGCGAGATCGCGGCGAAGGCGGCCGGCCGGCTCTCCGCCGTCCTGACGATGGGGCCTGCCGATTTCGGCCGCGACGTCATGGCAACAGCGGAGCGCCTCGGCGAGGCCAGTCCCGTCGACCTGACGACGCCGGACGACTACGCCATCATCAACTACACCGGCGGCACGACGGGCAAGTCGAAGGGCGCCATCAGGCGCCATCGCGCGACGGCTTCCTCTGCCATCACCATCGCCGCCGATTTCGAGTTTCCCGCCGTGCCGCGCTACCTCGCGGCGGCGCCCATCACCCATGTCTCCGGCACGAAAGTGCTGCCGTCGCTGCTGAAGGGCGGCACGATCCATCTTCTGAAGGGATTCGATCCCGAGAAATTCCTCGCGACCATCGAGCGTGAACGGATCAACTTCACGCTGATGGTACCGACGATGATCTACGTCCTGCTCGATCATCCGAAGCTCGAAAGCACCGACCTGTCGTCGCTCGAACTCGTCCTCTACGGGGCCTCGCCGATGTCGCCGACGCGGCTCGTCGAGGGGCTGGAGCGGATCGGTCCGGTGTTCAGTCAGCTCTACGGCCAGACGGAGTGCTATCCGGTCAGCGTGCTGCGCAAGGGCGACCACGATGCCGCACGCCCGGAGCTGTTCGCATCCTGCGGTTTCCCGATCGCCTCGTGCAACGTGACCCTGCGGGACGACGACAACAACGAGGTGGAGGCGGGCGAGGCGGGCGAGATCTGCGTGCGCGCGCCGCATGTGATGGAGCGCTACTGGAAGCGGCCCGAGCAGACGGAGGAGACGCTCAGGGGCGGGTGGCTGCATACCGGCGACATCGCGCGCGCCGACGACCGTGGCTATCTCTATATCGTGGACCGCAAGAAGGACATGATCGTCTCCGGCGGCTTCAACATATTCCCGCGCGAGGTCGAGGACGTGCTGAGTTCGCATCCCGACGTGGCCATGGCGGCCGTGATCGGCGTGCCGCACGAGAAGTGGGGCGAGGCCGTCGCCGCCATGATCGTGGCCAAGCCAGGCACTCGTATCGCCGAGGAAACCCTCGTGCAGCTCGTGAAGGAGCGAAAGGGCGGCACGCATGCTCCAAAACAGATCGAGTTCGTCGAAAGCCTGCCTCTGACGGCGGTCGGGAAGGTCGACAAGAAAATCCTGCGGGCAAGGTATTGGGAAGGCCGGTCGCGACAGGTCGGGTGACAGGAAAAGACTCCTGTTACGTTTGTTACCTTCGGTTCACGGCCCGTTCCCGCTTCGGCCCTGTTGTGGTGACAAACGATTCATCATTGAGGGTTTACCCCTCCGTGCAAGTCGTGGAAAGAATGAGGCGTTGTGATTATCCGACGCCTTTCCACCCTTTCTTTCTTCGCCGTCGCCGCCTGCGGCATCGCGGCCTGCGAGAAACCGAAGCCGCCGGCGCAAGGCGTGGATGCCGCCGCGGTCGCGCGCGAGTCGGCCTTCAACAACCTCAAGGAACACATCCTGCAGCAGCTGGCCACCTGCGAGAGCGGAAGCTGGGGGCCGTTGCCGCGTCCGCTCTATGGCGGGCGCGGGGCCTATCATGGCCGCTATCAATTCTCGGTGCGCACGTTCCAGACCTACACGCTGCGCAAGGACGGAACCCAGCTCACGGCCAAGGAAGCGTCCGAGGCGGCGCAGGATTGGCACAAATCGTCCGAGCTCGCCTGGTACGTGATCTACGATCTCAACGAGCCTTGGCACTGGCCGCTCTGCTCGCGCAAGCTCGGTCTTCCCGCACAGCTCCAGGAAGCGCGCGACCTCAGCCACTCCTGAGGTTTCGCGTCGGCTGACAAGCGGCTTCGTCTACGCCGCGCGCCGCTTGCGCGTGGCAGCCGCCTTCCGGGCAGAGGCCGAGCGTTCGGCTTTCGGTCGTCGTGCGGCGGCCCGGCCGCCCAGTTTCCCGCCCTTGCGCGAGGACACCTTGGTGTCGGGCTTGCCGCGGCCTGAGCCGCTCTTGTTGCCGCCGCCACTTTCCTTGTTCACCGTGGCCCAGGCACGTCGTTCGGCCTCCTTGGCCGAGACGCCGCGCCTCTCGTAGCCTTCGGCAATGTGTTCGGCCTTGCGATCCTGCTTGCCGGTGTATTTCGACTTGTCGCCGCGTGGCATGGTTCCTCCGATGCGGTCGTTGCGATGCGGGAACGACGCTTCGCCGACGGTGGTTGCACGAGTTCAACGCAGCTCGCGGCAGAACTCCTGGATGCGACGGCAGCCGTCGCGCAGGCTTTCGATGTCGGTCGCATAGGAGAGCCGGAAGTACGGGCTCATGCCGTAGGCCGCGCCCTGGACGGTCGCGACATGCTTCTCCTCGAGGAGAGCCGCGACGAAATCGGTGTCGGTCGCGAGAAGCCGTCCGCCACGTGTCGTCTTGCCCAGGCAGCCGGCGATGTTGGGGAACAGATAGAAGGCGCCTTCCGGGACATGACATGTGATCCCAGGCGCCTCGCGCAGAAGGGACACGACCTCGTCCCGCCGCTTCTGGTAGTCGGCCGCGCGCACCCGCAGCAGGTCCTGCGGCCCGTCAAGCGCCGCCGTGGCGGCAGCCTGGCCGATGGTGGAAATGCCCGAGCCGATCTGGCCCTGCATGTTGGTCATCGCCGCGATCATCGCGCGTGGGCCGCCGGCGAAGCCGACGCGCCAACCGGTCATGGCATAGGCCTTCGAGGCGCCGTTCACCGTCAGCGTGCGCTCGCGCAGCGCCGGCTCCACCTGCGCGACCGTGCAGAACTCGAACCCGTCATAGACGAGATGCTCGTAGACATCGTCGGCCATGACGAGGACATGCGGGTGGCGGAGCAGGACATCGCACAGCTCGCGCATCTCGGTTCGCGAACATGCCGCGCCGGTCGGATTGTTCGGGAAGTTGAGGACCACCCACTTCGTCCTCGGCGTGATGGCGGCGTCGAGATCTTCCGGCCGCAGCTTGAAATGGTTGTTCTCGGGGCAGGCGACGGGAACGGGCGTCGCACCGGCCAGCGCCGCCTGGTCGGCGTAGGAGATCCAGCCGGGGGCGGGAATGATGACCTCGTCGCCGGGGTCCACGCTCGCCATCAGGGCATCGTACATGATCTGCTTGCTGCCGTTCGAGACCATGATCTCGTCGAGCGCATAGTCGATCTGGTTGTCCCGGCGGAACTTGCGCTGGATCGCTTCCTTGAGGGGCTTCACGCCGTCCTGCGGCGGGTACTTGGTATCGCCGGCGAGCGCGGCCCTGTGGGCTGCTTCGATGGCGTGCGCGGGTGTCGGGAAATCGGGCTCGCCCGAAGAAAGCCCGACGATTTTGACCCCTTGGGCACGCAGGTCGCGCACCTTGCGCGTCATCGCGGCCGACGCCGACACCTTGATGTTCCTGAGACGCTGCGAGACCTCGAACATGCTTCCTCTCATCTCCTACGAATCGTGAGGGCGATGCCGCCCAGGATGGCCACCGAGGCCAAAAGAATGCGCGATGTCAGCGGCTCTGCCAGGAGAAGCGCGCCGCCGAGGGCGGCAATGGCCGGCACGCTGAGCTGGACCGTCGCCGCCGACGTCGCCGACAGGGACGGCAGGGCGGCATACCAGAGCACGTAGCCGAGGCCCGATGTCACGGCCCCCGACAGGATTGCATAGAGAAGCCCGGTCATGTCCGGCGCCGCATGCCGCGCCGCGACGAGGCTGACGATCGCGGCGAACGGAACGGCGCGGATGAAGTTGCCTGCGGTCGCCGCGATCGGCTCGCCGGCGCGGCGCCCCAGCAACGAATAGATCGCCCACGCGAGGCCGGCGAGCAGCATGAGCGCCGCCGCCAGGAACGGTGGCGACTGCAAGCCGGGCAACAGCAGCCAGACGAGCCCCGCAACGGCGATCACCAAGCCGACCAGCCGCAGGCCGCCCGGCCGCTCCCCGGAGGCCAGGCCGTAACCCGTCATGCCGAGCTGGACGGCGCCGAACAACAGCAGCGCGCCGGTCGCCGCGGTGAGGTCGCGATAGGCAAAGGAAAAGCAGATGGCGTAGGCGAAGAGCATCGCGGCCATCGGCCAGCTTCCGGCCGACAGGGGATGTCCGCCTCGTGCGCGCACCAGAAGCGCCAGGACGAGGGCGCCGGAGGCCAGACGCACGGAGGTAAAGGTGGCCGCATCGATGGCCGTATCGCGCAGCGCGATACGGCAGAGCAGCGAGTTGCCGGCAAAGGCCAGCATCGCGAAGCCCGTCAGGAGCGCAAGACGCGCCGCTCCGGTGGGTGGGGCCACGTCAGCCGGCCAGTCCGTACAGCTTCACCGCGTTGTCGCGCACGATCTTGCGCCTCGCCTCGGCCCCGACGCCGGCCAGTTCCCGGGCGAGGAACTCCTGGCTGTCGGGCCAGATGCCGTCGGGATGCGGATAGTCCGAGCCCCACATGACATTGTCCTCGCCGAGATGGTGGAGCAGCTCGATGCCGACCGGATCGGTCTGGTAGGTGGCATAGAACTGGCGGCGCCAGTACTCGGAGGGCTTCATCTTGAGGTCGAGGTCCTGGAACTGGTCCTCCCATTCGAGATCCATGTGCTGCAGCACGTAGGGGATCCAGCCGAGGCCTGCCTCGCCGATGACGATCTTGAGGTTTGAGTAGCGAGCCGGCGCCCCGGAGAAGATCAGCCCCATCAGCATGGTGCTCATGTGCATCTGGAAGCCGGTGATGTGCGTGGCGAATATCCGGCGCTGCACCTCCGGCGTGAATTTCGTGACGTCCGGCGAACGCCCGCCGATCGTGTGGAAGTGCAGCGGGATGCCGGTCTCGTGGCCGAACTTCCACAGCGGCTCCCAGAACGGGTCCCACAGGGGCGTCATGTCGGGACGGTTGGCGATATCTAGGCCTTTCACGCCCCGCTTGGCGCAGCGCATCGCCTCGGCGACCGACTCTTCCATGTCGTAGTTGGGGATGTTGGCGAGGCCGATCAGCCGGTCGGGCGCCTGGCTGCAGAAATCGTGGAGCCAGTCGTTGTAGATGCGCAGCATCACGATCGCGGCTTCAGGGTCGTTCAGCCGGCCGCTCGACCCCAGGACGCCGTAAAGCACCTCGGCCTGGACGCCGTCCCGCGCCTGGTCCTGCAGGCGCAGGTCGACTTCGGTCAGGCGCCGGATGCCCTTCTTGCCGTCGTCGTAAAGACCGGTCGAGGCCATGCGGTCCGAACGATGGATGACCCCTGGCACGTACTCGCGTCCGGCGGAACCCATGCCGTTCGCCAGCCCGAACTTGGCGCCGTTGAGGCTTGTCCATTCCGGTCCCTTGGGACCGTCTACGACATGCGGCATCCGCTCCTTCATGGAGGCCGGTGCGTTGCTGGTGAAGAGATCCGGCGGCAGCCAGATCAGGTCGATATGTCCGTCCGCCGAGATCACGTCGTACTTCATCGTTCGTTTCCTCCAGGGCCCTTGTTCTCTAGAGTGCGCCCGCTCCAGAACCGTCGCAATGGGAACACGATGAACGAGACCGAGTGGCTTGCCGAGTTTGCGTCCGCGCTGAAACGCTCCGATATCGAGGAGGCGACAGGGCTGTTCTCGGACGAATGCTACTGGCGCGATCTTGTCGCTTTCACCTGGAACATCGTGACCCTCGAAAGCCGCTCTGCGATTGCGGATATGCTCAAGGCGCGCCTCGCTGACCTGCGGCCCGACTCTTTCAAGGCGACCGACCGCAAGGGCTGGTTCACGTTCGAGACGTCGGTCGGCCGGGGCACCGGCCATCTGCGCCTGAAGGACGGCAAGGCTTGGACCCTGTTCACGGCGCTCATGGAACTCAAGGGCTTCGAAGAGAAGCAGGGAGCGACCCGCCCGCTCGGCACCCGGCACGGCGCCGTCCGTGGTCGCGTCACCTGGACCGACCAGAGGCGGGCCGACGCCGCGGAACTCGGCTACGCGCGGCAGCCTTTCGTGCTGATCGTCGGCGGAGGGCAGGGCGGTCTCGGGCTGGGCGCCCGGCTGAAGCGCCTCGGTGTTCCGACGCTGATCGTCGATCGTCATCCGAGGCCCGGCGATGCCTGGCGCAACCGCTACAAGTCGCTCTGCCTGCACGATCCGGTCTGGTACGACCATCTGCCGTATCTGCCGTTCCCGGACCACTGGCCGATCTACACGCCCAAGGACAAGATGGGCGACTGGCTCGAAGCCTATGCGACGCTGATGGAACTCGACTATTGGTCGAGCACGACCTGCCGCAGCGCCTCTTTCGACGAGAAGTCCCGCACATGGACTGTCGTGGTCGACCGCGAGGGGCAGGAGGTCACGCTGACGCCGCAGCATCTCGTGCTCGCGACCGGCATGTCGGGCTTTCCCGAGATCCCCCGCTTCCCCGGTGCCGACATTTTCCGTGGCACCCAGCATCATTCGAGCCGTCATCCGGGCGGCGAGGCATGGGCCGGCAAGCGCTGCGTCGTGGTCGGCTCGAACAACTCCGCGCACGACATCGCTGCAGACTTGTGGGAACACGGCGCCGACGTCACGCTGCTGCAGCGTTCGCCGACGCTGGTCGTGCGGTCGGAGACGCTGGCACGCAACCGCCCCCTTTATTCTCAGGAGGCGGTGGATTCCGGCATCACGACCGAGATCGCCGACCTCACGACGGCCTCGATGCCCTATGGCGCGCAGCCGGCCGGCCTGCGTAGCGTCGTCGAGCGCATCAAGCGCGAGGATGCCGATTTCTACGACAGGCTGCGCAAGGCGGGGTTCAAGCTCACCTTCGGCGAGGACGAGACCGGCATCGGCGCGATGTACCCCCGTCGCGGCTCTGGATACTACATCGATGTCGGCGCCTCGGAGCTGATCGCCGACGGTCGCATCAAGCTGAAATCGGGCGTCGAGATCGAGCGCCTGACCGAGGAGGCCGTCGTGCTGAAGGATGGCAGCGAGCTGAAGGCCGATCTCGTCGTCTATGCGACGGGCTACGGGTCGATGAACCAGTGGGCGGCGCAGCTCATCTCGCCGGAGGTCGCCGACAAGGTCGGCAAGTGCTGGGGGCTCGGTTCGGGCACGGCCAAGGATCCGGGTCCGTGGGAGGGCGAGCTGCGCAACATGTGGAAGCCGACTGCCCAGGAGAACCTGTGGTTCCACGGTGGCAACCTGATGCAATCACGCCTCTATTCGATCTTCCTGTCACTGCAGCTCAAGGCGCGGCTGGAAGGGCTTCCGACGCCTGTCTATGCGCAGGCGCCGGTCCATCACAAGGCGTGAGCGGATTTGGGGACGGGAAGCGCCTTGGCCGCGTACACTGAAGGTATGCACCGCCGCGCCTTCCTGACCCTCACCGCGCTCGCCCTGCCGGGCTGCTCCTTCTACATGGGGGAGCCCCGGACGCCGAAGACGGAGTTCTACGCAACGCTCGGCGGCGCCTACGAGGTGCCGCCGGTCGACACGCGCGGAAACGGCTGGATGAAGGCGACATACCGGCCGGCGACACGCGTGCTGGAATACCAGCTCGTCGTTTCGGGCCTCAGCGGGCCCGTCACCATGGCGTATCTGCATGGTCCGGCGCGCATCGACCAGGTCGCGCCTCAGGTGGCCCCCATCAACGTGCCCTTCGTGGCCGACCGGTCGATCGTCCGGGACGGCGTCACCCTGACCGCGCAGCAGGCGGACGAGGTCATGGCGGGGCTCTGGTACGTCAACGTGCGCACCGACCGCTTCCCCGACGGCGAGATCCGCGGGCAGCTCCTGCCGGCGGGCAAATAGCCCCTCAGTCGAACGCCAGGTCCCACCCGATCCAGCGGCACAGGCCACGGCCCATCACCTCTTCCAGGTCGCGGCCCTTCAGCCAGGGCAGTTCCTCGGTGAAGAAGGTGACGCACTGGCGATAGGTGCAGGGCATGCGGGTGATATCGGTTCCCCAGAAGAAACGCTGCGGTCCGAACGCGTCGAAGATCCGGTGCAGCCCGTCCTGGATGTTGCGGAACGGGTAGCCCTGCGTCGAATAATGCGGCGCGCCCGTCGCCTTGACCGCGACATTGGGAAGCTTCGCGAGCGCCACCAGCTTGTCGAGATGGACGAAGGCCTCGGCGTCCTGGCCGTGACGGTTGAGGCCGCAATGGTCGACGGTCAGCTTGAGCTGCGGATGTCGCTCGGCGATCTCGCGGAACTTGTCGATGAAGATGCCGCCCATGGTGGCGACCGGCAGGCCTTCCTTTTCCGCCGCCGGCCAGACCCAGTCGAGCAGGCCGTCATGCAGCCATTGCTGCTCGGCAGGTTGCAGCAGGGCCCAGCGCAGGCCCATCATGCCAGACTGCTTGCGCCATCCCGCGATGCGGCCGCGGCTCGCCGGATCGGCCAGGGGAAACTGGCCCATCACCGCAAAGCGGTCCGGGTAGCGTCGCGCCGCCTCGACGGCCAGCTCGTTCGAGGCCGGGTCCCAGCTGCAGGGAGGATGGATCAGCGCGGCATCGACACCCGCCTCGTCCATCTCCTTCAGCGCCTGCTCGGCGGTGAATTTCTCGACCTTGCGGTGCAGGCCCGAGGGCGGCGTGACGGTTTGCGACCAGATATGGATCTGCGCATCGACGATCTTCATGTCGGTGTCCTCAGTTGGGGGTGGGGGCCGCGGGATCCAGCAGCTTCTCCTGCTTGAGCTCGCTCCACAGCTCGACCGGTATCTTCACGCTCATATGGGCCACGTTCTGCTTCACCTCGGCGACGCTGAGCGCGCCGGGGATAACGGAACAGAGCGCGGGATGGAACAGCGGGAATTGCAGGGCCGCGGCGGCCAGAGGCACGCCGTGCCGTTGGCAGACCGCCTCGATCTTCTGCGCCTTCTCCACGAGAGGCTGTGGCGCGGCAACGTAGTCGTGGGTAGCGCCGGGCTTCACGTTGCCGGTGAGGATGCCGGAATTGTAGGGACCGCCCAGGATCACCGACACGCCGCGCTTCGTGCATTCGGGCAGGAAATCTTCGAGCGCGCCCTGCTCGAGCAGCGTGTAGCGCCCCGCCAGCAGCATGCAGTCGAAGTCGCCCGCCCTGATGAAACGCGCGCTCGTGTCGCTCTCGTTGATGCCGACCCCGATCGCCGAGACGATCCCCGCCTTGCGCAGCTCGTCGAGCGCCCGGAAGCCTGAATCCATCACCGTCCTGAAGCGCTCGTCGAGGATGGCGCGGTCCTTGATGGTCCAGAAATCGACGTCGTGGATCAGGGCAATGTCGATCCTGTCGAGGCCGAGCCGGAGATGCGAATGCTCCAGCGAGCGCATCACGCCGTCGTAGGTGTAGTCGAACCGGGGCACGAAGCCCGGCAGGCCGTTCTCGCGGAAATCCTTTGGCAGGACCTCGCCCGGCTTGCGGACATGCAGCACGCGGCCGACCTTGGTCGAGAGCACGTAGCTGTCGCGCGGCTTCTCGCGCAACGCCGCACCCATGCGCAGCTCGCTGCGGCCGTAGCCATAGAAGGGCGACGTATCGAAATAGCGGATCCCGGCATTGTATCCCTCGCCGGTCAGCCGGGTCGCCTCTGCATCGGGAATAGCGGCGCGGAAGCCACCCATGGGCGCGCCGCCCAGTCCCAGCTCGGTGACTTCGAGGCCGGTCTTTCCGACCTTGCGGCGCTTCAGCGTCGTCATGTTCGTTTCCTCCGAGGACGCAGGAGAGTACGAATTGGCTCCGGCCCGCGCCACAGGAGACGACATGAGTGACGAGCGACTCGTTCTGCACGGCAGTTTCACCTCGAGCTCCAGCTACAAGCCGATGCTTTTTCTCGCGCTGTCTGGGCTGCCGTTCTCGTTCCGCACCGTCAACCTGAAGAACGGCGTACAGAAGGAGGCCGCCCATCTCGCGATCAACCGCTACGGCCAGGTGCCGGTGCTGCAACATCGGGGCCTCACGCTGGTGATGTCGAACGTCATCCTCGACTACCTCGCGCGCACGACCGGCCACTTCGAGCCGAAGACGGAACAGCATCGCTGGCAGGCGCGCGAGTGGCTGTCATGGGAGAACGACGCCATCACGAACGTGGCCCGCGTCCGCCACTTTGCGCGTTTTCGCCCCGACGTGTCGCAGGACATCGTGAACTTCTTCCGGCCGGGCGCCGAGGCCGCGCTCGACTTTGCGGACAAGTCTCTCGCCGGCCGCGAATGGCTGGTGGGCGATGCCTGCTCGATCGCGGACATCGGCTGCTGGGGCCGCATGGTTTTCGCCCACGAAGGCGGCCTGTCGATCGACAGCCGCCCGAACCTTGCGGCCTGGCGCGACCGGATCAAGGCCATGCCGGGCTTCGCGCTGCCCTACGACCTGATCCCGAAGAAGGACACGGAGTTCGAGGGGCGTTGAGGGGCGGGCGTTAGGCCGCCTGCTGCCCCGCCACCGTCGGGCCTTCGCTCATCGTCGTGGTGCGACGCATGTCGCGGACGACATTGAGGTCGTCGAAGCGGCGGACGCGATGCATGGTGGTGCGGTTGTCCCAGATCACGAGATCATACTGGGTCCAGCTGTGTGAATAGACGAACCGGGGCTGCGTCGCGTGCTCCATCAGGTCCCGGACGAAGGCCATCGCCTCGGGTCTCGGCCAGCCGACGATGGTGCCGATATGGGCCGACAGCAGCAGCGACTTGCGGCCCGTCACGGGATGGGTGCGGACCAGGCGGTGAAGGACGGGGCGCATGCGGTGACGCTCTTCGTCCGTGAAGTCGCTGAAGCCGAGCTGGCCGCGCGAATAGATCAGCGAGTGCTCGCAGACCAGGTCCTCGATCTCGGCCTTCGTCGCGTCGTCCAGCGCGTCGTAGGCGGCGCGCATGTCCGCGAACTCCGTGTTGCCGCCGTTGCGGGTGACGATGCGGCCGCTCAGCAGCGAATAGCGGGCCGGCACGATGCGGAAGGTCGCATCGGAATGCCACAGGCGGTTGCCGAGCGCTTCCATGCGGCGGCGGTCGCCGCGCTCCAGCCGCTTGTTGTCCTTGTCGAGGTTGGAGACATCGGCGAAGGCGCCGCCCAGCCGCATCGTGGCGGGGGTGAGGGTGGTATTGGCGCCGGCCTGCAGGGGGCCGAAATTGCGCGTGAACTCGAGCTGCTGCTCGTCGGTGAGCTTCTGGCCCGGCAGGACCAGAACGGCATGCTTGTCCATGCCGGCCTCGACGGCAGCCACTTCGGCCGGCGTCAACGGCCGCGTCGCGTCGATGCCTGTCATCTCGGCGGCGAAGTGGGGTTGAAGCGGCTGGAGCGGACGCGTCTCGATCGGCAACTGGGACCTCCCTCGGGTCAGGAGCCCTAACGCAGGGCTGCCGCGATGTTACCACCGTCCACGGTGATGACAGCGCCCGTCGTCTTGGCCGCTTTGGCCAGCGAAACGAAGGCCTGGGCCACGTCGTCGGCCGTCACCTCCAGGCCGAGCAGATTGCCGCCCATATAGTCGGCTTCCGTGAGGCCGCGCGCCTTCGAACGCTGCGCGATCATGTCGTCGGTCAGAAGGCCCGAGCGGATGCGGTCGGCGTTGACTGCGTTCGAGCGGATGCCTTCGTTGCCGTAGTCGAGCGCGTACTGTCGGCTGAGGAACAAGGTCGCTGCCTTGGGCAGGCCATAGGGGCCGAAATCGACGCCCGGGTTCACCGCCTGCTTGGAGGCGTTGAACAAAAGGCAGCCGCCCAGGCCTTGTGCCTTCATGATGCGGACGGCGTTCCGCGCCACGCTCTGGTGCGCCCAGAAATTGAGTTCGAAGCTCTGGCGCAGGATGGCCTCGTCGACCTCGCCGATCCTGCCCTGCCAGGCTGCGCCCGCATTGGAGACGACGATGTCGACGCCGCCATAGGTCGCCGCCACCTTGTCGAAGGCATCCCGCACGGCCTTCGGATCGGTGACGTCGCAGGCGATGCCGAAGCCCTTCACCGTAGAGACATCGCGGTCGAGCACCGCGACCTCGGCCCCTTCGCGGGCGAAGGCTGCGGCCGTTGCGGCCCCGATGCCCGAGGCGCCACCCGTGACGACCACGATGCGGCGGGCCAGCGGCTTCTCGGCAGCACCGCTCAGTTTTGCCTGTTCGAGCGACCAGTATTCGATGTCGAAGATGTCGGGCTCGGGGATGCACTCGTAGGTGCCCAGCCGCTCGGCGTCGGCGATCACCGCCACCGTCGTCTCGGCAAGATCGGCCGCGATCTTTGCATCCTTCGATGTATTCCCGATGCCGAACAGGCCGACACCCGGCACCAGCGCCACGCGCGGGATCGGGTCGAGTTCCTTCTTCGCGACGATCTGCCTGCCGTTGTAGCGCGTGAAATAGGCGTGATAGTCGGCGGCGAACTTCTCGAGGGCGGCCTTCGCCTCGCTCTTGAACGCGTCGAGCTTGCCGGCCTCGGGCGCAGGCGCGACGAACGCCACGTTCTTGGTGCGGATCGCATGATCCGGCGTGACCGGGCCCTGCTGGCTGTAGCGCGCGATCTCCTTGCCGTTCACATAGGCGAGGATCTCGGGCGAGCTGCGGAACTCGAATACGAAGCGCTGCGCGGCCTCGCGGCCGCCCGCCTTGGCCGGCAGCGAGAACAGGCCGCGCAGGATCGGTGCGATTTCTGCCGCCGTGGCCGGCGTTGCCGGCAGGGTCGCCCCGGGGAAGATCTCCCGCGTGGCCTTGGCGAGGCGCTGCTCCGCCATCGTCACGAGGTCGATCATGCGGCCATAGGCTTCCTCGGCCGTCGCGCCCATCGAGAAGATGCCGTGCTTCAGCAGGATCAGCCCCTCGACGTCGGGATTGGCCCGCGCGATCTCGGCGGTCTTCTTAGCGAGCGCAAAGCCCGGCATGACATAGGGCACCAGGGCTGCCCGCTTGCCGTAGAGGTCGGCGGCCAGTTCGGCCCCGTCGGGCTGGTCGGTCAGCGACAGGACGGCGTTCGAGTGGGTGTGGTCGATGAATTTGTGCGGCAGGAAGGCATGCAGCAGCGTCTCGACCGACGGGTTGGGCGCCTTGCTGTCGAGCAGGTTGGCCCGCTGCACGTTCACCATGTCCTCGTCGCTGAGCGCCTGCAGTCCCTCGAGTTCCCGCAGGGGCGCCAGGCGCACGGCGGGCAGGCCGGGGGCCTCGATCGTGCCCATGTCCCAGCCGCTGCCCTTCACGCAGAGCACGTCGATCTGCCGGCCGGTGATGTCCGCCATGCGCGTCTTCACCGACGTATTGCCGCCGCCATGCAGCACCAGCTTCGGCTCGCCGCCCAGCAGGCGCGTCGTGTAGACGCGCAGGGCCAAATCCTCGTCGATGCCCTTGGCGGCGTGGCTGGCGATGGCTTGCTTGGCGTCGTCGTCGGACCAGAGGTTCTTCATGGCGGTGGCTATTCCTCGGGCTGGATGCCGGCGTCCTTGGCGATCTTCACCCAGGTCGCGATTTCCTGTTCCTGATAGGGCTTGAACTGCGCCGGGTCTCGCGGCTCGACGGTGAAGCCCAGCCTGTCGATCTTCTCGGCGACTTCCGGCTTCTTCAGGCTCTTCATGATCTCGGTCGACAGACGGTCGAGGGCCGGCTGCGGCGTGGCGGCCGGCGCGAAGAAGGCCGCCCAGGACGAGGCATTGGCGCCGGTGACTCCCTGCTCCTCGAGGGTCGGCACGTCGGGAAGCTGCGGATTGCGCTTCGCACTGCCGATCGCGACAGCCCGGATCTGACCGGCCTTGATCTGAGCCAGGACGCTGGGAAGCGTCGAGTTCGAGATGTCGATGCGGCCGGCGACGAGGTCCTGGACCAGCGGCGGTGCCCCGCGATAGGGGACATGGGTCATCCTGGTCCCGGTGCGCGCCATGAAGAGTTCGGTCGAAAGGTGCGACCCCGAACCGATGCCGGTGGAGCCGTAGTTCAGTTCGCCGGGTTTCGCCTTGGCCAGGGCGATGACCTCCTGGATGTTCTTGGCCGGCAGGTCGTTGCGGACGACGAAGACATGCTCGAAGGCGCCGGCCCCGGCGAGCGGCGCGAAATCCTTGACCGCGTCGTACCCGGGGTCGCGCAGCATGAACATGTTGTTGCCGTGCGTCTGGTTGTTGCCGAACGTGATCGTCTGCCCGTCCGGCTTCGCCTTGGCGACCGCGCGCGTGCCGATGGCGCCGGCGCCGCCGGAAAGGTTCTCCACCACCACCTGCTGTCCGAGCGCGGCGGAGATGTCGGCGGCGACGATGCGCGCGATGACGTCCGTCGGGCCGCCGGCGGGATAGGCCACCACCATCCTGATCGGGCCGGACGGTTGCCAGGTCTCGGCAAAGGCAGGCTTGGCGAAGGGCGCGGCGAGCAGGCCCGCGCTGAACAGACGACGCTTGATCATGATGGAACGGTTCCTAGGCGTGCGAGATGACGATCTTGCCGAAATGCTTCTGGCTCTTCAGGTGCTTGTACGCAGCCGGGGCCTCGGCGAAAGGAAATACCTTGTCGATGACGGGCTCGAGACCGTTGGCCTCGATGGCGCGGTTCATGGCGTCGAACATCTGCTTGCTGCCGACATACAATCCCTGCACGCGCAGGTTCCGGCGCAGGATGGGCATGGGGTCGAGCGTGGCCATGCCGGAGAGCAGGCCGATCACGGCTATCCGGCCGCCGATCCGTGTCGCGTTGAAGGAGCGCGGCAGGGTGCCCGCGCCGCCGACCTCGACCGTGATGTCCGCGCCGCGGCCACCGGTCAGGCGCTGGCTCTCCTTGTCCCAGTCGGGCGTCGCCTTGTAGTCGATGACCGCCTCGGCTCCCATCGCCTTCAGCCGCTCGGCCTTGGCCGCCGAGCTGGACGTGCCGATCACGCGGGCGCCGAACATCCGCGCGAACTGCAGCGCGAAGATCGAGACGCCACCGGTGCCCTGGATCTGGACGATATCGCCGGCCTTGATCTGCCCGATCTCGACCAGGGCGTGCCAGGCCGTGAGGGCCGCGCAGGGCAGGGTGGCCCCTTCCTCGTAGCTCATGCCGGCGGGCAGGCGGACGACGCCGTCCTCCTCCAGGACCGCGAGCTCGGTCAGCATGCCGTCGATGGCGCCGCCCATGGCCGAACCCATCGCCGAGTCGTCGATGTTGCCGCCGACCCATTTCTGCATGAAGCAGCCGGCCACGCGGTCGCCGACCTGGACGCGGCTGACGCCCGGCCCGACCGCGACGACTTCCCCGGCTCCGTCCGAAAGCGGGATCAGGTCGGGCTTGGGGGCGGAGCGGGCGTACTGGGCCTCGATCGTGAGCAGGTCCCGGTAGTTGAGCGAGGTCGCCCTGACCCGGACCAGCACCTGCCGGTGCCCCGGTGCGGGGTCTGGACGGTCCACGAGGGCGAGCGAGTCGATGCCCTTGGGGGCGGGGATGACGTAGCACTTCATTGCCCGGCGCCTTTCAGCTCGATGATGGTCTTGGCCATGACCGCCTCCTGGTCCCACGGGAACAGGATCCAGGTGTCCTGGCTGACCTCGGTGATGAAACTGTCCACGACCGGCTTTCCGGCCGGTTTTGCATAGACAGTGGCGAAATGGGCCTCGGGCAGCATGGCCCGGACGGCCCGGGCGGTGACGCCGGTGTCGACCAGGTCGTCGACGATCAGCCAGCCCTTGCCCTTGTCGGCCTCGGCGGCCGTCCCTTTGAGCAACTCGACCTTGGCGCCGCGTTCCATCCGGTCGTAGGTCGAGCAGCAGACGGTATCGATGAGCCGCAGGTTGAGCTCGCGGGCGACGATCGCGGCCGGGACCAGCCCGCCGCGGGTGATCGCGACCAACCCCCGGAACGGGCCGATATCGGCCAGCCGCCAGGCCAGCGCCCGGGCGTCCCGGTGCAGCTCCGTCCAGGAAACGGGGAACATCTTGTTGTAGCCGGTGCTGCTCGCCATGCGGTTTTGCCCTGAAGTCCTGTCCAGTTTGGCTTGCCCGTCGGGAAACGCTGCACTAACACCTTCGACCGCTGCTTAGAAGGCGCGGCCCACGGGAAATCTGACGGGAGACGGCTGTACAATGGGATTCGAGCTCACGCCCGCTTTTTGGAGCGGCCTCACCCAGATCATCCTGGTGAACATCGTCCTGTCCGGCGACAACGCGCTGGTCATCGCGCTGGCCTGCCGCAACCTCGACAAGAAGCACCAGAAGCCGGCCATCCTGATCGGCAGCGCGGGCGCGATCATCCTGCGAATCATCTTCGTGCTGATTGTCGACCAGCTCCTCAAGGTGCCGTTCCTCAAGCTGGCGGGCGGCCTGCTCCTGCTCTGGATCGGCGTCAAGCTCGTCCAGGGCGAGGACGAGCATGGCGACGGCGTGAAGGGCGCGGGCTCGATCTGGGGCGCCGTCCGGACGATCATCATCGCGGACGCGGTGATGAGCCTCGACAACGCCATCGCGATCGCGGCCGCCGCCAAGGGCGACACGACGCTGATCGTGCTCGGCCTCCTGATCAGCATCCCGCTCATCATCTTCGGCGCCACGCTCATCATGGCGATCCTCAACCGCTTCCCCGTCATCGTCATTGCCGGCGGTGCGCTGCTTGGCTGGATCGCAGGCGAGGTGCTGGCCACCGACCCCGGCTATGCGGACAAGCTGCTCACCCTGACGCCGCACGCCAAGACGATCATGGAGGTCGGCTGCGCCGTGCTGGTCGTCGTCGTCGGCTACCTTCTCGCCCTCAGGGCCAAGAGACAGAAGCACGAAGAGCCGGTCGATCTGGCCGCCGAGAAGAAGGAGTGAGGGAGATGGCGAAGATGAAGGCGATCCTCGTGGCGGTCGACGGCTCCGGCTACTCCGACCGCGCCACCCAGCATGCCGTCGAGCTCATCACCTCGGGACTGGCAGCCGAGCTCCACCTCCTGAACATCCAGCCCAATCTCGGCGGGGCCGTGGCGGCTTTCGTGTCGCGCGAGCAGATCGCGACGCATCACCGCGAGGAAGGCAACAAGGCGCTGGCCTCGGCGCTCGAGATCGCCAAGGCGGCCTCGGTGACGGCCACTGTCCATATCGGCGTCGGCCGGCATGGCGAGATCGTCGCCGATTTCGCCCGGAAGCTCGGCGCAGGCCTCGTCGTGCTCGGCACGCGCGGACACACCGGCCTGGCCGGCGTGCTGCTCGGCTCCGTCGCGCAGGACGTGATCGCGCACTCGAAGGTGCCCGTCACGCTGGTCAAGTAGCCAGCACCGCGGGTTCGGCGTACAAACGCCGCCCGGAAGGAGGGCTGCGGATTTGGCCGAGGAGATGTGGCGACACGAGGCGCTCGCGCCATATGCCACCCTGCCGTGGCAGAGCCGCGGCCGTCTCCATGCGGAGGCCGAGTCGCCGAGCCGCAGCCCGTTCCAGCGCGACCGCGACCGGATCATCCATTCGACGGCGTTCCGGCGCCTGAAGCACAAGACCCAGGTCTTCGTCTATCACGAGGGCGACCACTACAGGACGCGGCTGACGCACTCCCTGGAAGTCGCCCAGATCGCCCGGACGATCTGCCGGGTGCTGCGGCTCGACGAGGATCTCGGCGAGGCCGTGGCGCTTGCCCACGATCTGGGTCACACGCCCTTCGGGCATGCCGGCGAGGAGGCGCTCCACGGCGCGATGAAACCCTATGCCGGGTTCGACCACAACGCCCAGACGCTGCGGATCCTCACCAAGCTCGAGGACCGCTATGCCGAGTTCAACGGCCTCAACCTGACCTGGGAGACGCTGGAGGGGGCGGTGAAGCACAACGGCCCCCTGCTGAAGCCGGGCCGCGCCCTGACCGACCTGCCGGCGGCCATCGTGGAATACTGCCGGGATCACGACCTCGAACTGCATGGTCATGCCGGACCGGAGGCGCAGGTCGCCGCCCTGTCGGACGATATCGCCTACAACAACCACGACATCGACGACGGGCTGCGGGCCGGCCTGTTCGAAATCTCCGACCTGCTCGACCTGCCGCTGGTCGGCGAGATGTTCTCGCTGGTCGGCGAGAAGTATCCGGGCATCGAGCAGACCCGGCTGATCCACGAGGCGGTACGCCGCGTGATCAACGCGATGGTCGAGGATCTGGTGGCGGAATCGCGCCGGCGCCTCGCCGAGGCCAGGCCGGCGACGGTTGCCGATATCCGGGCACTCGGCCGGCCGGTCATCGCGTTTTCCGACAAGATGGCCGCCACCGACAGGACGGTGAAGGACTTCCTCTACAAACGCATGTACGAGCACTGGAAGCTCAACCGCTCGCACTCCAAGGCGCGCCGCGTGGTGGTCGACCTGTTCGAGCTGCTGTTCGCCGAGCCCAACTGCCTGCCGTCTCCCTGGCGCGAGAAGGCCGAACTGGCGTCGGTGCCGGGGCGAGCGCGCGTGGTGGCCGACTACATCGCCGGGATGACCGACCGCTACGCGCTCGACGAACACCGCCGCCTGTTCGACCTCTATACCTGAGCGAGCGACCGGATCCGGGAGGGAGTCCGCGGCGGCCGTCCGGATGGTCTTCGCCGCCGACGGGCTAGGCTAGCGACGCCCGCCGACCGACCAGCCGGTGTCCCGGGCGAAAGCCTCGAAGAAGTCGGCCTCGTATGCCTGCTCAGGCGTCTTGCGGACGCGCTCGTCGATCAGCTCGGCATCGCGCCCGACCAGGATGCGCCATTTTTCGTTGCGGACGCCCTCGAGGATGATCGAGGCCGCCTCGGCAGCCGTGGTCGGTGCATCCTCCAGGAAGCGGCGCGCCCGCTCCGCGACCAGTGCACGGACATCGTCGTCGGACAGTTTGGCCGCGTCGATGCCCATCGAGGCGATGCGGGCTCGGGCAAGCGACAGCTCGGGCGCCGTGATCTCCTCGGACTGGTTGCCGCTCTGCAGCTTGCGCGAATTGGCGACGATCGACGTCCCGATATGGCCCGGCATGACCACCGAGCACTTGATGTGCGGGGCATGCAGCCGGAGATCGGTGATCAGCGCCTCGGTGAAGCCCTTCACCGCGAATTTCGCGGCGGCATAGGCCGTCTGCGGCACGTTTGGTGCGATATAGGCCCAGAAGCCGTTGACGCTGGATGTGTTCACGATGTGGCCGGCATCGGCACGCTGCAGCATCGGCATGAAGGCGCGGGTGCAGAGATAGACGCCGCCCCAGCAGATGTTGAACGTGCGTTCCCACTCGCTGCGCTCGTTCACCAGGAAGCTTCCGCCGCCGCCGATCCCGGCGTTGTTGAACAGGAGATGGATGCGGTCGGTGTCGTGTTCGCGCGCGACGCCGTCGCGGAAACGCGTCACCTGCGCCTCGTCCGCGACGTCGGCGACATGGGTGGTGATGCGCTGCCCCTGGCTGAGACCCTGCGCCTCGCACAGCGTCCGGGTTTCCGCCATGGCGCCGGCCGAGACGTCGCACAGAGCGAGGTTGCAGCCTTCGGCCGCGAGCTGCCGGGCAAGTTCCCGGCCCATGCCCGTGCCACCGCCCGTGATCACGGCCAGCCGGCCGGCGAAATCCTTCATTGTTCGTTCCTCCCGATCGTTGGGCGCCGTTCGGAAGCCGAACCGCGCCCGTTCATCTTCCCGTCGCCGCCTTCGAAACGCTAGGCCGGTCTGAAGCGCTTCAGGACGAGGAAGCCCAGCAGCAGAAATCCCAGCAGGACGAGGGCCTGCGCGACCGCAAACGGAGGTTCGGAGCCGGTCGGGGCGAACCTGTTGAGGAAGCCGATCTTCTGGAAGGCCTGTACGACCAGGACGAACACGTTGAGGTAGAATGCGAACACGGCGCTCGCGACGTAGATCCACCGCCACGCGGCGGCGAGATGGCCGACATAGAGGGCCGTCAGGGCAATCGTCAGGGCGATCCCGGACACGATGCCGACGCCGATCGCCGGCGTGAAGCCGGTGAAGGGAAACAGGAAGCCGGTGACCGTGGTCAGCACGGTGAAAAGGAGGAACACCGTGTTCCATCCATCCAGGCGGCGCCCCTCCAGCATACGGGCACAGGCGACGGCGCCCGCGGCGATGGCGATGAGGCTGATCACCACGTGGACGACCGTGAAGGTCGCGATCGACATTCCCAGAACCATTTCCCTCTCCCAAAGGCGGCGGATGCATCGCCGGGTTGCAATCCGGAAAAGGTAGCGGATTGCATGCCAAACGGACCCGTCTTCCGCGCAAGTCCGAGAGAGAGGAGAAGGCCCTCGCCTAGCCAGGCAATTTGGGCATGCTCGGCTGCCGCGGCAGGAAGGCCGTCAGCAGGCCGAGGAACAGCAGGAACGGCGTCGCCCGGTAGACGGCCTCGATGCCCACATGGTCGGCCAGCTCGCCGAGGGCGGCGGCTCCCAGTCCACCCAGCCCGAAGGAGAAGCCGAAGAACAGGCCGGCCACCAGTCCGACCCGGCCCGGCAGAAGCTCCTGCGCATAGACCAGGATCGCCGAGAAGGCCGAGGCCATGATCATCGCGACCAGGACCGCCAGGACCGCCGTCCAGAACAGGTTCGCGTAGGGCAGCATCAGCGCGAAGGGCAGAGCGCCCAGGATCGAGAACCACATCACCGGGATGCGTCCGACCTTGTCGCCGACGACGCCACCCAGGATGGTGCCCGCCACGATGCCGACCAGGAAGGCGAAGAGGTAGAGCTGTGCGGCCTGCACCTCCACGCCGAATTTCTGCATCAGGTAGAAGGTGAAGTAGGAGCCGAGGCTGGCGCTGTAGACATTCTTGGAGAAGAGGAGCGCGACGAGGATCGCGACGGCGAAGCCGACGCGGCGCCGGCTGAGCGGCACGGTGCCGGCGGCGGCGGACTTGCGGGCAGCGGGCTTCTGGATCGCCCGGCGTGCCTTGTACCAGTGGCCGACCTGGAACAGGACGATCATGGCGAGCAGCGCGGCGGCCGAGAACCAGACGATGCTGCGCTGGCCCTGCGGCACCACGATGAAGGCTGCCAGCAGCGGCCCCGCCGCGGACCCCATGTTGCCACCGACCTGGAACAGCGACTGCGCCAGGCCGTAGCGACCGCCCGCGGCCATGCGGGCGACGCGCGAAGCCTCCGGATGGAAGACCGACGAGCCCATGCCGATCAGTGCCGCGGCGAGGAGGATTACCGGATAGGAGCTTGCTTGGCTCATCAACAGCAGGCCGACCAGGGTGAAACCCATGCCCGCCATCAGCGAATAGGGCTGGGGCTTCTTGTCCGTGTAGAGACCGACGAGCGGCTGCAGCATCGACGCCGTGCACTGGAAGGCCAGGGTGATGAAGCCGATCTGTCCGAAGGAGAGCGCGTAGCTGTCCTTGAGGATGGGATAGAGCGCCGGGACCAGCGACTGCATCATGTCGTTCAGCAGGTGGCAGAAGCTCAGCGACAGGATGACGGCGAAGGTGGTGGTGTCGGCGGACGAGGCGGGCGACGGCACTGCCTGTACGGACGCCGGGGCGGTACCTGCCGCCATCGTGTTGTCGGTCATGTCGCCATTCTATCGCCAGACAGCGATGGCGCACGATGCGACAGGGCAGGGCTGCGTTGCGTCCCCGGAACAACACCGAGGATGTCTGCGTTACGCGTCATTGCATGAGCTCTGCACAGCCCGTCCTGACGGACGTTCCCGCCCGCCTCGACCGGCTTCCATGGAGCCGCTTCCACAAGCTGGTCGTCGTCGCCCTGGGCATCACCTGGATCCTCGACGGCTTGGAGGTGACGCTGGCCGGCTCGGTTGCAGCAGCTCTGCAGACCAGCCCGCGGCTGCAGCTCACGGCGGAGCAGGTCGGCCTGACCGGCAGCGCCTATCTCGCCGGCGCGGTGCTGGGCTCTCTGTTCTTCGGACACCTGACCGACCGGCTGGGCCGCAAGAAGCTCTTCAACGTCACCCTCGGGCTCTATCTCGTCGCGACCGCCGCGACGGCCTTCTCGTGGGATTTCTACAGCTTCATGCTGTTCCGGTTCCTCACGGGCGCCGGCATCGGTGGCGAGTATTCGGCCATCAACTCGGCGATCCAGGAACTCATCCCGGCCCGCCTGCGCGGACGAATCGATCTGGCCATCAACGGCAGTTTCTGGATCGGCGCCGCGGGCGGCGCGCTCCTGTCGGTCTGGCTGCTCGATCCGGAAGTGCTCGGGCCGGACATGGGCTGGCGGCTCGCCTTCGGCAGCGGCGCGGTCCTCGGCCTGGTCATCCTCTACCTGCGGCGCTTCCTGCCCGAGAGCCCGCGCTGGCTGATGATCCATGGACAGCCGCGCGAGGCGGAGGCCGTCGTCGAGGGGATCGAAGCGCGCGTCACGGCGGAGGGCAAGACGCTCGAACCGGTGACGGCGACGCTGGCGCTGGGCGATACCCATCGCACGACCCTGCTGTCGGTCGCCCGGACTCTGCTACGCGACTATCCGGGGCGCACCACTTTCGGCGTGGTGCTGATGGCCGCGCAGGCCTTCGTCTACAACGCGATCTTCTTCACGTATGCGCTGGTGCTGACCCGTTTCTACGGCATCGCCGCCGACAAGGTCGGGCTCTACATCCTGCCGTTCGCGATCGGCAATTTCCTCGGGCCGTTGTTGCTCGGCCCCCTGTTCGACAGCTGGGGCCGCCGCCAGATGATCGTCACGACCTACGCGCTGTCGGGTGTTCTTCTCGCGCTGACGGGCTGGATGTTCCATGCCGGCCACCTCGATGCGACCACCCAGACGGCGATGTGGAGCGTCGTGTTCTTCTTCGCCTCGGCCGCCGCGAGCTCCGCCTATCTCACCGTGGGCGAATGCTTCCCGCTCGAGATCCGGGCCCTGACCATCGCGTTGTTCTACGCCTTCGGCACGCTGTTCGGCGGCGTCGGCGGGCCATGGCTGTTCGGCATCCTGATCGCCGGCGGCGACTCCTCCCACATCATGGGCGGCTACATGCTGGGTGCCGTGCTGATGGTCGCGGCCGCGTTCGTCACCCTGAAGCTCGGCGTCGCGGCCGAGTGCAAGTCGCTCGAGGATATCGCGCCGCCTCTGTCGCGCGCGCCGTGACCGCTGTCAGCGGCGCGACGAGACCAGCGGCAGGTTGAAGGTCGCCCGATCCCCCGGGATCTCGGGCGGGAGCGGCGTGTAGGGAGATCCACTGCGGACACCGGCCAGCACGCCCTGGTCGAACTCCGGGACGCCGCTCGAGCGGGCGATGCTGGCGTCGAGCAGGCGGCCGTCCCGGGCGATGGTGACCCGCACCACCGTCAGCCCTTCGTTGGCGTTCGTCTTGGCCTGGTAACGATACCCCGAGAGGCGACGCGCCACCTGCCACAGGTAATTGTCGGAGGCCCGGGCGCGATTGTACGAGTCGGCCGGATTGACGAAGCGGTGCGCCGACGGCGGATCGACCGGCGCCGGGGCGGCCGGCGGCCGGGTCTGCGGCCGGGTCGCGAGCGGCGAAGGCTTCAGATCGGGAGCGGGCGCCTTGGGTGTCGGCGGTGGCGGGGGACGCGGTGCCGCCAGCGCCTGTTCCTGCGGGCGCTGCGGCTCGGGAGGTTTCGACAGGTCGGGTGGCTTGGCGGCCTGCGGCTCGGGCTTCTGGGGCGCCTCGGCCTTGGCAGGCGGTTCCGGGGGTAGAGGCGGCTCGGCTTGAAGCGGCGGCGTCTTCTGCTCCGGCGGCGGTGGCGGCGCCGGCGGTGCTTTCGATACCTCCGATGGTGGGACCTGCGTCGGCTTGTCGGACAGCATCTCGGCGGGCGGGCGCAAGGCCTCGACCAGCGGCGGAGGCGGAGGGGGCGGCTGCTGGACCGCCGGCTGCGGCTGCGGCGGCGGGGGAGGCGGCGGGTCCGGCGGCTTGGGCTGCTCGAAGGTGACCTGTATGGGCTCCTCCGTCGGCGTCACGTGGAACCTGTCCTGGGACAGCCACCACAACAGTGCCACGACCATGACGTGCAACAGCACCGCGAGCGCCACGGCGGACGGCGACATGCGGTCGGAGCGATGCGAAAGGGCGCTGACGGCTAGGACCACGAGAACGTCTGGCAGGAAGCCGGGGCGTCAGGCCGGCACGGGACGCGCGCGCTGGTTATAGAGGAGCTTGCGCAGGCGCGCCTGCTCTTCCGGTGGCAGCTTCGAATTGTCGACGTGCAGCTCCTGGCCGACCGCCATGCCTTTCCGGACGGCAGGCCGAAGCCCGAGCTCGTCGAACCACCGCTTGAAGTGCGGGAATTCCTCGATGTCCTGCCCCTGGAGTTTCCAGTTCGCGGTCCACGGATAGCAGATCATGTCGGCGATCGTGTATTGGTCGCCGGCGAGGTAGCGGTGCTTGTACAGGCGGTTGTTGAGCACGCCGTAGAGCCGGTTGACCTCGTCGGTGAACCGGGTGACGGCGTAGCTCTGGTCGCCGAATTCCGGGCCGAGCCGGCGGAAATGCCCACACTCGCCGCTCTTCGGGCCCTGGTTCGCCATCTGCCAGATGAGCCACTGCGTGACCGCATACTTGGTGCGCGTGTCCTGAGGGAAGAATTTGCCGGCCTTCTCGGCCACGTACATCATGATGGCGCCCGACTCGAACACGACCAGCGGCTCGCCGCCGTCGAGCGGCGCATGGTCGACCATGACCGGCATGCGATGGTTGGGGTTCATGTCGAGAAAGGCGTCCTTGAACTGGTCGCCGCGCCCGATGTTCACCGGCACGATCCGGTAGGGCAGGCCGCATTCCTCGAGCAGGATCGTGACTTTCTTGCCGTTGGGCGTGGGCCAGTAGTGAAGATCGATCATGGGCGCCTCCGTCTGCCGGACCTTATCGCAACGCTCTCGTGAGCGCACCGCGCGGCTCGATGGTTGCATGGGCATTGAGGCCCTTGCATGGTGGAAACGATGACGAGCGAGACGCCGGCGCCCGCCGGCCAGCGTATCCTGGCAGGCATCCTGTTCATGTGCGGCGCGGGCCTTCTTTTCCCGGTCATGAGCGGTTTCGCCAAGTTTCTCGGCGCCGACTACAACACCCTGCAGATCTCCTGGGCGCGGGCGTTCGGCCACATCGTCTTCATGCTGATCTTTTTCGTGCCGCGCTTCGGGCTGGCGATGCTGAAGACACGGCGTCCCGGAACGCAGCTTGCGCGGTCCCTGATGCTCTTCACCTCCAATGCAGCGAGCTTCCTGGCGATCGCCTACATCCCGCTCGCCAAGGCCGCCTCGATCACCATGATGGCGCCTCTGCTGGTGCTGCCGCTGGCTTGGTTCGTCCTGGGCGAACGGGCGTCGCGCCGCCATATGATGGCGCTGGCGGTCGGCTTCGCCGGCGTGCTGATCCTCCTCCAGCCGGGCACGGAAGTCTTCCAGTGGGCGGCCCTGCTGTCGCTGCTGAGCGCGGTCTGCTACGCGGTCTACCAGGTCCTGACGCGCCTCATCTCGGGCATCGACACGCCGGAGACGTCGGCGATCTACAGCTCCATCCTCGGCGGGTTCGGGATGTTCGCCGTCCTGCCCTTCGTGTGGAAGACGCCCGAAGGCGCGCGCGACATCTTCTTCTTCTGCAGCCTCGGCGTATTGGGTGCGCTCGGGCACTATTTCGTGGCGCGTGCCCTGAAATATGCGCCCGCCAACATCGTGGCCCCCTTCCAGTACATGCAGCTCATCGGCTCGGTGGTCGTGGGCTACCTGTTCTTCGGCGATTTCCCCGACTTCCTGGGGTGGATCGGCGCCGCCATCATTGTCGGCGCCGGCCTCTACATCGGCTGGACCCAGCGCAGGCGGGGCTAACCCACCGTCACGGGCGAGAAGTCCACGTACCAGCTCTTGGGGTGGACATAGCCCTTCACCTTGGACGAGATCGCGTTCGGCCAGACATCGTGGACGAACCAGACGAAGACCGCCTCGTCGACCATGCGCGTGTTGATCCTGGCCAGCACCTTGTCGAGTTCCGCCGGATCGGCCGTGCGCCGCGCCTCGGCGGCGAGCTTGTCGAATTCCGGATCGTTGATGTAGCCCCAGTTCGAGCCGCGCGGCGGCACCTGCTGGCTGTCGACGAACCGCATGAAGGCATTGTGCGGGTCCATCGTGTTCCAGCTCACGTTGATGGCGCTGAACGACTGCGCCTCCGGCGCCTTGGCACCCTGCCGCATGAAGTTCAGCAGCGCGTTCCAGTCCATGACCTGGAACTCGAGGTCGACGCCGACCTCGGCGAATTGCTGCTGGATGAACTCGTTCATGATGAGCGGGTACATCTGGCCAGAGCCGGAGGTGGAGATCGCGACCTTCATCTTGAGCTTCTTCGACGGGCCGTAGCCCGCGTCGGCCAGCAGTTTCCTCGCCTCGGCCGGATCGTAGCGGATCTTGAAACTCGGGTTGCCGAACCACGGATGGTCGGGCGGGACGCAGCCGACGGCCGGCACGGCGAGGCCGTTGAGCAGCTTCACCATGGCGTCGCGGTCGACGGCGAGGTTCAGCGCCTTGCGTACGCGTATGTCGGCGGTCGGCGCGCCCGGCAGCATGCTGAGCGTGTAGGGCCACATGTGCGGGATGGCGTTCGTCTCGATCTTGCAGCCGCCGGCGCGCAGCTTCTCGAGCGAATCCGGGGCTGGCGCCTCGATCCAGTCCACGCGACCCGAGAGTAGCGCCGCGGTGCGCGTCGAGACGTCCGGCACGGGCAGCAGCACCATGCGTTCGGACTTAGGAAGGCGGTCCTTGTTCCAGTAGTCCGTGTTGCGCTCCAGCTCGGCGCGCTCGCGCGGCGTCCACGCCTTCATCTTCCAGGGACCGGTGCCCGAGGGGGATTTGCGGTAGGCCTGCCAGTCCTTGCCGACTTTCTCGAAGTTGGCGGGACTCGCGATGGGAAACCGATTGAGCAGCGTGGGCATGATCGTGTCGACGCCCTTGGTCTGCATCTCGATCTTGTAGTCGTCGATCTTGCGGTAGGCGACGACCGGCCACAGGGCGGCGATCAGCACGCCGCGGCCGAGCCGATCGAACGACGGCGACTTGTCGTCGAGCACCCGGTCCATGCTGAAGATCACGGCGTCGGCGTTGAAGGTCGAGCCGTCGTGGAACTTCACGCCCTGGCGCAGCTCGAAGATCCATTTCGTCGGATCGGCCGGGTCCTGGTACCATTTCGTGGCGAGACCGGGCACGAGCTTCGCCGGGGCCGTTGCCGACGACAGGTCCCACGCCACCAGCGGATCGTAGAGCGTGTAGCCCATGAAGCGGATGCCCTCGGTCCCCTGGTCGGGCGCGCCGTCCGTCACCGGGATGTCGGCCAGCGTCATGGCGATGCGAAGAGTGGACGGCGCCTGGGCGGCGGCCTTGCCGTCGCCGAGAGCGAGCGAGGCGGGCAGCGCGACACCGGAAAGAAGAGCGGCACGACGAGAAAGCATGTGGACACCTCCGTGATGCCGCGATGCGAAGCATGAAATGCGCCAGCCACGGCGCGGCATGCTTATTGCTGCCGGCGAGGCGATCATGGCTGCGCTGAACACGCTCACCGCCACCGAACTGGCCGGGAAGCTCGACTCCGGATCGATCACCGCCGAGGCGATCGTACGCGATCATCTCGACCGCATCGATGCGCGCGATGCCGATGTCCTCGCCTGGTCGCATCTTGCCCGCGATGCTGCCCTGCAAACCGCCAGGATGCTCGATCGCGGACCACGCATTGGCCTGCTGCACGGCATCCCGATGGGCGTGAAGGACATCATCGATTCGTTCGACCAGCCGACCGGTTACGGCTCGCCGATCTACGTGACGCACCAGCCGCTCGCCGATGCCGCGACGGTGGCACTGGCGCGCGACGCGGGCGCCATTCTGCTCGGCAAGACCGTCACGACGGAATTCGCCAATCGCCATCCGGGCCCGACCAGGAACCCGCACGATCCGGCCCACACACCGGGCGGCTCGTCGTCCGGATCGGCCGCCGCGGTCGCCGACTGCCAGGTCGTGCTGGCGACCGGCACGCAGACCGGCGGTTCCGTGATCCGGCCCGCCGCTTTCTGCGGCGTGGTCGGCTACAAGCCGACCTATGGCCATTTCGCGCCGGCCGGCATGAAGGCCAACACCGAGTGGCTCGACACGATCGGTGCCTATGCGCGCAGCGTCGAGGACATCGCACTGTTCCGCGCCGCGCTGATGGCGCTGCCTTACCGGCCGGTTGCTCCGTCGGGACCACCGCGCGTGGCCGTGTGCTTTACGCATCATCGCGACGAGTTGTCGGAAGAGGGCACCCGCGCCGTGAACGAGGCGGCGGCCGCCTTTGCCCGCGCCGGCGCCCGCGTGACGGAGATCGAGCTGCCGGCGCCGGTGCGCGACATGACGGCCGGGCAGAAAACGCTCTCGGCCTTCGATGGCCCGCGCGCCCATGCCGACGAGGCGCGCCGCTTCCCGCACCTGCTGAGCGAGAGCCTGAAGAAGGACAAGCTCGAGGTCGGTGCGACCATCGACTACGCCACCTGGGTCGCGGCGCGGAAGCTCGGCGAGAAGGGACGTGCCGCCGTGGATGCGCTGTTCGACGACATCGACGTCGTCCTGACCGCGCCGGCCAAGGGCGAGGCGCCGCTCGGCCTCCATCACACCGGCGAGGCGACCTTCAACCTCCTTTGGACCTATCTCTGGATGCCCTGCGTGACCCTGCCGTTCGCCAAGGGGCCGGCCGGACTGCCGGTGGGCATCCAGCTCGTCGGCCGCCAGCACGAGGATGCCCGTCTGCTCGACATGGCGGCGTGGGCGCGGAGCGCACTGTCGTGAAGCCGCTCAGCGCCACCCAGGCCGTCGCCGCCATCGAGGCGGGTTCGCTCACCGCCGAGAAGCTGGTCCGCGACTGCCTCGACCGCATCTCCGAACGCGACCCCGCCGTGAAGGCGTGGGCCCATCTCGACCCCGGCAAGGCCATCGACCAGGCGCGCGCCGCCGACGGGGCACGCCGGGGAGTGCTGCGCGGCATTCCGATCGGCGTGAAGGACATCATCGACACGCACGACATGCCGACCGGGCACAACTCGCCGATCTTCGCAGGCAGGACGACGTTCGGCGATGCGGCCTGCGTCGCGCTCTGCCGGACCGCCAACGCCGTGATCATGGGCAAGACCGTGACGACGGAGTTCGCCAACCGCCATCCCGGGCCGACCGCCAATCCGCACAACCCCGCGCACACGCCCGGCGGTTCATCCTCGGGCTCGGCCGCGGCTGTCGCAGACGGTCACGTGCCGCTCGCCTTCGGGACACAGACCGGCGGCTCGGTGATCCGTCCGGCCGCCTATTGCGGCATCGTGGGCTACAAGCCGACCTACGGCGACTTCAACCGCGTCGGGATCAAGATGCAATGCCACTCGGTCGACACGCTCGGCCTGATGGCGCGCACCCTGGAAGACATCGCGCTGTTCCGGGCCGCGATCCTCAAGTTGCCCCCCGTCGCCATCGATCGCGGCATCGCGCGGCCGCGCATCGGCCTCTGCCGGTCGCCGGTCTGGGACAAGGCTGATCCCGAGACGAAGAAGCTGATCGAGGAGACCGCGTCGCGGCTTGCGGACAAGGGAGCGGCGGTGGTCGACGTCGCCTTCGATCCTGCCTTCGCCACCATCATCGACGATCACGCGGCGATCACCGGCTTCGAGAGTGCCCGGAACTATGCCGACGAGCGGCTGCGCAATCCCGACAAGCTGAGCGACGAGTTGCGCGAGGGGCCGCTGAAGCGCGGGCTCGCGGTGACTTTCGAACGGTATGTCGCCGCCCAACGCACGGCCATTCGCTTCAAGGCCCATGTCGATTCGCTGTTCGACAGGGTCGACGTGCTGCTGACGCCCAGCGCGCCGGGCGAGGCGCCGGAGGGTCTCGCTTTCACGGGCGACCCGGTCTTCAATTCGATCTGGACCCTCGCCGGCACGCCGTGCGTGACATTGCCGGCGGGCAAAGGACCGCGCGGCCTGCCGCTCGGCATCCAGCTTGTCGGTCTGCGCCACGCCGACGACCGGCTGTTGTCGACAGCCGCGTGGATCGAGGCCCATCTCGAACGCTAGGGAGGCCGGGCGCTGCCAAAGCGCCGGGCCGTCATGATCCATCTGTCGACCTGCCGCTCTCGATGGCCAGGCGACAAGCCAACGGAGAACAGGATGCCGCGCATCGATGGTGAGAGACTACTGGGCGACCTGCGCCGCATCGCCGATTTCGGCCGCTACCAGACGGGCGTGCACCGGCCGCACCTGTCGCCGCAGGATGTCGAGAGCCGCCGCTGGCTGGCCGACCGCATGAAGGAGGCGGGTCTCGATCCGGTGATCGATGGCGTCGGCACGGTGCTCGGCCGCAGCCCCAAGACCGGACCGCGCCTCCTGATCGGCTCGCACTCCGACACCCAGCCGCGCGGCGGCTGGCTCGACGGCGTCATGGGCGTCATCTACGGCCTCGAGGTGGCGCGGGCCCTCGCAGAAGATCCGGAGACCGCCCATCTCGCCGTCGACGTCGCGTCGTGGGCCGACGAGGAAGGTCACTGGGGACAGATGGTCGGCAGCCGCTCGTTCGTGGGGCTTCTCGACGAGGCCGACATCGACAAGGCAAAGCACCGCGACGAGGGCACGCCGATGCGCGAGGCGCTGAAGGCGGCCGGGCTCGACGGCGTGCCGCGGGCACAGATGGAGGAGGGGCGGTATCGCGGCTATCTCGAAGCGCATATCGAGCAGGGCGGCCTGCTGGAGGCGGGCGGCAAGCGGATCGGAATCGTCACGGCGATCGTCGGCATCAGGCAGTTCCGCCTGACCTTCGGTGGCATCCAGAACCACGCCGGCACGACGCCAATGCCGATCCGCAAGGATGCGGGCGTCGCCATGATGCGGCTCTACAACGACGTGATGGACGAATTCCCTTCCGTCGCCGGGCCGCGCAGCGTGTGGACGGTGGGCAAGATGGTGCTCGAACCGGGCGCACCCGCCATCGTTCCCGGCCGCGCGGAGATGATCCTCCAGTTCCGGGACGCCGACACCAAGGTCCTGCAGGCTTTCGAGGCGAAGCTGATGGAGATCGTGGCCAGCCACCAGAAAAAGGGGCCCTGCACGGTCGAATGCGTGAACCTCTCGCGTACGGAGCCGCTGGTCATGGACGACCGCTTCCTCGACGCGATCGAGGAAAGTGCCGAGGCGCATGCGGCCGATCTCCATGTCCGCATGCCCTCGGGCGCGGGCCACGACGCGCAGGTGATCGGGCTCAGGATGCCGGCGGCGATGATGTTCGTGCCGTCGATCGGCGGCATCAGCCACCATTTCACGGAGAACACGGCCGACGAGGACATCGTGCTCGGCTGCCAGGTCTTCGCCGACGCGGCCGCGAAAATCCTCAAGGGCAATTGATCTTCGCGGCCTGCGGACGCGGCCCGTTCTACTGCGCCGCGGCGAGATAGCGAGCGAGGCCGCCGCCCTTGTCTTCCGGCAGCTTGCCCGGCGCCTCGTTGAGGCGGATGGCGAGGTCGCAGGCTTCCGGTGCCGAGAGGCGGGCGAGGTTCTGCAGGCGGTCGAAATCCGTCTCGTCGAACCCGGCCTGCGACAGCAGGGCACCGGCCTCGACGTCGGAGAGCGTCGCCGGCGCGTTGCCGGACGCGATGGCGGCCCGCCCCGACCGGTAGGCCTTCTCCATCGCGGCGAGCATGTCGCGCATCAACCGCTGGCCGGTGGGGTCGAGCTTGTCGGCGCGCTGGATGCCGATCAGGGCGAGCTGGCGGCAGGCATCGATGTCCACCCCCTTGAGGTGCCGCATCAGCGCCAGACGGGCGGCGAGGATGGCGCGGGCATCCGCGGTGGCCGTCGCCCTGAGCGCCGGCACGACATGCGCGGTCCGCAGTTCGCCCATCAGGGCGAGCGGGCGCGGCGGGCCTTGCGTGGTCGGGTCACGCAGTTCGTCCTGCAGGGAGGCGCGCAACCTCGCCTCGGCGCCCGGCACGTCGTCCAGCACGAGACCGACCAGCGGTAATGCCCGCGCTTCCGCCATGGCGCGGTCCACCACCGCCTGGTCCTCGCCACGGGAGAAAAGGAAGAAGGCCGCCGCAACTGCGCAGGCGACGATGGCGGCGACGCCGGCCGCCGTCCAAACTGTTTTCTTCAACGATGCAAGCTCCTGCTTCCGGACGCCGCCCGCGCTTGCGCGCCCTGCTGCCTGAATGTAGGCAGGCGCCGTCCGGACGCCATGCCCATCCACGTCGATATCTTCCATCCCGACCGCCTCGTCGTCGCCATCATCCGCGGGACGTTGACTGCGGAAGAGGTGATGCAGGCGCTTCGGGACTTCGTCGCCAGCGGAGCATTCACCTACAAGAAGCTCATCGACATGTCGCACATGAATGCGCCGGTCGACGACGAGGGCCTGCAGTCGATCGCTGCCATGCTGCGCGCGGAGACCGGGACGAATCGCGGCCCTCTCGCCTTCGTCACGGGATTGGAAAGTGCCGCCGAGAAAGCCGAGAAATTCGCCAGGCTGACCCAGGCGGACCGGCCGGTCAGGGTGTTCCGGAGCCTGCACGAAGCGCGGAATTGGCTGAACGAGAACTACAGGCCCTGAGCCCGCCGGCGCGCGATCCCTTTCGCGCCCGGGACGGTTATTCGAAGCAGCGCGCGCTCTTCAACGTGCAGGAATCCGACGGGGCGCGGCTGTTGCACTCCATCATAGCGGCCTGTTCGGCCTCGCTGCGCACCGAGCCCGCACCGTAGCCCGATGCCTCGGCGTTCCTGCTGTGCGCATAGGCGACGCAGCGGGCGAGTGCGGCAAACTTCACGCGGCAGGGCGGCCCGCCGCACTCGCCAACGGCGGAAATCTCCGCGGCTTCGCGCGTAGCCATGCCCGCGGCGACGCCGAAGCTCGACCGGCCGTCGTCGGCCACAGCCACCCACGTCGTCATGGACTGGGCATGGGCTGCCAGCGCGAGCAGGCAGGCGGCGAGGAAGACCGGGAGGCGGATCATGAACAATGCCTTTCGAGGAAAGTACGGACGCGACGGATCGAATCGTCGAGATGTTTCGGCCCCCGCCAGTCCGTCTGGACCTCGACGTTTGGTGCCAGCGCCGCGATCTCCTCGCTCGTCCTGGCCGGATGCGGCTTGTCGGTGCCGGGCTGGAGGAGGAGGGGCGTGCCGCAGTTCTTCACGAAATCGCGGGTGACCGAGAAGACGAAGTCGTTGCCGAACATGTTATGGCCGAAGCTGCGGATCGCCTTCTCCTCGATCGACGGGTCGCGGCGACGCACGGTTTCGACATAGCCGTCGATGGCGGCATCCCAGGTGTCGCGGTTCTCGTGCAGGCCGATCGGGTTCTGCAGCACGGCGCAGGCGACACGTTCCGGCGCCTGCTCGATGGCCTCGAAACAGTAGCTGCCGCCGATGCAGCCGCCCATCACGGCGAACCGGCCGAATCCCAGATGATCTATCAGTGCGAGGTGGTCGGCGGCGAAGGTATGCCAGCCATGGTCGGCCTTCACGTCGGCCACCGACTGCCCGGCGTTGCGCTGGTCCATGGCGATCACGGTGAAGCGGTCGGAGAGCGCGGTGCGCGGGTCCATCCAGGCGCGCGGCCCGTCGGGCCCCGGTCCCCAGAACTCGATGGAAGAGCGCAGGCCGCCGGGTGCATAGAGCAGCAGGGGGAAGCCCTGGCCGTGGACCTCGTAATGGATCTCGGCGTCCGGCCGTTTGAGCACGGGCATGTGGCTTCCTCCCCAGGTAGAAACCCGGTGCGGACCGGACGGCCCGCACCAGGAGACATGTCAGGTCGGCTTATAGCCGATCGAATCGATGATCGTCTTCCATCTCGCCAGGTCCGCCCCCATGCGCTGCCGGAAGGCGTCCGGCGTCGAGGTCTCGACGTCGAGGCCGAGTTCGACGAGCTTCTTCTGGACGTCGGGGAGGGCGAGGACGGCCTTGATCTCGCGCGCCCACGCATCGACCAGAGGCGCCGGCATCTTCGCGGGGGCGAAAAACGTATACCAGCCCAGGATGGAGATGCCGGGATAGCCTTCCTGCGCGATGGTCGGGATTTCTGGCGCAGAGGTCGTGGGTTTCTCGCCCGAGGTGAAGATCACCTTCACCTTGCCGGCGCGATGATGCTCCAGGAAGTCGGTGATGCCGCCGCAGCCGGCCGCGATGTGGCCGCCCTGCAGGTCCGCGACCAGCGGCGCGGCGCCACGATAGGGCACGGGTTCGAGCGGCACGCCGATCTCCCGGCCGGCCATCACGCCGAAGAAGTGGGTGAAGGACCCCAGCGCGGTCGTCCCGAAAGAGGCGCGCGTCGGGTTCTTCTTCAGCCACTCGACATACTCCTTGAGGGAGTTCACGCCGATCGTGGGCGAGACGCAGAAAGCCGTCTGGACCGTGCCCGCCATCGTGACGGCGACAAAGTCGGTCATCGGGTCGAACGGCACCGACGGCATGGTGAGGCACTGCACGATGGTGGCCGAGGGCACATAGGCGATGGCGGTGCCGTCGGGAGGCGCGTTCCTGAGTTCGCCGACGGCGATGGTGCCGGAAGCGCCGCCCTTGTTCTCGATGATGATGTTGCGGCCGGTACGCTGCTTAAGGGGTTCGGCCAGGAAGCGGGCCATGACGTCGGTGCCGCCGCCGGCGGGAAAGCCGACCAGGATGCGCAGCGGCTTGTCCGGCAATCCCGTCTGCTGGGCGCTCGCGGAGGCCAGGGGCGCGGCAAGCGTTGCCGCCGCGGCGACCATCGTCGTGCGTCGCGTGATCTTGCTTTTCGACATTGTTCGTTTCCTCCTTTGTCTTTTGTTCGGAACGTCAGGCCTGTTCGCGGCGGCACACCTCCTTCTCCGGTATCGGTGGTCGGTTCACTGGGCGGCCAGACTCCAGGCAAGCTCGGCGCGTTCGCGCACGGCGCGACCCATCCTGATCGAGGCGGGATTCGATGCGTTGCCCTGCAGGCCGCGGCGATAGACGCCCTGCGCGATCGCGGCGAGGCGGTAGAGCGAGAAGGCGAGGTAGTAGTTCCAGTGCGGGATCGACTTCCGTCCGGTGCGTCGGCAATAGGCGGCGACGTAGGCATCCTCCGTCGGCAGGCCCAGCGCGGCCAGATCGACGGTCGCGAAACCGTGCGGCGGTTCCTCCAGGTGATAGCCGAGACAGTTGTAGGCGATGTCGCACAGGGGGTGTCCGAGCGTCGACAGTTCCCAGTCGAGCACGGCCACGACCCGCGGCTCCGTCGGATGGATGATCAGGTTGCCGAGACGGTAGTCTCCATGGACGATCGTGGTCGGGTCGCCGTCGTCCGGGACGTTCGCCGGCAGCCACTCCGCAAGCCTGTCCATGGCCGGGATGTCGCCGGTCCGCAGCTCGGCGTATTGCCGGCTCCATCTTGCGACCTGCCGGGCGATGTACTGGCCGCTGCGGCCGTAGTCGGCGAGGCCGACGGAGGCAGGATCGATTTTGTGCAGCCGGGCGAGGATGTCGTTCATCGAGTCGAAGATCGCCGCCCGCTCGGCCGGCGACTGATCCGGCATCGACGGATCGACGAGGATGCGGCCCGGCACCGCGTCCATAAGGTAGAACATCTGGCCGATCACCGCGTCGTCGTCGCAGAGAAGGCGGGCCGGCGCGACCGGGACATCGGTCCCGGCCAGCGCCGAGATCACGCGGAACTCCCGGTCGACCTGGTGCGCGGAGGCCACCAGCTTCCCCGGCGGCTTCTTGCGCAGCACGAAGTCGCGCCGCCCGTCCGTCATGTCGGCAGCGACGAAGAAAGTCGGGTTCGAATGGCCGGAATCGAATTGCCGCACTTCCAGACCGCCGCGATAGCCGTCGAGATGGCGGGATAGATACCGGTCGAGCGGGCCCGGCTCGAAGCGGTGACGTTCCATGACCGGAACCGTCTTGGCATAGGTCGTCATGCGGCGAGCCTAGGGGCCGTGCGGCCGGCCGCGCAAACCTCTCCTCCCGCAGGGAGGAACGGCATCCCGGAACCCGGATCGCAGAGGGGCGTTACTGCCGATCAGCGAGGTCAAGGTGGAAGAAAGAGCAGCGCTACGCGTGCCGACGGTTCGTCTTCGTGGCGCCTCGGCCATACGACGTCCGCTGATCGTGATGGCGGTGTGCGCCGTGGGCGTCGTCGCCTACCTGGCCCGCAGCTTCCTGATCCCCACCGCTGCGGCCATCGTGCTGGCGCTGGTCCTGACGCCGGTCGCCAAGCGCCTAGAGCGAGCGCGCCTTCCCCCGACCGCGTCTGCGGGGGCCTCGGTTTTCCTGTTGGCGCTGATCGTGGCAGGGCTCCTGGGCATCGCCGCGCCGGCGATGTCGACCTGGACCAGTCAGGCGCCGTATTACGCCTACACGCTCGAACGCAAACTCGAGGGCGTGCGCGAATCGCTCGCCGTCATCCGGCGCTTCACCGACCGCGTGGAGCGGGCGACCAGCGCGCCTGTGGGCGAGAAGACGGTGGCCCAGACGCCGCCCGAGCGCATCGTCGTCCAGGAGAGTTCCCTCCTTTCCCAGGTAGCAAGTACGACACCGGCCGTGTTGCTGCAGTTCGGCTACGCCATCGTGCTCGCCTTCATGCTTCTCGCGCATCGCAACGATCACAAGCGGCAGATCCTGCGCGTACCCCTGCAGTTCCAGACGCGCGTACGCCTGGCGCGGATCATGCGGGACATCAACGATCGCGTGGGAAGCTATCTCTTTACGCTCGTCGTCATCTATTCGCTGGTGGCTATCCTCTCGACTGCGATCCTGGCGGTGATGGGATTTCCCAATGCCATCCTGTGGGGCGTGGTCATGGGGCTCGCCTCTTTCGTTCCGTTCGTCGGGCCGCCGGTCGCCATTGGGCTCGTCGCGCTCGTGGGCCTGCTGACCTATGACGATTGGTGGATGATGGTGGCTGCCCCCGGCGCGCTGGCCGTGCTGCATTTCATCGAATCGCAGCTCGTGACGCCCATCTTCCTCAGCCGGCGCTGCGCCCTCAACACGGTGGCCGTGTTCGCGGGCATCGCCTTCCTGGGATGGCTGTGGGGCGCAGTGGGCGCGATCGTCGCGGTGCCGCTCCTGATCCTGATCAGCACCATCGCCGCGCACATCCCGGCGCTGCGTTGGCTGGAGGTACTGCTGTCGGAAGACCGTCCCGTCAGCCAGCGGCTTGCCGTAAAGCCGCCGCTGGCGTCTGCGCCGCCGCTTCAGTTGCGGCGGCGCCGAGCGGCAACGAAATAGCCCGCTCCCACAATCCCCCAGAACGCACCGACAATGGCCGAAGCCGCGGCGGCGTCGAGCTGTCGCTCGATGAGGATATAGGCCGAGCAGGAAAGGCATACCGCCGCCACCATGACGGCGAGCGCAGCGCCTATCGAGAGCAACGTGCGGGTCAACGCGTCTTCGACGGCGGTGCGCATCGAACGGGCCGCGACGGAACTCGCCGCGACCCGCAGAAGGGGTCCGATCATGGAAGGTAGTGCCTGCCTCGGGGCGGGCGAACGGTTTGCCGTCGGCTTACTGCCGACGACAAAGCCAACCTGCCAGGAAGCCGATGCCGACGATGGCGGCGACCGTCGTCAGCGGGCGCGTCTCCGTGTGCTCGAGCAGCTTGTCCGTGGCCTTGTTCTTGAGGTCGATCGTGTCCTTCGCAACGGCCTTGGCGGTGTCGCCGTACTTGGCGATCAGCTCGCGCGCCTGGCGCAGCGTGTCCTCGATGGCTTCCTCGCCCTTGGCCACGATCGACTGGCCGGTGCCGTTGACCGAGTCCGTCAGCTCTTCGAGCTGCGACTTGAGCAGGGCGATTTCCTTGGCGAGATCCTTGCCGTTGTGATGGGTGGCGCGCATCGCGGCTCCTCCGGGCTGTTTGGGAAAAGAAGGCTTGTGTCTTCTCTCAAACGCCCGACCCCATCGCGCGGTTGCCTGCGACAGGACGGCCTACCCGTCCCACACGTCCCGGGGCATCGGCAGACCGCCGAAATCGCGGGCCTGCAGGGGCTTGCCATGCGCGACCCCCTCGCGCTCCAGCAGCATCATCCATTGTCTTACGTGCTGGCCGGAATGCCAGGTGGTGCGCTCCAGCAGCTCGTGGAGGTTCTGTGGGCCGTAATAGGTCGACAAAGTCCGGCCGGGGCCGGTGTCGCCGGCCGTCCACCATGCCCGGAAGCGGTCCCGGACCCCCGCACCGTAGGCGGCCAGGGCGGCGGTATCGGCATCGGGCGCGGGTTCCTCGCGGAACATCGCCTGCACCAGCGTCGCGCCCCGTTCGGCGTCGAGGAAGGCGTCGACGACGCGGAAGAGATGGAAGGCGAGCGAGCGGTAGCTGCGCGGACGGCCCGGCACATGTGTCGCGAGACGGTCCGCAGGCATCAGCGGGAGCAGCTCGAGGGCAGCCCCCATGAACCTGTCGAGGCGGGCAAAAAGCTCCTCGGTGGAAAGCTCGGGCCCGGCTTTTTCCCCGAGGCCGAGGAAAGCGGTGATCTGAGGCAGGCTCTGCCCGAACACGAACGCCTTGCCGCGCGACAGCACCGGCACCGAGCGTACGCCCAGCGCCTGAAGCTCGGCCATGCCGGCCGGATCCTCGAGAACATTCACGGATACGAAGTCGATCCCACGGACCGATAGAAACTCTTTGAGTCTCAGGCAGCTGGTTCAACCGGGCTGCCAGAACACCTTGTACGGCTCGGACATGACGGCGTCCTCCTGTGGCGCTAGTTGGACGTTCGGATACCCAGCATGTCAAGGAGACGCTTCCAGCGGACGAAATCCGTCGCGAGCTGCACCGCGCATTCGTCGGGCTTCGTCATTCCGACCGCGACGCCGAGCTGCAGGAGCTGCCCCGCGGTCAGGTTCGACTCGACGACGGCGACGAGCGCCTGGTTCCAGGCCGCGACCAGCCGGGGCGGCAGGTCGGGCGGTCCGAAGAAGGCATACCAGTCGATCAGTTCGAGTTGCGGGAAGCCGAGTTCGGAGACGCACGGCACGTCCGGCAGCATGGGATCGCGGACTGGGCCGGAGCTCGCGAGCACGCGCACGCTGCCGCCGCGGTGCTGCGCGACGAACGAGGCGATGCTGCCGCAGCCGGCGGGAACGCGGCCCTGTGCAAGGTCGGCCGCGAGCGCGCCGGAACCACGGTAGGGAACGGCATCCAGGCCCATCCCGTACTCGCGCAACAGAAGCTGCGCGAAATACTGCGCGAACGTGCCGGGGGCTGAGGTGCCGAACCGGCGCCGTTCGAGCGGCCCGTCCTTCAGCCAGCGCACATACTCGTCGATCGTGCGCACGCCGATCTCCGGCGATACGGCAAAGACGGTCTCGTACGTGCCGACGATGCCGAGCGGCGTGAGATCGGTGAGGGGGTCGAAGGGAAAAGTCGATGGCGAGATGAGCTGCCCGATCAGAGTCGTGCTGAGGAAGAAGCCGACCGTGGTGCCATCGGGCGCCACCTTGCGCAGCTGTTCGCCCATCGTCGCCCCCGACGCGCCCGGTCGGTTCTCGACCGCCACGCTCCGGCTGCTGCGTCGCTGCAGACCGGACGCGATGGTCCGGGCCACGACGTCCGCTCCACCGCCGGCGGCAAAGCCCAGGAGGATGCGCAGCGTGCGGTCGGGCAACATCGTCTGTGCCCCCGCCGCCACAGGAAGCAGGGCGGCGGCCGCCAACAGCGCGCGGCGGGGCAGGAGCGGGTTCATGGATCTGCTACGCGTGTCGATTGCGGGCGGATGTCAGGCTTTGCCGTGACAGACGATGCACAGCCTGGTGCCGTCTAGGTCGCGCAGGTACGCGCCGTAGTAGTCGGGATGGTAGAGCGGACGAGCGCCGTTCCGGCGTCGTGTCGGTCGGGCGGGCCACGCGTCGGTCCCGCCGCTCGCGCTGAAACCGAAGAGGATGCGCGGCGAATGGTTGGGCAGGGCGACCTGTGCAGTGGGCGGCCGCGGCCGGCAATGCGGTGGGACCGCCCGGAAACGACCGCCGGAAAAGACGTTGCGGCATACTCACGTCAGGAGAATGACGAAGCCTCTGGCCGGGGCAAGCCGAAATGATCGCGCAGCGTGAAGCCTTCATAAGCGGTGCGGAAAATCCCGCGCTTCTGCAGCAGGGGCACCACCTCCGAGACGAACACGTCGAGCATCGCCGGCAGCAGCGGAGGCATCAGGTTGAATCCATCCGCGGCGCCGTCTTCGAACCATTCCTGGATCAGGTCGGCGATCTGCTCGGGCGTTCCGGCCGTCGTGTAGTGGCCGCGCGCGCCTGCGAGATAGCCCAGCAATTGCCGCAACGTGAAGCCCTCGCGCTTCACGAGGCCGACGATGACTTCGGTGCGGCTGCGGGCGGCCTGCACAGTGCCCGGATCGGGGAAATCTTCCGGGGCCAGCGGCTTGTCGAGCGGCAGGTGCGAGAAATCGTGACCGCCGAAGCGGCCCGACAGCCGCTTGCGGCCGACCTCGGGATCGGTGAGGTCGTTCATCTCCCGCACCAGCCGGTTCGCCTCCGCCTCGGTCGAGGCGATCACCGGGCTGAGGCCTGGCAGGATGACGACATGCTCGGGACGGCGGCCTTCGGCGACCGCCAGCTTCTTGAGGTCGGCGTAGAATTCCTGCGCCGTCTTCTTCTCCATCTGCGCAGTGAACACCGCCTCGGCATGGCGTGCCGCGAAGCGGCGGCCGGTCTCGGACGATCCTGCCTGGACGAAAACCGGTCGGCCCTGCGGCCCGCGGGGCATGTTGAGCGGACCGGCGACCTTGTAGAATTTCCCTTCGTGGTCGATCGGCCGGATGCGGTCGCGCCGCGCGTAGCGGCCACCCGCGCGATCGTCCAGCACGGCGTCGTCGGCCCAACTGTCCCACAGCGCCTTGACCACGCGGACGAATTCCTCGCCGCGTTCGTATCGCTCGTCGTGGCCGACCAGTGACTCGCCACCATAGTTGCGGGCGGCTGCGGCGAGCCAGCTCGTGACGATGTTCCAGCCGACGCGGCCGGCGCTCATGTGGTCGAGGGAGCCGAACTGCCGGGCGAGGTTGAACGGCTCGCTGTAGGTCGTCGAAGCGGTGGCGATCAGGCCGATGCGACTGGTCGAACCCGTCAGCGCGGCGAGGGTGGTGATCGGCTCGAGCCACGTGCTGGCGGCGTGATCGACCGTGTCCATCAGCGCCAGCGTGTCGGCGAGGAAGATCGAATCGAAGAGACCGGCCTCCGCGCGGCGCGCGAGATCGCGGAAATACTCGATGTCGGTCAGCGCGCGCGGCGAGGAGGCCGGGTGCCGCCACGATGCTTCGTGGTGGCCCCGGCTCTGGATGAAGAGATTGAGATGGAGCTGTCGCTTCGTCATCCCCTCACTGTGCCGCCGGCGCATACACTGCGGCAAGCTGGCGGGACACCAGGCGAGCGTAGAGCCCGCCACGCGAAAGAAGTTCGGCGTGCGTTCCACTTTCCATGACGCGGCCTTCGTCGAGCACCACGATCAGATCCGCATCGCGCACCGTGGAGAGGCGATGGGCGATGACGACCGTGGTCCGGTCGGCCTTCAGCACGTCGAGCGCGCGGCGCACCGCCTGCTCGTTCACCGCATCGAGATGCGAGGTCGCCTCGTCGAGGATCAGGATGGGCGCGTCCTTCAGGAAGGCCCGCGCGATGGCCACGCGCTGCCTCTGGCCACCGCTCAGGCTGGTGCCGCGCTCGCCCACCGCCGAATCGAGACCCCCCGGCAGTGCGGCGACCAGCTCGCCCAGCGAGGCATGCTCGATGGCGGCCAGAAGCTCGGCCTCCGTCGCCTCGGGCCGCGCGATCAGGATGTTGGCGCGCAGCGTGTCGTTGAACAGGTAGGTGTCCTGGGCGACCAGGGCCACGAGCGCGCGCAACTCGTCGAGCCTGTAGTCGCGCAGGTCGGCGCCGTTCAGCGCGATGCGGCCGGAATCGGGGTCCCAGAAGCGCATCAGGAGCTGTGCCGTCGTGGTCTTGCCCGCACCCGACGTGCCGACCAGGGCCACCGTCTTGCCGGCGGGGATGACGAAGCTGACATCCGACAGCGCACGCCTGGTCTGGCCGGGGTAGGTGAAGCTCACCTTCTCGAGCGCCAGCTCCGCCGCGCCCGGGACGGACGGCACGCCCGGCCCGTCGAGCACCGGGATCGGCTCGTTGGCCAGCGCATAGACGCGCCGTGTGGCGCCCAGCGTGTCGGCGAGCTGGCGACCGATCTGCGCGATCTCGGAAACCGGCAGGAAGGCGGACATGGCAAGGATCGTCATGAGCGGCAGCAGGCCCGGATCGAGCTTGCCCTGTCCGGCCAGAACCGCGCCGACCACCACGATGGCGAGGCCGCCGAGACCGGTCAGCACTTCGAGAATGGCATGCTGCAGCGTCAGTTCGCCGAAGAAGGGCAGGCGGAGCGCGATATGGCGCTGCGACAGCTCGTCGAGCCGCTCGCCGCGTGCGCGCTCCTGCTGGTTGGCGACGATCTCGCCCAGCCCCTGCACCGAATCGACGGCAAAGGCGCCGAGCTCGCCGGCCGCCTCGCGCGCTTGGCTGCCAAGACGATCCACGCGCTTGCGCATGAGGAAGGGGCTGAGGCCGACCGCGAGCAGGAACGGCACCAGCGTCAGCGCCAGCCATCCGCTGGCCGTCGCTAGCGCGATCACCACCGCGGCAGGGATCAGGATGGCGACGAAGGCGGGCGCCACGGTGTGGGCGAAGAAATACTCGACCAGCTCGATGTCGTGGGTGGCCAGGGCCATGAGATCCCCGGTGCGGCGGCGCGTGAGGTAGGCCGGCGCCAGCGCGTCGAGCTTGCGGAACGCGTCGATGCGCATCTCCGCCAGCAGGCGGAAGGCCATGTCGTGGGCCAGCCAGGATTCGAACCAGTGCAGGATGCCCGACACCGGCGCCAGGATGGCGAGCGCAATCGCCAGGCCGTCATAAGGTTGGTGGTTCTTGAGCGCCAGCACGATCAGGGCGGAGAGGACGCCGATGCCGATGAAGGCCACGACGCGGGCGACGCCGAGGACGAACGTGGCGGCGAGCTTGCCCTTCCACGGCATGACCACCTTCATCAGGGCGACCACGACCTGGTACCAGGTGAGGCCTTCGGCCTTGATGATGCCTTCGGTGAGCGGCTTCGAGGCGCCGCCCGAAGTTGTGGCGATGGTCTCCGCGCGCTGCGGCGCGACCAGCGTGTCGAGCGCGGCGCCGGCCTGCTGCTCGCGCGCCTGCTCGGCCATGAGCTGGGCATAGACGCCGCCCCGGCCCATCAGCGCGTCGTGCCGGCCTTCCTCGGCGACGTGGCCGCGGTCGAGCACGAGGATGCGGTCGCAGTCGATGACGCTCGACAGGCGGTGCGCCAGGATCAGCGTCGTGCGGCCCTGCATCAGCCGGTCGAGCGCTTCCTGGATCACCGCCTCGTTCTCCGCGTCGACCGCGGAAAGCGCCTCGTCGAGCACGAGGATCGGCGTGTCGCGCAGCAGGGCGCGGGCGATGGCGACGCGCTGGCGCTGGCCGCCCGAGAGCTTGATGCCCTTCTCGCCGATGATCGTGGCGTAGCCCTGCGGGAGGCCGAGGATGAAGTCGTGGATGTTGGCGGCGCGGGCGGCGTCCTCCAGCTCCTCGCGCGAGGCACCCGGCCGGCCGAGGCGGATGTTCTCCTCGACCGTGCCGTGGAACAGGAACGTGTCCTGGTTGACCACCGAGATCAGCGAGCGGATCTGCGCGAAGGACAGCGTGCGCAGGTCGTGGCCGCCCAGCAGGATGCGGCCCTGGTCCGGGTCGTAGAAACGCAGCAGCAGCCGCACGATCGACGACTTTCCCCCACCCGAGGAGCCGACCAGGCCGAGCCGTTCGCCGGCGGCCGCCGTGAAGTTCAGCTTCTCGTGCACGGTGCGCCGTGTGCCCGGATAGGAGAAGCGCACGTCCTCGAAGGCGATGGTGGGCGCCAGCTTCCCGTCGAGCGGGGCCGGGGCCGGATCGACGACCGACGGCGTGTCGTCGAGGATGCGGTAGATGCCCTGCGCTGCGGAGAGGCCGACCATCCCCTGGTGCAGCACCGACCGCAGCTCGCGCATCGGCCGGAAAATCTCGATGCCGAGCATCAGGATGACGAGCAGCGAGGTCAGCGTCATCGCGCCCGCCTCGACGCGCGAGGCGCCGTAGATCAGGGCCGCGGCCGCACCGCCGGCGATGGAGGTGTCTGTGATCCCGCGCGCCAGCGAGTTGGTGCCCAGCACCCACATGGTGCGGCGGAACAGGTCGCGCGCCTCGACCTCCAGCTTGTCGGCGCGGGCCTTGCCCTGGCCGAAGGCCTTGAGCGTCGCCAGGCCCTGGATCGAGTCGAGGAATTCCGCCGCGAACGACTTGTAGGCCGTCATGCGCGCGATCGATGCGCGTACGTCCCACTTGTGCCAGAGCGCGGGAGCGAACAGGGCGACCAGCGCGAAGCCCAGCATGACCAGCGCGACCGGCAGGTCGATGAAGGAGATGACGGCAAAGATCAGGAACGGCGTCAGCAGGGCGATCAGGAACTGCGGCAGGAACTGGCCGAAATAGGTCTCGAGCTGCTCGACCCCGTCGATCATCGAGAGGGTGAGGCCGCCGGAGCGCTGCCGGCCGACCGTGGCCGGTCCCAGGGATGCCATCTTGTCGTAGAGCGTGCGGCGCAGCGTCTTCTGCACCCGTGCCGCCGTCTCGTGCGCCATCACGGCGCGCCAATGCTCGGCCGCCCCGCGCAGCACCATGACGGCGGCGATCAGCAGGATCGGCAGCACCAGCTCCTGGAGCGGGCGTCCGACGAAGATCTGGCCGATCAGCCAGCCGAGGAGGCCGAGACGGGCGATGCCGCAGGCGACGCCCAGCAGGCCGACGGCGACGGTCGCGGCGATGCGCGCGCGGACGCCGCGCGTGAAGACGAGGAGGCGGGGTTCGATATGCATGGCGTCATGCTAGGGCCGAACATCGCTATTCGTCAGTCCACAAAAAGGAGAATGGGCTGTACAATTTTGTACATGGAGACGAACTGGGACGACCTGCGCATCTTCCTGACACTTGCGCGCGAGGGCACGCTGACGACGGCCGCCAGGGCGCTGGGGGTCAGTCATCCCACGGTGGCCCGCCGGGTCCAGGCGCTGGAGAAGCAGATCGGCGCCCGCCTGTTCGAGCGCCTGCCCGACCGCTTCGTGCCGACCAGCGCCGGCGAGGAACTGCTGGCCGACACCGAGGCGATGGAAAAGGCGGCCCATTCGATCCACCGGCGCAGCGCGACGCTCAGCGACACGGTGAGCGGCACGGTGCGGCTGTCCGCCGGCGAGGAGATATCGGCCCTGCTGGCGCGGCACCTGCCCGGTCTGCGGACGCGGCTGACGCAGATCGAGTTCGAACTGACGGCGCGGCACACGCTGCTGAACCTGTCGCGTCGCGAGGCCGACCTGTTGATCCGCGAACAGGTGCCGGATCTTGCCGACATCGTGGCCCGCAAGCTCGGACGCATCGCCTACGCGGTCTATGCGCACCCCTCGCTGGCCGTCGCACGGCTCTCGCCGGCGGCCTTCAAGAACATGCCCTGGGTCGGGTTCGACGACGACCACACGCGGATGCCGGGGCAGCGCTGGCTTCAGGAGAGGCTGGAAGGGGGGCGGCCGGCGATCCGCTGCAACAACTGGCTGGTGGTGCAGGAGACGGCGCGCTCGGCCGGCGGTTATGCCGTCCTGCCGTGCTACCTGGCCGATCCCGATCCGCTGCTCCGGCGGGTCGGCCCGCCCATCGCCGAAATCTTCGCAGACCAGTGGCTCCTGGTGCATCGCGACCTGCGCGCGCTGCCGCGCGTGCGCGCCGTGATGGACGAGGTCGTCGCGCTTTTCCAGCGCGAACGGGCGTTGCTCGAAGGACGGGGGCGCCCCGCGTCGGGCTAGGCGGCCCGGGGGAAAGGCTCGACGAACGTCTCGCCGCTGCGACCGTAATAGACGGCGCGCACGCCGGGCAGCGACACGAGATAGCCGACGCATCCGGCTGCAGCGATGTCCCGGCAGAAATCCTTGTAGGTCGAGCGCCCACCCTGGATGGCCCGAATGGCGGCCGAGACGCCGGCCTGGGAGAAAGTCTCCACCGGGGCGGCCGCGAGAGGACTGCATGCAAGGCGATGCGACCGTCCGTCGGGCAGGTAATAGGTCTTCTCCGCACGCAGAAGGTCGGCATGGTAATGCTCGACACCCGCGTCCTTGAGCCGTCCCACCACGTCGGGAAAGCTCATGCGGCCGGCATCGGAGCCTTCCGTGCATTCGCGCAGCACCTCGATCAGCCCGTCGTCCATTTTCGTCTCCTTGCTCGTTTTCCGCAGTCCGCCGGCGTGCGTTCAGCCGACCGGGCTCATTCGGTCGGAATCGTCTTCAGTCCGCGCTCGTGCACGATCTCGCGCAACGCGCGTTCGATGGTGCGACGGGCAGCCGGCGACAGGTGGCCGAAGAATTCCTTGTCGTTGCGATCGGCCAGGGCGGACAATTTGGGCACGAGCGCCCGGCCGCTGCCGGTCAGGGCAAGCGTCTGGTATCGCCGGTCCTGCGTGCTTGCGGTGCGCACCACTAGGCCCTTGGCGATCAGCCGGTCCGCGAGCTTGGAGATCGCGCCGCGGGTCATGCCGATCTGCCCGGCGAGCAGACTGGGCGCCTGCGCATCGGCATCGAACAGCTCGCGCAGCACGACCCACTCCGCAACTGTCACGTCGAGAGCGGCGACCTTGAGGCTGAAGGCGTGCGAGACGTGGTTCGAGACGAAGCGCAGCCAGTAGCCGAGATGGTCCTCGAGTGCGGTGACGTTCGATCTGCCGCTCATCCTGCCTCCATTGATTGACAAGGAAACTATTAAGAAGTGATTTCCTTGTCAACTGATTCGCGCGCCGACCTGGCAACGTCGCTTCCCTCCAAAGCGTTTGGCCGGGATGAAGAAATCGCCCTCGCCGAAGAAATCGCCGCCGCCCTGGCGCAAGAAGCGCTCCGCTTCCTCGCGCAGGCGTGGATCAGTCCGTCTCACCGCCGAGGAGAAAGAGCGGGCGCGCAAGCGCGCCGAGCGGGCGGGCCGGCGCTATCCGAACCTGGTCGACAATATGTGGGTGGCGCAACAGCGCCGGAAGACACGGGCATGAGTGCTGGGGGCGCCACTCAGTGGCGCGTCATGTCTTCAAGGCGAGCGCTGCCATGGGGCCAAGAGCCTGCGTCGATGGTCCGTCCCGCTTTAGCCGGATTTTGATCGATGTAATCTTCGGCCGTATCGAAGTGCATTTCGTCGCGGATGAAGCGATCCAATACTCGGTCTGCCAGAAGGCCCCTGTACGGCCGAGATGCTTATTTGCCTCGGTGCGGTGAAACGGTTCCGCGACCCGACGATCTCACCAAGCGTGGCGCCCGTTAGTATCGTAAAGAGGACGTGCACGTGATTGGGCATGATCGTCCAAGCATGTCGTCGATAGCGTTGCCGTCGAACTTAAGAATCGCATCTTCGACCAACCGCGCAATCGTATCCTTTTTCAGCCAACAAGCCTCCAGCCTCGATCGAGCATCTCAAGACTTAGCGTTTCCGGTTTGCCGGCCGATTTCAGCCCCGCCGGCGCTTCCGAAGGAAGGTTATTGGCAAGGCGGGATGTTACGAATTGCGGTACTTCTGCCGAATCGAAGTGCGGCAGGTAGTGTCGCGAATGCCAGCCTTCGTGCTGCATGGCCGCAGGCTAGCGACAGAGAGAAAGACGCGCCACTGGAGTGGCGCGCCCCCAGCGGCCTATGCTCTGGCAAGCAATACCGGGGAAAACTTCATGAAAATGGTTGCTGTAGCGGCCGTGGGATTCGCATTGCTTGTAACGGCTGGATCGGCAAGCGCCCAGGAGTGGGTGTTGCCGATGGCGGCGAAGCCGGAGGATGTCGGATTGTCCTCCGCGCAGTTCAAGCGAATCGAAGCGGTGACGCAGAAGCACATCGACGATGGGCTGGTGCCCGGCGCGGTCATGCTGGTGGCCCGGCACGGCAAGGTCGCGTGGGTAGCGGCGCTCGGCAGGCGCGACCCGGCGGGGTTCGACCCGATGAAGCCCGACGCCATCTTCCGCATCTATTCCATGACCAAGCCGATCGTCAGCGTGGCGGTCATGCAGATGGTGGAGGAGGGACGCCTGCAGGTCAGCGATCCGGTCGCCCGTTTCCTGCCGGAGATCGGCCGGATGAAGGTCGGTCACGAGAAGACGGGCGCGGACGGCCGCCACACGCTGCATCTTTCCGATCCCGACCGCCCCATGACGGTGCAGGACCTGCTGAGGCACACGTCCGGCCTGATCTATGGCGGGCGCGGCACTTCGCTGGTCAACCAGGCCTATATCGGTGCGAAGATCGGCGACCGCTCGATCACCAACGAGGAATTCGTCACCAGGCTTTCGGCGCTGCCGCTGCGTTTCTCGCCCGGCGCGCGGTGGGAGTATGGCGTTTCGACCGACGTATTGGGCCGGCTGGTCGAGGTCGTCGATGGCCGCACCCTGGGCGATTCGCTGTCGGAGCGCATCTTCAAGCCGCTGGGCATGGGGGATACGCAGTTCCAGGTGCCGTCCGGCAAGCTCGTGCGGGTGGCCCAGCCCGGCCCGCGCCCCGGCGGCCAGCTGCCGACGCCGCGTTTCAAGGTGGACGACGGGGCGAGGCTGCAGGCGGGCGGCGGGGGTCTCACCGGCACCATCTCCGATTACCTGCGCTTCGCCGCCATGCTGGTCAATGGCGGCACTCTCGACGGCAAACGCGTCCTCGGTCGCCAGACGCTCGCATTCATGACGGCCGACCATGTCGGCAATCGGCCCGGCCGGCCGCCGGGGTTGGGCTTCGGGCTGGGCTTCGAGGTCCGCACCATGGTTGGCGAAGCGGCGCTGCCGGGATCGCTCGGCGAGTATGGCTGGGCGGGCAATGCCGGGACGCTGTTCTGGGTCGATCCGAAGAACGATTTGACGGCCATCTACATGGTGCAGGTGAGCGATCCCGACCGGGTTTCGCTGCGCAACCAGTTTCGCTCCATGGTGCAAGCCGCAATTCTCGATTAGAAGACCTGCCTATAGGGAGGTTTTCGAGATGATCCGTCGTTCGTTCCTGGCGCTGGCCGGCCTGATGGCTGCCGCGCCTGCCATGGCCCAGCAGCCGCCGCTCAAGATCGCGCTGATCTACAGCAAGACGGGGCCGCTGGAGGCCTATGCCCGCCAGACCGAGGCGGGTTTCATGCTCGGCCTGGAATATGCGACCAAGGGCGCGATGGAAGTCGATGGCCGCAAGATCCAGGTCATCCTGAAGGACGATCAGTTCAAGCCGGACCTCGCCAAGGCGGCGCTCGAGCAAGCCTATGGCGACGACAAGGTCGACATCGCGGTCGGCACCACCGGGTCGGCGGGTGCTCTCGCGATGCTGCCGATCGCGGAAGAATACAAGAAGCTGCTGGTCGTGGAGCCGGCCGTCGCCGACCAGATCACCGGCGACAAGTGGAACCGCTACATCTTCCGCACGGCGCGCAACTCGACGCAGGATTCGCTTGGCGCCGCAGCGACGCTGAAGGACGAGAACATCAGCATCGCCACGCTCGCGCAGGACTACGCCTTCGGCAAGGACGGCGTCGCCGCGCTCAAGGACGCGCTGAAGGCGGTCGGTTCCAAGGCGAAGATCGTCCACGAGGAATATGCCCCGCAGGCGACCACCGACTTCACGGCCTCGGCGCAGCGCATCTTCGACGCGCTGAAGGACAAGCCCGGTCGCAAGGTCGTCGTCGTGGTGTGGGCGGGCGCCCATCCGCTTCCGAAGCTCATGGACCTGAAGCCCGAGCGCTACGGCATCGAGATCGCGCCGGGCGGCAACATCCTGCCGGTGATGGCCGGCTGGAAGCAGTTCCCCGGCCTCGAAGGCGCCATCTACTACTACTGGGGCTTCCCGAAGAACGCCGTGAACGACTGGCTGGTCGCCGAATACAAGAAGAAGAACAATGGCGTGCCGCCGGACTTCTTCGTCGCGGGTGGCATGAGCGCCGCCATCGCCGTCGTGGAGGCGGTGAAGAAGGCCAAGTCGACCGACAGCGAGAAGCTGATCGCCGCGATGGAGGGCATGAGCTTCGAGACGCCGAAGGGCACCATGACCTTCCGCAAGGAAGACCATCAGGCGCTGCAGGAGATGTATCACTGGCGCATGAAGAAGGACGCGCCGGACAATGTCGACCTGCTCGAGCTCGTGCGCGTGATCCCCGCGGACGAGATGAAGCTTCCGATCAAGAACAAGCGCTGAGACATAGGGGGCGCGCCTCGCGGCGCGCCCCCGTCGCGCCCCCATGCTGACCACCCAGGACCTGACGATCCGCTTCGGCGGTCACGCCGCCGTCGACGGGGTGAGCTGCGCCTTCGAGAAGGGCACGCTGACCTCGATCGTCGGACCCAACGGCGCCGGCAAGACCACCTACTTCAACCTGATCTCCGGACAGTTGCCGGCAACGTCCGGCCGCGTCCTGCTGAACGGCGAGGACATCACGGCCCTGTCCGCGCCGCTGCGCACGCAGCGCGGCCTCGGGCGTGCCTTCCAGCTGACCAACCTCTTCCCCAACCTGAGCGCCCTGGAGAACGTGCGTCTCGCCGTCCAGGTGAAGAGCGGCAGGGGCTACGACCTCGTGAGTCGCACGCGGTCGCATCGCGAGCTGCTGGACCGCGCCCGCGAACATCTCGAGTCGGTGTCGCTTGGCGACCGTGCGGAAGCGATCGCCGCCACATTGCCGCACGGCGACCAGCGCAAGCTCGAGGTCGCGATCCTGCTGGCCCTGGAGCCCCGGATCTTCATGTTCGACGAGCCGACCGCCGGCATGAGCATCGACGAGGTGCCGACCATCCTCGACATCATCGCCGCCATCAGGAAACGTGGCGACCGCACGATCCTCCTGGTCGAGCACAAGATGGATGTCGTGCGCTCCCTGTCCGACCGGATCGTGGTGTTGCACCAGGGCAAGCTGGTGGCCGACGGGCTGCCGGCCGAGGTGATCAATTCCGACATCGTGCGCGAGGCCTATCTCGGCGCCGCGGCCGAGCCGGCGGGCGCCCATGGCTGAGCCGCTCCTCAGCCTGCGCGGCGTCGAGACGCGGATCGGGCGCTACCACATCCTGCACGGCGTCGAGTTCGACGTGGCGCCGGGCGGCCTCACGATGCTGCTGGGGCGCAACGGGGCCGGCAAGACGACGACGCTGCGCACCATCATGGGGATGTGGCGGGCGGCTGCCGGCGAGATCAGGTTCGACGGGCGCGACATCACCCGAATGGCGACCCCCGACATCGCCCGGCTCGGCATCGCCTACGTGCCGGAAAGCATGGCGATCTTCGCCGACCTCACCGTCCAGGAGAACCTGGTCCTGGCGGCGCGCAGCGGTCCGCCCGACCGCCGGCGCCTCGACTGGATCTTCACCCGCTTCGAAGCGCTCAAGCGCTTCTGGACGCTGCCCGCCGGCCTGCTGTCGGGCGGCCAGAAGCAGATGCTGGCCGTGGCGCGCGCCATCGTCGAGCCGCGCCGCCTGCTGCTGATCGACGAGCCGACCAAGGGACTGGCGCCCGCCATCATCGCCAAAATGATCGACGCCTTCCGCGAACTGAAGGACGGCGAGAGCACGTTGCTGGTGGTCGAGCAGAATTTCGCCTTCGCGCGCCAGCTCGGCGATGCCGTGGCGGTGATGGACGACGGCAAGGTCGCCCATCGCGGCACGATGGCTGCCTTCGCGGCCGATGCGGCCCTGCAGCAGCATCTGCTGGGCCTGGGGATGGATACGCACCAATGACCGACCAATTCCTTGCCGGGCGCGCGTCATGAAACGCGACTGGACTCCCTTGCTGTTGATTCCCGTCCTGGCGCTCGTGGCGCTGCCGCTGGTCGGTTCGCCCGCGAGCTGGGTCACGCTCACCGTCGCCGGGCTCGCCATGGGGCTGATGATCTTCGTCATGGCGTCCGGCCTGACGCTCACCTTCGGCCTGATGGACGTGCTCAATTTCGGCCATGGCGCCTTCATTGCCGTCGGCGCCTTCGTGGCGGCGAGCGTGATGCTGGCGCTCTCGCCGTGGATGACCGCGGATTCCCTCTGGCTGAACCTCGCCGCCATCGTGCCGGCGGTGCTGGCGGCGATGGTGGTGAGCGGCGCGCTGGGGCTGGGTTTCGAGCGCGTGATCGTGCGGCCGGTCTATGGCCAGCATCTCAAGCAGATCCTCGTCACCACCGGCGGCCTGATCGTGGCCGAGCAGCTTCTCAAGGTGATCTGGGGCCCCGAGCAGATCACGCTCAGCCGGCCGACCGCCCTCCGCGGCGCTTTCCTGCTGGGCGACATCGCCATCGAGAAGTACCGTGTCCTCGCGGTGGTCGTCGGCCTCGCCGTCTTCGCGGCGCTGGCGCTGACGCTCAACCGCACGCGCATCGGCCTGCTGATCCGCGCCGGTGTCGAGAATGGCGAGATGGTCGAGGCGCTGGGCTACCGCATCCGCCGCCTGTTCGTCGGCGTCTTCGCCGTCGGCTCGGCGCTCGCTGGCCTCGGCGGGGCGATGTGGGGCCTCTACCAGGAGACGGTGACGGCGGCGATCGGCGCCCAGGTCGCGGTGCTGGTCTTCATCGTCATCATCATCGGCGGGCTGGGCTCGGTCGGCGGCTGCTTCGTCGGGGCGCTGCTGGTCGGCCTGACCGCCAACTACATCGGCTTCCTGGCGCCCAAGGTGGCGCTTGGCTCCAACATCCTGCTGATGGCGCTCGTCCTGCTGTGGCGGCCGCAGGGCCTCTATCCCGTGGCCAAGCGGTAGGACCATGTTGCGCGCGATCCTCTCCGACGACCTGCCCCGAAGCCGATGGCTCGCCGTCGCGCTGCTGGCGATCCTGATCGGGCTCGCCGTGGCGCCGTTCCTGTTCCCGGGCGCCAAGTCGCTGAACGTGGCCGCCAAGATCTGCGTCTTCATCGTGCTGGCGGCGAGCTTCGACCTGCTGCTCGGCTACACCGGCATCGTCTCCTTCGCCCACACGATGTTCTTCGGCATCGGCGCCTACGGCGTGGCGATCGCGCTCACCCGCATGGGCGCCGGCTGGGATGCCGTCGCGGTCGGCGTGGGGGCGGGGCTGGTCCTGGCCATCGTACTCGCGACGGTCATCGGCCTGTTCAGTCTACGGGTACGCACGATCTTCTTCGCCATGATCACGCTCGCGGTCGCGAGCGCCTTCGCGATCCTGGCGTCGCAGCTGTCCGACCTGACCGGCGGGGAGGACGGGCTGAACTACCGTCTGCCGGCGGCATTGCGCGCCTCCTACTCGTTCGGCGACACGCTGTTCGGCGTGCGCCTCAACGGCCGCCTGCTCGACTACTATCTCGTCTATGGCGTGTCGCTGGTGCTGGTGCTGGTCCTGCTGCGCATCGTCAATTCGCCGTTCGGCAGCGTGCTGATGGCGATCCGCGAGAACCCGTTCCGCGCCGAGGCGATCGGCTATCGCACCGTCGTCTATCGCACGCTGGCGAGCTGCATCGCGGCCGCCACGGCAGCGCTGGCCGGCGCGCTGCTGGCCCTGTGGTCGAGCCAGACCAATCCCGACACGACGCTCAGCTTCGACATCATGGTCGACATCCTGCTCATGGTGGTGATCGGCGGCATGGGCACGATGTACGGTGCCGTGATCGGCGCGGTGCTGCTGGTCTTCGCCCAGAATTACCTGCAGGACCTGCTGGCGGTCGCCAACAAGGCGCTGGCCGGCGTGCCGCTGCTCGCCAACCTGTTCCACCCCGACCGCTGGCTGCTGTGGCTGGGCATCGCCTTCGTCCTCTGCGTCTATTTCTTCCCGACCGGCATCGTCGGACGCCTGCGGCGACGCTGACGGGCTGTTGAGCCAGATCAAGGGGTGCCGGCACCGCGCGCGTTACTCGTGCGCAAAGGAGCTCGGCATGCCGCGGATAGCGTCGCCGCAGGGTCTTTCCAGGGACGAGGCGCAACGCCGCCTCGCGGCAGAGGGACCGAACGAACTGCCGCGCGGCGAGGCGCGGTCGCTCGCCCGCATCGGCTTCGATGTCGTGCGCGAGCCCATGTTCGGATTGCTGCTGGCGTCGGGCGTCATCTATTTCGTGCTCGGACAGGCGGTCGAGGCCGCCGCGCTGATGGTCTTCGCCACGGCCTCGGTCGCCATAGCGGTGGTACAGGAGGCGCGGAGCGAGCGCGTACTGGACGCCCTGCGTGATCTCACCAGCCCGCGGGCGCTGGTGATCCGCGAGGGGGAGCGGGTGCGCATCCCGGGACGCGAAGTCGTGCGTGGCGATCTGGTGATCCTGTCGGAAGGCGATCGCGTGCCGGCGGACGGGACGCTCCAGGTCGCGCAGGAGCTCAGCCTCGACGAATCGCTGCTGACCGGCGAGTCCGTGCCCGTGACCAAGGCGGCGGACGAGCCCGTGTTCGGCGGTACCCTCGTCGTGCGCGGCCAGGGTATCGCCTGCGTGACGGCTACCGGGGCGGCGAGCCGCGTCGGCCAGATCGGCCATGCGCTAGGCGGCATCGAGCAGGCGACGCCGGTGCTGCAGCAACAGACGCGCCGGCTGGTGCGCCTCGTCGGCTTCGCGGGGCTCGCCTGCTGCCTGCTGGTGGTCGTGTTGGTTGGCCTCTCGCGGGGCTCGTGGCTGCAGGCGGCACTGGCCGGCATCGCGCTCGGCATGTCGATGATGCCGGAGGAGTTTCCGCTGGTCCTCGCCGTGTTCATGGTGATGGGCGCCTGGCGGCTGTCGCGTGCGCGCGTGCTGACGCGGCGCGCCACCGCGATTGAGACTCTCGGCGCCGCCACCGTCCTCTGCACCGACAAGACCGGCACGCTCACCGAGAACCGCATGAAGATCGTCGAACTGCGGCCGGCCGCTGACGTGGGGACCGATCGCCTGGTCGGGACCGGCGCGCGGGCCAGTGCGATCGATGCCTTCGATCCGATGGATAGGGCGTTTCATGCCGCGCTTGCAGAGCGCGCCGGCACGCCCATCGATAGGGGCGGTGGTTTGCCGGTGAAGGTCTTCGGCCTGCAGCCCGACCTGCTGGCCGTCACCCAGGTCTGGCCGGACGGCACCGTGGCCGCGAAGGGTGCGCCGGAAGCCATCATCTCCCTCTGTCGACTGACACCCGATGCGGCCGGTCCGATCGCCGCCGAGGCGGCCGCGCTTGCCGCCGGCGGCGCGCGCGTACTGGGCGTCGCCGAGGCGCGCGCGGAGGGCCATCTGCCGGACTCGCCACGCGGGTTCGATTTCCGCTTCCTCGGCCTGGTGGCGCTGGCCGACCCGGTGCGGGCCGAGGTGCCGCAGGCCGTCGCCGAGTGCCGGACCGCCGGCGTGCGTGTCGTGATGATCACCGGCGATCATCCCGAGACGGCGCGCGCGATCGCCCGCCAGGTCGGTCTTGCCGATCGTGCCGTTCTCATCGGGCGGGAGATGGCGGCAATGGACGAGGCGCGGCTGGCCGACGCGGTGCGGTCGACCGACATCTTCGCGCGCATCCAGCCGGAACAGAAACTACGGCTGGTGCAGTTGCTGCGGCAGGGCGGCGCCGTCGTTGCCATGACGGGGGACGGGGTAAACGACGCGCCGGCGCTCAAGGCCGCCGACATCGGCATCGCGATGGGCGGCCGCGGCACCGACGTCGCGCGCGAGGCCTCCTCGATCGTGCTGCTCGACGACGATTTCGGCTCGATCGTCCGCACGCTGCGGGCGGGCCGGCGCATCTACGACAATCTGCGCAAGGCGATGAGCTACATCGTGGCCGTCCATGTGCCGATCGCGGGTCTAGCCCTGCTGCCGCTCGTAGCTGGATTGCCGATCCTGCTGTCGCCGATCCATATCGCGTTCCTCGAGATGGTCATCGACCCGGTGTGCTCGATCGTCTTCGAGGCGGAGGGCGAGGAAAAGGACCTGATGCGCCGCCCGCCGCGCCGCCCCGATGCCCAGCTGATCTCGCCCGGCGTCGCGGCGTGGAGCCTGCTGCAAGGCCTGCTCGTGCTGGCGCTGCAGGCCGCGCTCTACCTCCAGGCGCTGGCGCGCGGCCTGCCGGTCGAGGAAGCGCGCACCCTGGTGTTCGTCTCGCTGGTCGCGGCCAATCTCGCGTTGGTGATCGTGAACCGTTCGTTCGGTTTCGGCCTGGCCGGGCTTACGCGCACGCATGGCCGCTCGAACCGGGCGCTGCTGGCCGTCTATGTCGTTGCCGTCGCGGTCCTGTCTGCCGCGATCTTCTGGCCGCCGGCGCGCGCGCTATTCGACTTCGGGCCCTTCCATTGGCACGATCTCGGCATCGTGCTCGGCGGCTGTGCCGGCCTGATCGCCGTTCTCGAACTCGCAAAGGTGCTGCTGCGACGCTTCCGGGTTACGGGATAGAGGCCCTCACGACGCCGGCACGTCGCATTCCAACAGAGCGCCTTCGCGCACAGTCCGGCGGCCTTGAGAACTCACGAACTAGTTGTTCCGATTGGATTTTGCCGCGGCAGCGGACACCAAGAAAATCGTGAAGATGGTCGAGACCGGCTGGCGGGCACAGTCATCGCCGGCTCGAACGGACGATCCGGGACGCTCGGCGCGGCCCGGATCGTCTTCCTCGACACCAAAGCTTCAGAGTGTGACCTGGCGGATGCCACCACGAGGCCGGCCGGCCTCGATCTCCTGCCACAGGATCTCGTGGCCCTGCGGCAGCGGGCGGTTGTTGCGCATGGTCAGCCAGAGGCGCAGCAGCATGCGGTCGTTGCCGCTGGTGGCGTCGTCCTCGAACGGCGTGCGGCCATGATAGGTGACGTGGCTGTTGATGAGCTGCAGGTCGCCCGGCTCCAGCGTCATCTCGAAGCACTGTTCCTCGGCGATCTGCAGCAGCAGGTCGATGGCCTCGCGCTGGGCGTCGGTGAGCTTGGGCACGTCGGGCGCCATCTGCGCCGCCTCGATGAAGGTCAGCGAGAAATGCGAGGTGAACTTGCCGTCGCGCACGCCGAAGATCGGCAGCGGATAGGCGGTCTCGCGCCGCGTCGCCTCGCCGTCCTTCTTGGTCCCTTCCTCGCCGAAGCGGCTGCGCCAGTAATCCTGGAACAGCAGTTCGAGCAGGTCGGGACGGCGCTCCAGCATCGTGTTGTGGATCGCGGGCGTCGAGGCGAGCTTGCTGACGCCGCCGGCGCGCGCCTGGCGTACGCAGAGCAGGCCGACCACGTCCGTTCGGTCGGTATGGAAGCGCAGGGCGCCGTTGGTCAGGGTCCGGGCATAGGACGACAGGAAGGTCTTGCCGCTCTCGTCCTTGGTCTCGCCGTAGGTGCGGCCGACATGCGCGCCCTCGTCGCGGATCGCGCGCATCAGCTCGCCGGTCCGGTTCTGGAAGACCGGCGTGCCGATATGCGTGCCGATGGCGAAATAGAGCCGGCGCAGATCCTCCTCGTCGTAGCGGTCGACCGGCAGGCCACGCAGCTTGACGATGCCGCTGCCGTTCTCGAGCTCGTCGGCCACGTCGTCGAACAGTTCGTCGAGGGTCGGGAACCAGACGTCTGCACTGACGATGTCCGACCATTTCATGCCGCGCAGGCCCTTCACGGCCGCGTCGAGCTCGTCGAGCTGGTCGGGGGTGATGTCGCGGATCCAGCGCTTGGAATCCTTGATGTCCTTGCCAAGCCAGACGGAAGGACCGGTAAGGGGGGTGCGGCTGCTCATGGCGGGATATATCGACCCGCCTGCCCGCGCCGCGCAAGGGGTCTGCGGCATCGTCTGCCCGATCGCTCGTCGCGGGTGCGCTGCAACAAGCCCCGTCAGGCCAGTTCCTTGCGCATCGTGATCGAGGTCGGGTGGTCGAAGCCGGGATGGGCCTCGCGCGCGATCTCGCGGTAGCCCAGCGAGGCGAACAGGCGCTGGTTCTCCGTCAGCACGATGCGCACACCGAGCCGGACGGCGGGCAGGCCCCGGCGCCGGGCCTCGTCCTCGACCGCGCCGACGAGGCGCTTCGCCAGGCCGAGCCCGCGGGCCGCCGGCAGGACGGACAGGCGCCCGAAATAGAGGTCGCCTTCCTTCTCCTCCGCCAGCACGCAGCCCAGGAGCCTGCCGTTCCGTTCCGCCAGAAGCGCCGTCGTGCCTGACCGCAGCTCCGCCGCGATCCGTTCCGCCGTCTCCGCGAAGGCGCCCGATTCGGGCACGAGCCTGCCGCGATACTGCACGAAGGCGGCGGCGATCGTGGCGGCGACGGCGGTGGCGTCGGCCTCGATGCCATGGCGCAGGACAACGTGGTCGCTCATCCGTTCCTTCTCGCGTAGGCTCCCGGCAAAAGCGAGAGGAAACGAGGATGGACAGCCCGCCCATCGAGGTACGCAAGCTCACGCCGCATATCGGCGCCACCATCTCGGGCGTCGATCTCTCGCGGCCGCTCGGCAACCATGCCTTCCAGGCGATCCACGACGCGCTGATGGAGAACCTGGTGGTCTTCTTCCGCGACCAGGTGCTGACGCACGATCAACAGAAGGCGTTCGGCCGCCGCTTCGGCGAGCTTCATCTCCATCCGACGTCGCTGGCCACCGTGCCGGACCATCCGGAGGTCCTCGCCATAAAGGCGGACGAGAAGTCGAAGTACGTCGCGGGCGAGGAATGGCACACCGACGTGAGCTGCGACCCCGAGCCGCCGATGGGCAGCATCCTCTACATGAAGCAGGTCCCGCCCGACGGCGGGGGCGATACGCTGTTCGCCAACATGTACCGCGCCTTCGAGACGCTCTCGCCGCCCATCCAGCGGCTGTGCGAAGGGCTGACGGCGATCCATGACGGCGCACAGGTCTACGGCGGGCGCTTCGGCCAGACGCCGAAGGAAGGTGGTTTCCCGCGCAACGAGCATCCGGTGGTGCGCACCCATCCCGTGACCGGCCGCAAGGCGCTCTACGTCAACCGCAATTTCACCACTCGCATCGTCCAGCTCGGCAAGCGCGAGAGCGACGCGCTGCTGAACATGCTGTGGGACCACAGCGAGACGCCGGAGTTCCAGTGCCGCTTCGCGTGGCAGCCGGACTCCATCGCCTTCTGGGACAACCGCGCGGCGATGCACCACGCGATGTGGGACTATTTTCCCCACCGCCGGCTCGGCTATCGCGTTACCGTCAAGGGCGACAAGCCCTTCTACCGTCCGTAGGAACCAAGCAGGAAAGCCATGGCCCTCATCACGTATCTGACCCGCATCCAGTTCGATTTCGGCGCCCTGAAACTGCTCGAGGCGGAGCTGCAGCTTCTCGGCATCCGGCGTCCGCTGATCGTCACCGACAAAGGCGTCATCTCGGCGGGCCTGTGGGCCAAGGTGAAGGACCAGCTCCCCGGCAACATGCCGGTCACGATCTACGACGGCACGCCGGAGAACCCGACCGAGGCGGCGATGCGCGACGCGCTGAAGGTCTACAAGGACGAGGGCTGCGACGGCATCATCGCCATCGGCGGCGGCTCGCCGATGGACCTCGCCAAGGCGGTCGCCCTGATGGCGACGCATCCCGGTAATTCGCTGCAGCCTTATTCGTTCGTCGAGGGCGGCGCCGGCAAGATCACGCCGGCCGTGGCGCCGATCGTCGCCATCCCGACCACGTCGGGCACCGGCAGCGAAGTCAGCCGCGGCGGCGTCATCATCATGGATTCGGGCCGCAAGCTCGCCATCGGCAGCCCGTACCTCATCCCGCGGCTCGCCCTGATCGACCCCGAGCTCACCATGAGCCTGCCGCCGCACCTGACGGCGGGCACGGGGATGGACGCCTTCACGCACAACATCGAATGCTACCTCGCCAACGTCTTCAACCCGCCGGCCGACTCGATCGCGCTCGATGGCCTGGAGAAGGCGTGGAAGTATGTCGAGCGGGCGACGAAGGACGGGCAGGACCGCGAGGCCCGCTACAACATGGCGATGGCCGCCATGGAAGGCGCCATGGTGTTCCAGAAGGGGCTGGGCGCCGTGCATGCGCTGAGCCACCCGACCGGCGGCCTCAAGGGCTATCGCCTGCACCACGGCACGCTGAACGCGATCTACCTGCCGGCGGTGCTGCGCTTCAACGAGCCGGCGGCCGGCGACAAGTTCCGTAAGGTGGCGCAGGTGATGGGACTCCCCGAGAGCGAAGGCAATGCCGAGGGCGTCGCCAGCGCGGTTTTGGCGCTCAACGAGCGGCTCGGAATCCCGAAGGGCCTTGGGGCGATGGGCCTGAAGCAGGAGGTCGCGGAGAACATCGCGGACGGCGCGCTGGGCGACCATTGCCATCAGTCGACGCCGCGGCAGCCGACGCGGGCGCAGTATCTCGAGATCATCGAGAAGAGCTGGTGAGGGGACGGCGCGGGCGGCGGCCTGCGCCCTTTCCCAGGCGCCGGCGGTGGGAGGAAGCATGAAGGTCAGGGACAAGGTCTGCGTCGTCACCGGCGCGGCGGGGGGCATCGGCGAGGCGATCGCCCGGCGCTATGCCGGCGAAGGCGCGAAAGCGGTCGTGGTGGCCGACAGGGACGAGGCGCGTCTGGCGAAGGTCGCGCGCGACATCGGCGGCCTCGCCGTCTCGGGCGATATCGGCCAGGAGGCCGAGGTGCGGCGCCTGATCGCCGAAGCGGAGAAGAAGTACGGCGAGATCGACGTGTTCTTCTCCAACGCAGGGATCGGCCGCGGCGGGCACGAGGATGCGACCGACAAGGACTGGGCCGATTCCTGGGCAGTCCATGTCATGGCGCATGTCTATGCCGCCCGCGCGCTGGTGCCGAAGATGCTGGCGCGCGGCGAGGGCTACCTGCTCAACACCGCGAGCGCGGCCGGCCTTCTCGCCTCGATGGGCTCGGCGCCCTACGGCGTCACCAAGAACGCCGCCGTCGCGCTGGCCGAGCATCTTTCGATCCAGTATGGCGACCGCGGCATCCGCGTCTCGGTACTGTGCCCGCAGGCGGTCGACACCGACATGCTGCGCATGGCGGGCACGACGGCCGCCTCGGTCGACGGCGTGCTCGACACCGACGCCGTGGCTCAGGCGGTGATCGACGCCATGGACGCGGAGCGCTTCCTGATCCTGCCGCACGAGGAGGTGAAGGACTACATGGCGCGCAAGCTCGACCGCGACCGCTGGCTGCGCGGCATGCGCCGCCTGCGCGACAAGACGGGCGAGGGACAGGCGAAGCGCTAGCGAGGGCGGAGTCCCGCCGCGTCGTGGCGCCTCGCTGGAAGACATCGCCGCGATCGAAAGCGTGTCCGCCACGATGCGGGTGCGCTTTCTCGACCTGTTGCCTGATCCGGTCCGAGCGCCCGGATCGCCCTTTCCTTTCGTCCTCCACCCGGCCGGGTTCGTGTCGTGATCGCCTATATCCAATCGCTCTTTGCCGAGACCGGCCTGTGGACCGCCCTAGGCGTGACGCTGGTGGCGGGCCTGATGCGCGGCTTCGCGGGCTTCGGCTCCGCGATGCTGATGGCGCCCATCTTCGCGATCCTGTTCGGATCGGCCGAGATGGTCGTTACCGTGATCGCCATCGAGCTCGTGGTGTCGCTGCAGCTCTTCCCGCAAGTCAGGCGGTACGCCGACTGGCGTCTGCTGACGCCAATGAGCGCCGCCGCCTGCGCCGCCATGCCGCTCGGCGTCTGGCTGCTGGCGAGCGTCGACAAGAACGTCATCGTCACGGCCGTCTCCGCCGTGATCGTGGCCTTCGTGCTGCTGATTTGGTCGGGCTGGAAATATCGTGGCAGGCGCTCGGTGGCGGCCACGGTCCTGGTCGGGGCGGTCTCGGGCGCCATGATGGCGACGACCAGCGTCGGCGGGCCGCCGGTGTTGCTCTACCTGCTTTCGGGCAACGATCCGCCGCAGGTCAACCGGGCCAACATCGTCACCTATTATTTCCTGACCCAGTTCCTGCTGATCGCGATCGTGCTGGCGACGGGGGTCGCAGGTCTCGACGCGCTGGTGCGCGCGGTCGTGCTCTTCCCGGTCATGGCGGCCGGGGCCTGGGCCGGCGGACGCCTGTTCCACGGGCTGGCCAGCGAGCGTCTCTACCGCAACGTGGCGCTCTCCATGCTGTTCGCCACCGGCCTGTTCGGTCTGCTGAGGAACTGGTTGGTCGCCTGACCGCGCGCTATGATGGCGGCAAGGAGAGACCCCATGCGTACGACGACCGCCGGATTAGCCCTCGTGATCGCCATGCTGGCCATGGCCGGCAGCGCCCGCGCCGACGAGTTCATGACCGAATGCCGGGTGACGGCCTCGCAAAAGATGTGCGACTGCATCAGCGGGCGCATCGCGCCGGACATGCGGGCGAAGGCCGTCGCCGGCCTGCGCAAGTCCAACGCGTCGGTCGCCGCCACCGGCAGCCTGCTCGATCCGGCGACGCTGTCGCAGAACGAGATGCAGGGCCTCAACGCCGTCGTCGCCGCCCAGGCCTATTGCATGTGATCCCGGCCGGCCGGCATCGCTGCGGGCCGGGCGTATCGGTCGCGGCCCTATAGCGTGCGCGCCGTCGTTCCCTTGTAGAGGATCGGACCGGTCGGCCGTCCGGTCGGCGAACCGCCGGCTGGTTCGAGCGTGATCTCGAAGAGCTGGTCGGCCGTCGTGGCTGGTAACTTCTCGAGATCGAGACGCGTGGCTTGTGCGCGCTGCAGCAGCCCCACCGGGCGCGGCCCCACCTCGCGATTCCACAGCGTCCAGACCTGAAGCGCGCGTCCCGAAGGCACCGCCATGTCGACCAGCGGGATCATCTCGACACGCCCGTCGGCAAAGGCATTCACGACGGCGCCCGCCTGGCGCGATGAATCGTCGATCAGGATGGCGACATAGACGGGCTTGCGCGCGTCGACCTCGCTGGCGTGTCGCAGCGTGGCCAGAGCCACCACGGCGAGGACCAGCGTGGCGAAGGCGCCGCCGGCGGCCGCGACGCGCAACGCGGCGAGGCTACTCCAAAGGCGCATGAGCAGGCCGGTCTTTTCCGGCGCGCTGGCCGAGGCAGGTGCCGGCCGCACCGCCGCTGCGCCGGGCGCTTGTGTCCGGATGCCTTGCGCGATCCGCGGCCAGAGCGTGTCGGCCGGCTGAAGTTCCTCCGCCGTGGCATCGAGTTCGGCAAAACGACCCCGCCACACCGCGACCTCGCGCGCGAAGGTGGGGTCGGTCGCAAGCCTGCGCTCGGCTGCGTCCTGATCCGCGGCGTCGAGCAGGCCAAGTACATACTCGGCGGCGAGCGGCGGATGTTCTGGCGGGCGAGGGTCGGGCGTCATCCCAGACATGCCTGCAGCGACGCGAGACCGCGGCGGATCCAGCTCTTTACCGTGCCGAGCGGCATCCCGAGCCGACCCGCCAGTTCGCCGTGGCTGAACCCATGGACATAGGCCAGCAGGATGGCGCGTCGCCGCCCGGTGTCGAGCTGCTGGAGGCAGCGCCGCAAGGCGCTCGAATCCGAGAGAGCCTCGAACGCCGCCTCGCTTTCATTGTCCGGCAGATCGGCCGGTTCCGCCGGCTCGAACCGGCCTTCGTCGCGCAACAGCGACAGCGCCTGGTTGCGCACGACGGCATAGAGCCAGCCGCGGGCCGCGCCCCTTGCGGGATCGTAGGTGCCCGCGCCACGCCATACGCGCAGGAAGGCATCGTGGACCGCCTCCTCGGCGAGATCGCGCCGCCGAAGGAGACGAAACGCAACGCCGGTCAGGCGCGGCGCCTCGAGATCGTAGATGATCTTGAGGGCGGCCTGATCGCCGGCGGCACAGCGTGCGAGCGCGGCGGAGATCTGCGCCTCGGCCGCAGTAGAGTCGTCGCGCGAGGCAACATCGCGTGGGGTGACGCTGGTCTCCGTCATGCGGCGTGTGACATGCGCATTTGGGCCTATACGCGCCAGCCGCGGGTTTGGATGCGGCCGGCGAGCTCCCGGACGATTTATTTTTTTGCCGCATCCGGACGCGCCCTCCCGTGGGTAGCCCGAGCACGACCCGCACGGGGTCGCCTCGAACCCGGGAGTTATGAATGACGCTCAAGGCAATGCTCGTCTCCTCCACCGCCCTCGTCGCCACCGCTCTGTCCGCCGCCGCGGCACAAGCCGGCGAGGTGGCGGCGCTGGTGGGCGGCGACACGATCGCCATCGTTGACACCAATGCGAAGAAGGTCTCGACGCAAATGAAGGTGACGGGCGCGGCGTCGCCGATCCTGGGCATCGACGTGCGGCCGGCGGACGGCATGCTCTATGCGCTGGCCGCAGACGGCACGATCTACACCATCGCCATGGACGGCAAGGCCACCATGAAGTCGAAGCTCGACACGATGCTGCCGGCCGGCACCTCCGCCACGGTCGACTTCAATCCGGCGGCCGACCGGCTGCGCATCATCGGCAGCGACGGCACGAACCTGCGCGCCAACGTCGACGACGGCAAGGTGACGAAGGACGGCACGCTGAAATATGCCGACGCCGACGCCAACAAGGGAAAGACCCCCAAGGTGATGGCCGGCGCCTACACCAATTCGGTGAAGGGTACCAAGGAAACCGCGCTGCTGAACATCGACGCGGCGACCGGCGCGCTGGTGAAGCAGGCGCCGCCGAACGACGGCATCCTGAACACGGTCGGCGCACTCGGCGCGACGCCCCAATCCGTCGCCTTCGATATCTGGTCCGACGGCACGAAGAACGAGGCATGGGCGCTCACCGGCGACCAGCTCTGGTCGGTCGACCTGGCCACCGGCAAGGCGACGCCGGTCGCCAAGATCGCGGGCCTGCCGGGCAACGTGACGGATATCGCGATCCTGCCGGCGAAGTAGGCAGCGACACCGGGCGAACCGGAAGAAACGGCGCGCGTCCTCGCGCGCCGTTTTGCCATTGGGAGATGACAGACAGGTAAGCGGCCGCGATCAATCCCGATGGCGGCGCAGATGCGCCAACATCAGCTCGTTGACCCGCTCCGGCACCTGGTCGGCCGCGTAGTGGCCGACGCCGGGCAGCACCTCGAACTGGTAAGGGGCGTCGACGAACTCGGCCGTGCCCTCGGCGGCGACGCGCCCGACCGTGTCGTCGGCATCGCCCCAGAGATAGAGCGTCGGAACCTTGACCGGGCCGAGCGGCTGGCGCGGCCCGCTGGCGCGATACCAAGCGAGAGCCGCCTCCATGGCCGGCTCGTTGCCCAGCACCGACATATGGGCATCGGTCGCCGCCCTGGGCATGCCCTGCCGCATGTGGCGCGAGCGCAACCATTCGCAATCGTCGGCCAGCAGCTTGGGCACCGCATCCGGTTCGAGGAAGGCGGTGTGATGGCCGGAACGCCGCTTCTGCTCGCCGTCGGGCATCGCGAGCGCGCGCAGGAACGAGCCCGGATGCGGGCGCGACAGCATCGTCAGCGACCGCAGTCGCTCGGGATGACGGGCGGCGATGATCCAGGACAGGCTGCCGCCCCAATCGTGTCCGACCAAGTGGAAGCGCCGGTCGCCATGGCCGGCGGCCGCAACGAGATCGAGCGCATCGGCGACCAAATGGTCGATGCGATAGGCGTCGAGGTCCTTGGGGTCGGGCCGTGCGCCCGGCGAATAGCCGCGCTGGTTCGGCGCGAGCGCGAAGTAACCGGCATCGCCCAGCGCCGGCACCTGGCGGTCCCAAAAATGGCGCGACACGCCGAAGCCGTGCAGCAGCAGAACGAGGTCGCGGTCCTCGGCGCCCGCCACCGAGCAATCGAAGGTAAGGCCCGGGCCAGTCGTGATCTTGCGGATATCCATCTTGGTTCCTCCTGCCTCCCTCTATAGCGGACAGGCCACGGCAGCAGGATGCCATGCGTGGCTTTTGCGAAACTGCCCGAGTCGCAAGGGCGCGACGTATGTCCGCTCACGAGGGTTCGATTCGAAGAGAAGGAATCGAAGGGCAAAGGCTTTGCACCCATCGCCCGGGGCAGAAGCTCTGCTACGGCCACGGAGGGGCCGGGTCGGCATGGCGATATGTGCCCTGTGCGCAGCTGCCGGCGGCTGAGGCGTTTTCCCAAACATGGGTCCCAAACAGAAACGGCGGGTCTTTCGACCCGCCGCCTTGTCTCGCCGTGGGAAGTCCGTAGACCGGACTTCCAATTGGTCGGAGTGAGAGGATTCGAACCTCCGGCCCCTAGCTCCCGAAGCTAGTGCTCTACCAGGCTGAGCTACACTCCGTCAGAAACGGAGACACCCCGCGCGGCGAGGGCGGGGTTATAGCCGTGGCCTCCTGCGGTCGCAAGTATGGTCGCTGGGGCGGTCCGAGGCCGCTATAGTCGGCCTCCAGGACGCCCACGGGGACCAGATGGCCAAGCAGAAGCGGTTGAAGATTGCCTTGATCGGCTACGGCGCGATCGGACAGATGCTGTTCGACGTTTTCCGGGAGAAGCGGCCGCCCATCGACATCGTGGGCGTTCTGGTGCGGCCGGGCCGCGTCAAGGAGACACAGAAGGCGGTCGGCCGGAAGGTCGCGGTGGTCGATTCGCTGAAGCCGCTGCTCAAGCTGAAGCCGGACATCGTGGTCGAGGCGGCAAGCCAGCAGGCGGTGCGCGAGTGGGGCGAGACGATCCTGAAGAAGGGCATCGACCTCATGGTGATCGCCACCGGCGCCTATGGCGACCCGGCGCTGTGGCGCCGGCACGTCAAGGCGGCGGAGAAGGGCGGGTCGCGCCTGCGACTGCCCGCCGGCGCGATCGCCGGCCTGGACGGGCTGCTCGCCATGCGCCTCGGCAAGCTGGAGAAGGTGAAATACGTCTCGATCAAGCCGCCACATGCCTGGACGGGGACGCCGGCCGAGAAGGAGTTCGACCTGCCGGCAATCAAGGAGCCGACCGTCATCTTCCGGGGCAAGCCGGCCGATGCGGGCCGCCTCTATCCGAAGAACGCCAACCTCGCGGTCACCGTGGCGCTGTGCGGCGCCGGACTCGACCATACCGAGATCGAGCTGGTCGCCGATCCCACCCTGCCGCCCGGCACCAATGCCAGCCGGCTCGAAGTGGTGGCCGATTCCGGCGAACTGAAGCTGGAGCGGCTGGGCCGTGCCATGCCGGACAACCCGAAGACCGGCGTGCTGACCGCCCTCACCATGGCCGACGAGCTGATGAAGATCGTCCGTTCCAGCGACTGGTAGCTAGCGAGGGCCGGGGCCCGGGGGCGGCATCGGATGCCCGCCCATGCGATGGAAACCGGGGCCACCGGCGCGGTCGAGCGCGGCCTTCTGCTCCGGGTTCAGCACGTCGTAGAGGGCAGCGAGCGACGGCTTGACCGCCTCGATGGTCGAGATTCGCGCTTTCATGGCGTTCTCTTCCATGGTCAGGCGCTGCACGTAGCTCGGGCGGTCCTTCATCTCGGTCGGCAGCGTGGCGCAATAGGCCGTTGCCTTCACGCTGGCCTCGTCGGCCGCCTTCTCGAAATTGTTCCAGGCGGCCATCTGCTCGGCCTTGAGGTCGAGCTTGGCCTTCAGGTAGGCGCGGTCGCCGATCCGCCGCGCGACGCGGTCCTTGCACATGTCCTGAGGCGAAAAGGCCCGCATCGGCCGGCCACGTTCGCCCGCAGCCGGGGGCGTGGCGGGCGGCGTTGCCGCCGGTGGCGTCGCCTGGGCGAGCTCGATCCCGTCGTCGAAATCGGCTCCGAGAGCGGTCGCGGGTCCGGCCAGAGCAAGCGAGGCCGCGAGGGCGATCGCGGCGGAAGAGGCGAGAAGCAGGGGGCGCAGGGTCATGTCGATACCTCGGCGGAACATCTGATGACCTGCTTACGGCCGGGCGGCGGGAATCGTGCCCCGCGGCCCGCGTTAAGTTATGTAAAGTTCGGCCGTTGCTCGGCCAGCCATGCCGCGAACGCGGCGCGTTCGGCCTCGGTCATGTGCAGCCCTTCCTTGGTCCGGCGCCACAGCACGTCCTCCGCCTCGACGGCCCATTCGTCGCGCACGAGATAGCGTACCTCGACCTCGTAGAGGTGGCCGCCGAAATGGCGGCCGAGGTCGGCCACCGTCTTCACATGCTCCAGCATCTCGTCGATGCCGGTGCCGTGCCGCCGCGCGAGCACGCGCACCAGCTCCTTCGGCAGGCCGGGCTTGTTGATGCAGGCGCCGGCAACGAAGCGGTCGAACGCCTCCTCGAAGGTCGGAGCGTCGGCCAGTTCGCCATCGAGCAGCGCGCGTTCCCCGGTCCAGGGTCCGCCCATGCGCGGGTACCAGGGGCCGAGATCCTTCAGCGCGTGTTCGGCCAGGCGGCGGTAGGTCGTGATCTTGCCGCCGAACACGGAGAGGAGCGGCGCCGTGCCGGGCGTGCCGTCGATCTCGAGATGGTAGTCGCGGGTGACTTCCGAGGGATTGTCGTCGCCGTCGTCGAACAGCGGACGCACGCCGGAATAGGTCCAGACCACGTCCTCCGGCCGTACCGGCTTGGCCATGTAGTGGCTGGCGATCTCGCAGAGATAGGCGATCTCCTCCGGCGAGCAGACCGGGTGCGTTCCGTCCTCGACCGCGATGTCGGTCGTGCCGATCAGCGAGAAATCCTGCTCGTAGGGGATCACGAAGACGATGCGGTTGTCGCTGTTCTGCAGGATGAAGGCATGGTCGCCATCATGCAGCTTGGGCACCACGATGTGGCTGCCCTTCACCAGCCGGACGCGCTTGGGCGTGCGCACCTCCGTCTGCTCGTCGATGAAATGCTTCACCCAGGGACCGGCCGCGTTGACGAGGCCGCGTGCCTGCAGACGCACCGGCACGCCGGCGGGTCCCTGAAGCTCGATGTCCCAAAGCTTGCCGTCGGCGGTGCGGCGGGCGGAGACGCAGCGGTGGCGCGGATAGATCCTGGCCCCCATCTCGCGGGCCGATTTCAGGTTGGTGACGACGAGGCGCGCGTCGTCCACCCACGCATCCGAATAGACGAAACCGTGCTTGAAGCCGGGTTTCAGGCCGACGCCGAACTTCGATGTGGGCAGATCGACCGCGATCGACTTGGGCAGGGTCATGTGCCAGTCGAGGTGATCGTAGAGGAACAGGCCCAGCCGCAGCATCCAGCGCGGCCGCAGGTGCGGCTCGTGCGGCAGGACGAACCGCAGCGGCCAGGAGAGATGGGGTGCCTTGGCGAGCAGGACCTCGCGTTCCTGCAGCGCCTCGCGCACCAGGCGGAACTCGTACTGCTCCAGGTAGCGCAGGCCGCCATGGATGAGTTTGGTCGCCTTGGAGGAGGTGGCGCTGGCGAAGTCGTTCATTTCGCACAGCCCGACCGTGAGGGCCCGGCCGGCGGCATCGCAGGCGATGCCGGCGCCGTTGATACCGCCGCCGACGACAAACAGGTCGAGGGGGCGGTCTTCGGTTCCGTTCATCCCCGACATATAGCCCGCTTGACCGCATTTCGCAGGAACATCAAAAGGCCGCATGGGTTTCCTGCTGAAAATCGCGTTGTTCGGCCTCGCCTTGTACGGTGTCTGGAAGACGATCCGGCATTGGAAGGGGCTGTTCGACCGGTTCACCGGCCCGCCGCCGGCTGCTCCGCCGGTCCGCCGCGAGCCTCCGCCGTCGCCGGCCGCCCCGACCCAGTCGTCGCAGGCTCCGCGCAAGGTCGTGGTCGAGGATACGGTCCAGTGCACCGGATGCGGTGCCTATATTTCGACCGCTGCTGAAAAATGCGGCCATTGTGGCCGGCCGCGGTCGTGACACCGCACCACGGTCAAGGCGGCGCCGCCAGCCTTGACCCGCTGGGGGGTGGAACCTATTTTGCCGCACCGCAAAAACAGCCTTAAGTCGAAGAAACTCAAGGCCTTCTGAGCTTCGGGGATAACAGTGTCGGACCCCTCGTCAGCGCGCGCCAAGCCGACGTGCTTCCAGGAACTCATCCTTACCCTGCAGGACTATTGGGCGGCGCAAGGCTGCCTGATCCTCCAGCCCTACGACATGGAGATGGGCGCCGGTACGTTCCATACGGCGACGACCCTGCGCGCGCTGGGGCCGAAGCCCTGGTACGCCGCCTACGTCCAGCCCTCGCGGCGGCCGACCGACGGCCGCTACGGCGAGAACCCCAACCGGCTGCAGCACTACTACCAGTTCCAGGCGATCCTGAAGCCGTCGCCGCCCGACATCCTGGAGCGCTACCTCGGCTCGCTGCGCGCCATCGGCATCGACACCACGCTGCACGACATCCGCTTCGTCGAGGACGATTGGGAGAGCCCGACCCTCGGCGCGTGGGGCCTGGGCTGGGAAGTCTGGTGCGATGGCATGGAGATCACCCAGTTCACGTATTTCCAGCAGGTGGGCGGCATCGAGGTCGACCTCGTCGCGGGCGAGATCACCTACGGGCTGGAGCGGCTCGCCATGTACCTGTTCGACAAGAAGACCGTGTACGAGCTGCCGTTCAACCGGGCCGACTCGGACGTGCCGCTGACCTATGGCGACGTCTTCCTGCAGAACGAGCGGGAGCAGTCGGCCTACAATTTCGAGCACGCCGACACCGGGATGCTGCTTCGACATTTCGCCGACGCCGAGAAGGAATGTGCTCGGCTTGTCGCCAGGAAGCTGCCGCTGCCGGCCTACGAGCAATGCATCAAGGCTAGCCACAGCTTCAACCTGCTCGATGCGCGCGGTGTGATCGGCGTCGCCGAGCGCCAGAGCTACATCCTGCGCGTGCGCGACCTCGCCAAGGCGTGCTGCGAGGCGTGGCTCGCCACCCAGGTGAAGGCTGCCTGACATGGCCGAGCTGCTTCTCGAACTCCTCTCCGAGGAAATCCCCGCGCGTATGCAGGCGCGTGCCGCCGACGATCTGAAGCGGCTGGTGTGCGACGGTCTGAAGGGGGCGGGCATCGGCTTCGAGGCCGCCCGCGCCTTCGCGACGCCGCGCCGCCTCGCGCTGGTGGTCGACGGCATCCCCGCGATGCGCGACGACATCAGCGAGGAGAAGCGTGGGCCCCGCGTCGGTGCGCCCGACCAGGCGGTGCAGGGCTTCCTCAAAGGGGCGGGTCTCGCCTCGCTCGATCAGGCCGAGAAGCGCGACACGGGCAAGGGCGAGTTCTGGTTCGCTGTCGTGACGAAGAAGGGCGGCCCGACCGCCGACGCTCTGCCCGCCGTGATCGACGCGGCGATGAAGGCGCTGCCCTGGCCCAAGTCGATGAAGTGGGGCAGCGGCACCATGCAGTGGGTACGCCCGCTGCAGGGCATCGTCGCGCTGTTCGACGGCAAGGTGCTGAACGGCGAGGTGTCGCCGGGCGGCGCGATGGCGCCGATCGTCTTCGGCAACAAGACCCGCGGACATCGCTTCCTGGCGACCGGCGAGATCGAGGTATCGGGTTTCGACGATTACACGGCGAAGCTGCGCGCGGCGCATGTCGTGCTGGATGCCGCCGAGCGCAAGCGGATCATCCTCGAGGGTGCCCGCAAGCTTTGCGGCGACGTGCAGGTCCATCTGCACGAGGACGAGGCGCTGCTCGACGAGGTGGCGGGGCTGGTCGAATGGCCGGTGCCGCTGCTCGGCACCATAGATGCGCAGTTCATGGACGTGCCGGCCGAAGTGCTGATCGTCTCGATGAAGACGCACCAGCGCTACTTCGCCACCACAGGGACCGGCGGCACCCTCGCCAACCGCTTCGTGGTGGTCGCGAACAACGTCGCGCGCGACGGCGGCGCGACCATCGTCGACGGCAACGAGCGCGTGCTGCGGGCGCGACTGTCGGACGCCAAGTTCTTCTGGGACCAGGACCGTCGGCAGACGCTCGAAAGCCGCCTGCCGGCGCTGGAGAAGGTCGTGTTCCATGCCAAGCTCGGCACGCAGGCCGAGCGCGTCGGGCGCATCGCGACGCTCGCGGTGGAACTGGCCGCTGCGATTCCGGGCGCCGATGCCCCGCAGGTCGCCCAGGCCGCGCGGCTCTGCAAGTCCGACCTCGTGAGCGGGATGGTGGGCGAGTTTCCCGAACTCCAGGGCGTGATGGGCCGCTACTACGCTCTCGGCGAGAAGCTGCCGGGGGCGGTGGCCGATGCGATCGGCGACCACTATGCGCCCGCGGGGCCCAACGATCGCTGCCCTTCGGCCCCGGTCTCGATGGCGGTGGCCCTGGCCGACAAGCTCGATACGCTGGTGTCCTTCTGGTCGGTCGGCGAGAAGCCGACGGGCTCGCGCGACCCGTTCGCGCTTCGTCGCGCTGCGCTCGGCGTGATCCGCATCGTGGTCGAGAACGGGCTGCGCCTGCCGCTCCGCCGGTACCTGAAGGCCGACGACCTGCTCGCCTTCTTCGCCGAGCGCCTCAAGGTGCAGATGCGCGAGAAGGGCGTGCGCCACGACGTGGTCGATGCGGTGCTGGGCGCTGGCGCCGAGGACGACCTCGTGCGCCTGCTGGCGCGCGTCGAGGCGCTGCAGGCCTTTCTCGGCACCGAGGACGGCCGCAACCTGCTGACCGGCTATGGCCGCGCCGCGAACATCGTGCGGGCGGAAGAGAAGAAGGACAAGGCGCTGGCGGCGCAGATCGCCGGCACGCCGGATGCCGCCCTGCTGGAACAATCGGAGGAAAGCGCCGTTGCCACCGCCTTGGCGGAGGTCGAGCGCGCGCTGGAGCCGGCCCTGGCGGCGGAAGACTTTTCCGGTGCCATGAAGGCGCTGGCGGGCTTGCGCGCGCCGATCGACGCCTTCTTCGACAAGGTCACCGTCAACGTCACGAACAAGCCTGAATTGCGACTGAACAGGCTGAAACTGCTCAACCAGATTCGTGCCACCATGGACAAGGTGGCGGATTTCTCGAGGATCGAGGGCTAAGCATGGCCAAGTGGGTCTATAGTTTCGGAGACGGCAAGGCCGAAGGCCGCGCCGACATGCGCAACCTGCTGGGCGGCAAGGGCGCCAACCTGGCGGAGATGTCGAGCCTCGGGCTCCCCGTGCCCCCGGGCTTCACCATCACGACCGAAGTCTGCACCTACTTCTACGACAACAAGAACACCTACCCGGGCGAGCTGAAGGCCGAGGTCGACGCCGCGCTCGCCACCGTCGAGAAGATCGTGGGCGCCGCGTTCGGCGATCCGGCCAATCCGCTTCTCGTCTCGGTGCGCTCCGGCGCCCGCGCATCGATGCCGGGCATGATGGACACCGTCCTCAACCTTGGCCTCAACGACAAGACCGTGCTCGGTCTCGCAAAATCGTCGGGCGACGAGCGCTTCGCCTGGGACAGCTACCGCCGCTTCATCCAGATGTACTCCAACGTCGTGCTCGACGTCGGCCACCATTACTTCGAGGAAGCGCTGGAACTGCGCAAGGAGGACCTCGGCGTCCATATGGATACCGACCTCAAGGCCGAGGACTGGCGCACCGTTGTGGGCGAATACAAGAAGATCGTCGAGAAGCGCACCGGCAAGCCGTTTCCGCAGGAGCCGCGCGAGCAGCTCTGGGGCGCCATCGGCGCGGTGTTCGAATCGTGGATGAACCAGCGCGCCATCACCTATCGGCGCCTGCACTCGATCCCGGAGAGCTGGGGCACCGCCGTCAACGTGCAGGCGATGGTGTTCGGCAATATGGGCGACGATTGCGCGACCGGCGTCGCCTTCACGCGCGACCCGTCGACCGGCGCCAACCTGTTCTACGGCGAGTACCTCGTGAACGCGCAGGGCGAGGACGTCGTGGCCGGCATCCGCACGCCGCAGCATCTCACGGTCGAGGGCAAGAACGCCCAGAAGTCCGACGCGCCGGCGATGGAAGAAGTCATGCCGGAGGTGTTCAAGCAGCTCGCGGGCGTGCGCCAGACGCTCGAGAAGCACTATTGCGACATGCAGGACATCGAGTTCACCGTGCAGCGCGGCAAGCTCTACATGCTGCAGACCCGCAACGGGAAGCGCACCGCCAAGGCCGCCCTCAGGATCGCCGTCGACATGGTCCGCGAGGGGTTGATCGACAAGAAGGAGGCCGTGGCCCGCATCGTGCCGTCCTCGCTCGACCAACTTTTGCATCCGACGCTCGACCCGAAGGCCGAGCGCAAGGTGATCGCCAAGGGCCTGCCGGCCTCGCCCGGCGCGGCATCGGGCAAGGTCGTGTTTACCGCCGACGAGGCGGAGAAGCAGGCCCGCGCCGGCGAGAAGGTCATCCTGGTGCGGCGCGAGACGAGCCCCGAGGACATTCACGGCATGCACGCCGCCGAGGGCATCCTGACCTCGACCGGCGGCATGACGAGCCACGCCGCCGTCGTCGCGCGCGGCATGGGCAAGCCCTGCGTCGCGGGCGCGGGCGATGTCCGCATCGATGCCAAGGCAGGCACGCTCAGCGTCCGCGGCACGACGGTGAAGGCCGGCGAGTTCATCACGCTCGACGGCGGCACGGGCGAGATCATGATGGGCGTCGTCCCGACGGTTCAGCCCGAGCTGTCGGGCGACTTCGCCGAACTCATGGCGTGGGCCGACGAGGTCCGCACCCTCGGCATCCGTACCAACGCCGAAACGCCGACCGACGCGGCGCAGGCGCGCAAGTTCGGGGCCGAGGGCATCGGGCTCTGCCGCACCGAGCACATGTTCTTCGAGGGCGACCGCATCGTCGCCGTCCGCCAGATGATCCTGGCCGACGACGAGAAGGGACGCCGCGCGGCGTTGGCCAAGATCCAGCCGATGCAGCGCCAGGATTTCATCGAGCTGTTCGAGATCATGGCCGGCCTGCCGGTCACGATCCGCTTCCTCGATCCGCCGCTGCACGAGTTCCTGCCCAAGACCCTCGCCGACATGGAGGTCGTGGCCAAGGATCTCGGCGTCGACGCCAAGGAGATCGAGGCGCGGGCGAACAAGCTGCACGAGTTCAACCCGATGCTCGGCCATCGCGGCGTGCGTCTCGGCATCTCCTATCCGGAGATTTACGAGATGCAGGCCCGCGCCGTCTTCGAGGCCGTCGCCGAGGTCCAGAAGAAGGCCGGCAAGACCGTGATCCCCGAGATCATGATCCCGCTAATCGCGACCCGGAAGGAACTCGACCTGATGAAGGCCGTGGTCGACCAGGTGGCCGAGGAGGTGAGCCATGCCTCGGGCCAGAATTTCGAGTACATGGTCGGCACGATGATCGAATTGCCGCGCGCGGCCTTGCGCGCGGCCGAGATCGCGGAGTCCGCGGAATTCTTCTCCTTCGGCACCAACGATCTCACGCAGACGACCTGGGGATTGAGCCGCGACGATTCGGCGTCCTTCCTGGAGAAGTACCAGCAGAAGGGCATCCTGGAGCAGGATCCGTTCGCCTCGCTCGACACCGACGGCGTGGGCGAGTTGATCGAGATCGCGACCGAGCGCGGCCGCAAGGTGCGCAACAGCCTGAAGCTCGGCATCTGCGGCGAGCATGGTGGCGACCCGGCCTCGGTGTTCTTCTGCCACAAGGCCGGGCTCGACTACGTGTCCTGCTCGCCCTACCGCGTGCCGATCGCGCGCCTGGCGGCGGCGCAGGCGGCGCTGGGCGGCCCGCTCAAGACGGAATGACGCTCGACGCGCTCCGCGGCGGCGGCAAGCGGGCGCTCGCCGTCGCGCTGGCCGCCCTGGAGCGCGATCCGGACGGCGCGGCGTCGCAGCTTCTGCTCGACGAAGCGTGGCGCGCCCCGCGCGCCCATGTGGTCGGTGTGACCGGCCCGCCCGGCGTCGGCAAATCGTCCCTCTGCGCGGCCCTCGTGGCCGCTTGGCGCACCGCCGGCCGAACCGTCGGCGTGATCGCCGTCGACCCGTCCTCGCGGTCGAGCGGCGGGGCGTTGCTCGGCGACCGGGTGCGCATCGCGCACGATTCGGGCGACGACGGCAGCTTCGTCCGCTCCATGGCGGCGCGCGATCGCCTAGGCGGCCTTGCCGACCAGACCCTGGCCGCCATGGTCGTGATGCGCGCCCTCTTCGACCGCGTCCTGATCGAGACGGTCGGCGTCGGGCAGTCGGAGACCGACGTCGCCGGGGTGGCCGACACCGTCGTCTTCTGCGTCCAGCCCGGCTCGGGCGATTCGCTGCAGTTCATGAAGGCGGGCATCGTCGAGATCCCGCATCTCGTGGTCGTGACCAAGGCCGACATGGGGGCCGCGGCGGAGCGGGCCCGGGCGGACGTGGCCGGCGCGCTGTCGCTTGCCACGGCGGGCCTGCACGGCGATTGGCCGGTCAAGGCGCTCGCGGTCTCCTCGCGCAGCGGTGCCGGCATGGCCGGCCTCGTCGAGGCGCTGGAGGACCACCGCAGCTACATGGCCGGGGAGGGGCGTCTCGCGGTCGCGCGTCACCGCCAGGCCGAGGGCTGGGTGGCCGAGTCGCTGCGCGACCAGTTCGGCCGGCAGGGGATTGCGCGGCTCGGCCGCCTCGGCTTCGATCTTTCCCTGGCGCCCGGAGCACAGCCCTTCCACCGGCTGCGCGAGCTGGGCGCCCTCCTGGAGGCGCCGCGATGACCCATCCCACCGACGGAAGTTGCATTTTCTGCCGGATCGTCGCCGGCGAGCTTCCCTGCTTCAAGCTGTTCGAGGACGAGGCGACGATCGCCTTCATGGACATCAATCCGGTCAATCCCGGCCATGCGCTCGCCGTTTCCAAGGGACACTGGCCGACGGTCGACGTCATCCCGCCGGACATTCTGGCGGGGGTGGCGCGCACGGCGCAGCGCGTCGCGACGGCGGCGATGCGGGTGCTGGAACCGACGGGCGTCAACCTGCTGCAATCCAACGGGCCGGGCGCGGGGCAGAGCGTGCCGCACCTGCACATGCACGTCATCCCGCGCCGCGCCGGCGACACGGTGACGCTCAACTGGAGCTATACGCCGGGCGACAAGGCGGAGATCGAGGCGATCTGCCACCGCCTGAAGGCAGCGCTTTGAGGCGCTTCCGGACGACGCAGGCACCGGTGCTTCGTCGAAGCACCGGGACCGGGAGATTTTAGGCGGCCGCCATCGAGCTGCCGCGCGACGTGGCGGAGAACCACTCGCGCTCGTCCTGGCGGAAGCGCTCGCGCACGTAATCGATGACGGTGCGGATGCGCGCGCCCTTGTTCGTCTCCTCGTGGCTCACCAGCCAGATGTCGCGGACGATCTTCAGGTCGATCGGCGCGGCGACGAGGTTGGAAGATTTGGCGATGTAGTCCGGGAACACCGAGATGCCGTAGCCGGTGCGCACGGCTTCCATCGCGGCGTACGACGAGTTGGTGCGCAGGACCACGGACGGCGCCTGCTCCACCACCTCGCTCCACGACCGCATCGAGGGCAGGTTGTGCAGCGTCGTGTGGTCGACGATGTGATGCTCGCGCATGTCGTCGAGCCGCTGCGGCAGCCCGTAATGCTCGATGTAGGACGGCGCGGCGAAGATCGACATGTTGACCTGCCCGACGCGGGCCGCGACGAGCTGGTTTGAGGTCGGCCGGAAGAAGCGGATGGCGAGGTCGGCCTGCCGCGTCGCGAGGTCGAGGACCTGATCGCCGGCGATCACCTGCACGATGATGTCGGGATGGGTGCGGCGTAGCTCGCCCAGGCGCGGCACCAGCCAGTGGGCGGCGATGCCTTCGGTGGCGGCGATGCGCACGATGCCGGCCATCTCGCGGTCGAGGCCGGCCAGATGTCGTTCGATCGCGGTGGCGTTCGACATCATCGATTCGGCCTGCACGAGCACGCCGCGAGCCGCGGGCGTCACTTCCATGCCGTGGCGGTGCCGGTCGAACAGCTTCGCGCCGAGCCGCCGCTCGAGCGCCTGGATGCGGCGGCCGACCGTGGTCTGCTTCGTGTTGAGTTGCGTTGCGGCCGCACTGAAGCTGCCGGTTTTCGCAACGGCGAGGAAAAAACGAACGTCGTCCCAGTCGCCGAGAATATTCGGCACCTTGTTCTTTCGCGGAGGAGCGGTAACCATCGTAACAATCGATACAATAAGGTTGGTGGCCCAAAAGTTTACTTGGCACGGGCCTCATGGTTTATCTTACACAATATTCTGCCTGCTGTCGTTTTCTGTCTCGTTTCTAAAGCATTAGGCGCTCTTCCTCAGGAACCGCGTCCAACGTCGGAAGCTATTTTAGTCCTCGGATTCGTTAGTCAATCTATCGGTTTTGCGTGTTTTGATTGACGGTTTTTAACGGGGCTAGGTGCTTCTGTGGCCGTTGCCGGCTCAGACAGAAATACGTCGTCGCTTGCCAATTTCTTCGGTGAAGCGCGGCGCTACCTCCGCAGTCCGTCCACCCGGATGGCCGCGTTCGGCGGTTTGCTCACTTATTTTGCCTATGCATACGCGCATACCAGCTGGACGAATCCAGTCCTGATCGGCATCGCCGTCTTCATCGGCACCTTCCTTCCGACCTACGCGAAGTTGAGCAACAAGGCCGAGCTGTGGGCCAACAACCTGTTCGGCTTCGTCACCGCCGGACGGCTCGGCCGGTTCCTGCCGCAGCTGGCCTTCAATCTTGCCGTGTTCTGGCTGATGCTCTGGGGCGAGGCGCTGAACCGTGCAGGCGTCGGCGCGGTCGGTGGCGTGGCGGGCGCTGCCCTCGTCACCACGCTTGCCTCGCAGGGCACGCAGTATCTCGCCGGCTACCTCGTCGCGCGCGGCATCGGCGATGCCAACCGCAACACGCTGGCCGGCCTGCTCGTCAACATCACGCTGGCCGCCCTCGGGACGGCGGGCGTTCCCTATGCACGCGAGGCGTTCCTCGGCCTCGGCTTCGGCCTGGGCGGCCTGCTGTTCCTGGTCGGCGTGCTCTCCGACCTGCGCTCGGTCGTGGCGCCCAAGGGCGGCATCGGCATGTTCTTCGGGACGTTCAACCCGTTTCACAACAGCCACCTTGCCATGTTGCAGCGCGCCATCGAGGAGCGCGGCCTGGAGAAGGTGATAATTCATCCGACCCTGGTCCCGCGCCTGCATGCGGAGGCCTTCCGCAAGGGCGAGCTGCGCGTGGGCCGTCTGAAAGACGGGTTCCAGGTGTACGAGCGCACCGAGAAGGCGGATTCGAACGTCGACTATTTTCCGACCGGCAACGTCTTCCTGCCGCCCGAGACGCGCAAGGCGCTCATCGAACTCGCGGTCGCCGAAGCCGGCATGGGCGAGCGGGTGGAGGTCGCCTTCTACCCGGAGATCTACGACACCCGCGGATTCCAGGGCGTGATCGCCGAGATCAGGCAACGCCATCCGGGCAAACGGATACACGCGCTGCACGGCACGGATTTCGGCGGGATGCTGGTTCGCCAGATTTGCGACGAATGCGGATGGTTCTACCCGTGGCGCATCCTGCGGCGCGACAACGTATCGGCAACCGCGATCCGTCGCGGGGCGAAGGGCATGACGCCGCCGGTCGTCACCGACGTGCTTTCGCAGATTTCACAAGACCTTCCGGTGGTGACGGCTGGGGGCCGTCGCTTCCGGAACCAGAACGGAGTTTTGACCGAGGGGGACTAGATGACTGACCTGTCTACAACGGGACCGACCAACCGGCCCGTCATTACCATCAAGCTTGCATCGACATCCGACGAGTTGATGCAGTGCTTCATGCTGCGCGCTGCCGTCTTCATGGGGGAGCAAGCTTGCCCCTACTGGGAAGAGTATGACGGCAACGACTACACGGCGAGCCACCTGATGCTCTACGTGGACGGCGAACCGGCCGCCTCCATGCGGATTCGCTGGTTCGCGGGCTTCGCGAAGCTGGAGCGGGCCATCATCCTGAAGCGCTACAGGTCCTATGGCCTGTTCCTGCCCTTCGTCGCCTGGGCAAAGGAGTTCTGCCGCAAGAAGGGATATCCGAAGGCGTACCTGCACGGCCAGCGCCGCCTGTGGGGCATCTTCGAGCGTGACGGCTTCCGTCGTGTCGGCGAGCCGTTCCATTTCTCGGATCACGAATATGGCGCGTTCGTCGCCGACCTGGAGGTCGGAGAAGATACGCCGACGGAGTTGACGGACCCGATGGTCCTCAACCGGCCGGAAGACCAGCTCGACCAGAGGGGCATCCTGGAAGAGTCGATGGAGCGAGGCGCTTCCAATCCGCATGCGGGTTGGGTCGAGCGTCGGACGAACTGAGGGGAATTGTCATGAGCATCATTGCACAATCGATCGACGGTCGGGTCGTGACGACCAAGCTGGCCATGAAGATGGAAGACTCGCTGCAGGCCTTCGCGGTCCGCGCCGCCTGTTTCATCGGCGAACTGGACGTGCCGTATTCGGAGGAGTTCGACGGCCACGATTTCGGTGCGACGCACGTCATCGCCTATGTCGGCGACGAGCCTGTGGGCGCGGTGCGCGTGCGCTGGTTCCAGTCCTTCGCCATGCCGGAGAGGCTTGCGGTGATCCAGCGCTTCCGTGGTCACGGTATCGCCCAGCTCCTGATCGAACGTTGCCGCAAGCTCGCCGAGAGCCGCGGCTGCAACACGCTCTATACCCAGGCCCTGCCGCAGGACGTGGCGTATTGGGAAAAGGTCGGCTGGCGCCGGCTGGTCGCCGAGGACGAGAACGCGGAGCCCAAGCGCGTCGTCGCCATGGTGCGGGCGGTGGACCCGAACAAGCCGCTTCCGGAGATGGAAGCGCCGGAGTCGGTGGTCCTGCGCCGCGAGCCGCAGCTCGACGCGACCGGCCTGCCGGTCGGCTCGATCGCCAACTGAGCGCCGCATGCTGCGGGCCGGGCGTGCCGGCCCGCAGCGAACGTCGTACACGACCCCATCGACCCGCGACCCTTTTGCGGTAGGGTAGAGGGCGTGGGCGGTCGAGCCGGGGGGCGATACGTCCACGCCCGCCTGCGACGGATTTTCCGGGCGCGGGCGCGACAGCGTTGGATGGTGTGAATGAAGAGCGCTTTCGACATCGTCATGGAACCGAGGATCAGGAGGCGGCGCGTCCGGGAGCCGCTCTCCGGGAAGAAAAAGGCCGCGACGCTGTTCCGCGTCTGGCACGGGGTAAGGGAGATGATCGAGGAAGCCGAGCGGCTGGGCGACAGCGAGCTGGTTCATTTCCTGGCGGTCGCCCAGCTCCTCGTCGAGGAGCGCGTCACCGTCATGACCAGCGGGATCGCCGCCTTCGGCGCGGTCGACACGAGCCGGCCGAACTAAGACGCTGCCGTTTGCGACGCCGTTCCGTGGCGGACCTGCTACAGCGGATGGCGCTTCAAGTGGCGACAGGCGCTTGGCCCGGATCCGCCGGCGCTATTTGTGGCGCGGATCCAGCGCGTCGCGCAGGCCGTCGCCCAGCAGGTTGAAGGACAGGACGGCGAAGAAGATCGCGAAGCCCGGCCAGAACGCCATCCATGGCGCCTGGGCGATGAAGCGTTGTGCCGAGTTCAGCATGCTGCCCCAGGACGGGGCCGGCGGCTGCTGGCCGAGCCCGAGGAAGGACAAGGCCGCCTCGGCGATGATCGCGCCGGCGATGGCAAGGGACGCCTGTACGAGCAGCGGCGGCACGATGTTGGGCAGCACGTGCCTGAGCGCGATGCGCCAATGCGGGTTGCCCACGGCCCGCGCCGCCTCGACGTAATCCTCGACCCGGGCCGCGATGGTCTGGCCGCGGGTGAGGCGGATGAAGACCGGCGTCGAGGTGACGCCGATGGCGATCATCGCATTGCTGAGGCTCGGCCCGAGGAAGGCCGCGAGCGCGATCGCGAGGATCAGGAACGGCACGGCGAGCATGGCGTCGACGATGCGCGACAGGAACGCGTCTATCCATCCGCCGGCATAGCCGGCGAGCAGCCCTAGCGGCACGCCGAAGGCCAGCGCGATGCCGACCGACACGAGGCCGGCGCTGAGCGAGGCGCGCGTGCCCCAGATCACGCGGCTGAGCACGTCGCGCCCGACCTCGTCGGTCCCGAACCAGTGTGCCCAGCTCGGCGGCTTGCGCACGGCGCTCCAGCTCGTCGCGATCGGGTCGTAGGGCGCGATCAGCGGTGCCGCGAGTGCGGCCAGCACGAACAGTCCGACCACGACCAGCCCGAACATCGCGCCCCTGCGACGGCGCAGGCGGCGCCAGGCACGGGCCCAGGGATTTTCCTCGCGGGCATCGGCCTCGACGGTGGTGGCGGTCGCGACGGTCATCCGCGCAGCCTCGGATTGACCAGGACATAGGCGATGTCGGCCAGCAGGTTGAGCGCGATATAGGTCGTCGAGGTCACCAGCACGACGCCCTGCACGACCGCGTAGTCGCGATTGAAGACGGCATCGACGATCAGCTTGCCGAAGCCGGGGATGGTGAAGATCTGCTCTGTCAGGACGGCCCCCGAAAGAAGCGTGCCGAACTCCAGCGCACCCAGCGTGATGACCGGCGTCATGGCGTTGCGCAGCGCATGCTTCAGGACGACGCGCCTTTCGTAGAGACCCTTGGCGCGGGCGGTGCGGACATAGTCGGCGCCCATCGCCTGGAGCATGGCGCTGCGCGTGTGGCGCATCAGGACCGCGGCGATGGCGTTGCCCAGCACGAAGGCCGGCATGATCGTGGTGGCGAGGCTCGCCTGCCAATCCTCGCCCAGGCCGACATAGCCCGAGGCCGGCAGCCAGCCGAGCGTCACCGAAAAGAGGAAGATCATCAGGATGCCGAGCCAGAAATTGGGCGTACTGATGCCCCACAGGGCGAAGATGTTGGCGCCGTAGTCGAGGGCCGTGTCCTTCTTCACGGCCGAGACGATGCCGGCCGGGATGCCGATGCCAAGCGCGATCGCGATGGCCATCGAGGCGAGTTGCAGCGTGACCGGCAGCTTCTCCTGGACGAGCGACATGACCGACGCCTTGAGGCGCATCGATTCGCCCAGGTTCCCCTGCAGCACGCCCTGGATCCAGTAGAAGTACTGGATCCAGACCGGCTCGTTCAGGCGGTACTGGCGGCGGATCTCGTCCAGCACCGCGGGGTCGCGTTCCTCGCCCGCCATGATCAGGGCCGGGTCTCCGGGCAGGAGCTGCTGCAGGCCGAAGATCAGCACCGACACGAAGAAGAGCGTCGGGACGAGCTGCAGCAGCCGCTGGGTAAGGAAGGCGAGCACGCTGCCTACTTCAGCTTGACGCCGACGACGCGGATCAGCCCGTCGGGCATCTGCCTGTAGCCCTCGACTTTGTCGGTGAGCGCGACCAGGACGCGGCGGTGGTACAGGTACTTGATCGAGCCCTCCGGCAGGTACTTGGCGGTGATCTTCTCGTAGATCTTCTTGCGCTCGGCCGGGTCGCTCTTGATGCGCGCCTCGTTGTGCCAGGCATCGACATCCTTGTCGCAGTAGCCGGAGTTGTTCTGCGGCTGGCCGCAGACATGGAAGATGTAGGAGTTGCCGTCGGGATCGCTGCGGCCGGACCAGCCGATGAGATAGAGCTGGTAATCGCCGCTCTCCGACTGCTTCAGCGAGGTCGCGAACTCGGTGACGCGGATCTTGAGGTCGAAGCCTGTCTCCGCCACCATCGACTGAAGCACCTCCGCGACCTGCCGGGTCTCCGGGTTGTTCGGCACCATGAAATCGAGCGACATCCGGCCGGTGACGCCTGCTTCCTTGAGCAGGGCCTTCGCCTTGGCGACGTCGCGCTTCGGTACCGGGAAGGCCTGCTGGTAGTACGGGTTGGTCGGGTTGATCCACTGGTTGCCGACGACGAACTCGCCGTTGAACACGACCTGGTTCAGCGCCTCGCGATCGATCGACAACTCGAAGGCCTGGCGTACGCGGGCATCCTTGGCGAGGGGCGTGTCGGCCTTCGGCCCGTTCGACAGGTTGATGGTGAGGCCCTGGTAGCCGAGCTCGACCGCCGTTACCAGCTTGAGCTTCGGGTTGTCGCGAACCGTCTTGATGTCGGTCGCCAGCACGCGCTCGATCATGTCGAGGCCGCCCGAGCGCAGGTTGGCGAGGCGCACGGTGGAGTCGGTGATGGGCAGGTAGGTGATCTTGTCGATGAACACCTGGTCCTTGTTCCAGTAGTCGGCGAACTTCTCGACGACGATGCGGTCCTGCTGGACGCGCTCGACGAACTTGTAGGGACCGGCGCAGACCGGCTTCAGGCCGAACTTGTCGCCGGCCGCCTCCGCCGCCTTCGGCGAGACCATCATGCCTGCCCGGTCGGTGAGCTGGGCCAGCAGGGGCGAGAAAGGCTCCTTGAGATTCAGCTTCAGCGTCGCCGGATCGACGACGTCGATGGAGGCGATCGAGGCGAGCTCGGGCTTGCGGAACGAGCCCTTCATGTTGAGGTGGCGTTCCAGGCTGTACTTCGCCGCGGCGGCATCGAAGATCTCGCCGTCGTGGAACTTCACGCCGGGACGCAGCTTGATCGTCACGGTCTTGCCGTCGGCGGAGGTTTCGTGCGCGATGGCAAGCTGCGGGACGATGTTCAGCTTCTCGTCGATGTCGAACAGCTTGTCGCAGATCGACGAGAAGACGATGCGGCCGACATAGGTGCGGGCCAGCGTGGGGTCGAGCACGTCGGGATCCTCGGCAAGGCCGACCCGCAGATGGCCCTGCGCCGCGGCGCCGGTGACATGTACCGCTGCCATGGCGAGGCCTGATGCGAGCGCGGCGAGCGCCAGGCGGCGAATGCTTTTCCTCATGTTGCCTCCATTTGTGTCGTTACGAACGCGGCCTGCAGGCGTGCCAGCCGCGCGCGGTCCCGTTCCTCCCTGCCGTCCGCGGCGATGGTCGCTGCGGGCGGGAACTCCGGCCACCACGGACAGGCCGTGGCGTGTCCCCTGCCGTCGTCGGCAAGCACCGGCGCCTCGACGCGGCACGAGTCCCGCGCGAAGCGGCAGCGTGTGTGGAAGTGGCATCCGGAGGGCGGATTCATCGCGCTCGGGATGTCGCCCTCCAGCAGCACGCGGTCGCGCAACACCGTAGGATCGGGTACGGGCACCGCCGCGAGCAGGGCGCGCGTGTAGGGATGACGCGGATTGCGGAACAGCTCGTCGGTCGTTGCGGTTTCGACGATCCTGCCGAGATACATGACGGCGATGCGGTCGGCGATGTGCTTCACCACCGCGAGGTCGTGGCTGATGAAGATATAGGCCAGGCCGAAGCGCCGCTGCAGCGAACGCATCAGGTTGATCACCTGGGCCTGGATCGAGACGTCGAGCGCCGACACGGGTTCGTCGGCCACGATGAGGCGCGGCTCGACCGCCAGGGCCCGTGCGATGGCGAGGCGCTGGCGCTGTCCGCCGGAGAATTCGTGCGGATAGCGGCGGGCATGCTCCGGCCGCAGCCCGACCAGCTCAAGCAGTTCGCCGACACGCCGCCGACGGTCGGCCGCGGATGCGGCGAGGCCATGCAGCATCAGCGGCTCTCCCAGCATGGCGCCGACGGTCATGCGCGGGTTCAGCGACGCGTAGGGGTCCTGGAAGATGAGCTGCATGCGCTGGCGGCGCGCCCGCATCCGGGAGTCCGAGAGAGCCAGCAGATCCTCGCCCTGGAAGCGCACGCTCCCAGCGCTGGGTTCGATGAGCCGAAGCACCAGGCGTCCGACCGTCGACTTGCCGCAGCCCGATTCGCCCACCACCGCCAGCGTCTCGCCGGCCGCGAGCTCGAAATCCACGCCGTCGACGGCGCGCACGTGCCCCGAGACGAAGCCGAACGCGCCGCGCTTGACCGGGAAATGCTTGGCGAGGCCGGAGACCTGCAGCAGCGGGCCTTCTGTGTCGCCGTGCCGCGTCATGCGAGGATCCGGGACAGCGGCGCGCGACGGCAGCGCGTGAGATGGCCGGGGGCGACGTCGCGCAGGACGGGAGGCTCGGCGCGGCATGCCGGCTCGACGAACGGACAGCGTGCGGCGAAGCGGCACCCCGGGGGGGGCCGTGTCATGTCGGGCACGCGGCCCTCGATCGAGGGCAGGCGGTCGCGCTTCTCGTCGAGGCGCGGGATCGAGCCCAGCAGGCCGACCGTGTAGGGATGCTCGGGCCGGGCGAAGAGATCGCGCACGGGCGCCCGCTCGACGATCTGGCCGGCATACATCACCGCCACGTCGTCGGCCATTTCAGCCACGACCCCAAGGTCGTGGGTGATGAGAATGATGGCCGTTCCGGTGTCGCGGCGCAGGCCGCGCATGAGGTCGAGGATCTGCGCCTGGATCGTGACGTCGAGGGCGGTCGTCGGTTCGTCGGCGATCAGGAGCTGCGGTCCGCAGGCCAGCGCCATGGCGATCATGGCGCGTTGGCGCATGCCGCCCGACAATTTGTGCGGATAGTCGTCGACCCGTTTCTCCGGGCTTGGGATGCGGACCAGCCGCAGCATCTCGATGGCGCGTGCTCGCGCCGCGGCGGCGTCGAGCCCCTGATGACGCTGGATCGCCTCGACGATCTGGTCGCCGATCGTGTATGCCGGATTGAGCGACGTCATCGGCTCCTGGAAGATCATCGCGAGCCGGGCGCCGCGCAGGTTGCCGATCTCGCGCGGCTTGAGGGCGAGCAGGTCGCGGCCTTCGAACACCACCTCGCCGCGCACCGTCGAATTCTCCGGCGGCAGCAGGCCCATGACGGCCAGCGAGGTCACGCTCTTGCCGCTGCCCGATTCGCCGACCAGCCCCAGCGTGCGCCCGCGCGAGAGGGCGAGGTCGATGCCGTCCACCGCATGCACGATGCCGTCGTCGGTGGCGAACTCGACGGCCAGTCCTCTGAGCTCGAGCAGCGCTTCCGTCATGCGCGTTCCGCCGCCAGGCTCCTTTCGATGCCGGCGTCGATCTCGGCGCGGTCGAACACCCCGGCGGGATTCTCGCGCGTAGGCACGAAGGCTCTGAAATGCGTCCAGCGTTCGCGGCTGACCGCTTCCAGCCGCTCCAGTTCCAGCAGCGGTTCGACATGGTCGTCGACGCGCAGGTCGAGTTCCGAATAGTCCTGGTCGCCATAGATCAGAAGGGCTGCCGACTGCTTGCCGCGCTTGTCGCCGCCGGCAGCCTCGCCCGCCTTCATGGCCGCGATCAAGCGTCGGGGCAGCGGCAGGTCGGCCCGCTCGCGCAGGATGCGGACCGTCTCCGAGACGACCTCGGGTCCGGCCAGCATGTTGCCGGCGACCGAGAAATCCTCGCCCGTCCAGTGGCCGCACCAGGGGACGCAGTCAGCGCCCGTATGGGCGGCGAAGCGTCCGTCGGCTCCCATGACGTGGAGCTGCCGATGCTCGCGGCCGGCATCGGGCGCGATCAGGAGGCGGACGATGTCGGCGGCCCCGACGCCGTCGCGGACGAGTTGGAGGCCGCGCGGGCCGTAGAGCGGGTTGGTGAGCGCCTGCGTGCAGACCGCGCCTGCCTGTGGCGCGATGTGCGGCACGCGGGCGCCGACGGCGAAGAACCTGGTCGCGACCGCGATGGCGATGCGGCGGCTCTCGCGTTCGTGGAAGATGATCGACCAGGTCATCGTCGCGTCACCGCCCCGCCGCGTAGCCCTGCATGCCGCGCGGGTTGGCGGCTGCCTTGCGCCACGGATCGTCGCGCGTCGCCGCGGTGAGACGGCCTTCGGACCACTCGTCGTTGACCTCGACCTCGTGCCCGCGCTTCTTCAGCTCCTGCACCGTCTCCTTGGGGATCCGGCCCTCCAGGACCAGCACGCCGGGACGCGCGGTACGCGGCCAGAACGAGGACGGGAAATGCTCGCTGTGCCATGCCGGCGCGTCGATCGCCTCCTGCAGGTTCATGCCGCAATGGACGTGGCGCAGGAAATGTTGCGTGACCCACTGGTCCTGCTGGTCGCCGCCGGGCGACCCCCACACCATGTACGGCTCGCCGTCGCGATGGGCGAGCGTGGGCGTCAGCGTGCTGCGCGGCCGCTTGCCGGGAGCCAGGGAGCCGGGAAGACCTTCCTCCAGCCAGAACATCTGGCCGCGGGTACCCAGCGGGAAGCCGAGTTCCGGGATGACCGGCGAGCTTTGCAGCCAGCCGCCCGAGGGCGTCGCCGAGATCATGTTGCCGTCGCGGTCCACGATATCGAAATGCACCGTGTCGCCGTTGGTCTGGCCGACACGGCCGACGGTCGGCTCGCCGGCGCCGCTCGAGGCGACGCCCAGCCGGACGCCGTCGGCGCGGCGCAACTTCACCACGCCCCCATAGCCGTCGACCTTGCCCGGCCGCTGCTCCAGCGACGCGCGGGCCGGATCGACCAGCTTGCGGCGGTCCTCGTTGTAGGCGTCGGACAACAGCGTCTCGACCGGCACGTCGACGAACGCCGGGTCGCCGTAGAACGCCTCGCGGTCGGCATAGGCCAGCTTGAGGCACTCGACCTGGAGGTGGATGAAGTCGGCACTGGTCGGGTCCATGCCTTCGAGATCGAAGCCCTTGAGGAGCGCGAGCTGTTGCAGGACGACGGGGCCCTGGGTCCAGGTGTGCGCCTTGCAAACAGTGTACCGACCGTACTCGTAGGTGAGGGGCGCCTCGACGGTGGCCTGCCATTTGGCCATGTCGTCGCCGCGCAGCACGCCCTTGTTGGCCTGCCCCGAGACGTCCATCACGGCCTGCGTCCGGCAGAACCGGTCGATCGCCTCGGCGACGAAGCCCTGGCTCCACGCCTTGCGGGCGCGCTCGATCTCGGCCTCGCGTCCGCCGCCGCCTGCCTCGGCTTCCTTCAGGATACGGGCGTACGTGTTGCCGAGCGTCGTGTTGCGGAAGAGGGAGGCAGGCTCCGGCACCTTGTCATGGGGCAGGAAGACGGCGGCCGAAGTCTTCCAGTGGTTGCGGAACTGGTCGGCGACGGTGGCGATGGTGGCCGTCGCGCGCTCGACGATGGGATGGCCGTTCAGCCAGTACCCGATGGCGGGCGACAGCACGTCGGCGAGGCGCATCGTGCCGTAATCGCGCAGGATCAGCATGTAGGCGTCGAAGGTGCCGGGGATGCAGGCCGGCAGAAGGCCGGTGCCCGGGATCAGGTCGAGGCCGAGCCCCTTGTAGTGCTCGATGGTGGCACCGGCGGGCATCGGGCCCTGGCCGCAAACCACTTCCGTCTTGCCCCGGCGCACGTCGTGCAAGATCAGCGGCGCGTCGCCGCCGGGGCCGCACAGATGCGGCTCGACGACCTGCAGCACGAAGGCCGTGGCGACCGCGGCGTCGAAGGCATTGCCGCCGCGCTCGAGGATGCCCATGCCGACCGCGGTGGCGATCCAGTGGGTCGAGGTGACGACGCCGAACGTGCCGACGATCTCGGGCCGGGTTGTGAACGGATTGGGATTGATGAGCTTCACGGGTTGTCTCCTCGGCTGGCGCGAGGGACCTTAGGCCCGCTGGCGACAGCTCGCCAGAGCGCATCCAGAGCGCGAGAATCCGCTGCGCGAGCCGCGATGACGCGGACGGCTGCGCGCGCGCCGGCGGTACCGTGGGCTGCCGCCTACGCTTCCGTCCGCTCCGGCAGGCGCATCCATGAGGGGATCTGCGGGACCACGCGCACGCCGCCGGCCGTCAAGGTCGCACTGCCACGGGCCGCGTCGATCGAAAGCAGCGCCAGGGCGTGGTCGCCGGCGCCCGAACGCAGCTCGCCGACTTCGATATCGCCCTGCTGTACCGGCGTGCCGGGGGCGGGCAGCGCCCCTTCGAGGCGGACGGGGAACAGGCGCTTCTTGATCAGCGCGCGGTATTTGGTGCGCGCCGTCAGCTCCTGCCCCATGTAGCAGCCCTTTTTCCAGTCGACGCCGTTGAGCTCGTCGAAGCCGTTTTCCAGCAGCAGGGCCTTTTCGACCTGCAGGTCGCGGCTGCCGTCGGGCACGCCGAGTGCCACGCGACGGGCGTCGTAGGCCTCGAGGCCGGCCGCCTCGATTCCACGTGCTGCGAGCAGCGCTGCGGCGCGGCCCGCGGGAGCGACCACCCGCACCCCCAGCTCCGCGAGGCGGGGATCGGCGAAAGCCACCGCGCCGTCGAGGCCAAGCGCCTTCTCCGCGCCATCGCCGAAGACGGCGGCGACCTCGTGCTGCTGGCTGCGGTCCTCGACCGTCACCTTCGAGCGCAGCGTGTACATCTTGAGTTTCTTCGCCAGCGCAGCGGCGCGCTCGCGTTCGGTTTCGAGCAGCAGCGTCCCGTCGCCGCCGTCGACCAGGAACATGTCGTTCAGGAAGCGGCCCTGCGGCGTCAGCAGAGCGGCCCACAGTGCGTGGTCCGGCGCCACCTTCGCAACGTCGTTGGAGACCAGTCCCTGAAGGAAATCGAGACGGTCCGGGCCGGCCACCGCGATCACGCCGCGGTGGGGGAGAAGGGCGAAACAGGGTGCAGGCATGACCCTGTAAAAGTGGGGGCGCAACCCCGCCTTGGCAAGTTCGGGGGCAGCGACGACGATTCCAGAGGGCCTTCAGGAATAGACCCCAAAAGGATGCCCCCAGCCTCCGTGCGGTTCTGCTCAGTCGAGCCGGTCGATGATCCGGCGGGCGTGCATCTCGCGCAGAATGGCCTCGACCTCCTGCTCGACGGACATTTCGGTCGTGCGCAGGTGCAGCTCCGCATGGGCGGGCGGCTCGTAGGCCGAATCGATGCCGGTGAAGTTCGCGAGCTCGCCGGCGCGGGCCTTGCGATAGAGACCCTTCGGATCGCGGCGTTCGCATTCGGCGATCGGCGTGTCGACGAAGATCTCCAGGAACTCGTCGCCGCCCAGCCGTTCGCGCGCAAGCTGGCGATCGGCGCGGAACGGCGAGATGAACGACACCAGCACGATGAGGCCGGCGTCGGCCATCAGTCGCGCCGTCTCGATGACGCGGCGGATATTCTCGATGCGGTCGGCATCGCCGAAGCCGAGATCGCGGTTCAGGCCGTGGCGGACATTGTCGCCGTCGAGCGTGTAGGTGTGACGTCCCAGCGCAGCCAGCCGGCGTTCGACGCCGTCGGCCACGGTCGACTTGCCCGAGCCGGAGAGGCCGGTGAACCACAGCACGGCCGGCCGCTGGCCCTTGAGGGAGGCGCGCACGCCCTTGTCGACGGTGAATTTCTGCCAGCGCAGCTCGGAGGTGCGCTGCAGCGGAAAGCGGATCATGCCCGCGCCGACCGTCGCGTTGGTGATGCGGTCGATCAGGATGAAGCTGCCGGTGTCGCGGTTCTCGTCGTACACGTCGAAGGCGGCGGGCCGGTCGAGTGCGATGCTAGCGAGGCCGATATCGTTCATGCCGAGGCGGTCGGCCGGCTCTGGATCGCCCGTGGCGATGTCGAGACGGTGCGTCAGTTCGGCGACGCGGGCGGTCAGCGTGGCGCCGCCCAGCCGCATCAGGTACGGCCGGCCGGGAAGAAGCGGCGCATCGTCCATCCACACCAGGTCTGCGCCGAAGCGATCCGACACGTGCGGCGGCGGGTTGGTCGTGGCGATGACATCGCCGCGTCCGACATCGACGGCCTCGGCCAGGGTAAGGTTCACCGCCTGGCCGGCCGTCGCCTCGTCAAGCGCGCCCTCGAAGGTCACGATGCCGGAGACGGTAGTGCGCACGCCCGACGGATAGACGGCAACCTCGTCGCCCGGACGGATCGAGCCGCCGAGAACCGTGCCCGCATAGGCACGGAAATCCTGGCCGCTGCGGTTGACCCACTGGACGTTGAAGCGGAACGAGCCGGCGGGGGAAGCTGCTGGCACTTCTTCGAGATGCTGCAGCAGGGTGGGGCCCTCGTACCAAGGCATCGAACGGCCGCGCACCACGACGTTGTCGCCGTTGAGGGCCGACATGGGGATGGCGGTGACGGCCTGCAGGCCAAGCCGGGCCGCCGTCGGCTCGTAGGCCGCGACGATCTCCTCGAAGCGCTGGCGCGCATAGTCGACGAGATCCATCTTGTTGACGGCCAGCACCACGTTGCGGATGCCCATCAGCGCGACGATCGCGGTATGGCGATGGGTCTGCCGCAGCAGGCCCTTGCGCGCATCGACCAGGATGATGGCCAGCTGCGCATTCGAGGCGCCGGTCGCCATGTTGCGGGTGTACTGCTCGTGGCCCGGGGTGTCGGCAAGGATGAACCGCCGCCGCGGCGTCGTGAAGTAGCGGTAGCCGACATCGATCGTGATGCCCTGCTCGCGTTCCGCCTGCAGCCCGTCCACGAGCATGGCGAGGTCGGGGACGCCGGCGCCCTGCGCCTGGGTCGCGCTGGCCGCGGCGCTGGCCAGGAGGTCGTCGGGCACCGTCTCGGTGTCGTACAGCAGGCGCCCGATCAGCGTGCTCTTGCCGTCGTCGACGCTGCCACAGGTGATGAGCCGCAGCAGGTCCCGCTGCGAGGCCGCCGGCAGGAGCGAGTCAGGCGGCATCAGAAATAGCCCTCCTGCTTCTTCTGTTCCATCGAGCCGCCGGCGCCGTGATCGATCAGGCGGCCCTGCCGCTCGGAGGTCCGGCTGGTCTCGAGCTCGTCGATGATGTCGTCGACCGTTGAGGCGTCCGATTCGATGGCCGCCGTCAGCGGGTAGCAGCCGAGGGTGCGGAAACGCACGCGGCGCAGCTCGGGGACCTCGTTCGGCAGCAGGGCGAAGCGCCCGTCGTCCACCATGATGAACTGCCCGTTGCGTCTCACGACCGGCCGTTCGGCGGCAAAATAGAGCGGTACGACGGGAATCCGTTCCCGCCGGACGTAAAGCCACACGTCGAGTTCGGTCCAGTTCGACAGCGGAAACACACGGATGGATTCGCCGGGATTGAGGCGCCCGTTGTAGAGTTTCCACAGTTCCGGCCGCTGGACACGGGGGTCCCAGCGGTGCGAGGCGTTGCGGAAGGAGAAGACGCGCTCCTTGGCACGCGACGTCTCTTCGTCGCGGCGGGCGCCGCCGATGGCGGCGTCGAAACCGTGAGCCTCCAGCGCCTGTTTCAGCGCGTCCGTCTTCATGACCGCCGTATGGGTCGCCGGACCGTGGCTCAGCGGCCCGATACCACGCGCCACGCCGTCCAGATTGATGTGGACCCGGCAGTCGAGCCCGAGCTCCTTCATCCGCCGATCGCGGAAGGCGATCATGTCCCGGAATTTCCAGGTCGTGTCGACGTGCAGAATGGAAAAGGGTGGCTTGGCCGGATGGAAAGCCTTTTGCGCCAGATGCAGCAGGACCGAGGAATCCTTGCCGATCGAGTAAAGCAGCACCGGCCGTGCGAATGCTGCTGCCGTCTCGCGCAGGATATGGATACTTTCGGCTTCCAGGTCGTCTAGATAGTGGCGCGAGGCTGGCAAAGGGCTGGTCTTTCAAACGTCACTGGCACATACGCAGCAGAGGGGTCGTCCATCCCCTTGTACGGCGGCGTCTGTGCTGGCGCGACTTATAGCAGCCGCGAGGCTGTGCGTCCCAATTATGAAGCAAAACATCATTGCCAAACGAATTTGCTCGTTTCTTGTGCAAACGTGATTCGATGTCGCCGCTGACAGGGCAGGCTTGCTAGAAGCGCCCGGTCAGCCAAGGAGTTCCCATGTCGTTCAAAGCGCTCGTCCTCACCCAAGGCGCCGACCGCAAGGTCGCCGGGTCCGTCGAAACCCTCCCCGAAGAGCGGCTTCCGGCCGGCGAGGTGGTCGTCCGCATCGACTATTCGACGCTGAACTACAAGGACGGCATGGTGCTCACCAGCGGCGGCGGTCTCGTGAAGACCTGGCCGCATGTCGGCGGCATCGATTTCGCCGGGACGGTCGAAAGTTCGGAGAACCCCGCCTTCAAGCCGGGCGACAAGGTCGTGCTGAACGGCTGGCGCGTCGGTGAGCTGCATTGGGGTGGCTATGCCACGAAGGCGCGGGTCAAGGCCGAATGGCTGGTCAGGTTGCCGGATGCCCTGTCGACCAAGCGGGCGATGGCGATCGGCACGGCAGGCTACACCTCGATGCTCTGTGTCATGGCGCTTGAAAAGCATGGGCTCGTGCCGGCCTCGGGCGAGGTGCTGGTGACGGGGGCGGCCGGCGGCGTCGGCTCGGTGGCGGTCGCGATCCTGGCCAAGCTTGGCTATTCCGTCGTCGCGGCGACGGGACGGCCGCAGGAGGGCGACTATCTGAAGTCGCTGGGCGCCACGACCATCCTCGATCGCAAGGAGCTGACGGAGGCGCCGGATCGCCCGCTGCTTTCCGAACGCTTTGCCGGCGTCGTCGATACAGTGTCGGGCGTCATGTTCGCCCGGGCCCTGGCCCAGGTGAAGTACGGTGGTGCTGCTGCGGTGTGCGGCCTGGCGGCCGGGCCTTCCTTTCCGGGCTCGATCCTGCCGTTCATCCTGCGTGGCATTGCCGTGTACGGAATCGATTCGGTGATGCTGCCCAAGGCGCCGCGCGAAGAGGCATGGAAGCGTCTGGCGACCGACCTGCCGCTCGACCGGCTCGATGCGACGGTCAGCGAGGCGGGCCTCGGCGATCTGATGGGATTGGCCCCTAAGATCCTCAAGGGAGAGGTGCGCGGTCGCGTGGTTGTCGACGTCAACAAATGATAGCGTGCCACGCATATTAACATCTGTCAGGGGATGATCATGAATCCGCCGACCACTGCGCCCGCGAACAATCTGGACGCGTTTTTGATGCCGTTCACGGCGAACCGCCAGTT
>VFQP010000189.1_pt1 | contig 165234 bp, 133 predicted proteins | sample 3512351 | NCBI WGS metagenome assembly VFQP01 (sample SAMN10412372, study PRJNA504923) | tailings metagenome | isolation source: Relicate 1 Philex TSF1 revegetated site | place: Philippines: Tuba, Benguet | collected 2017-08-29 | reverse complement strand
TTTGGCTTTGGCTTTGGCTTTGGCTTTGGCTTTGGCTTTGGCTTTGGCTTTGGCTCTGCGCTCCTGCGGGCAGGAGCCCGCGCTCTTCCACGGGGCCCCTGGGGAGCGGCGGGAGTGCGTGGATCAGCCCGCAGGGTCGCCGGCAGGGATGCCGGCGATGTTCGTGACAGGCCAGGGACGGCCTGTCCACGAACACCCACGGACTCTCGCGAACCCTTCGCGCACGGATGCGCGAAGGGCGCGGACGAGGGGTGGCCTTTCTCTTGCCTACTTCTCTTTGGCCACGCAAAGAGAAGTAGGTCGGGCAGCCCGAAGGGCTGGCCGAAAGCTCTTGCTCTTCGCTTTAAGCGACGAACGTACAGAGCCAGACCGAGACGAGCGTGGAGCTCATGGTGGGCCAGGGCCCACCCTATGACGCCCTCGAGGTCGGGCAGCCCGAAGGGCTGGCCGAAAGCTCTTGCTCTTCGCTTTAAGCGACGAACGTACAGAGCCAGACCGAGACGAGCGTGGAGCTCATGGTGGGCCAGGGCCCACCCTATGACGCCCTCGAGGTCGGGCAGCCCGAAGGGCTGGCCGAAAGCTCTTGCTCTTCGCTTTAAGCGACGAACGTACAGAGCCAGACCGAGACGAGCGTGGAGCTCATGGTGGGCCAGGGCCCACCCTATGACGCCCTCCAAGTCGGGCGGCCCGCAGGGCTGTCCGAAGGCTCTTGCTCTTCGCTTCCAGCGACGAACGCACAGAGCCAGACCGAGGCGAGCGTGGAACTCGTGGTGGGCCAGGGCCCACCCTATGACGCCCTCCAAGTCCGGCGGCCCGCAGGGCCGACCGAAAGCTCTTGCTCTTCGCTTCCAGCGACGAACGCACAGAGCCTGACCGAGGCGAGCGTGGAACTCGTGGTGGGCCAGGGCCCACCCTATGACGCCCTCCAAGTCCGGCGGCCCGCAGGGCCGACCGAAAGCTCTTGCTCTTCGCTTCCAGCGACGAACGCACAGAGCCTGACCGAGGCGAGCGTGGAACTCGTGGTGGGCCAGGGCCCACCCTATGACGCCCTCCAAGTCGGGCAGCCCGAAGGACGGACCGAAAGCTCTTGAGCTCTTCGCTTCCAGCGACAACGACGACAAACACAAACCGAGGCGAGGGTGGAGCTCGTGGTGGGCCAGGGCCCACCCCATGCGCGAGACATTCACAGCAGCGAATTGGCGCCGAGGTCGGCGGCACCGACCGCCGCTCGCATCGCCGCGAACAGCTCGCGGCCGAAGCCGCGGTGGTAGTGGCTGACATCGGCCACGACAGGCTCACGAGTAGCGAACTCGGCAGGATCGACATCGACTTCGAGCCGGCCCTCGATCGCATCGACGGTGACCACATCGCCATCACGCAGACGCGCCAACCCACCGCCCTTGGCGGCTTCGGGCGTGCAGTGGATCGCCGCCGGCACCTGGCCCGAGGCGCCCGACATGCGGCCGTCGGTGACGAGCGCCACGCGGAAGCCGCGCTTCTGCAGCACGGTGAGCAGCGGCGTCAGCTTGTGCAGCTCGGGCATGCCGTTGGCAGCCGGGCCCTGGAAGCGCAGCACCACGATGACGTCGCGCTCCAGCTCGCCGCGCTCGAAGGCCGCCTTGACCTCGTCCTGCTCGTGGAAGATGCGCGCCGGCGCCTTGACCACCAGGCGGTCGTCCTGCACCGCCGAGACCTTGATGACGGCGCGGCCCAGCGGCCCCTGCAGCAGACGCAGGCCGCCATCGGCGCGGAACGGTGAATCCACCGGACGCAGCAGGCTCTCGTCGCCGCTGGGTGCGGTCAGCGGCGTCCAGTGCAGGCGCTCGCCATCGAGCTGCGGCACCTGCGCGTAGTCGGCGAGGCTGCCGCCCCAGACCGTGCGCGCATCCAGATGCAGCAGGCCGGCGCGGCCCAGCTCACGGATGATGAAGCCCATGCCGCCAGCGGCATGGAAGTGGTTCACGTCGGCACTGCCGTTCGGATACACGCGGGCCAGCAGCGGTACCGCATGCGAGAGCCCATCGAAGTCGTCCCAGCTCAGCTGGATACCGCCGACAGCGGCCATCGCCACCAGATGCAGCAGGTGGTTGGTGCTGCCGCCGGTCGCATGCAATCCCGCGATCGCATTGACGAAGCTGCGCTCGTCGATGACCTCGCCGATCGGCCGGTAGTCGCCGGCCGCGTGGGTGATACGGAACACCTGCTCGATCGCCGCTTCGGTGAGCGCCTCGCGCAGCGGCGTGTTGGGGTTGACGAAGCTCGATCCGGGCAGATGCAGGCCCATGATCTCCATGAACATCTGGTTCGAGTTGGCGGTGCCGTAGAAGGTGCAGGTGCCGGGGCTGTGGTAGCTGGCGGCCTCGGCTTCCAGCAGCTCCTCGCGCCCGGCCTTGCCCTCGGCGTAGAGCTGGCGCACGCGAGATTTCTCGCTGTTCGGCAGGCCCGAGGGCATCGGCCCGGCCGGGATGAACAGGGTTGGCAGATGCCCGTAGGCCAGTGCGCCGATCAGCATGCCCGGCACGATCTTGTCGCAGATGCCCAGGCACACCACGGCGTCGAACATGTCGTGCGACAGCGCGATCGCCGTGGCCTGCGCGATGACATCGCGCGAGAACAGCGACAGCTCCATGCCGGCGCGGCCCTGGGTGACGCCATCGCACATCGCCGGCACGCCGCCGGCCACCTGCGCGGTGTAGCCCAGCCTGCGGGCAATGCCGCGGATCAACTCCGGGTAGCGCTCGTAGGGCTGATGCGCCGACAGCATGTCGTTATAGGCGGTGACGATCCCGAGGTTCGGAATCGCGCCGCTGCGCAGACGCGCCTTGTCGGTGTCGGCACAGGCGGCGAAGCCGTGCGCGAGGTTGCCGCAGGACAGTGCCCGCCGGTGCGTGCTCTCCGCGCGCGCGCGGCGGATGCGCTCGAGATAGGCCGCGCGCGTCTCGCGGCTGCGTTCGACGATCCGACGGGTGACTTCGTCGAGGACGGGGTGCAGGGGGACGCTGGGAAGGGTGGCGGTGTTCATGGGGGGCTCCGGGTCACGCGAGCGCAGCAGCTGCGCCGCTTTTCACCCCTCTCCCCGTGGGAGAGGGGTCGGGGGAGAGGGTTCGGTCGGAGCAAGCGCTCCGAGGCTCGCGGTGCAAGGCTTCAGAGATCTCGTCAATGCGCTGAAAACATGGGCCGCCGGAGGGCTCCCGGACCCTCACCCCAACCCCTCTCCCGGCGGGAGAGGGGCTCAGGCGTGAGGGCTTGGCGTGAGAAGGCACGCGCCCATGCGCTGCAAGCTCGGGAAGTTCGAAAGGTTCGCGAAACCGACCAGGGTCTTCAGCGAATCGCGAATCCCCAATCCCCAATCCCGGCTTCACGCACATGTCCACACATCCACCGGCCGCTCACACGCCGCCAGCACCTTTGCGATCGGCAGCTCGCCGCGGGCCAGGGCCTCGCGCAGCACGGCCTGCTTGCCGGCGCCTTCGATGTGCAGGTGCAGATGCCTGGCTGCGACCAGCGCCGGCAGGGTGAAGGTGATGCGCGGTTCGGGCGCGCCGGGCGCGCGCATGGGCAGCAGCATGCGCCTGCCCGAAGGGTCCAGCGCCGCCTGCAGATGATCGCCTTCGGGAAACAGCGAGGCGGTGTGGCCGTCGTTGCCCATGCCGAGGATCAGCACATCGATCGGCAGGTGCTGCGCGAACTCGCGCTCCAGCGCCTCGGCGCCGCATTCAGGCGTGAGTCCGTCGAGCTGCAGCGGCACGAAGCGTGCGGCAGCGGCCCTGTTGACCAGCAGCTGCTCGCGCACCAGGCGCGCGTTCGAGCGTTCGTCGCTGGCCGGCACCCAGCGCTCGTCGGCGAGGGTGATCTCGACTGCGCGCCAGTCGATCGCTGCCCTGGAAAGTTCAGCGAAGAAGCGTTTCGGCGTGCTGCCGCCGCTGACCGCCAGCAGGGCGCGGCCGCGCGATCGCAGCGCGGCTTCGAGCTCGGTGGCGACACGTTCGGCGAGGCCGCGGGCGAGCTCGACGCCATCGGCGAACCTCCGCTCGCGCGGCTGCGGAATCAGCAGCGGCACATCGCGGGCGCGCTCATTCGACATGGTCGCTCCAGGTGCGGCCATCGCGCTCGATCAGTGCCACCGCGGCGCTCGGGCCCCAGCTGCCGGCGGTGTAGGGCTTGGGCGCGTCGTCGCTGGCCGCCCAGGCGGCGAGGATCTGGTCGGCCCAGACCCAGGCGGCTTCGACTTCATCGCGGCGCATGAACAGCATCGGGTTGCCGCGCACCACGTCCATCAGCAGGCGCTCGTAGGCATCCACATGGCGCAGGCCGCTGAAGGTCTCGGCAAAGCTCATGTCCAGCGGCACATGGCGCAGGCGCAGGCCGCCGGGGCCGGGCACCTTGTTGGTCAGCCAAAGCGTCACGCTCTCATCGGGCTGCAGACGCAGCACGAGTCGATTCGGATGGATCGGCCCCGTGACCTCGCCGAAGATCGAATGCGGCACCGGGCGGAAGGTCACCACGATCTCGGAGACGCGCTCGGGCATGCGCTTGCCGGTGCGCAGGTAGAAGGGCACGCCGGCCCAGCGCCAGTTGGCGACTTCGGCCTTCAGCGCAACAAAGGTCTCGGTGCGCGAGCTGCCGCCCAGCTCGTCGGGATAGCCCGGCACGGCCTGGCCGCAGACCGCACCCGCGCGATACTGGCCGCGCACGCTCATCAGGCTGGCGTTGGCAGTGGTGATCGGCTTCAGCGCGCGCAGCACCTTCAGCTTCTCGTCGCGGATGGCGTCGGCCGAGAAGCTGGCCGGCGGCTCCATCGCCACCAGACACAGCAGCTGCAGCAGATGGTTCTGGATCATGTCGCGCATCGCGCCGGCGCGGTCGTAGTAGGGCGCGCGGCCTTCCACACCGACCGTCTCGGCGACGGTGATCTGCACATGGTCGATGTGCTCGGCGCGCCAGATCGGCTCGAACAGCGCGTTGGCGAAGCGCAGGGCGGTGAGGTTTTGCACCGTCTCCTTGCCGAGGTAGTGATCGATGCGATAGGTCTGGCCTTCGTCGAAGCAGTGGCCCACCGCATCGTTGATGCGCGCGGCACTGGCGAGGTCGGTGCCGATCGGCTTCTCGATCACCACCCGCGAGCTCGGGCCGTTGAGACCGCAGTCGCGCAGGCGCTCGCAGATCGGCACGAAGATGTCCGGCGCGGTGGCGAGGTAGAACACCCGCACGCGCTCGCCGCCCTCCCTGATCAGCGCGGTGACCTCGTCCCAGCCGGCTTCTTTGCGCGCATCGAGCGCGCGGTACTGCAGCATCGGCAGGAAGCCGTCGAGCAGCTCGGGGCCGGCGGCATGCTTCAGCCACTCGCGCACCTTGCTGCGGTAGCCAGCGTCGTCGAGGCCCTCATCGCGGGCGACGCCGAGGATGCGCGTGCCGGGCAGGATCTGGCCGTCGGCGAAGCGGTGCAGCAGGGCCGGCAGCAGCTTGCGCAGGGCGAGATCGCCGGTGCCGCCGAAAATGACCAGATCGAAGGGATCGGCGGGAACGATCGCCGGGCTCATGCGTGACCTCGGATGGGCGGGGGAGATCCGGTCTGCTGGGCCGAAGTCCATCGGCATACCAATGCAGCCCGGTGGTCTGCGAATTTACCCCTTTCCAAGGCGCTTTCAAGGGGCTTATGCTGCACCCGGTATCCAATTGGTCTTGTATACGTATGCATCGACTGATCGCCGAAATGCTCGCCCAGACCGACGTGGCGCCGATCGGCAGCCGCCCGCTGGCCTATATGCGGCTGCGCGAAGCCCTGCGTCGGCTGATCGAAAGCGGCCGGCTGGCGCCCGGCCAGGCCCTGCCCGGAGAACGCGATCTCGCCGAGAGCCTGGAGCTTTCGCGCGTCACCGTGCGCCGCGCGATCAGCGGCCTGGTCAAGGACGGCCTGCTGGTGCAGCGCCAGGGCGCGGGCACCTTCATCGCCGACCGCATCGTCAAGGCGATCAGCAAGCTGTCGAGCTTCACCGATGACCTGCGCGCGCGCGGCCTGCGCCCGCGCTCGAGCTTCCTCGAACGCGAGGTCGGCGAGGTGACGCCGGCCGAGGCGATGGCGCTGAACCTTTCACCCGGCGCGCGCGTGGTGCGGCTGACGCGACTTCGTTATGCCGGCGACGAACCGCTGGCGATCGAGCGCAGCGCGATTCCGCAGGAGATCCTGCGCGATCCGGAGATGGTGCAGGACTCGCTGTACGAGACCCTCGACCGTTTGGCCGGCCGCCCGGTGCGTGCGCTGCAGCGCCTGCGCGCCATCGCCTTCACCGCCGAACAGGCGCGCCTGCTGCACCTGCTGCCGGGCACCCCGGGCCTGTACATCGAACGCCGTGGCTTCCTGCGCGATGGCCGCGTGGTCGAGTTCTCGCGCAGCTACTACCGGGGCGACGCCTATGACTTCGTGGCGGAGCTGCATAGCGAGTGAGCCGGGATTGGGGATTCGGGATTGGGGATTCGCGGAGCGGCGCGAGGCGAGTGCGCAGCGCGGTCCGACCGCGCAGAGCCACACCCCGCCGCCCGCTGCAGCAGGCCATCCGAGGTAGGCGCCACACGCGGAACGTCCATGCTTTGGTGGGCCAGGGCCCACCCTGTGGCCTGCCGCTGGCGCGCGCACGACCAGAATCAGGGACGCGCGGCATAGGGTGGGCCCTGGCCCACCATGGGCTCGACTCCACCGCACGTTCGACGCCATCGTGGGCGTCACTTCGGCACGAGTCCCAGGTCCAGCAGCGGGCGAAGCGGCCCGCGACCGTCCTGCGCGCCGGCTGGCTGGCTGTACTCCGCGCACCGACGCCATCGCTCGGCTCCGCCCGGCCCGCTACACTCACGGACCATGCGCCTGTCCACGCCCACGTTGCTGCGCCTCGTCTGCCTGGCCCTCGCGCTGTGGGCGGCGCTGTTTCCGGCGCTGGGCCCTTCGCGTCGGCGCATGTGGCGGTGGATGCGCTGGACATGGGCCTGCAAAGCGCGCACTGGGCGCAGGATCATGAGGCCCATCACGCCCATGTGCATGCCGACGCCGAGCACGGCGACGACAGCTGGGACGGCTTCGTGCACCTGCTGGCCCATGAGCTGAGCTGCTGCGCGCAGAGCTTCGCGCCCAGCCCGCTGCTGCCCGCCGCGCCCGCCGTGCTGGCGCCTGTGGCTCCCGTGCCCGCGGCGATCGCCGCCTCGCCGAACCCGCGCCTCGACAGCCTGCTGCGTCCTCCGATCAGCTGAGTGCGTGCCGGCATCGCCGCGCGCTGTCGCCTCGTCGCGAGGCCTGCAGCGCGGGGGATGACCCGCGTACCGCTCCGGGCCTTCGCCGCCTATCGGCGTCGGCAGCACACACCCCTTTCGGAGATTCCCATGCGATTGCTGTGGACCGCGTTCGCGGTCGTTGCGGCGTGGCCGGCGCTGGCCGCGCCCGCTGCGTCTGAATTCAGCCTCGATGATGCGCTCGACCGCGTCATCCACAACCACCCCGAACTGCGCGGCTATGCCGCGCGAACGGCCGCACTGAACGCCGACATTGAACTCGCCGCGCAAGCGCCGCCGCTACGGCTGGCCGCCGAACTGGAGAACGCACCCGGCAGCGGTTCGCTCGCCGGCTTTTCGGGGGCCGAACTGACGCTCAGCCTGGCCGGCGTGCTGGAGCGCGGCGGCAAGCGCGAGGCGCGCCGCGCGCTGGCGGCGAGCCGCCTCGATGCGCTGGGCCTGCAGCGTGCGGCCGCTGAGCTCGACCTGCTGGCCGAAGTCGCGCGGCGCTATCTGGAGCTGGCCGAATGGCAGGACCGCGCGCCCCTGCTGCAGGCCGAGCTTGAGGCACGACGCGACGTCGCCCGTGCGGCGCGCGAGCGCTTCCAGCGCGGCGCCGAGCCCGAGACGGCAGCACTCGCCGCCGACAGCGCGGTGATCGCGATCGAGATCGAGATCGAAGCGCGCGCGCAGGCCGAGGCCGCGGCCTGGCAGCGCCTGGCATTGCTCTGGGGCGAAACGGACAGCGACGCGATACCCGACCTCGCCAGCCTGCCCGCGCGCTCACCCGCCCTGCCCTCGCCTACCGCGCTGCGCGATCTCCTGCAGCGCACGCCGGAGCTGCGCGCCTTCGCCGACCAGCAGCGGCTGGCCGAAGCCCAGCTTCAGCTCGCGCGCACCGCGGCGAGCTTCGACCTCGACTGGCAGCTCGGCCTGCGCCGCCTGCAGGACGGACGCGATACCGCGCTCGTGGCGGGCCTCTCGCTGCCGCTGAGGACTGCGCGCCGCGCGCAGCCGGGCCTTGCCGCGGCAGACGCCGAGCTGGCCGCGCTCGACAGCGCGCGCGCCGCCGAAGCGCTACGGCTCGAAGCCCTGGCCCTCGCCGCGCTCGACCTGGCGCAGCGCCACAGCGCCCGCGCGGACGGCATGGAGCAGCGCGTGCTGCCGGCCCAGCAGCGCGCTGCCGACAGCGCGGCTCGCGCCTACCGCAACGGTGCGCTGTCCTGGCTGGAGTGGGCCAGCCTGCAGAACGCGGTGCTCGCCACCCGCATGGACCTGCTCGCCGCGCGCGCCGAGGCGCAGCGCGCCCTGATCGAACTGCAGCGCCTGACCGCCGAGCCTTTCGGCACCGGCGCGCATGCCGGAGACGCCCGATGATCCGCCCCGCACGCAACACCCTGCTGCTCGTCCTGCTGACGCTGGGCCTCGCCGCCTGCGGCGAGCACGCCCATGACGATGCGCACGGCCATGGCCATGACGAGCACGGCCACGACGACCACGCCGACGAAGCGCCCAAGGGCCCGAACGGCGGCCGCCTGCACGAGGACAAGGGCCTCTCGGTGGAACTCAAGATCGAGGAAGACGGCCAGCCGCCGCGCTATGCCGCCTGGGTCAGGCTGGACGGCCAACCCGTGCCGGCTGCGAACGCGCAGGTGAGCGTGCAGCTCGAACGCCTCGGCGGCCAGGTCGACACCCACACGCTGAGGCCGCTGAACGATCGCCTGGTCAGCAGCGGCGTGGTCGGCGAGCCGCACAGCTTCGTGGTCACGGTTCGCGCGGAAGCTGCAGGCCGCAGGGCCGAATGGCGCTACGAGAGCTTCGAGGGCCGCACCCGCATTGCGAAGGCTACGGCCGACGAGATCGGTATTCGCGTCGAGCCCGTCGGCGGCGGACCCATCGAACAGCGGCTGCGCGCGCAGGGGCGCGTGGTGCTGCCGGCCAGCGCGCAGGCCGCGGTGTCGGCACGCTTTCCGGGCCTGATCCGCAGCCTGCGCGCAGACATTGGCGAGCGCGTCAGCGTCGGCCAGGTGCTGGCCGAGATCGAGAGCAATGCCAGCCTCGGCCGCTACACGTTGGCGAGTCCGATCGACGGCGTCGTGCTGGAGCGCGCCGCCGCGCTCGGCGGCATGGCCGGCGACGCACCGTTGTTCGTGATCGGCAGGCTGGATGCACTCGTCGTCGACCTGCCGGTGTTCGGCGCGGAGGCGCTGGCGCTCGCGCCCGGCACGCCGGTGCGCCTCAAGCGCCTGCTCGATGGCCGCGTGATCGAGGCCTCGCTACAAGGCCTGCTGCCGCAGGCCGATGCGCACAGCCAGAGCCTGGTCGCGCGCGTCGCCCTGACGGTCGATGACGCGCAGTGGCGGCCGGGCCTGGCGGTCGAGGCGGCGCTGCAGCTCAGCGCCGACCAAGTGCCGCTGCGCCTGCCGCTGTCGGCCCTGCAGCGCTTCCGCGACTGGCAGGTGGCCTTTATCCGCGAGGGCGAAGACTACGAGATCCGTCCGCTCGCACTCGGGCGCAGCGATGGCGACTGGGTCGAGGTGCTGGACGGTTTGAACGCGGGCGACGAGGTCGTGGTCGAGCAGAGCTTTCTGATCAAGGCGGACATCGAGAAGTCCGGCGCCAGCCACGACCACTGAGGGAGCACGGACCATGCTGGATTCATTGATCCACGCTGCCATCCGGCAGCGCTGGGCGGTGCTGGCCGCGGTGCTGGCGCTGGCCGCCTTCGGCGCCTGGCAACTGCGCCAGCTGCCGATCGACGCCGTGCCCGACATCACCAATGTGCAGGTGCAGATCAACACCGAAGCGCCGGGCTACTCGCCGCTGGAGACCGAGCAGCGCATCAGCCTTCCGGTCGAGACCGCGCTGGCCGGCCTGCCGCAGCTGGACTACACGCGCTCGCTGTCGCGCTACGGGCTGTCGCAGGTCACCGTGGTGTTCGAGGACGGCACGGACATCTACTGGGCCCGGCAGCAGATCGCCGAGCGCCTGCAGGAAGTGCGCGGCCAGCTGCCTGCCGGGCTGGAGCCGGCCATGGGCCCGATCGCCACGGGGCTGGGCGAGATCTACCTGTACACGGTCGAAGCCGAGCCCGAAGCGCGCAAGCCCGACGGCAGCGCGTATACGCCCACCGACCTGCGCGGCGTGCAGGACTGGATCGTGCGCCCGCAGCTGCGCAGCGTGCCCGGCGTGGTCGAGGTCAACACCATCGGCGGCCATGCGCGCGAGCTGCAGGTGGCGCCGGATCTGGCCCGCCTGCAGGCCCTGGGCCTGGATCTGCAGGATCTGGTCGACGCCATCGAAGCCGGCAATGCCAATGTCGGCGCCGGCTACATCGAGCGCTACGGCGAGCAGGTGCTGGTGCGCGTACCCGGCCAGCTGCCGGACATCGAAGCACTGGAAGCGCTGGTGGTGGCAAGCCGCGGCGATGCGCTGATCCGCCTGCGCGATATCGCCCGCGTGCAGGAAGGCCTGGAGCTGCGCAGCGGAGCGGCCACCGAGAACGGCCGCGAGGTGGTGCTGGGCACCGTCTTCATGCGCATCGGCGCCAACAGCCGCGAGGTGGCGCGCGCAGTCGATGCGCGCGTGCAGGAGATCCGCGGCTCGCTGCCGGCCGGCGTGCGGCTCGCTACGGTCTACGACCGCACCGCGCTGGTCGACCGCACGGTGCGCACGGTGGCGACCTCGCTGGCCGAAGGTGCCCTGCTGGTGATCGCCGTGCTGTTCCTGCTGCTGGGCAATCTGCGCGCGGCCCTGATCACCGCGGCGGTGATTCCGCTCAGCTTCCTGATGACCGCGATCGGCATGCGCCAGGCCGGCGTGTCGGGCAACCTCATGAGCCTGGGCGCGCTCGACTTCGGCCTGATCGTCGATGGCGCGGTGATCATCATCGAGAACGCCCTGCGTCGTTTCGGCGAGGAGCAGCAGCGCCTCGGCCGCCTGCTGTCCGCGCGCGAGCGCTATGCGCTGGCGGCCGAGGCGACCACCGAGGTGATCCGCCCGGCCCTGTTCGGCGTCGGCATCATCACCGCGGTCTACCTGCCGATCTTTGCGCTCGAAGGCGTGGAAGGAAAGATGTTCCACCCGATGGCGATCACGGTGGTGCTGGCGCTGACCGCGGCCCTGCTGCTGTCGCTGACCTTCGTGCCGGCGATGATCGCGGTGGCCCTGGGCGGCCGCGTGCAGGCGCACGAGAGCCGGCTCATGTCCGTGGCCTCGCGCGCCTATCGGCCGGCGCTGCGGCGCGCGCTCGGCGCGCGTCTGCCGGTGGTGGCCTTCGCCGCGCTGCTGGCGCTGTCCGCGGGCTTTGCCGCCACGCGTATGGGCAGCGAGTTCATGCCCAGTCTCGACGAGGGCGACTTCGCCCTGCACGCCATGCGCATCCCCGGCACCTCGCTGAGCCAGGCCATCCACATGCAGGCCCAACTGGAAGCGCGCATCGCCGCCTTGCCTGAAGTCGAGCGCGTGGTAGGCAAGATCGGCACGGCCGAAGTCGCCACCGACCCGATGCCGCCCTCGGTCGCCGACATCTATGTGCTGATGAAGCCGCGTGCCGACTGGCCCACGCCGCGCAAGCCGCGCGCGCAGTTCGTCGCCGAACTGCAGGCCGTGCTGGACCAGGTGCCGGGCAACAACTACGAGATCACCCAGCCGATCCAGATGCGCTTCAACGAGCTGATCTCGGGCGTGCGCGCCGACCTCGCAGTCAAGGTCTATGGCGATGATCTGGACACGCTGGCCGAACTCGGGGAGGCGATCCGCGAGGTCGTCGAGGGCAGCGCCGGCGCGCAGGACGTGGCGGTCGAGCAGACCAGCGGCCTGCCGATGCTGCAGATCGCGCCTGAACGCGAGGCGCTGGCCCGCGCCGGCCTGCGTGTGGCCGACCTGCAGGACGCGATCCGCATGGCCATCGGCGGCGTCCAGGCCGGGCTGTACTACGAGGGCGATCGCCGGGTGCCGATCGTGGTCCGTCTGGACGAGGCGCAGCGTTCGGATCTGGCGCGCCTGGGCGAGCTGCCGATCCTGCTGCCGGCGGCGAACGACGCTCTGCCGCGCAGCATTCCGCTCAGCCAGCTGGCCGAGCTGCGCATCGAAGAGGGGCCGAACCAGATCAATCGCGAGAACGGCAAGCGCCGGGTGGTGGTGACGGCCAATATCCGCGGCCGCGATCTCGGAGGCTTCGTCGAGGACCTGCGCGCACGCATCAGCCGCGAAGTCGCGCTGCCGCCAGGCTACTGGGTCGGCTACGGCGGCAGCTTCGAGAAGCTGATCAGCGCCTCACAGCGTCTTTCCATCGTGGTGCCGCTGACGCTGTCGCTGATCCTCGGCCTGCTGCTGATGGCCCTGCGTTCGGGCCGCGACGCGCTGGTGGTGTTCTCGGGCGTGCCGCTGGCGCTGACCGGCGGCGTGGCGGCGCTCATGCTGCGCGGCCTGCCGCTGTCGATCTCGGCCGGCGTCGGCTTCATCGCGCTGTCGGGCATCGCGGTGTTGAACGGCCTGGTGATGCTGAGCTTCATCCGCCAGCTGCGCGCGCAAGGGCTGGGCCTCGATGACGCCATCGAACAGGGCGCGCTGACCCGCCTGCGGCCGGTGCTGATGACGGCGCTGGTGGCCAGCCTCGGCTTCGTGCCCATGGCGCTGGCCGTGGGCGCCGGTGCCGAAGTGCAGCGGCCGCTGGCCACCGTGGTGATCGGCGGCGTGATCAGCTCGACCCTGCTGACCCTGCTGGTGCTGCCAGCGCTGTATCGGCTGGTGCATCGGCGGGAGGTGGAGACGAAGCGCTGAGCCGCTGCGGCCGGCCACATCGGCAACCGGCCGCAGCGAGCGTGTGGGCCTGATGACGCGTCGTCATCGCCCCGCACCCCATAGGGTGGGCCCTGGCCCACCGTGAGCTCGACATCCGCCACGCCCTGGCGAGGACCGGGGCGAATGTCCTGCTCACGGTAGGCCAGGGCCCACCCTATGCGACGCCGCACGCCTGCAGCCGTCACGAGCCCGGCTGCATGCGAGCGCCGCATGCGTGCCGCGGTAACGACCGCAAGCTCGCAGCTGCCCCACCGGGGGCGACATCCGGTCCGCTGCTGGTACTCCGCGGCCAGAGCTGCAAGCATGCGTCGACCTCTGAACCGTTGATCGCATGAGCACCGAGCAGATCCTGATCCTGTTGATCCTTGCCGCCACCGTCGGCCTGTTCCTGTGGGGCCGCTTTCGCCATGACGTGGTGGCGATGGCCGCGCTGCTGGCCTGCGTGGCGGCCGGACTGGTCGCGCCTGAGGACGCCTTCGCCGGCTTCGGCCATCCGGCAGTCATCACCGTCGCCTGCGTGCTGGTGCTGAGCCGCGCCCTGCAGCTGTCCGGCGCGGTCGATGCCCTGACCCGGCGCGTGCTGCCGGCACAGGCCGGGCCCACGCTGAGCCTGGCGGCGCTGACCGGACTCGGCGCCCTGCTCTCGGCCTTCATGAACAACGTCGGCGCACTGGCCCTGCTGATGCCGGTGGCCCTGCAGCTGGCGCGCCGCCTGGAGATGCCGCCCGGGCGGCTGCTGATGCCGCTGGCCTTCGGCTCGATCCTTGGCGGCATGACCACGCTGATCGGTACGCCGCCGAACCTCATCGTCGCCGGCTTCCGCGCCGAGTCCGCCGGCGCGGCCTTCGGCATGTTCGACTTCAGCCCGGTCGGCGTGGCCGTCGCCGTGGCGGGTCTGCTGCTGATCGTGCTCGGCGGCTGGCGGCTGGTGCCGGCGCGGCGCGAGGCCACTGCCGACAGCTTCGAGAGCGGCGCCTATCTGACCGAGGCGCGCGTGCCCGAGGGCAGCAGCAGCGCCGGCAAGTCGCTGCGCGAGTTGGAGGCCAAGCTCGAGGAACTCGATGTGCAGGTGCTGGCCCTGGTGCGCAACGAGCTGCGCTTGAACGCGCCGAGCCCGACGCGACGCATCCGCGTCGGCGACATCCTGGTCATCGAGTCCGAAGCCGAAGGCCTGGCCAAGGCGCTGGACGCGCTGGGGCTGCGGCTGGAGGAAGACAAGCGCGAGCCCGAACCCGAGTCCGAGGCGGACGAAGCAGCGGAGCGCGCGCCGGAGGCCTCGGCGGGCGCAGCGGAAGCTGGGCGCGGCGACAGCGCCACAGGCGCCGACGGGAAGGCGAAGTCGCCTGCGCACCTCGCCAGGAACGACGCCAACGACGAGGACAGCGGCCGCGACAGCTCGCGCGCCGAGCTCGGCCTGGTTGAGCTGGCCGTGTTGCCCGGCGCGTCGATCGTCGGCCGCAGCCCCACCGACCTGCAGCTGCGCACCCGCCACGGCATCAATCTGCTGGCGGTGTCGCGGCAGGGTCGGCGCAGCCTGGCGCGCCTGCGCGCGCTGCGCCTGCAGCCGGGCGACCTGCTGCTGATGCAGGGCACGCCCGAGGCCCTCGCCGGCTTCGCCGGCGACGCCGGCTGCGTGCCGCTGGCCGAGCGCGAGCTGCGCATTCCCGATCAGCGCCAAGCGCTGCTGGCCTCGCTGGTGATGCTGGCCTCGATCGCCGCGGCCGCCTTCGGCCTGCTGCCCACGGCGGTGGCCTTTGCCGCCGGCGCGCTGGCCAGCCTGGTGCTTCGCACGCTGCCGGAGCGCTCGGCCTACAGCGCCATCGACTGGCCGGTGATCGTGCTGCTGGCGGCGCTGATTCCGGTCGCCGGCGCGATGGAGAGCACGGGCGCGGCCAGCCTGATCGCCGGCGTGCTGATGGACGACCTCGCCCGCGGCCAGCCGGTATTCGCCCTGGCCCTGGTGATGGTGGTGACCATGACCCTGTCGGACCTGATGAACAACGCCGCCACCGCCGCGGTGATGTGTCCGATCGCAGTCAGCACGGCGACGGCGCTCGACTGTTCGGCCGATCCCTTCCTGATGGCGGTGGCGATCGGCGCCTCCTGCGCCTTCCTCACGCCGATCGGCCATCAGAACAACACCCTGATCCTGGGACCCGGCGGCTTCCGCTTCGGCGACTACTGGCGGCTGGGCCTGCCGGTGCAGGCGGTGGTGCTGCTGGTGGCGATGCCGATGCTGCTGTGGGTGTGGCCGCTGTAGGGCGTCGCCTGCGTGGCGCCATTGATCGGTGCTGGCGGCCGAGCCCCTGATGATTCGGGGTGCGGGTGCGAATGCAGGTGGCCACACATAGGGTGGGCCCCGGCCCACCAGGGGCGCCAATCTTGCCTCGGTCCTTGATGCAGCCCTGGCAGATGCAGAGCCCTGAGTGGGACAGCGCCCATCCAGTTCGGGACCGGGGCGAGGTTCGAGGCCATGGTGGGCCAGGGCCCACCCTATGCGGGGACCGGGGCGAGGTTCGAGGCCATGGTGGGCCGGGGCCCACCCCATGCGGGGACCGGGGCGAGATTCGAGCTCATGGTGGGCCGGGGCCCACCCTATGCGGCGATCGGGGCGCCGTTCGAGGTCGAGGCGCAGGCCTCGCGCGCCGAGACTGCCCGCATTCCGCCACAAGCGCTCCCCGCCGCGGCCCGCTGGCGCGCGCAGCCTGTGTTCCGACGCAGCCCGCGTCGCCCACCGGATACGAGCCCGCCATGAAGCGCAGCCTTGCCCTTGCCCTCCTCCACTCCAGCCTGGCGCTGAGCGCGCTCGGGCTGCTGACCACTCCGGCCCACGCGCAGACGGCGCGCAAGGACTGCGAAGAGCTCAAGTCCGAGATCGCCGCGCGCATCGAGGCCAACGGCGTGCGCCATTACCAGCTGCAGATCGTCGAGCCCGAGGCCACCGACGTCGGCCGCATCGTCGGCAGCTGCAACGGCGGCACGGCACGCATCGCCTACCAGCGCGGCACGCCGCCGCGCGAGCCCGAGATCGAGACGCCGGTCGCCAGCACGCCGGTCAGCGCCGCCGACGCCCTGCACATGGGACCGCCCGCGCCGCTGGAAACGCTCGCCCAGCACGAGATGTAAACGAGGTCCTTGGGGCTGCGACGGTCTCCCGGCCGCCGCCTGCCCGGGCCAGGGACGGCCCTTCTTTTCGCTCGGGAAGCAGCACACCCCGTCTCTACTGTTGCCACTGCCCCTGTGACAACCGGCTGTTTGTAGGAGCGAGCTGGCTCGCGACCCGTGGGCCTGGGCGAAGCGCAGCCCGTGAGGCAAAGGACAGGCTGCGGTCGCCTGCAAGCAGGCTCCTACAAGCGGCACCCGCTGACGAACCGGGATCTCTTCACCAGTACCGACCCACCACAAGGCCGTGCTGGGAATCCCTCAAGCGCCCGACGCCGCCGGCTGGGCACGCCGCCGGGTGAGGAAGTCGATGACCCGACGCGCCGCCGGCTGTGCCACCAGGTACAGGCAGGGCACCAGCACCAGGGTCAGCAGCATCGACGACAGCAGGCCGCCGACCACGGCGACCGCCAGCGGCTGCATCAGCGCGCCGCCGGCATCCAGGCCGATCGCCAGCGGCAGCATGCCGACCACGGTGGTGAGCGTGGTCATCAGGATCGGCCGCAGGCGCACCGCGCCAGCTTCGATCACCGCGTCCATGTCGGCCAGCCCGCGCGCGCGGCCTTGCTCGATGTACTCGACCAGCAGGATGGCGTTGTTCACCACGATACCGATCAGCAGTACCGCGCCCAGGAACACCGGCGCCGACAGCGGCGTGCTCGATACCCACAGCGCCACCAGCGCGCCGCACAGCGCCAGGGGCGCTGCGGTCATGATCACCAGCGGATTGGTCAGCTGCTCGTACTGCACGATCAGCACCACCAGCACCAAAAACACTGCCAGCAGGATCACCGTGTTCATCTCGCGCTCGGTCTCGGCCACCGTCTCGAACTGTCCGCCCAGGGCGACACCGTACTGCTCGGGCATGTCGATGCCCGCCAGCCGCCGCTGCACCTCGGCCATGATGCTGCCGACGTCGTTCTCGCTGGTGTTGAAGCTGCCGACGATGCGCTGGATGCGCAGCTGGTTCTCGCGGCCGATCTCGGCCGGGCCCTCGCCGAGGGTGAAGCTCGCGACCTGGCGCGCCTGGATCGGTCCGTTGGCGCCATTGGCGACGATCACCTCACCCAGGCGGTCGAGGTTCTCGACCTCCTCGCGCGGCATCCGCACGCGCACGTCGTACTCGTTGACGCCGGTGCTGTAGCGGGTCGGCACGGTGCCGGTGACGGCCTGGCGCAGGGCCTGGGCGACCGCGCGCACGTCGAGGCCCAGCGCGGCGGCGCGCTCGCGGTCGACCTCGATCTGCAGGGCCGGGGTGCGGTCCTCGTCATTCATCTCGACGGCTTCGAGGCCGGGAATGTCCTCGATCGCGCGGATGATCTCGCGGGCCAGGCGCTGCAGGGTCGGCAGGTCCTCGCCCAGCACCTTCAGCTCCATGTCGTTGCCGGACAGGCCGAAGTTCAGGCCGCGGATGCCGCTGGTGCGCACGGCGATGTCGGCGCCGGCGATGTCCAGCGCATTGACCCGGCGCTGCGCCTCGCGCGCCCAGCGGCCCACCGGCCAGTCCGGCCGCTGGCTGGCGTCCTCCAGCTGGATCGACAGCCAGCCGCGGCCAGCGCGTTCAGAGACCGTGCCGCCCCAGACATTGCCGCCGGACACGGTGAACACGCTGCGCACATGCGGCAGGCCGCGGATCGCGGCCTCGACTTCGCGGGTGGCGCGGTCGGTCTGCTCCGGCGTGGTGCCGGCCGGCAGGGCCAGACGCACATTGAGGCTGCCGTCGTCGAGCTGCGGCAGGAACTCGTTGCCCAGCTGCGAGGCCAGGGGCAGGACAGCAAGCACGCTGGCGAACGCAAAAAGCAGCACCCAGCCGCGGCGCGGCAGCAGCGCGCGCAGCAGGCCGCGATAGCCGTCGGTCACCGACCGCAGCATCCGGCTGAAGGCGCGGTACGGCAGGCTGCGGTCGAAGCCCGAAGAGAAGCGCAGCTTGGCCATCTGTGCCGCGAGCATGGGCACCAGGGTCAGCGCCACCGCCAGCGAGGCGATGACCGCGAACGAGATGGTCACCAGCAGCTCGCGGAACACCAGGGTCGCGAGCCCGGTGATCAGCAGGAAGGGCAGCACCGCGGCGAGGTTGGTGAGAGTGCCGGCAGTCACTGCCGAGATCACCTCGTCGGCGCCGGCGTGCGCGGCCTGCTGCGGATCTTCGCGCAGCTGGCTGCGGTGGCGCTCGATGTTCTCCAGCATGACGATGGCGTTGTCCAGCAGCAGGCCGACGCCGAGCGCCAAGCCGCCCAGGCTCATGACGTTGAGACTCAGCCCGGCGCCGCCCATCAGGGCGAAGGTGGCCATGATCGCCAGTGGGATCGACAGCCCGATCACCACGCTGCCGCGCACGCTGCCGAGGAAGAACAGCACCACCAGCATGGCCAGCACCCCGCCCTGGATCGCGGCCGAGGCCACCGACTCGACCGAGCCGCGCACGAAGAAGGCGCCGTCGCGGGTGGTGCTGAACACGATGTCCTCGGGGATGAAGCCCGAGGCGCGCAGCGAGTCCAGCCGCGCCTGCACCTCGCTCACCACCTGCACCGTATTGGCGTCCGGCTGCTTGAACACCGAGAGCTGGGTCGCCGACTCGCCGTTCAGGCGCACGAACACGCGCTGCTCGCGGTAGCCGTCACGCACCTCGGCGACTTCATCGAGGCGGATGCGGCGATCGCTGCCGGGAATCTGCAGCAGCACCGCGGCGATGTCGGCGGCGGACTTGAAGCGGCCTTCGGTGCGCGCGCGCACGTCGAGGCTGCTGCTGGTGATGTTGCCGGCGGAGACGTTCTGGTTCTCGGCGGCGAGCTGGGCCGACACATCGGCCAGGCTCAGGCCATACGCGCGCAGGCGCTGCTGGTCGACCACCACTTCGAGCTCACGCTCCTGCCCGCCGACGCTGAGCACGCCGGACACGCCGGGGATCGACTGCAGCTGCGGCGCCAGCCGGTTGTCCAGCCAGTCGCGGACCTCGCGGGAGCTGCGCCGATCCGAGGAGAAGCCGGCCTCGAACACCGCCTGCGCACCGGGATCGAACTTCGACAGGCGCGGCGGCTCGATGTCGTCCGGCAGCTGGCCGCGGGCGCGCTCCAGCAGGCGCGCGGCGTTCTGCAGGGCGAGGTCGAGATCGGTGCCGTAGCGGAACAGCAGGCTGATGTCGGTGCTGCCCTCTTCCGCCTCGCTGGCCATCAGGGTCAGGCCTTCGGTCGAGGCCAGCTGGCGCTCGATCGGCCGGGTGACCTGCTCCTCGATCACCTCGGGCGCCACGCCCGGATAGGACACGTCGACGCGGATCAGCGGATAGACCACTTCGGGCAGCAGGTCGACCGGCAGGCGACCGACGAAGAACAGGCCCAGCACCAGCACCACGCTGGTGATCGCGGCCGTGCCGATCGGCCGGCGAATGGCCGCATGGGTCAGGCCGCGGTAGCGGCGCGCGGCCTTGTCGCGGATCGAGCCGGGCCCGCTCACGCGCCGCCTCCGACGGTCTCGACCACGCGCACGCGGTCGCCGGCGGCGAGCTCCAGCGGGCTGGTGGCGACGATCTGCTCGCCCGCTTCCAGGCCGGCCGTGATCTCGCGCCATTCGCCGCGCACGACGCCGGTCTCGACCTCGCGCCGCGCCAGCCGGCCTTCGCCGTCGATCACCATCACGAAGCTCTGCTCGCCCAGGCCCACCGCCGCGGCGGGCACGGCCAGCACGTCGCTGCGCGCCTCGATGGCGAAGCGCGCGCGCGCCAGAAAGCCGGGCCGCACGCCGAGCGCATGCGCTCGCGGCAGCGCCAGTTCGACCGTGACCAGGCGGCTGCTCGGGTCGGCGGCGGGAAACACGCGGCGCACGCGGGCCTCGACGTTCTCGCCGCCGAGCGCATCGACGGCGACCTCGACCTCGGCGCCGGGCACGATGCGTGCGGCATCCAGCTCGGACACGCCGACCCGCAGCACCAGCTGGTCGAGATCGGCCAGTTCGAACGCGGGGGCGAGGCGGCCCACGGCGGCGCCCGGCTCGATCATGCGGGCGATGACGTAGCCGTCGATGCTGGCCTCGATGCGGCCGAACTGCACGCGGGTGCGCCACAGCTCGACCTCACTCTGCGCGACTTCCAACGCCGAGCGCGCGCTGAGCACGCTGGCGGCGTCGACGAAGCTGCGGTCGCGCAGCGCGTCCAGCCGCTCGAAGTTGGCGCGCGCCTCGCGCAGCGAGGCTTCGGCGCGGGCCAGCTCGGCCTGCTGCTCGCTGACGTCGATGCGCGCCAGCCGCTGACCGGCACGCACGCGGTCGCCGGCCTCGACCTCGACCTCGGCGACCACGCCGTCGGTGCGCGCAGCGAGCTGGATGCTGCGCAGCGGCTCGACCGTGCCGGCCACCAGCACGCTGCGGCCGAGTGTGCGTGGCGCAAGGGTGTAGGCGCGGACCGGCTTGCCGCGCTCCTCCGCGGCCGCGCCATCGCCAGCGGTCTGCGCGCGCGCGGCCGGCGAGGGAGACGAGTCCGAACAGGCGGCCAGGCCGAGGCACAAAGCCAGGCCAGCCAGCAACGGCAGGGGGCGGAGAGTATTCATTGACATTTGTGCAGGTTGCCCGCGGCCGCGTGTGCATCCTGCGAAGCGCGCGGTCTGTCACGACGCCTGTGTCCGTCTACCCGGCGACGGCTTTACTCGAAGCCGTTCGCGAACAGCGGCGGCTGGTATTCGTAGGCGCCGATATCCAGCCGCCCTTCCTGCTGCCGCGGCTCGCCCTGCGCGTCGAAGGAGCTCGGCATCCAGCTGCTCAGCAGCGCGCCGCCGTTGCGCAGTGGCGAGTCGGCGTGCGGGACGAGATGGATGCCGGACTCGATGACGCGGGGATCTCCGCTGCTGTTGTCGCTGCCGGAGCCGGCGAACGCTCCAACGAAGAAGTCCGGCTGCAGTCGGTTGTTGCGGAAGCTGCCGGGCGCGGCGTACAGGCTCAAGTCCATCGGGCGCGGGGAAACGCCAGGCGCCGGCGCGGGGAGCTCGTTGCCCCAGATCAGGTTGTTCTCGACGCTGGCGACTGCATCTTCCCGAAGCAGCAGCCGCTCGAAGCTGGTGCCCGCGCCGATGCGGTTGTAGACCATGGTGTTGTTGCCCAGCAGGACCGAACCGGCGCGCATTCCGCTGAACGAATAGCCGTTGATCAACGGTCCACCGAGCTCGTTGTCGGCGAACACGCTGTTGACGATCCGCAGCTCGCCCGAAGCCAGCGCGAACATGAGGCCGGAACCGCTGCAGTTGACGTCGCGCACCATCAGTGAATCGATGTCGACATCCATGCCGCCGCTGATCTCGGCGGCGCAGGCACTTACACCCGTGCGCGGCAGACCGAGGGTACTGAGCAGGAAGCGGCGCAGTCGCAGCTTGGGTCGAGGGCTCTGCCCCGCGGCGGTGACCACGCTCAGCACCGTTCGATTGCCGAGCGGCACCAGCTGGGTCTGCCAGCTCTTCGGCGTGAATGCGGTACAGCCGGCATTGGTCCAGCCGCCGGACATCTGCACATCGCGGCCATCGGTGATGCTGAGCGCGTAGGTTGCGGCCGCGCTGGCCGCGGCAACCGGCGCACCAATGCTGACCAGGATGCGGATCTCGTCCGCCTCGCCGTTGCTGCCGGCCGCGGTCAGGGCGGACTGCAGCTGACTTGAGCTGCCGACACAGAAGGTGGCCGCCTCGGCGCGAGCGCCGGTGTACAGCAGGATCGAAGCACACAGGACGGCAGCAAGAACATGGGGGAAGCGGATCGACAGGGGCATGGGCGGATCTCCGTTGGGCTTGTCCGGGAGAAACGCGTTCGCCGCCGCATCCGGACAGCGCCCGTGCAGCACTCGCGCGCCGCCGTTCCGGCCAGACGCGCAGCTGGCGAGTGCAGCGATGTCCGCATCGCAAGCGCCTCGGCGTTTCCCTCTCCTGCCCACGACCGAAGACACGATGTCCGTGCAGCGCGCTCCTTCCATCCGTCACCGCAGGCCCCGCCCATGTGCAAAGACCACCCGCTCGCCCTCGCCCTGATCGGCCTCCTGCTGTTCGGCCTGCACTGCCCGCTGGCGCGCTGCGCCGAGGACTGGCTGGGCGAATGGCGCGTGTTTCTCACCCAGCCCGCGCCCTGGCTCGCCGACGCCCAGGCGTCAACGTCTGCGCTGCCGGTGGGCGCGCGCCTGCGCCTGCGTGCCGACGGCATCGACGGCCCGGCCCCGCTGGCCTGCACGCGGGGCCGCAGCGAGGCCTTGATGACGCCGCCGGAGGGTCTGTTCCAGGGCCAACTCGATGCGCCGCAGACGCAGGCGCTGGCGCTGGGCTTGGCGGCCGGCGCGCGGCCCGGCCTGCGCATCGACTGCGGCAGCGGCAGCTGGGACTTCCATGCCGCCGACGCCGACACCCTGCTGTTCGCGCTGGACGGACGCGTGTACGGCCTGAGCCGCGCCGCTGGCGCGCTGGCCGCAGCCGCTGCGCCGGAGGCGGCCGTGCAGGCGCTGCTGGAACGGCACTTCGCCGGTGAGCGCGGCTTCAGCATCGACGCGTGGTCAGCGCTGCGCGAAAGGCTGTCAGACGACCTGTGGCGGGCAGTCGAAGCCTACGCTGCGACTTCATGGCCGGCCGACGAGGTGCCGCCCATCAATGGCGATCCGCTGACCGACAGCCAGGAGATGCCAAGCCGCTTCGCGGTGGGCGCGGCCCGGCTGGAAGGCCTGCGCGCCGACGTGCCGGTGCGCTTCGCCGATGCCTACGGCGAACGCGAGCTCGTCTTTCTTCTGCTGCAGGAGAACCGCCGCTGGCGCGTGCAGGACCTGCGCTACGCCGACGGCAGCCGGCTCGGCGAGCTGCTGGCGGAGCGGCCCCAGTGAACGCGCCGACCTCACCCGTGGATGCTCGGCAGCAGAACGAGCGCTCGCTGCTGCGCTGGCCCCCGGCCAGCACCGCCGCCGCATGGGTGTTCGGCCTGTGCCTGCTGGTCTGCCTGCTGGCGGCGGGCACCGCCGCGCTGTTCTTCGCGATCGGGCTGATCGACGGTTCGGTGTCCTTCGGCAATGCCGATGACTGGGCGATCGCACTGCTGGTCTGCTTTGGCATCCCGGCGGCGGGCCTTGCGCTGCGCCTGCGCGGACAGACCTGGCTGGCCGTGGCGGTGCTGGCCCTGCTCGCCCTGCCGACCCTGCTGGTGGGCTTCGCCGTGCTTGTGTTCGTTGTCGGCGGCGGCCGCTGGCAGTAGCTCAGCGCGCGGCCGGCACCACGCTGGCGCCCGCGTCCAGCGCCCAACGCGAAGCGAAGCGCGCGTAGGGCTGGAACGGCGGATCGATCGGCGGCAGCGCCGGCAGCGCCAGCCCGGCGTCGCGCGCCAGCAGGCTGTACTCCTCCAGCCAGACGCCGGCTTCGACTTCGAGCGCACGCGCCTCGTCGAGCGCCTCCCGCGCGGCCTGCAGATCCTCGCGGCGCAGCGCGGCGCGCGCGCGCAGCAGGCTCTGCACGACCGGCGGAAAGGCGGGATCGACGACAGGCGTCTCGCCGAGCAGGCGCGCGGCGAACAGATCGATCATCGGGTCGCGCGGGCTGCCGCGCTGCTGCTGGCGCAGTGCGCGCGCCTGCGCGATGTGCTCCGCCGCGGCCTCTTGCGCTTCCGCTGCCGCAGCCAGCTGGGCCAGCGCCAGCGCGGCATCCACCGCGAAGCTGTACTGCCCGCGCGCCTGCAGCCGCTGCTGGGCCTGGCGCAGATGCCGCTCGGCGTCCGCCGTCTCATCCAGACTGCCTTCGACGACGCCGAGATAGAGCAGGGCGCGCGCCTCGATCGCCAGGTGGCCGACTGCGCGCGCCTGCTCCAGGGCGAGGGAGAATTCGCTGCGCGACGCGCGCAGATCGCCGGCGCTGTAGGCCAGCCGCGCCTTCAGCATCTCGCGCTCAGGCGCCGCGATCGTCGAATCCAGCGCCGCCGCCGCGGCGCGCGCGCCATCGAGATCGCCCAGCGAGGCGCGATCGGCGATGGCATCCACCAGCTTGCGGTGGTCGACCTGCGCCACCGCGATGCCCTGCAGCTCGCGCAGGGCGGCAGCGCGCAGGCCGCGACCGTTGAAGTTGTGTGCGCGCGCAAGCCGGAAGTACCAGGCCTCCGGCTTGGCGTCGAGCAGGGCGCCGGCATAGCGCAGCGAAGCCTCGTGCTCGGTCGCCACTTCGGCTTCGATGAAGCGCAGCAGCAGATGCAGGTAGGGATCATCGATGGCGTCGAGACGCAGGCGTGCGGCCTGCAGCCAGGCGCGCACCGTCGCCGCGTCGCTGCGCACCGAGCTCCAGTAGCCGAGCAGCAGGGCCGGCACCGGCGTCGACAGATCCACCGCGTGCACGCTCTCCAGCAGGGCCAGGCTGCGGTCGAGATCGCCCTCGGCTTCCGCGCGCAGCGCGCGCAGGATCGCGTCCGCGCTGTCCTCGCGCGCCACGTGCAGGTGCTCGGGCGCCAGGCCCATCGCGTACAGCGCCGGCGACTGCACCCACGGGTCCTGCGCCCACGGCGCGCCGCGCGGCAGCCACGCGGCGGCAATTGCCAGGACAAGCGCCAGCACCCCCAGCGCCCGCCAGCGCCGCCGGATCGGCCCGCCCAAGGACGGCAGCGCCGCCGGCGCATGCGGCGTGCGCGCACCGGCACGCGTGAGGCCGCGCGCCGACTCCAGCGCGGCGATCAGCGCCTCCATGTCGGGCCAGCGCTGCTCCGGAGGCTTGGCCAGGCAGCGCGCCAGCAGCGCCCGCAGCAGGCGAAGCTGCATGCGCCGCTGGCGGCGCACGTCAGTGTCCGGCTCCAGCTGGTCGGGCTCGGGCAGCAGCCCGGCGGGGGTCTCGCAGACCGCGCGCGCGAACGCCAGCGGATCCTGCGGGCTCGCCGCATAGGGCAGGCGCCCGGTCAGCAGCCGGAACGCCAGCACGCCGAACTGGTAGATGTCGGTGGCCGGGCCCAGCGGCTCGCCGCGGAACTGCTCCGGCGCCGCGTACTCCGGCGTCATCGGCCCCAGCGCCTGCCGGGTCAGGCCGCCAGCCCCGTCCTCGTCGAGCAGCTTGGCGATGCCGAAGTCCAGCAGCTTCACCGCGCCCTCGGCGGTGACCAGGATGTTGCCGGGCTTGATGTCGCGATGGACCACGCGCTGCCGGTGCGCATAGGCCAGGGCCTCTGCCACGCGCAGCAGCAGGTCGATGCGGGTATCCAGCGAGGCCTCGCGGCGCTCCGCGTAATCGACCAGGGTCTCGCCCTCGACGTATTCGGCGGCGAACCAGGGCATGCCGTCCTCGGTCTCGCCGCCGTCGAGCAGCGGCGGGATGTTCGGATGCTTGAGGTTGGCGAGGATCTGCCGCTCCTGGGCGAAGCGCTCGGCCAGGCCCGGATGCAGACCGCCGATCAGCTTGATCGCCACGCGCTGGCGGAAGCCGCCGCTGACGCGCTCGGCCAGGTAGACCGCGCCCATGCCGCCGCTGCCCAGGTGTCGCACCAGTTCGAAGGGGCCGATGCGCCGGCCGAGATGGTGCTGCGGACTGCGCTGGGTGGTGTCGGCGCTGGCCTGGCTGGCCTCGAACAGCCCGGCCGCACGCTCCGCCGCCGGCTGCGTCAGTCCGTCCTCGTCGCAATGGCGCGCCAGCAGGGCGCAGAGATCCGCATGCAGCTGCGGCTCGCTGCGCTGCAGGCAGAGCAGCATGGCCTCGCGCGCCGGCGGCTCCAGCTCCAGCGCCTGCTCGAACAGCGGCTTCAGCTGGTGCCAGCGCTGAAGCAGGGACGCCTCCGCCGGCATCGGGGGCTAGCCCGCGGCGCCGTCGATCGCCTGCAGCAGCAGGGCGCGGGCCATGTCCCAGTGGCGCCGCACGGTGCGCTCATTGACGCCGCGCGCGGCGGCGATCTCGACGAAGGACAGCCCGCCGAAGAAATGCCACTCGACCAGCTGGGCGAGATCCGGATCGACCGCTTCCAGCTGCTGCAGGGCGCGGTCGATCTGCAGCAGTTCATCCAGTGAACCGCCCTCGCCCGGCAGGCGCTCGGTGAGTTCGACCCGCTGCTGGCCGGCGCCATGCTTGACCGTGCCGTCGCTGCGCACGAGGTCCAGCAGCACCTGCCGCATGGCGCGCGCGAACAGGCTGTAGAAGTGGGTGCTGTCGTTCAGCCCGCCGACCCCACGGGCGATCTTCATGTAGGCCTCGTGGACCAGGGTCGTGGGGTTGATGCTGCGCTCGCCGCCGGCGCGGCGCAGAGTGCCGCGGGCGATCCGTTTCAACTCCTCGTAGGCGACGTCGAACAGCCGCCTCTGCGCCTCGGCATCGCCGCGGCCGGCGGAGTGCAGCAGCTGGGTCAGCGCGGGCTCGGTCATGGTCGGGCAGAACGGTATCGGGGCGGCGCGAGTGTAGCCCGCACTCGAGCCGCGATGTCCGCCTGCCCCGCGATCCGGCGTTGCTGCAGGGACATCCCCACTGGACCCCACCGATGCACGCCGACCCTGCCCCGTTGTCCGAAGCGTCCGCCGACGCGACCGTGTCCGAGACCTGCCTGCCGCACGCAGCGCCCACCCTGCTCAGGCTCGGTCTGACCCGGGTGCTGGCGGATCCGGGCCAGTTCGGCGCGCGCTTCTATGCGCGCCTGTTCGAGCTTCTGCCGGAGGCACGCGCGCTGTTTCCCGCCGCGCTGGAACCGCAGCAGCAGAAGCTGGTGCAGGCCCTGACCCTGCTGGTGCGCAGCCTCGACCGCGGCGAGGAAGTGGCGCCGCTGCTGCGCCAGCTCGGCCAGCGCCATCGCCAGTACGGCGCCGAAGCCGCGCACTACGCGGTGGTCGGCCAGGCCCTGATCGACACCCTCGACGCCTGCGGCGACCAGCCGCTGCGCGCCGATGTGCGCAGCGCCTGGACCCGCCTGTACGGCTGGGTCGCCGCGAACATGCTGGAGGGTTCGGCGACTACCTCGCCGGAGCCACAGCCGCTGCGCTAGCAGCTTGTGGAAAGAGTCCCTTCCGGGGAGTTCTTGAAGTCGGCGGTCCGGCGCCGGTCCGTACCGCCTCACGACAAGACAATCGCTCACGCGCTAGCTTCGTCGTCCCGGCCATCCCAGGCCGGACTAGCAGGCTGTCTTTCAACAGCCTGCCCGCCGCTACTCGCGACAAGGCCGCGAGGGCCTCGGTTTCCGATGCCCCGGGCGTTCATCGGCCTCAGCGCCGCGGATCGAGGCCGGCGATGCTCATGCCGTCGAGCTCATGGCTGGTCGGCCCGCCCTCCAGGCGGATGCGCAGGGCCAGGTCGGTGCGCGAGTCGGCGTGCTCGATGGCCTGCTCGTAGCTGATGCGGCCGCCGACGTAGAGGTCGTAGAGCGCGCCGTCGAAGGTCTGCATGCCGTTTTCCTTCGAGGCCTTCATCGCCTCCTTGATGCTGGCGATCTCGCCCTTCTCGATCAGGTCGGCGATGTAGGGGCTCGACATCAGGATCTCGACCGCCGGCACCCGGGTGCCATCCACTGCACGGATCAGGCGCTGGCTGATGACCGCCTTCAGGTTCAGCGAGAGATCGATCAGCAGCTGGTGGCGAGCGGTCTCGGGAAAGAAATTGATGACGCGATCGAGCGTCTGGTTGGCATTGTTGGCGTGCAGCGTCGACAGGCAGAGGTGGCCGGTCTCGGCATAGGAGATCGCCGCCGCCATGGTCTCGCGGTCGCGGATCTCGCCGATCATGATCACCTCCGGCGCCTGCCGCATCGCGTTCTTCAGCGCTGCCGCATAGCTCAGGGTGTCGATGCCGATCTCGCGCTGGTCGACCACCGACTGCTTGTGCTCGTGCAGGAATTCGATGGGATCCTCGACGGTGAGGATGTGGCCGGTGCGCGTACGGTTGCGGTGGTCGATCATCGCCGCCAGCGTCGAGGACTTGCCCGAGCCGGTCGCGCCCACCACCAGGATCAGCCCGCGCGGCAGCAGGATCAGCTCGTTCAGCACCGGCGGCAGGTTGAGCTGCTCCAGCGAGGGGATCTGGCTGGTGATGTAGCGCACCGCCACCGCGATGCTGCCGCGCTGGCGGTAGATCGACAGGCGGAAACGACCGGTGCCGGGCAGCGCGATCGCGAGGTTCATCTCCAGCGTGGCTTCGAACTCGCGCTGCTGCTTGTCGTTCATCGACGCGTAGGCGAGGTCATGCAGGGCCTCGGCCGTCAGCAGCTTGTCGCCGACGTGACGGGTCACGCCCTGGATCTTGATGCTGGGCGGCGCGCCGACCGAGAAGAACAGGTCGGAGGCGTGGTGCTCGGCCATCAGCCGCAGGAAGGGAGTGATCTCGACGGTGGCCATGGTCTGCTCTGTGCGTGGGTCGGCGCCGCGACGGCGTCCGGTGTCGATCAGTCGAGTTCTGTCTCGAACAGGTTCATCAGGGTCCGCACGCGCTCGGCCAGCCGATCGCGCAGGTGCCGATAGGCGGCGTCATCGAGGCCCGCGGGCTCCGGCAGCACCCAGTGCACGTCGACGTTCAGCCCCGGCGCGCGCAGCTCGGCCGGCCCGAGCAGCACGCAGCAGTCGAAGCCGAGGTCGGCGTGCTCGGCCAGCGACTGCGGCGCCGGCAGACGCGGTTCCAGCCCCAGCTCACCCAGCATCGGCGGCAGCCGGTATTCGAAGCGCTCCGCGCCGCGCAGGCCGGCGCTGTAGGTCAGGGTGCCCTCGGCGGCATACAGGCGCGCCAGCGCATGCGCCATCGGGCTGAGCACGCTGTTGTCGGAGCAGAGGAAGAGGATTCGCTTCATGGAGGGGATCGCTGCAGGGCAAGGGATTCGGAGCTGGCGCACGCCCCTGCGATGGACGCAGGCATGGCGGCGGAGCCCGCCCTGCGGCAGGCAAGAGCTGTGCCCATTCGCGCGCCGCAAAGCCCGGCGCAGGGAAGATCCCGGCTGACGCGGCCGTCGCGGGCCGCCACAATGCGCGGCATGACTTCACTCGTTCGCGAACACCTGGCCACACCGCTGGGCAAGCTGCTGGTCTTCAGCACCTCGGACAGACGCCTGGCCGTGGTCGATTGGCTGGACACGCTCGATCGCCTGCCGGCTGCGCGGCACGCGGCGCTCACGGCCGCGCCGCCGGCCTCCGCGGAATCCCCCGCCGTGGCGGCGCTGCGCCGCTATTTCGCCGGGGATCTGCAGTCCCTGGATGCGCTCGAGGTCGATCCGCAGGGCAGCCCGCTGCAGCAGCAGGTCTGGGCCGCGCTGCGCGCCATTCCCGCCGGCTGCACCTGCAGCTACGCTGAGCTGGCCGAACGCATCGGCCGCGCCGGCAGCGCGCGCGCGATCGGTGCTGCGGTCGGCGCGAATCCGCTGCTGCTGGTGCTGCCCTGCCACCGCGTGGTCGGCGCAAACGGCGCCCTCACCGGCTATGCCGCGGGGCTGGAGCGCAAGCGCTGGCTGCTGGAACACGAGGGCGTGCTGCCGCGGCTGGCGCACGGCGCTTCGGGGCGGGCGCTGCGGGTGCCGGGATAGGTCCGCGCAGGGACCGTGCTTTCCGGATCTTTGGTCAGCCGCCGAACCAGCGCTGCAGGCGCGGTCGCCAGCGCAGGAAGCGGACGTAGGCACGTTCGAGCACGCGCAGCACGAGGGGCACACGCGCGAGCTGGCCCAGCGGCCACAGCAGGGGCAGCTGCCGCCACAGCGCCGCAAACGCCGCCGCGCCGTCGTACAGGCGCTGGCCATCGCTGGCGTGCATGCGCGCCAGCAGCTCGGCAGGATCGAGCGGGCAAGCCTCCGGCGCGGCGTCGCTGAGGTTCACGAAGGCCACGCGCCGACGCCAGTCGAGCCGCTGCATCAGCGCGATCTCGCGCCGGCACAGCGGACAGGCGCCGTCGTACCAGACCGTGAGCGCGGGCGTGCTCACAGCCCGGGCATCCCGAGCGCACGCAGCTCGTCGGCGATGTGCTCGCGGAAGGCGAAGAAGCCGCGCGTGGCGCGCGGCCAGAAGCGGCTGTCCCAGTCGCGGCGCAGGCGCTGCAGGCGCAGGCCGCGCGTGCCCAGCGCCGACTCCAGCGCATCGAGCGCATCGGACACCGGGCCGATGGGCGCTTCCGCCGTCACCACCGCGCCTGCGCCGACATCGCCCGCGATCGCCGCGATGCTTGCTGCGTCGAGGTTCGACAGCCGCGTCACCGCCTGCCCTTCCGCCACCAGCCGCGCTTCCAGATCGAGGCAGGCGCCGTGCACGAAGGCGCGGGCCTTGTCGCCCCAGGGCCAGTCGCGGCCGTCGCTGGGCGCCTCGGACCCGGCCGCGCCGACGCCTTCGGCGATCAGCACATGGCGCGGCCGCAGGCCCTCAGGCAGCAGGCTGTGCGGGTCGAGATCCTCGCCGTGGACCAGCAGCAGGCAGGGCGTGGCGGGATCGAGCGGCGCACGCGCGGGCAGTGATTGCGCACGCGGCAGCGGCGGTTCGCTGAGCGCCTCGCAGACGCTGGCCAGGCCCTGCGGACGGAAGCGCCCGCCGCTGTAGCGGGCGATGTTGTCGGCGCTGGCCGCATAGGTCTTGCCCGGCGTCTGCAGGCCGGCCACCCAGCGCCAGCCCAAGGTGTTGGATGCAGGGTCGGCATCCAGCAGATGGCGGGCGAAGAAGTCGGCGCCCAGCGTCCACGGCAGGCGCAGGGTGAAGATCCAGATCGAGGCGAACCACATGCGCGCGTGGTTGTGCAGGTAGCCGGTGTCGACCAGTTCGTGCGCCCAGTCGTCGAAGCCCTCGATGCCGGTGGCGCCGCGCTCGGCCTGGGCCAGCGCATGCGCGCGGCCGGCATTGGCCGCGCTCGCGGCACGCTCGCGCGCGAGTTCGGCGCGATAGCGGCGCCAGGCCTCGGGCCGCAGCTCCAGCCAGCCCTTCCAGTAGGTGCGCCAGAGCACTTCCTGCACGAACTTCTCCGCCGCCGCATGGCCATGCCGCGCCAGCACCGCGCGCACCACCTCGGCCTCGGTGAGCAGGCGATGGCGCAGGTACGGCGAGAGCATCGAGACATTGCCGCGGTTCTGCAGGCCAAGGTCATGGTTGCGCTCGGCGGCATAGCGGGCACCGGCGCGCGGCAGGAAAGCCTGCAGCCGGCGCAAGCCCTCGGTGCGGGTGGGCGGAAACAGCTCGGAAGCGGAGGGCGGGTCGATGGGCATGCGCGCATCAGAGCAGCCCGGGCGCGCAGGCGATGTGGATTCGCGCGGTAGGCGGGGCGTGGCGACACGCGAAATCCCGCATAGGGTGGGCCCTGGCCCACCGTGGCCATCGATCTCGCCACGACACCCAAGCCCACGCCCATTAGGCCTAGCAGGTTCCGTGGGGGCTGCGTCGAAGAACAGAGGCAAGGGTCAAGCCCATGGTGGGCCAGGGCCCACCCTATGCACGCGAGAGGCCCGCTGGGGTGCGCAATCACCGCGCTTCTGCGAATCCCGAATCCCAAATCCCGAATCCCGGCTCTCCAGAGCCGGGGCCCACCCTAAGCAAGCGCGTCGAGCGCAATCCGCGTCGCCAGCGCCAGGCCCTCCTCGCGCTGGCTGGCGGAGAAGCGCTGGCCGCTGTGCAGTTCGTCGCTGATGGTGAGAAGGCAGCCGGCCTCGACGCCGTGCTCGACGGCGATGCCGAACAGCGCCGCAGCTTCCATCTCGACCGCCAGCAGGCCCATGCGCTCCAGCAGCGGCAGCAGAGCCGGGTCATCGCTGTAGAAGCGGTCGGTGGAGAACACGCCTCCTGCATGCAGGACAGAGCCCGCCGACTCCGCCACCTCGGCGATGCGCCGGCACAGCGCGAAGCCCGCCGGCGGGGCGTAGTCCATGCCGTCGAAGCGGCGGCGGTTGAGGCTGGAGTCGGTGCTCGCGGCGGTCGCCAGCACCAGCTCGCCGAGCTTCAGATCACGCTGCAGGCTGCCGGCCGTACCCAGCCGCAGCAGGCGACGCACGCCGTACGCGCGGATCAGCTCGGTGGCATAGATCAGGCACGACGGCATGCCCATGCCGCTGCCGAGCACGCTGATGGGCCGGCCGCGATAACTGCCGGTGAAGCCGAGCATGCCACGCACGCGGTTGACCTCGACCGCGCCACCAAGGAACTGCTCGGCGATATGGCGCGCGCGCAGCGGGTCGCCCGGCAGCAGCACGGTGTCGGCGAAGGCGCCGGGTTCGGCGCCCAAGTGGGGGGTACTCATCGAAGGCTCCAGCGACAGATCGGAAGGTTGGGCACCGGCCGCTACTCGAACAGGTCACGCCCGGCGGCGAGCGGCGCCAGCCCGAAGGCCGAGGCCAGGCCCTGGGCGAGGTCGGCGAAGCTGTCGCGCAGGCCGAGGCTGACGGGCGCGATGCGGGCGCCCGACACCAGCATCGGCACGTGCTCGCGGGTGTGGTCGCTGCCGCGCCAGGTCGGATCGTTGCCGTGGTCGGCGGTCAGCACCAGCAGGTCGTCGGAGTCGAGCCGCGCGCGCAGCTCGGGCAGGCGCGCGTCGAAGCGCTCCAGCGCCGCGGCATAGCCGGCCACGTCGCGGCGGTGCCCGTACTCGCTGTCGAAGTCGACCAGGTTGGCGAACAGCAGGCCGGGGCGTTCGAGCGCGTCGATCGCGGCGAGCGTCGCATCGATCTGGCCGTCGAGACGGTTGGCGTGGATCTCCTCGTCCAGCCCGCGATGGGCGAACAGGTCGCCGATCTTGCCGACGCCGACCGTGGCCAGCCCGTTCTGCTGCAGCACGTCGAGCAGGGTCGGACCCGGCGGCGGCACCGCGTAGTCGTGACGGTTTCCGGTGCGACGGAAATTCCCGGCGCTGTCACCGACAAAGGGGCGCGCGATCACCCGGCCGATGTTCCAGGCATCGACGCGACGCCGCGCGGCCTCGCACAGCGCGTACAGGCGCTGCAGGCCGAAGTGCTGCTCATGCGCGGCGATCTGCAGCACCGAGTCGGCCGAGGTGTAGACGATCGGCTTGCCGCTGGCGAGGTGCGCCTCGCCGAGGCGCTTCAGGATCTCGGTGCCCGACGCGTGGCAGTTGCCCAGCCAGCCGGGCAGGCCGCACTCAGCGGCCAGCGCATCGAGCAACGCGGGCGGAAAGCTGTCGACCGGCGCGCTGAAGTAGCCCCATTCGCGCTGCAGCGGCAGGCCCATCAGCTCCCAGTGGCCGGTCACGGTGTCCTTGCCGGGCGAGCGCTCGCGCGCCGCCGCCCAGGCGCCCTTGAACGGCGCGGTCTCATCGAAGCCGGCGGGCAGGCGACCCGTCGCCAGCCGTGCGGCGCGACCCAGTCCGAGCGCCTCAAGATTCGGCACCCGCAGCGGCCCGCTGCGCTGCAGCCACTCGGGCAGGCCCGCGCGTGGCCCGCTGTCCGCCTCGCCCGCCGCACAGGCCGCGGCGATATGGCCCAGGGTGTCGCTGCCGGCATCGCCGAAGCGCTCTGCGTCCGGCAGGGCGCCGATGCCGAGCGAATCCAGCACCACCACCACGGCGCGGCGGATGCGCGGTGCGCTCACGTGCACAGCCCTTCGGCGTGGCACTGCTGCTGCGCACGCGCCGCGCGCAGCGCTCGCGGGCCGCCGCAGCCGGGCTCGCCGCAGTCGGCGCAGGCGCTCTGGGCGGCGCAGGGCGTGCTCTCGGGCAGGCTCGGAGGCTGCCCGCCCAGCCAGCCCTGCAGCAGGGGTCGCGGTTCCGGGACGCGATCGCTGATCTGCAGGGCCGGGCTCAACTGCGCGCGCGCGGCCTGCAGCGCATCCACCGATTGCGCGTGGATGCGCAGAAGGGGCTCGCCGCGGCGCACGCGCACGCCCACCTCGAGAATGTCGGACAGGCCCACGCGCGGGTCGATGCGGGCATCTGCACGCCCGCGGCCGGCGCCGAGCTGCAGGCAGGCCTCGCCGAGCAGGCGCGTGTCGATGGCGGCCAGCATGCCGTCCTCGGCGGCGCAGAGCTCACCGATGCAGGGCGCCTGCTCGCGCCAGCGCTGCGGCGCCGACAGCGCGTCGGCCGGGCCGCCCATGGCCCGCACCATCGCTTCGAAGCGCTGCGCGGCTGCACCACTGCACAGCGCCCAGTGCACTCGGGCCTGCGCCTGCGCAAGGTCGACGCAGAGGCCACCCTGCCAGAGAAGCCGCGCGCACAGCGAGAGATTCAGGCGATACAGGCGCGAGCGGGTGTCCTCGCCGCGCAGTACGCGCGCCGCGGCATCCAGCTCCAGCGCATTGCCGGCAGCATTGGCCAGGGGCTGGTCCATGTCGGTGAAAGCCAGCTCGCAGCCCAGGCCCAGCGCCGCGGCCGTCGCCGCCAACAGCCGCGCCAGGGCCTCGCCCTCGCCGCGCTCGCGCATCAGCGCACCCGAACCGAGCTTCAGATCCAGCAGCAGATGCTGCACCCCGGCGGCGAGCTTCTTCGACAGGATCGAGCTGACGATGAGGGGCAGGGAGTCGACCGTGCCGGTGCGGTCGCGGATCGCATACAGGCGGCGATCGGCCGGCGCGATTTCGTGCGACGCGCTGACGATCGCGAGACCATGACGGCGCACGCAGGCGACAAGCGCGTCCAGATCAAGCTCGGTGCTGAGTCCCGGCAGAGCTTCGAGCTTGTCGAGCGTGCCTCCGGTGTGGCCCAGGCCTCGGCCCGACACCATCGGCACCGCCGCGCCGCAGGCCGCCAACGCGGGCGCCAGCACCAGGCTCAGGCAGTCGCCGACGCCACCGGTGGAATGCTTGTCCAGCACCGGCGACTCGACGCCCAGCGAAGGCCAGTGCAGCACGCGGCCGGAATCGCGCATGGCGGCGGTGAGGTCGATGGTCTCGCGCGCGGACAGCCCGCGCAGGCAGATCGCCATCGCCAGCGCGCCCGCCTGCGCATCATCGAGGCTGCCATCGGCCAGGCCGCGGGCCAGCTCGGAAAGTTCACAGGCCAGCAGGCTGCGGCCAGCGCGCTTGGCGGCCAGCAGCAGATCGAAGCGGAGCAGGTTCGAGCTCATGGCTGGGGCTCAGAGCGTGTGAAACGTCCAGACGCCGGAGCGAGGGCGTTGCTGGGCGTTCGTGGCAAGGCGCGGCATGAGAATTCGAGGACGTTTGGCGAGCCAGACGACCGCGGGATTCGCGGAGCGCGCCGCCGCCACGGGCGTCCAGCGGCGGCCGCAGTAGGCGGATGGCTTTTCACAGGCTCTCAGTAGCCATCGGCCTTGGCGGCGTGCGAGCCACCGAGCGCGGCGTCGATCCGGTCGAGCAGCGCGCTGGCGCCGATGCGCAGCCGCGCCGGGCTGCAGGCCGCGTCACCGAGCTCGCGCGCGACCAGGTCGCGGTAGGCGGCCGCCTGCTCGATGCTGCGGATGCCGCCTGCGGCCTTGAAGCCCGCGGCTGATCCCCGGCTGCGGATGGCGCCGAGCATCAGCTGCGCCGCCTGCAGGGTGGCGCCGACCGTGGCCTTGCCCGTGCTGGTCTTGAGGAAATCGGCGCCGGCTTCGAGCGCCAGCTCGCTGGCCAGCACGATGCGATCCGGCGCGGACAACTCGCCGCTTTCCAGGATGATCTTCAGCAGCGCGCCGCCGCTGGCCTCGCGGGCTGCGCGCAGCATCGCCAGCGCCGGAGCCTCGCGCCCCTGCAGCAGAGCCTGCCAGGGCAGCACGGCGTCGATCTCCTGCGCGCCGACGGCGCGCGCGCGACGGATTTCGCGCGCCACCCGCAGCGGATCCTCGCCGCCCTCGGGAAAGTTCACCACCGTCGCCACCGCGATCGATTCCGGCAGCAGCGAGCGCACGTGCTGGACGTGCTCGGGATACACGCAGACGGCCGCCACGCGTCCGTGCGGACCATCGGCGCGGGCACACAGGGCGGCGATCTGCGCCGGCGTGGCGTCCTCGTCGAGACAGGTCAGGTCGAGCAACGGCAGCAGCTGGCGGGCAGTCGCGGGATCGGCAGACATGGGCGCATCGCAGTCGGGAAGCCGAGCACAGCCTGCGCCGCCGGTACGCTCGCCGCGCTGATCAGAATCAAGCGGGCGGTGTCGGGATTCGGGATTCGGGATTCGGGATTCGGGATTGGGGACAGCGTCACGCGGTCGAGCCCACCGTCAAGCCCATAGGGTGGGCCCTGGCCCACCATGAGCTCGATCCTTGCCGCGATGCTTGGCCCGGCCCACGCAGCAACCCGCGCACGAGCTCCCCATCCCTGCGCAATTCCTGCAGGGACATTGCCACCTGCGGATGGGTCGCCGGCAAAGAATCACGGAGCCCTGAGCCGCGAGACACTTCGCGAACACGCAGGCATGGGGAGGGGGCGGCGGCAATCGATCAGGAACTCAACGCCATTCAAGAGACCTCGCGAGCGTGCAGGCCATGGTGGGCCAGGGCCCACCCTATGACGCACGCGGACGCGCGCACCGCCGCAGCAACGCGTCGGCTCAAGGCGCCAACCGGAAGCCGAAAGGAAGGAGCGCATCGATCGCGAGCACCCGCGCAGCCCCTTCGGCAAGGAAACCCACCCGCGCCCCCGGCCCCAGCTCGAAGATCTGCTGGCGGCAGCCCCCGCAGGGCGCGGCCTCCTGCGGCCGGCCCTCACCGTCGAAGGCCAGCACCACGAGCTCAACCACTTCGACACCCGCACCTTCCGCCGCCACCGCGGCCGCCAGCGCGTGCCGCTCGGCGCAGCCGCTCAGCGGATAGGCGCTGTTCTCGACATTGCAGGCCGCGTACAGGCCACCGCTGGCGGTACGCAGCGCGCAGCCGACGTGGAAGTGGGAGAACGGTGCGTAGGCACGCTGCGCGACGGCACGCGCGGCCTCAACGAGGACGGGATCCAGCTCGGGATGCATAGAGGCTTTCCGTGCGCATGCGCGCACATGGACGGGGCCGCACATACTGCCTGTCGCGGGTGCGCCCGTGCACGAGCACGCAGCCCAGGTAAAGCGGGAGACAGGCCACGCGAGCCTTCCACGCGCCTTGCCATGGGGCGTTACACTCCGCGCCCTCGCATTGCCATCCGGGAAAACAAATGCCGACCGCACGCGCATCGACATGCGCACTTCTTCTCACATTCTTCCTGTCCACTGGCGGCGTTGCAGCAAGCGCCAGCGAAGGATCGCGCATGACGCTCGGCGCCTACCTGGGCAAGGAACACGTGGATTGGGAGTTCAGCCTGACCCTCGATGGGCAGGAGGTCTGCCGCTACACGCACGCGCCGCCGACGATCGGCATGCGCTGGCCGCCCGGTGATGACTGCCGCTTCGAGATTCCACCCACGGCCACGACCCTGCATCTGCACGCACTGAAATCGGGCCTGATCTTCGACACCCGGCACGAGCAGAGTTTCCGCCTGGTGGACACCTCGGCGGAGACGCCCGGCCTTTACGATCGGAGCACGCCGTTCGGCGAGCGCATGCGCGCTCTCTTCGACGCCGCGCAGGGCTGGGAGGAGAGCGGGGTCGAGCTGCGCGGGACGCCCATGGACAGCGACACCCGCGCGCAGGTCGAGGCGCGCCTCGGGCACGCGTTGCCCAACGCACTGGTCGAACTGTGTACCGCGGTCGGCGGGGTCAGCTTCGGTGGTCTCGGCCATTGGCTGGACTGCGACGACGACCTGCTGCCGCTGAAACAGCAGATGGACCGCTTCGGCTCCGACTACGACGACTTCCCCGAGTGGCAGCCCGTGTTCGACCACGCGGTCTTCGTCGCCCTTGAAGGGGGCGATGGCATCGGCTACCTCGCCTACGTCCCCGCTCCCAATCCGCACTGCCCCGGCGAGGCATGGTTCCGCTTCCATCAGGACGGCGGCGACTTCACCTGGCTGAAGGATGCCGACGATCAGTGCTTGGACACAGGGGCCGCGCTGCTGCGCTGGTTCGAGATCCTGCTGGTCGACGCCCGCGAGATCAACGAGAGCCCGGCGCAGGACACCCTGCGGATCGACCTCACGCGCCCGCACCAGCATCTCGCCCTGCGCCAGGCCTGGCGCGAGGATCCGAAGCGGCCCTTCCGGCTGTACGTGGACAGCCGCTGGTAGCTGCAGCGGCGTCGCGCCTGTCGTGTGTCCATGGCCTGCACACTGCAAAGGTCTAGCCACTCACGCGGATCGTAGGGGGCCGCAGTCCTGCGATTCAGGGCCCGGCTGACTCCACGAGCCGCGCGCGCAGCGCGCGCCAGTCCTCCCGCACATGCCTGCGTGCCGCCCACCGGCCCAGCCACCAGAAGGGATTGAGCCAGGACGTCCAGCGTGGCCGGGCCAGCCATTCCGCCACTTTGCGCCGCGCCTCGTCCTCCGGAAAGAACCACGGGTCCAGGCCCATGCCGAAACTCAAATAGACCGCGATGGTGTCGAGCGCGAACGCGCCGCAGACCTCGTCGAAGACGATGCGCTCGATCCGCTCGACGCCCAGCCCGGTGCCCCGCAGCCTCTCCGCGAAGGCGTCCAGCTCATCAGCGTCGTACTCGGTGTCGACCCAGCACTGGGCCAACACTTCCCAGACGATGGCCTTCGGTGAGGGTGCGGGGTCCATGCGGATTCGGGATTCGGGATTCGGGATTCGGGATTCGGGATTCGGGATTCGGAGCAGCGTCGTGCGTGCAGACGTGGCGTCAAGCCAATAGGGTGGGCCCTGGCCCACCATGCCCCCGATCCCAGCCTCGGTCCATCGGCAGGTTTGCGCAAGCGCTGCTGCTCCACTTCTCCATCGCACAGCGGTTGCCGAGTCTTCCGACGCGTCATCCCCACACCATCTCATGCGAAGGGAGACGCCCGCATGGACGCACGACACGCGCCCGGACCGAACCGAGGCAAGTTCAACTGACGTGGGTCGAGACCCAGCCCATGGGCTCGGGCCGCAGTGCGCCGCAGCGCGCTAGGTGACGTGGCGATTGGCCTTGGCGACCGACACGTTCGGCGCAGAACATCCACGCATGCGGTGGTCGGCCGCGCCACCTTGCGACGCGCTGCGCCTGGCCCAAGCCGCGCAAGGCATCGCGCCGGTTCGTGGCATCCGCACGGCAGAAGGCCCGGGTTTGCCCGGGCCTTCCGCATTCAAGCATTGAAGCGAACAGCTCTCAGTACACGTCCTTCGCCGTGTTGTAGACATTGAACTTGCCGGTCGGGGTGATCAGGCGCGGGTCGTCGATGACGGCCTTGAGCGTGCGGGTCCTGTCGTCGACCACCACGATCGCCGAGCGCTGGTCCTTGCCGTTCCAGACCGAGAACCAGACCTCGGTGCCGTCCTTGTTGTACTCGGGCTGCACCACGCGCTTCGGGCCTTCGCCCAGGTTCGCCCACTCGGCGATCGGCAGCACTTCATATCCGCCTTCGAGGTCGTCGAGATTGAACACCGCGATGCTCTGCGAGACCTCGGCGGTCGGATTCAGCGGTGTGTCGACCCACAGGTTGCGCGACTTAGGATGGGTCTTGATGAAGAGCGAACCGCCGCCCTGGCCTTCCAGCACATCGACCACCTTCCAGGCCTGGTCGGGGTGACCTTCGGGATCGGTGCCGATCAGCGTGACCTTCTCGTTGCCCAGCGCCGAGGTGCCCCAGACCGGACCGAACTCGGGGTGCACGAAGTTGGCGCCGCGCCCCGGGTGCGGGATCTTGTCGACATCGATCAGGCCGACCATCTTCTGGTCGCGCGAGTCGACCACGGCGATCTTGTCGCTCTGGTTGGCAGCGGTCAGGAAGTAGCGCTTGGTCACGTCCCAGCCACCGTCATGCAGGAAGCGCGCGGCATCGAGCGTAGTGACTTTGAGCGCGTCGAGGTCGCTGTAGTCGACCAGCAGGATGCGGCCGGTCTCCTTGACGTTGACGATGAACTCCGGGTGCTCGTGGCTGCCGACGATGGCGGCGACGCGCGGCTCGGGATGGAACTCCTGGGTGTCGACCGTCATGCCGCGGGTCGAGACGATCTTGATCGGCTCCAGCGTCGGGCCGTCCATGATCACGTACTGCGGCGGCCAGTAGGCACCGGCGATGGCCAGCTTGTCCTCGTAGCCGGGGAACTTGCTGGTCTCGACCGAGCGGGCTTCCAAGCCGATCTTGATCTCGGCGACACGGTCGGGGGTTTCCATCCACAGGTCGATCAGGTCGATCTTGCCGTCGCGGCCGATGGTGTAGACGTAGCGCATCGAGTGGCTGATGCGCGAGATGTGCACCGCGTAGCCGGTCTTGATGATGTTGATGATCTCGTAGGTGTCGCCGTCGATGAGCGCGATCTCGCCCGAGTCGCGCAGGGTCACCGAGAAGATGTTCTCCAGGTTGTAGTTGTTCATCTTGCGGGTCGGGCGGTCCTCGACCGGCACCATCACGTTCCAGCTGCCGCGCATCTCGGCCATACCCCACTCCGGCGGGTTCGGCGGCGTGTGCTGGAGGAAGCGCGCCATCAGGTCGACCTGCTCGGTGGTGAGCTCACCGCCGGTGCCGAAGTTGGGCATGCCCGCCGGCGAGCCGAAGGTGATCAGCGCCTTCAGGTAGTCGGTGCCCTTGCCCTGGGTGATGTCCGGGGTCAGCGGCTTGCCGGTGGCACCCTTGCGCAGCACGCCGTGGCAGCCGGCGCAGCGCTGGAAGAAGATCTCGCTGGCGGCGGCGAACTCGTCCTCAGTCATGTCGGGGGCGCCCGGGGTGCGCACCTGCTTGACGTCGGCACCGGCGAGCGTGCTTGGCGCGCCCTCATAGGCGGCCTGCGCCTGCGAGGTGCCCGGGTGGGCCTGACCCTGGGCGGGGTCCTTGGGCGCGCCGATCTCGGTGCGCACCGCGGCCACCTGCTCGGCGCTGATGGCGGCACCGCCGGAGTTCAGGCCGGTGTTGACGTAGCTCAGGATGTGCGCGATGTCGGCGTCGCTCAGATGGCTCATCGCCGGCATCACGCCGTTGTAGTCCTTGCCGCTGACTTTCATCGGGCCAGACAGGCCGGTCAGCACCGCGCGGATCGCAGTCTCGGCGGTGTTGGAGGTCAGCCAGTCCGAGCCCTTGAGCGGCGGGAAGGCGCCCGCAAGACCCGAGCCGTCCGGCTGATGGCAGGCCGCGCAGTTGGCGAGATAGGCGGCCTGGCCGGCCTCGGCATCGGACTTCGGCGGACGCTCGTTGACGGTGTCGCTGCTGCAGGCGGTGGCACTGAAAAGCATCAGTGCCAGGGCCCCGGTAAGGTGTCGGTAACGCATGGCGATCTCCTGGCGGGTAGCGGGGGTGCAGGGCGGGCACGCTTCTCTGGGGTGCCTGAGCGTCCTGCTCGGTGGCCAGTCTGTGCCCGCACTTCACGCGTCAACCCTGACTTGGGTCAGGTGGACCGCAGTCTCCCGGCCTTCGTGAAGACGCGTTTGACCTCACTCAAATTCGCGTGAGGGTCGCCGCCCGTAGGCTGCACCCCACACTTCGAAGGACCGACCGTATGCACGCCACGCCGAGACGACCCCTGCCCTGCGCCATCGCGCTGGCCCTGCCGCTGTGCTGCGCGCTCGCGCCCGTGCAGTTCGCTCAGGCGGACGCCGCCGCCGAGGCCACGCGCCTCGACCAGATCGTGGTGGTGGCGCGGCGCGTGCCCGAGCCGCTGGCCCAGGTCGTCTCCAGCGTCAGCCTGGTTGATCGCGAGCAGTTCGAATCCCGCCTCGCCGTCGATGCCGCCGACTTGGTGCGCTATGTGCCCGGCCTGCGCATGGACGCCGAGCCCAATCGCTTCGGCAGCCAGGGCGTGTCGATTCGAGGCCTCGGCGGCAACCGCGTACGCGTCGAGATCGACGGCGTGCCCCTGCCCGAAGCCTTTGCGGTAGGGCAGTTCGCCGCCGCCGGCCGCGACTTCGGCGAACTGGCCAGCATCGAGCGCATCGAAGTGCTGCGCGGGCCGGCCTCGACCTTGTACGGCAGCGATGCCCTGGCCGGCATCGTCGCCATCCGCACCCGCGACGCCGACAGCCTGTTGGCCGCCAGTGGTGGTGATCGCCACTTCGGCCTGCAGGCCGGCTATGCCGGTCGCGACGCCAGCCGGCATCTTGGCTTCAGCCATGCCTTCGCCGGCGACCACGGCCTGCAGGGCGTGCTGGTGGCCTCGCTGCGCGAAGCCGGCACGCCGGGCAACCGCGGCCGCACGCCGGCTGAAGACGCCAACCCCACGGATCGCGAAGCGCGCAGCCTGCTCGGCAAGCTGGGCCGCGGCTTTGGCGAACACGGCCAGTGGCAGCTGGCCTTCGAGCACCAGCGCAGCGCGGTGCAGACCGACGTGGTCAGCCAGCGCTTCGCGCCGGGGCGCTTTACCACCACCTACAGCCTGCTCGGCGATGACCTCCAGCGCCGCAACCGGATCAGCCTGACGACGAGCTGGGAGGCGAGTCTGCTCGGCTTCGACCGCATCGAAGCCCTGCTCTACGGCCAGGACAGCGAAACGCGCCAGGACACCGAGCAGTTCCGCCTCGCCGACCGCGCCACGCCCTTCGAGTCGCTGCGCTGGCGGCGCTTCGACTTCACCCAGCGCGACCTCGGCCTGGACCTGCTGGGCATGCGCAGCTTCAGCACCGGCGCGGCCGCGCATGAGCTGCTGGCGGGACTCGAGCTGGAGCGAACGCGCTACAAGGGCCAGCGCGACGGCATCGAGACTAATCTGCGCACGGGCAGCAGCTCGACCGTGGTGCTGGGCGAGCGTTTCCCGGTGCGCGATTTCCCGACTTCGATCGGCGAGCGCCGCGCCCTGTTCGTGCAGGACGAGATCTCGCTGGGCCGCTTCGCGCTCATCCCCGGCCTCCGCTACGACCAGTACCGGCTGGATGCGCGGCCCGATGCGATGTTCGTCGAGGACTACCCGGACTTCGAGGTCGTCGATGGCCGCGAAGACAGTCTGACCGGCAAGCTCGGTCTTCGCTTCGCCGCGACCGAGGACAGCCAGCTGTTCCTGCAGTACGCGCGCGGCTTCCGCGCCCCGCCCTTCTCGGACTTGAACATCGGCCTGTCGCTGACGCTTCTGAACTACGAGGTGCGGCCGAACCCGGACCTGAAGCCCGAGACCAGCCACGGCTTCGAGGCCGGCTGGCGCTACGCCGGCGAGCGCGTGCACGCGACCCTGTCGGCCTATCGAAACGACTACCGCGACCTGATCGAATCGCGCGCCAACCTTGGCGTGGACCCTTCCAGCGGCGCACTGGTGTTCCAGTCGGTCAACCGCGACCGCGCCCGCATCGAAGGCCTCGAGCTTGAAGTCGAATGGGACCTGGCCGGGCTGTCGGAGACGCTGGATGGCTTCCGCCTGCAGGGCGCGCTGGCGACGGCGGACGGCGAGGACACGCGCCGAGGACAGCCGCTGAACAGCGTCGACCCCGACACCGCCGTTCTGGGCCTGAACTACGCCGCCGGCAACGGCCGCTGGGGTGCGGAGTTCATCACCACCGGGGTGCGCGGCAAGGACGCTCTCGACCAGACCTCAGGCGCGCTGTTCGCCCCGCCCGGCCACGCCGTGTTCGATGCCTTCGCCTGGTGGCAGGTTCACGAGCAGGTGCGCCTGAACCTCGGCCTGTTCAACCTCGGCGACCGCCGCCATTGGCGCTGGGCCAGCGTGCGCGGGCTGGCCGCGAACACGCCGAACCTCGGCTTCTACACGCAGCCGGGGCGCAGCGTGAGCGTAGGGGTAGATGTGAGGTTCTGAGCTGGCGCGCCATGGGGTGGGCCCTGGCCCACCAGGAGCCCAACACTCGCCCCTGTCTTCGCGTTCGCAGGCTGACCTCCTCGCAAGCGACACGTGAATGCGACACGCCGCAGCACGCCTCCACGCCATGGTGGGCCAGGGCCCACCCTATGGACGCTTCGCTTCCCGCTTCCCGCTTCCCGCTTCTCGCTTCTCGCTTCTCGCTTCTCGCTTCTCGCTTCTCGCTTCTGCGGTTGCTCTTGCGGGCAGGAGCCCGCGCTCTTCCACGGGGCCCCTGGGGAGCGGCGAGGCTCGGACGATCAGCCCGCAGGGGCGCCGGCAGGGATGCCGGCGATGTTCGTGACAGTGCAGGGATGCACTGTCCACGAACACCGGCCGAGACTCGCGAACCCTCTGCGCAGGGATGCGCAGAGGGCGCGGACGAGGGGTGGCCTTTCTCTTGCCTACTTCTCTTTGGCCACGCAAAGAGAAGTAGGTCGGGCGGCCCGAAGGGCTGACCGAAAGCTCTTGTTCTTCGATTCAAACGACAGAGCGAACAAGCGAAACCGAGGCGAGCGTGGGGCTCATGGTGGGCCAAGGCCACCCTATGACAGCCGCGAGGGCGGGCAGCCCGAAGGGCCGACTGGAGAAGCTCTTGCTCTCCGCTTCGAGCGACGAAACGACGAAGCGACGAAGCGACGCAGCAAGACCGAGGCGAGTGTGGAGCTCATGGTGGGCCAGGGCCCACCCTATGACAGCCGCGAGGGCGGGCCACCCGAAGGACGGATCAAACGCTCTTGCGCTTTGCTTCAAGCAGCGAGCAGCAAGATCAAACGCAGTCATTCCTCGGGCAAGAGGGATGGCGACGCTCCGCCCGGACCCTCTCCCCAACCCCACCTTCGCTTCGCTCGGGCTCTCGGGGTCATCGGCTGCCACCGGCAGCCGGTAAGCAACCCCGAACCGCTCCCACGGGGAGAGGGCTCAAGCGCAGCGGAGCAACGTCGAGCCTTTCGCCGGCAGATCAACGGCAGGGCCGCGCCCTACCCGCGCAACTGCGGCCTGACGACCACCGCCCCGCTTGACCTGCATCAGTGCCACCCAGACCCACTGGAGCGGAGCATCCCCTCCACATCAAAAGGTCGATGAGGAGTGCGCGTCGTGAGCATTGAAAGAAAGCTGTGGCTGGGCCTGATCGCCCTGCTCACGGTCTCGTTTGCGGTCCTGCTGTGGGTAGGCACCGAGATCCATCGGCAGATGCCGCCGGTCCCCGAGCAGGTGGTGACCACCGAGGGCAGCGTGGTCTACACCCGTGCCGACATCGAGACCGGCCGCCAGGTCTGGCAGTCGATGGGCGGCCACCAGCTGGGCTCGATCTGGGGCCACGGCAGCTATGTGGCGCCGGACTGGACTGCCGACTGGCTGCATCGCGAGGCGATCGCCTGGCTGGACATCGAAGCGCGTCGCACCCACGAGCGCGACTACGCCGATCTGCTGCCCGAGCAGCAGGCCGCCCTGCAGGTGCGCCTGCAGAGCGAGATCCGCCAGAACGGCTACGAGGCCAGCACCTCGAATCTCATCATCAGCGCCCAGCGCGCGCAGGCCATGAACGTGGTCGCCGAGCACTACATCGCGCTGTTCGGCGATGACCCGCAGATGCTCGACCTGCGCCGCGCCTACGCGATGAAGAACGGCACGGTGAAGGAAGCCGAGCACCGCCGTGCGCTGAACGCCTTTATCTGGTGGACGGCCTGGTCGGCGGTCACCGAGCGTCCGGGCCAGGAGATCAGCTTCACCGCCAACTGGCCCTACGAGCCCCTGGTCGGCAATGAGCCGGCGCCGAACCTGCTGATGTGGACCGTGTTCAGCGTACTGTTCCTGATCGCCGGCATCGCCCTGCTGGGCTGGTACAACGCCCGCCAGAAGGAAGAGGACCTGCCGCCGCTGCCGAAGATCGATCCGCTGTCGACGATCACGGTCACGCCCTCGATGAAGGCCACCGCCAAGTATTTCTGGGTGGTGATCGCGCTGTTTCTCACCCAGATCCTGCTCGGCGCCCTGACCGCGCACTTCCAGGTCGAAGGCCATGACTTCTACGGCATCGCCCTGTCGGAGTTCCTGCCCTACTCACTGACCCGCACCTGGCACACCCAGCTCGCGGTGCTGTGGATCGCGACGGCCTGGCTGGGCATGGGCCTGTACATCGGCCCGGCGATCTCGGGCCATGAGCCGAAGTTCCAGCGCCTCGGCGTCAACGTGCTCTGGGTGTGCCTGATCATCATCGTCGTCGGCAGCTTCGCCGGGCAGTGGTTCGCGGTGATGCAGAAGATGGGTCTGGCGCACAACTTCTGGTTCGGCCACCAGGGCTGGGAGTACGTCGACATTGGCCGCTTCTGGCAGTGGTTCCTGTTCCTCGGCTTGGGCATCTGGCTGTTCCTGGTCGGCCGCACCCTGGTGCCGGCGATCCGCCGCGGCGGCGAGCACAAGTCGATCACCCTGCTGCTGTTCCTCTCCACGGTCGCGATCGGCCTGTTCTACGGCGCCGGCCTGATGTACGGCGAGAAGACCCACCTGTCGATGGTCGAGTACTGGCGCTGGTGGGTGGTGCACCTGTGGGTCGAAGGCTTCTTCGAGGTCTTCGCCACGGCCGTGATCGCCTTCCTGTTCACCAAGCTCGGCCTGGTCCGCGCCAAGCTCGCCACCACGGCGGTGCTGTTCGCCACCATCGTGTTCATGGCCGGCGGCGTGCTGGGCACCCTGCACCACCTTTACTTCACCGGCACGCCCACCGCGGTGATCGCGATCGGCGCCAGCTTCTCGGCGCTGGAAGTGGTGCCGCTGGCCTTCCTCGGCTTCGAGGCGCACCACACCTACAAGCTCAGCTCGGCCACGCCGTGGATGCGCCGCTACCACTGGCCGATCATGTTCTTCGTCGCGGTGGCCTTCTGGAACCTGGTCGGCGCCGGTCTGTTCGGCTTCCTCATCAACCCGCCGCTGCCGCTGTACTACATGCAGGGCCTGAACCTGACCCCGCTGCACGGCCACACCGCACTGTTCGGCGTCTACGGCATGCTCGGCATCGGCCTGATGCTGTTCTGCCTGCGCGGCATCAAGCCGCTGGTGGCGTGGAACGAGGGCGCACTGAAGACATCGTTCTGGGCGCTCAACATCGGCCTGGTCGGCATGGCCCTGTTCACCCTGCTGCCGATGGGCATCATCCAGCTCACCGCGGCGATCGAGCACGGCTACTGGTATGCGCGCTCGGCCGACCTGATGCAGCAGCCGATCATCCAGATGCTGGTGTGGATGCGGGTGCCCGGCGACACCGTGTTCAGCGTTGGTGCGGTGGCCCTGGCCTGGTTCACCCTGCGGCTGTGGATCAAGCCGAAGCAGGCCCTCGAAGCCCCGAACGGCAGCGAGGCCGAGGCGCGGGTGTGAGCGGCGCGGCCGCGTGATGCACCAAGGACCGGCGCGGTGAATGCGCGCAGGTCTCGCAGAGCGGGCCCGGGTGATTCCGGGCCCGCTCTGCGTTGGGGCTTCGGTGCAGATGGGCATGCGCGAGCGTCAAGCCCACGGTGGGCCAGGGCCCACCCTATCCACATCGCCGCTTCTCGCTTCTCGCTTCTCGCTTCTCGCTTTGGCTCTTGCGGGCAGGAGCCCGCGCTTTCCACGGGTCCCCTCGGGAGCGGCGGGAGGCCGCGGATCAGCCCGAAGGGGCGCCGGCAGGGAGGCCGGCGATGTTCGTGACAGTGCAGGGATGCACTGTCCACGAACACCCGCGGACTCACGCGGACCCTCTGCGCAGGGATGCGCAGGGGGCGCGGACGCGGGGTGGCCTTTCTCTTGCCTACTTCTCTTTGGCCACACAAAGAGAAGTAGGTCGGGCCGGCCGAAGGACGGGCCGAAAGCTCTTGCTCTTCGCTTCCAGCGACGAAGCGACGAAACAGAACCGAGGCAAGCGTGGAGCTCATGGTGGGCCAGGGCCCACCCTATGACAGCCGCGAGGTCGGGCAGCTCTAAGGGCTGGCCGAAAGCTCTTGCTCCTCGCTTCAGGCAACCCAGCGAACAAACGAAACCGGGGCGAGTGCGGAGCTCATGGTGGGCCAGGGCCCACCCTATGACTGCACCGAGGTCGGGCAGCCCGCAGGGCTGACCGAAATCGCTTGCTCCTGCTTTTCGCTCGGAGCGACGAAAAGCGCAGGCGCCACATCAGCCATGAGCCAAGTCGCAACGCACGGCAAGGCCCGAAGCAAACGCTTCGCCCAGCCCCCCCAACCCCTCCCCCGCGGGGAGAGGGGCCAGCGCATCGGCTGACGCAGATCAGCGCGCTCCCCGCGCGCCACGCGCATCCTGCGCCCATGAACACCCTCACGCTCCCCGCCGATCTCGCCCGCACCCTGTCGGCCGCACCGCACCGGCTGCTGTTCTTCATCGGTGCGGCCAATGTGCTGGCGGCCATGGCCTGGTGGACGCTGTGGCTGATGAACCCTGCCGCCCTGCCCGCAGGCAGCGTGCCGGCCGGCTGGATGCACGCCTTCATCCTGCAGTACCAGGTGCTGCCGAGCTTCTTCTTCGGCTTCCTGATCACCGTGTTCCCGCGCTGGATGGGCCTGCCCGAACTCGGTCGCTGGCACTACGTGCCGGTGGGCCTCGGCATGATCAGCGGCCAGCTGCTGTGCCTCGCCTCGATGTTCAGCGGCAGCGCCCTGTTGCTGCACCTGGGCGTGGTCAACACGCTCGCCGGCTGGGTCGCGGGGCTGGCAGTGCTGGGCAGCCTGCTGCTGCGCGATCGCCAGACCACCTGGCATGCGATCAGCGGCTTCGCGGCGCTGGTGATCGGCTTCGCCGGCCTGCTGTGCTTCGCCGTCTACCTGCACACCGGCGATGCGCGGCTGGCCTATGTGGTGATCAAGCTCGGCAGCTTCGGCCTGCTGCTGCCGGTCTACGCCACGGTGGCGCACCGGATGTTCCCCTTCTTCGCCGCCAACGTGGTGCCGGGCTATGCGCCCTGGCGGCCGCTGTGGCTGCTCGCGGCGCAGTGGCCGCTGTGGCTGGCCCATCTGGCGCTGGAGCTCATGCATGGCCACGCTTGGCTGTGGCTGGTCGACCTGCCGCTGCTCTCGCTGGCGGCGCTGAGCGTCTGGCGCTGGTGGCCGCGCGGGCCGATGCCGGCCCTGCTGCGGGTGCTGTTCGTCGGCTACGCCTGGCTGCCGATCGCGATGGCCCTGTACGCCGCGCAAAGCCTGTGGATGTTCTGGACCGGCGAGTTCGCGCTCGGCCGCGCGCCGGTGCACGCGCTCTCGATCGGCCTGTTCGGCAGCCTGCTGGTGGCGATGGTGACGCGGGTGACGCAGGGCCATTCGGGTCGGCCGCTGGTGCTGGGCAGGGTCGCCCTGTTCGCCTTCATCGGCATGCAGGCGGTCGCGGTGCTGCGGGTGGTCGGCGAGCTGGTGGCCTCACCCATGGACTGGTATCGCGCAGCGGCGCTGGGCTGGCTGCTGGTGTTCCTGCCCTGGGTCGCGCGCTCGCTGTGGATCTACCTGCGGCCGCGCGCGGATGGCCGGCCCGGTTGAGGCGGCCGCATCATCCAATTCCACCGGTGCCCATAGGGTGGGCCCTGGCCCACCATGGACTCCGCTTCCACCTCATGCTTTCCATTCGGCAGGCAGACGAGCCCTCAAGCCCGCACGCCAGTACGGCGCTCCGAATCCCCAATCCCCAATCCCCAATCCCCGCCGCCCATGCTCGAACTCTATCCACAGATCAAAGCCGCCCACGTCGGCCTCGTGCTGCTGAGCGGCGGACTCTTCGCCCTGCGCGGCCTGCTGGTGCTGCTGGGCCAGCGCTGGGCCAATGCCGCGGCCGTGCGCTATCTGAGCTACACCATCGATACCGCACTGTTGACCGCGGCGCTGATGCTGCTGGTGGTGCTGAAGCTCAACCCCTTCACCACGCCCTGGCTGCTGACCAAGCTGGTGCTGCTGGTGCTCTACATCGTGCTCGGGGTGATGGCGCTGAAGCGCGCGCGCTCGACTGCGCAACGATGGAGCTACTACCTGGCGGCGCTGGCAAGCTTCGGCTTCATGTACACGGTGGCGCGCGCCCATCAGCCCTTCGGCATATTCAACAACTGGCTCGCATAGGGTGGGCCCTGGCCTACCATGAGCTGGGCTCACACCTCGGCGGCAAGGCGCGCAAACGCCCCACCGTCGACAGCCTCACGCCGTCCGAAAACCCGAAACGTCGGCAGTCCGCCCGCCATGGTGGGCCAGGGCCCACCCTATGACCTCGATCGCGCAGCACGGGCTGCGTGGTGCCTTCAGTCGCGCAGCACGGGCTGCGCGAGGGCGTGCAGGCGATTGAGGTCCAGCAGCTCGAACTCGCGGCGGTTGACGTGGATGAGGCCTTCGTCCTGGAAGCGCCGCACCACGCGCGAGACCGTCTCCGCGGCCAGCCGCAGGTAGTTGGCGATGTCGGTGCGCGACATCGCCAGGTTGAAGCGGGTGGACGAGAAGCCGCGCGCGGCGAAGCGCCGCGAGAAGCTCAGCAGGAAGGCGGCCATGCGCTCGTCGGCGCTGAAGTCACCGGCCAGCAGCGCAGCCTTGTTGATGTCCTGGCTCAGCAGCCGGAACAGCTGGCCCTGCAGGCCCGGCATGCGGGTCGCCAGCGTCGCCATCATCGGGAACGAGAAGCGGCACAGCATCACCGTGTCCAGCGCCATCACATTGCAGGGAAAGCGCGCGCTGTGGATGGCGTTGAGCCCGATCACCTCCCCGGGCAGGAAGAAGCCCAGCACCTGCTCGCGGCCCTGCGCATCGACGGTGAAGGTCTTGACCGTGCCCGCGCGCACCGCGGCGATCGCATTGAAGCTCTCGCCCTCGCGGAAGATGTACTCGCCGGCCTGGAACGGCCCGATGTGTTCGACCAGGCAGTGCAGCTCCATCAGCGCGGCCTTGTCGTAGCCCTCGGCCTGGCAGGCACCGGCGAAGGCGCAGGTGCTGCAGAAGTGCAGGGCATCGCCGTCATCGGCGATCGGCGTGGGTCGGGCGCGGTGTGCGCTGGGTGTGCTCATGCGACAGCCGTGACGTGAGTTGGGGTCGAATGCTACCGCGCCCCGGCCTTGTGGCACATGCCCGGGCTTCACGCCCGGCCGCACTGTCCACGGGGTCGCGCGGCAGGCCCGCAGCAGCCCGCGCGCCTTTCCTCCACCCCTGCGCGGAGAGCGCCATGGACAGACGCGATTTCCTTACCTTCACCGGGCTCGGCGCCGCCGGCCTGCTGCTGGCCCGCCCCGGCCGGCTGATCGCCGCCGAGGCGCTCACCGACGGGCGCATCGACCTCGCCATCAAGAAGGCCCTGGCCGACCGCGCGCTGACCGCCGCGACCGGGGCCGGCGCCAGCTACTGCGACATCCGCATCGGTCGTTACCTGAACCAGTTCATCGTCACCCGCGAGGACAAGGTGCAGAACGTCGCCAGCACCGAGTCGATCGGTGCCGGCATCCGCGTGATCGCCAATGGCACCTGGGGCTTCGCCGCCACCAGCACGCTCACCGCCGAGGCCATCGTTGCCGCAGCACTCGAAGCCGTCGCCATCGCCAAGGCCAACTCGGCGGTGCAGAGCGAGCCGGTGCGGCTGGCGCCGGTCAAGGGCGTGGGCGAGGTCAGCTGGGCCACTCCGATCAAGAAGAACGCGATGGAAGTGCCGATCAAGGACAAGGTCGAGCTGCTGTTGTCAGCCAACGCCGAGGCGATGAAGGCCGGCGCCAGCTTCGTCAACTCGACGATGTTCCAGATCAATGAGCAGAAGTACTTCGCCTCCACCGACGGCAGCTACATCGACCAGGACGTGCACCGCCTGTGGGTGCCGCTGCAGGTCACCGCGGTCGACAAGAGCAGCGGCAAGTTCCGCAACCGCGCCGGCCTGTCGACGCCGGTCGGCATGGGCTACGAGTACCTGGATGGCGACGCCTCGGAGCGCATCGAGATGCCCGGCGGCGTGATCGGCTACCGCAACAGCTACAACCTGATCGAAGATGCCGCGGCCGCCGCCCGCCACGCGGTCGAGAAGCTGAAGGCGCCGAGCGTCAAGCCGGGCAAGTACGACCTCGTGCTCGACCCGCAGCACCTGTGGCTGACCATCCACGAGTCGGTGGGCCACCCGCTGGAGCTCGACCGCGTGCTCGGCTACGAGGCCAACTTCGCCGGCACCAGCTTTGCCACGCTCGACAAGCGCGAGGCCAAGTTCCAGTACGGCAGCGACAAGGTCACCCTGTTCGCCGACAAGACCCAGGTCGGCAGCCTCGGCGCGGTGGGCTATGACGACGAGGGCGTGCCGACCAAGCGCTGGGATCTGGTCCGTGACGGCATCCTGGTCAACTACCAGGCCATCCGTGACCAGGCCCACATCATCGGCGAGAGCGAATCGCACGGCTGCTGCTACGCGGATTCGTGGAACGCCGTGCAGTTCCAGCGCATGCCCAACGTGTCGCTGGCGCCGGGCAAGGACGAACTCAGCCCCGAGAAGATGATCGAGGGCGTCGAGAACGGCATCTACATCGTCGGCGCCGGCAGCTTCTCGATCGACCAGCAGCGCTACAACGCGCAGTTCGGCGGCCAGCTGTTCTACGAGATCAAGGACGGCAAGATCACCCAGATGCTCGAAGACGTGGCCTACCAGATCCGCACGCCGGAGTTCTGGAACGCCTGCGACGCGGTCTGCGACGAGCGTGACTATCGACTGGGCGGCAGCTTCTTCGACGGCAAGGGCCAGCCCTCGCAGGTCTCGGCGGTGTCGCATGGATCGTCGACGGCGCGCTTCCGCGGCATCAATGTCATCAACACCGCCCGCAACATCGGCTGAGGTCCAAGGAGGACACCATGAGCATGTTCACTGAAGCCGAAGCCAAGGCCATCCTCGACAAGGTCATCGCCCTGTCGAAGGCCGACGAATGCATCGCCACCCTGACCGGCAACCGCGAGGGCAACATCCGCTTCGCCCGCAATTCGGTCTCGACCTCGGGCGTGGTCAACGAGGTCAACCTCGCCGTGCAGGTCGCCTTCGGCAAGCGCAGCGGCATCGCCACCACCAACAGCTTCGACGACACCTCGCTGGAGCGCGTCGTGCGCCGCGCCGAGGAGCTGGCCCAGCTGGCGCCGGAGAACCCGGAGTTCATGCCGGCGGTGGAGAAGCAGAGCTACACCGCGACGCCGACCTATGTGCAGGCCACCGCCGACATCGACCCGGCCTTCCGCGCCAAGGTCGCGCTGGATTCGATCAAGCCCTGCAAGGACGACAGCCTGGTCGCGGCCGGCTACCTCGCCGACAACACCGGCTTCATCGCCACGGCAAACAGCCGCGGCAACTTCGGCTACCAGCAGCTCAACAACCTCGACTACACCTGCACGGTGCGCACCGCCGACGAGACCGGCTCGGGCTGGGTCGCCACCAATCTGGCCGATGCCTCGAAGTTCGATGCCTCGAAGGACATCCAGACCGCGATCCGCAAGGCCAAGGGCTCGGTCGATGCCAAGGCGCTGGAGCCCGGCAAGTACACGGTGGTGCTCGAACCGGCCGCGGTCTCGGGCCTGTTGATGTTCATGCTGATGGGCTTCGATGCCCGTCAGGCCGACGAGGGCCGCAGCTTCCTGTCGAAGAAGGGCGGCGGCAACCGCCTCGGCGAGAAGGTGTTCGACGAGCGCGTGAACGCCTTCGCCGACCCGGCCCACCCCGATGTGCCGGTGCTGCCCTGGGACATGGACGGTCTGCCGCGCGGCAAGCACGCGATCATCGAGAACGGGGTCGTCAAGCACCTGAACTATTCGCGCTACTGGGCGAAGCAGCAGGAGCGCGAGCCGATCGCCATGCCCGGCAACATCATCATGAGCGGCGGCGACAAGAGCACCGAGGACATGGTCAAGTCGACCAAGCGCGGCATCCTGGTGACCCGCACCTGGTACATCCGCCTGGTCGATCCGCAGACCGTGCTGCTGACCGGTCTGACCCGCGACGGCACCTTCTACATCGAAGACGGCGAGGTGAAACACCCGATCAAGAATTTCCGCTTCAACGAATCGCCGATCATCATGCTCAACAACATCGAGGAGCTGGGTCGACCCGAACGCATCAACGCGGGTGCCGGCGTCGGCGGCGGCCCGGGCATCGCGATGATGGTGCCGGCGATGAAGGTGCGGGATTTCACCTTCACTTCGCTGTCGGATGCGGTGTAGCGGCAGGAACGGGCGTGCATGCTCATAGGGTGGGCCCTGGCCCACCGTGGGCTCGACGCTCGCCCCGGTTTGGCTTTGTGCGTACGTCGCTCGAAGCGAAGAGCAAGAGCTTTCGGTCCGTCCTTCGGCTGGCCCGATCTCGGTGCTGTCATAGGGTGGGCCCTGGCCCACCGTGGGCTCCACGCTCGTCTCGTTCCAAGCGGTCGCCGCTCTGGGCCCCTCTCCCATCGGGGAGCGGTTCGGGGTCGCTCATCGGCTGCCGGTGGCAGCCGATGACCCCGAGAGCCCGAGCGAAGCGAAGGTGGGTTGGGGAGGGGGCCGGGCGAAGCGCTCGCTCCGAGCCTTGTCTGGCGTTGGTGCTCGGCTTTCAGCTCTTGCTATACCTGATGGCTCTTCGCTCGGGGCGAAAAGCAGGGTCAAGAGCTTTCGGTCCGTCCTGCGGCCGGCCCGACCTACCTTTCTTTGCGTGGCCAAAGAAAGGTAGGCCAAAGAAAGGCCACCCCTCGTCCGCGCCCTTCGCGCATCCGTGCGCGAAGGGTTCGCGTGAGTCGGTCGGGGTTTTCGGACAGGCCATCCCTGGCCTGTCGAAAACCTTGCCCGCATCCATGCGGGCAACCCTGCGGGCGATTCGACCGCCTCCCGCCGCTACCGAGGGGCCCCGGGAAGAGCGCGGGCTCCTGCCCGCAAGAGCGCGGTGCGCTTCGTGGAGAGCTGGACGGGTACTTGGAGGTTGATGTCGGGAGGACCAGCTGGAAGCGAAGCTGAATGCAACGCGGATTTAGCAACGCCGGAGCAGTCGAGATCTCTCTTTCCTATCCGCTCTACGGAATGAGGGGCCGCTGAAAGCGACAACAGTTGGCGCTCGGCGAAGTTCGTGGCACGCGCTCCGCCCGGCCCTCTCCCCAACCCCTCTCCCAGTGGGAGAGGGGCTGAAGGAAGTGCCGCACCCTACGCAACACCGCAACCCAGCTCTTACGAATCCCGAATCCCCAATCCCGAATCCCGGCTCCAACCAATGCTCCGCCGCCACTTCCTAAAGCTCAGCACCGCCACCTTCGCCGCTCTCGCCGCGTCGCGTGCTCGCGCGTTCCAGCCGATCGAGGGCGAGTACGACTTCTGGTTCACCCGGCTGATGTACGCCTCGGGCAACTGGGACGTGGACCAGCGCATGCCGTCGAACCTGATCACCTCGCTGATCGACTACACCGGCCTGCGCGTCGACCCGGTCGAGCGGGTCATCCCATTGGCCGATCCGCGGATGCTGGAGGCGCCGTTCTGCTATCTGTCGGGCCACAAGCTGGTCGAATTCGATCCCGACGAGCGGCGCAACTTCGAGGCCTATGTGCGGCGCGGTGGCTTCGTCTTCGTGGATGACTGCAACCACGACATCGACGGCCTGTTCGCGCGCAGCTTCGAGGCCGAGATGGCGGCGATCTTCGGACCGCGCGCACTGGCCAAGCTGCCGAACGATCACCCGATCTACTCCAGCTTCTTCAAGTTCGACGGCCCGCCGACCACGAGCTTCGAGTTGAACGGCTGGGGCGATGATCTGGTGCACGACTATCTCAAGGGCATCGAGCACGAGGGTCGGCTCGGGGTGCTCTACAGCAACAAGGACTACGGCTGCGAGTGGGACTACGACTGGCGCAACAAGCGCTGGCTCGCGGAGGACAACACCCGCTTCGGCGTCAACATCGTGATGTACGCACTCAACGGATGAGCCATGAACGCCATTGCCCTGGATGAAGCCAGCCTCGCCGCCCGCCTCGAGCGCCTCGACGCGCTGAAGAAGGCCATCGCCCGCGCGGTGGTCGGCCAGGCCGAGGTGGTCGAGCAGTTGCTGATTGCGCTCCTTGCCGGCGGCCACTGCCTGCTTGAAGGCGTGCCGGGGCTGGGCAAGACCCTGCTGATCCGCAGCCTGGGCCAAGCGCTCAAGCTCGACTTCCACCGCATCCAGTTCACGCCGGATCTGATGCCCAGCGACATCCTCGGCACCGAGGTGCTGGAGGAAGACCACGGCACCGGCAAACGCGTGTTCAAGTTCCAGCCGGGTCCGGTGTTCACCCATCTGCTGCTGGCCGACGAACTGAACCGCACACCGCCCAAGACCCAGGCCGCCCTGCTGGAAGCGATGCAGGAGCGCACCGTCAGCACCGCCGGCCAGACCTTCGAATTGCCCCGCCCCTTCTTCGTGTTGGCCACGCAGAACCCGCTGGAGCAGGCCGGCACCTATCCGCTGCCCGAAGCCCAGCTCGACCGCTTCCTGCTCTACATCCGCGTCGACTATCCGAGCCTGGATGAGGAAATCGCCATCCTCGACCTCACCACCGGCCGCAGCGGCGAGACGCCGCCGGCGGTGATGGAGGCGAACGAATTGATCGAGCTGCAGGCGCTGACCCGCGAAGTGCATATCGAGCCCGAGCTGACCCGCTGGATCGCGCGCCTCGTGCGCGCCACCCGCCCCGGCAGCGATGCGCCAGAGCGCGTCAACCAGGCCCTGCGCTTCGGCGCCGGCCCGCGCGCCGGGCAGTCGCTGGTGCTGGCGGCGAAAGCGCGTGCGCTGCTGCAGGGTCGTCTCGCCGTCACCCGCGAGGACATCCGCGCGCTGGCCAAGCCTGTGCTGCGCCACCGCCTGCTGCTGTCGTTTGCGGCGGAGGCTGAGGGCCGCAGCACCGACTGGGTGGTGGAAGGCGTGCTCGACACGGTGGCGGTGTAAGCCGAGGCCGCGCGCGATGCATCGACCCCGCATAGGGTGGGCCCTGGCCCACCGTGAGCTCCATCCTTGCCTCGGTCATGGTGCTCCGAACCTGCGTTCGCCCTTTGCGGCGCCAGCCACCAATACCGGGGCCATGGTCGAGCTCCGGTGGGCCAGGGCCCACCGTATTCGGGTCAAGGGTGGCGACAAGCGGGGCGTCGGCGTCTTTCGCGCCAGCCTGTGCCGCGCGCGGATGCCAACCTCGCGAAGCTTCATGCGGTGGGCCCTGGCCCACCATGAGGCTCATGCTCGCTGCGGTCTCGTGGCCTGCGGACCTTGGGCACGCTGCGCGAAGGCAATCGACACCGGGGCGAGCGTTGAGCGTCGGTGGGCCAGGGCCCACCCTATGACGTCTATTGGAACCAAGGCCAGCGTCGAGCGCCGGTGGGCCAGGGCCCACCTGATCTGCGCCGCCGGGGCGTTTCGCGCATGAACCTCACCGGCAGCGCCCTCGACCTGCCGGCCGAGCTGCGCGCGCGGCTGCGCGATCTGCGCCTGCGCACGCCGCTGCAGGCGCCGATCGGCCCCCTGGGTCGGCAGCAGAGCCGCTCGCGCGGACAGGGCCTCGAATTCGCCCAGTACCGCGGCTACGTCGCCGGCGATGCACCGCGCCAGGTCGACTGGAAGCTGTTCGCGCGCAGCGATCGCCTGTTCGTGCGCGAGTCCGAGCGCGATGCGCCGCTGAGCGTCTACCTGGTACTCGACTGCAGCCCTTCAATGGCGCAGGACGATCTGGCGAGTCCCGGCTGGACGCGCCTGCACGCCGCGCGTCGGCTGGCCGCCTGCGTGCTGGAGCTGGCGCTGCGCGAAGACGAGCTGTTCGGCCTGCTGGCCTTCGAACCGCGCGCGCCGCTGTGGGCGGCGGCGAACGGCGGCCGCGGCCAGCGCGATCGGCTGTTGGCGGCGCTTGCGGGCCTCAGGCCCACCCAGGCCTGGCCGAATGCCACTGCGCTTGATGCCTTCGCTGCACGCATGCCACCGGGCGCCCTGGTGCTGGTGCTCAGCGATGGCTTCGAAGGCGCGGCCGCCGAGTTCGCCGCGCGGCTTGCCGCGGCACAGCGCAGCGTGGCTTTCGTCCGCATACTCACCGCCGAGGAGCGTGACTTCCCGCTGCGCGGCGCCCTGCATCTGGTCGACCCCGAAACGAACGCGGTGCGCGAGGTCGATGGAGACGCTGTGCGCTCAGGATTTCTGCAGCGCTTCGGTGCCGCGCGCGCCGACTTCATCGCCCGCCTGCAGCAGCGCGGTGTGGCCTGCGTCGAACACTGGCTGGACCAGCCGGAAGACCTCGCCCTGCGCGCCCTGTTCGGCCGCGGCGGCCGCATCGACATAGGCGGCGCGACATGAGCCTGCTGCTGCCCTCGGCCCTGTTCGCGCTGCTGGCGCTGGCCCTGCCGCTGCTGATCCATTTGCAGCGCCGCCGCGAGACGCCGCCGCCGCGGCTGTTCGCCGCGCTCGCCTACATCGATCCACAGGCGCGGCCAAAGCAGCGGGTGCGTCTGCGCGACCTGCTGCTTCTGCTGCTGCGCCTGCTAATGCTGACGGTGCTGGCTTTCGTGCTGGCACAACCGCTGCTGCGCGGGCGCGCCGGCGCGCCCTGGGTGCTGCTGTGGCCGGGGCTGGATCCGGAGCAGGTCGGTGCGGTGGATGAGGAGGCCGAGCTGCGCTGGCTGGCACCGGGATTTCCGCCCGTCGATGCGGTGACTGCGCCCGCATCAGCGCAGCCCTTCAGCCTGCTGCGCCAGCTGGCCTTCGAGCGCCCCGCCGCGCAGGCGCTTGAGGTGCGGGTGCCGCGTGAGCTGGAGGGCTGGGACGGCGTGCCGCTGCAGCTGGGCCGTGCGATCGAATGGACGGTGCTGCCGGTGGAGCTGCCGGTGGTGCCTCAATCGACGCAGGGGCTGCGCGTTGCAGTCCATGTGATGGAGGACGTCGAGTCTGAGCAGCGCCGTGCGCTGAACGCGCTGCGTGCCTATTTCGAGGCCATGGGCGAGAACGCGCGATTGCGCTTTGTCGATGCGGGCGAGCAAGCGCCGGCAGAAGGCGTCGATGTGCTGTGGGTGATGGCGTCCATGCAGACGCCGGCAGCGCGCGAAGACGATGCGCGCGCGCAGCCCTCAGCGAGCGACGCCGAGCCGCAGGACGACGTGCGCAGCGACGGTGACGGAGTGGGCGCGGAACCGGTAGCGCCGGAGGGCGCCGGACATCTGCCGGCGCATACGAGCGCCGACCGCCGCGGGTCCGCGGCCACGGTGGGCCAGGGCCCACCCTATGCGAACGCGCTGGCCTCGCTCTCGCCGGCCTGGCGGACGTGGCTGCGCGACGGCGGCCGGGTGCTGGTCAGCGGCGCGGGCGAGCGCGAACCGCATGCGGCCACGTGGGCGGCGGAGTCAGCGGCTGCCGCGATGCCCGCCTCTCAAGACCCGGAGGCCGTCGCCCCCGCGCAGGCGGGGGCCCAGGGCCGTTCGCCTCGGCCCGAAGAACTCGAAGACTCGGCCTTGTCGGAGGCAACACCTGTGCAAGGCCCGCAAGCACAGCGAACGCTCCATTCCGGGCAGGCCGCTTCTGAAGCCGCAAGCCTCTCGCACAGCCATTGTCATCGCCCCCTCGAAGACGGGAGCCCGGCGCTTTGGCCTGGTCGCCTGGATCCCCGCCTTCGCGGGGATGACGGATCAACGGATCTTGGCGATGACACCTGCGCTGACGCGGAGCTGGACGTCGCCCTGGATGCCCGCGCCCGCATGCTCTGGCGAGGTGAAGGCGCGCGGCTCAGCACCCTGCACCGTGACGGCGCAGAACTGCGCCTGCTCGACTGCGCACTCGATGCGCGCTGCTTGCCCGAACTGTTGGCGCCAGACTTTCCGCGCCTGCTGCAGGGCTGGCTGGCGCCGGAGTCTGCGCCGGCCTCGCGCATCGACGCAAAGCTGATCGCGCCCACTTCGGAAGGGACGCCGCCGCAGCCCGCAGGCACGTCGCTGCGCGATGCGCTGGTCCTCGTACTGCTTCTTCTGCTGTTGGCCGAGCGCTGGCTGGCGGCGACCCGGAGGCCCGCATGAGCGCGCCGATGTCCACACCGGGTAACGAGGCGTTCGCACCCGGCGCAGGCGCGCTGGCACTGCTGCGGCGTGTGCGCCGGCTGGGCCTGATCGAAGCCGTGCTGTGGGTGCTCCCGAGCTGGGCGCTGCTGCGCTTTGTGTCTGCGCCCTGGCCAGCGCTGTGGACGGATGCCGTAGCGCTGCTGGCGCTGCTCGGCATCGCCGGCCTGCGCGTTCGCCAGCGCAACGCGGGCTGGCTGGCGCAGCGGCTCAACCAGAAACTTCCGAGCTTCGAAGACAGCGCCGGCCTGCTGTTCATGTCCGGAACGGGCGCGCTGGCTGCGCTGCAGAGGCAGCGGCTGGAGCAGCGCCTGCCGCGGGCGACGCTGTCCGCACTGGGCCTGCGCGCGCACTCGCCGTGGATGTTGCTGCCGGTGCTGCTGGCCGCCACCGTGCTGCTGCTGCCAGCGCAGCGCATGGATGCCTCGAACTCGACGCCCTCGGGGGCGGCGCCCACGGCGACGGGTGAATCCCCACTCGGCCCGCCGCAGCTGCTATCCACCGAAGTCCGCATCACCCCGCCGCGCTACACCGGCCTGCCCGCGGCCACGCAGAGCGCGCTGGACATCGAAGCCGTGGCCGGCAGCCGCATCGACTGGGCCCTGCAGATCGAACCCGCTCCGGACGCCGCGGCGCTGGTCTTCATTGATGGCCGCCGCATCGAACTCGCGCTGAAAGACCAGCGCTGGCGCGCCGACGACACACCGGAAGCCAGCAGCCGCTACCGCATCGAGATCGACGGCATGGCGCTGGGCCTCGACGCGGCCGCTGCACGCCTTGAACTGAAGCCCGACCAGCCGCCGCAGATCCGCGTCCGCCGTCCCGGTCAGACCCTGAACATTGTCGAGTCGGCCGCGGCGATGGAGCTCGACATCGAGGCCAGTGATGATTTTGGCCTCGGCGCCGCCGAGCTGCTGCTGACCTTGGCCAAGGGCGACGGCGAGCTGGTCGAGGTCAGCGAGCAGCGCGTCGCCCTGCGCGGCGAAGGCGATGCGCGCAGCCGACGCTACCTGCGCCGCCTCGATCTTGGAGCACTCGGCTTCGAGACCGGCAACGACCTGATCCTGCGCGTCGAGGTGCTGGACAGCCTGGGCCAGCGCGCGCGCAGCCCCAGCTACATCCTGCGCTGGCCCAAGCTGCGCGACACCGAGGGCGAGGGCGTGGAGGGCTTCGTCCAGCGCACCCTGCCGGCCTACTTCCGCAGCCAGCGCCAGATCATCATCGACACCGAAGCCCTGATCGCCGATCGCGCGGCGCTGGAGCGCGAACGCCTGCTCGCGCGCAGCGACAGCATCGGCGTCGACCAGCGCCTGCTGCGCCTGCGCTATGGCGAGTTCCTCGGCGAGGAGGTCGAGACCGAGGGCCCGCTGCTGCCCGAGGGCCACAGCCTCGATGACGGCCATGGCCATGCCGACCCGGCCAACTTCGGCGACGCCAACGCCCTGCTGCGCGCCTACGGCCATGCGCATGACCAGGAGGAAGGCACCACCCTGTTCGACCCGGTGACGAGGGAACGCCTGCGCTCGGCCCTGCGCGAGATGTGGCAGAGCGAGCTGCATCTGCGCATGGGCGATCCGGTCGCCGCCCTGCCCTACCAGTACCGCGCGCTGGACCTGATCAAGCAGATCCAGCAGGCCAGCCGCATCTACCTCGCCCGCGTGGGCCTGGAGCTGCCGCCGATCATGTTCTCGCGGCGGCTCACCGGCGATCGTTCGACGGCGGTACGACCGGGCGATCCGCTGCGCGCGGCCGAGCGCGGGGATGCGGCGCTGGTGGAGCTGTATGCGGCCCTGGCGGGCTGGGGATTGGGGATTGGGGATTCGGGATTTGCCGGGGGTGAGGCGGATGGCGAGGCTACGCTCAGCCCCGAGGTGATCGATGACTTTGAAGCCTGGCTCGCCGGGCAGCCGATCGAATCGACCCTCGACCTGCGCGAGCGCTTCGATCGCGTGCGTCGCGATCCCGACTGCGCGGAGTGTCGCGCAGCGCTCGCCTCAAGCCTCTGGCAGCGGATCGCGCCACCGACGCAGGGGCCGCGTTCGCGCGCCGGGCTCGATGCTGCGGGCGAGGCTTGGCTGCGCGCGCTGGAGGTCGCCCGATGAGTCTGCCGTCGAACTTCCTCGCGCTCGCGTTGCTCGCCATCGGCCTGCTCGCCGCCGCGCGCCTGCTGTGGAAGCGACCGCAGCGCTGGCCGTGGCGCCTGCTGCTGCAGAGCGGCGCGCTGCTGCTCGTGTACCTGGTGCTGAACCCGCCGCCGCAGCCCTTGCCGCAGGCCGGCACCTTGACTGTGCTCGGCGCGGGATGGCGCGACGCGCTCACCCATAGGGTGGGCCCTGGCCCACCGGAGCCCGACACTCGCCTCGGTGCGAAGCACGCCCTCGCGCCCTCTGCCGATTCCCAAGACGCGAACGCTCAGGCTCAAGCCGCGTCGACATTGCGCTCTCAGGCAGCGAGTCGAGACATCGAGACTCCGGACTCAGCGGATGGGCGGAGCAGTGCCGAGGCCACGGTGGGCCAGGGCCCACCCTATGCGGGCTCGGAGCTTGCTGGAGACCCACGCGATGGCAGCGCTGCTGCGCGTCGTGCCCTCAACGCGAGCGCCGAACTCGGCCCACCCGCCGCCATCATCGCCCTGCCGGACGCCGAAGCGCCGCTGCCGCCGGGCGTGCAACGTGTGCCGGATCTGGCGACCGCGCTGCGGATGCGGACGGAGTTCTCCGCCCTACGCCTGTTCGGGCGTGGCCTGTCGCTGCGCGATGTGCAGGCCGCGCGCGGTCGCAGCCTTGAGTTCATCGCGGCACCGCTGCCGCGCGGCTTCGTCGAGATCCAAGCTGCCGCGCAGGCGACGCTGGGCGCGCGCATCGAAGTCGCGACGCGCTGGAGCGGCACCTTGCCCGCCCGCGTGCAGCTGCTGGATGCGGCGGGCGAAGTGCTGGCGGAGCAGGTGTTCGACACTGAGCCAGCGCCGGATTCAGTGACCGCGGCGGCGCCGGCCTCCGCGCTGGCTGCGCCATCGGCCGCGGCAGGCGCGACTCGGAACGCCGATGAGGCGCCCGCAATCGACGTGGCCGCGCCTGCGTCCGGTACGCGTGACGCTGGGCCCACGTCTGCTGACAGCACTTCGCACGCGGCCGGCGCGCAGGCACAGGAAGCGGCGACACTGCCGCGCAAGCGGGACGCTTCCATGCACGATCGTGCCGGCATCGCCCAGCTGCGAGCGCCGGCGCGCGCGCTCGGCACGCTGCCGATGCGCCTGCGCGCGCTCGATGCCGATGAAGAGGTCCTCGACGTCCATGACGTCCGCATCGAAGTCACCGCGCCGCGCGCCCCCAAGGTGCTGCTGCTGGCCGCGGCCCCTGGCCCTGAAACGCGCGCGCTGCGGCGCTGGGCGGTGGACGCCGGGCTCGACTTCGACAGCCGCATCCAGTTCGCGCCGGGCCTGGTGCAGGGCGGCCGCGCGCTGGCGCCCAGCGCCGAGGAGCTTGCCGCGCTGGATCTGCTGATCCTCGAAGAGCGCGCCTGGTCGGCGCTGGGCCCGGGCGGCCGCGCTGCGGTGCTGGGCGAAGTGGAGAACGGCCTGGGCCTGCTGCTGCGCCTCACGGCACTGCCGAATCCAGGCGTGCTCGCGGAACTGCGCGAGGCGGGCTTTGCGGTCGAGCGCGTGCCCGGCGAAACCAGCGCACAGGCGCGCGTCGCCGATGCACCGACGCGCCTGCGTCAGCTGCCGATCCGGGTGGTGTCGATGCAGGCCGCGCCGGCGGTGCGTTCCAGTGAGGGTGATCCCCTGGCGCTGTGGCGCGCGCGCGGGCTGGGGCGCATGGGCCTGCTGTGGCTGACCGACAGCTATCGCCTGCAGGCGGCTGGCCATGCCGAGGCCTATGCCGACCTGTGGAGCGGGCTGACGAGCGATCTCGCGCGCGCGCAGCCGGCGGCAGTGCCGGCGCCGATGCTGCGCCTGCCGCGTGGGCAGACCCAGGCCTGGGCGGGCGAGCGCATCGAGCTCTGCGGTCTACGCGGGGCAGCGTCGCTGATTGCGCCTGATGGAGCCCGACTCACGCTGGCGGCACCTGATGCGCAGGGCTGCGCGGCCGCCTTGCCGAGCGTACCGGGTCGCTACCGTCTGGCGGATGACGAGGCGACTGCGCTGGACATCGAGGTGCGCGATCCCGGGCGTGAGACCGCAATGCACGCGGCGGATCTGCTTGCGCGCACGCGCGCAGTCGTGTCCACGCGCGCGGCTGGCGAGGGCAGCAGCGGTCCTCAGTACGTCGGCGGCGACTTCTGGCCCTGGCTGCTGGCCCTGCTTGCGGTGCTGGCCCTGCTGTGGTGGCTGGAGCGGCCGCGGTCGCCGTGAGCGCTTGATGCGGGAAGCGAGGCGTGGGGTCTTGCGGAAGCCTGATGCGACCGCTCGCGCGCTCGGCACGCGCCTGTCTTCGCGCGCTCTTCGTAGACACGCTCTCAGGTCAAGCCTCTGCGGCTCACGCTTCGTGCCAACCCTGCCGGTCGCGAGCAAGCTCGCTCCTACAAACAGCTGGGATTCGGGATTCGGGAATCGCAGAGCCGCCAACGGTGAGCGACACACGCGCGCCCCGCTCTTTGTAGGAGCCTGCTTGCAGGCGACCGCAGCCTTCGCCCCGAACCAGACTCTGGATCGCAGGCAGCCGTTGCGCGCTCAGCGCGCCGGGCGCGGCGGCGCGGTCAGCTCGCGCACGTCGAGGAAACCGTCGCCATCGACATCCTGCAGATCAAAGCGGGCATCGATACGCGCGTGGTGCTCGACCAGCGTCAGCGCCTGGCCGCGGCGGAAACTCGTGCCCGGCGGCAGTTCATGCGGCTGCAGCATGCCGTCGCCGTTGACGTCCATCGCGCGGAAGCCGCGGCTCATCCAGGCGCGGTACTCGGCGCGGCTCACCTTGCCGTCGCCGTCGGAGTCGACGCGCGCCAGCTGTTCGGCGGGCGCGTTCGGAAACGCCCACGCGAGGGCGGGCGAACAGAGCAGGAGGAGGGTCAGGGCGCGCATCGCCGCATGATAGGGCGAGGCGCGCGCTGGACCGGTAGCCACGTCCGCAGGGTTCAGGCGCGCGCAGGCTGCAGGCTGTAGCCCTTCAGACGCTGGGCGAACTGCTGGAGCGCCGCATTGCCCGACTGCTCGGCCTCATGGCACCACTGGCGCAGGGCTTCCAGCGTGGCTTCCGAGCCCTGGCTGGTGCGCTCGAATACCGCGCGCAGGCGCCGGCGGTAGTCGTAGACCGCCGCCAGCTGCGGGTGCTCGGCGATCCAGCGGTCGAGCTTTTCCTGCTGCTCGGGCTTCAGCCAGCGGCCGTGATCCTTGAGCGCGCGGCGCAGTCGGCCCGGCAGCGCCTTCAGATTGGCTTGGGCACCGGCCATGTCGGCCTTCAGATGCGGGGCGACCACGATGCGGAAGTAGTCGGTCATCACCTGGAAGCGATGCGCCAGCACCGCGCGCACGGTGTCGGTGTCCGGCATCTGGATGTTCGGGCGGATATCGAGCTTGGGCGCGACCCGCAGGATCTTGGCCAGGCCCAGCGCCGACAGCATGCGCAGCGCCACCCAGCCGATGTCGAACTCGAAGCGGCGCAGGGCGAAGCGTGCCGAGCTCGGGAACGCGTGGTGGTTGTTGTGCAGCTCTTCGCCCGCGATGATTAGGCCCCAGGGGCTGATGTTGGTGGCGCGGTCGTCGGTCTCGAAGTTGCGGTAGCCCCACCAGTGGCCAAGGCCATTGATCACGCCGGCCGCCAGCACCGGGATCACCAGCATCTGCAGCGCCCACACGGTGATGCCGATGACGCCGAACACGCCGATGTTGAGGAACAGCAGCAGGCTGGGGCCGAGGCCGGGAAAGCGCGCGTAGACCTTGCGCTCGACCCAGTCGGTCGGCGTGCCGTGGCCGAACTGGGCGTGGATCGTGCGATCCTTGCGCGCGCTCTGGTACAGCGTCACGCCATGGAACAGCACCTTGTTGATGCCCAGCACCTGCGGGCTGTGCGGGTCTTCGGCGGTCTCGCAGCGGGCGTGGTGCTTGCGATGGATGGCGACCCAGTCCTGGGTGACCATGGCGGTGGTGAACCACAGCCAGAAGCGCATCGGATGGCTGACCAGCGGATGCAGATCCACTGCGCGGTGGGCCTGGCAGCGGTGCAGGTAGATCGTCACCGACATCAGGGTGAGATGCGCCATCACGAGGAAGGCGCCGAGCACCAGCCACCATGCGTTGCCGAACAGACCTTCCGTGGCCCAGCCGAAGAATGCGTTGTCCATGAAACCCTGCGTCGCCTGCGTTTTGAGTGAACAGATGTTAGCAGCCCGCCTCCACCCCGCTTTCACGAACGCCGGCACAGTTCCGAGCCATGCCTGAGCTGCCCGAGGTCGAAACCACCCGCCGCGGCATCGAGCCGCATCTCCTGCGGCGGCGCATCGCCCGCGCCGTGCTGCGCCGACCCGACTTGCGCTGGCCGATCCCGCCAGAGATCACGCAGGAGCTGCCAGGCCAGCGCATCGAAGCCGTCGAACGCCGCGCCAAGTACCTGATCCTGCGCGCTGAAACCGGCGATGCCATCCTGCATCTCGGCATGTCCGGCAGCCTGCGCGTGCTGCCCGCCGGCGTGCCGCTACGCACGCACGACCACGTGGACCTCGAGCTCGACGACGGCCAGCTGCTGCGCTTCAACGACCCGCGCCGCTTCGGCGCGCTGCTCTGGCAGGCGCGTGGGCAGGTGCATCCGCTGCTGGCCGGGCTCGGGCCCGAACCGCTGTCGGCCGAGTTCTCCGGTGAACACCTGTTCCGTCTGAGTCGCGCGCGCGCGGCACCGGTCAAGACCTTCCTGATGGACCAGGCCATCGTGGTCGGCGTGGGCAACATCTACGCCGCCGAGAGCCTGTTCCGCGCCGGCATCGACCCGCGCCGCGCGGCTGGCAAGGTGAGCCTGGTGCGCTACCACGCCTTGGCCGAAGCGGTGCGCGAGATCCTCGCCTACGCCATCGTCCGCGGCGGCACCACGCTTCGTGACTTCCTCGCGCCTGACGGCGCGCCCGGCTACTTCGAGCAGGAGCTGCTGGTCTACGGCCGCGAGGGCGAGGCGTGCAAGGTTTGCGGCACGCCCTTGAAGCACATGGCCCTGGGCCAGCGCGCGACGGTGTGGTGTCCGCGCTGTCAGCGTTGAGAGCCGGGATTCGGGATTCGGGATTGGGGATTCGCAGCCGGTACGGCTGAGCGTGCGGTGGCTTGCACGGGCGCACGAGTGGCGTGGGGCGTGGGCCGCGGTAGGCGCGTGCAGTTCCAAGGTGCAGCGAGCGCTACCGAGCCTTGGCGCTCTTGCAAGTAGAGCGGACGGCAACACGACCTGAGGTCGAGCCATCGCTGCGTGCCGCGGGCGTTGCGTCCGGTGAGCGCGGAGGCAGCGCAAGGGCTAGCCAATGCTGGCGAATATCCCAGCCGCGCAGCGTCCATAGGGTGGGCCCTGGCCCACCGTGGCCATCACTTCGCCTCGGTATCCAAGCGCTACAGCGCGCGGCAGCGCTGCATTCCCGGGAACCGGGGCGAGGGTCGATCTCTCGGTGGGCCAGGGCCCACCCTATGTGCACCGGCCAAGGCCCAGCACTGTGTCCATGCCGGGTTCGGGTTCTTCCTAGGTTTCGTCCTCTGTCAGCTCTACGAGCCGATCAAGGTGAACTCCCACGATCACTCGTCCCGATGCCGGGTCCGCGACTGCGGCATGCCCCGGCATGTTCGGAATCTCTCCGAGAAAGAGCACGGTCTCCGGCCATCCGTTGCAGGGCTCCGCTGCCAACCGCTGCAGCCTGCAGAGACACATCGGACGCGGTGGTTCACTCACCCCACCGCCCCCAAGGCCACGAACCGCCCTTCCAGCCGCGCCGCCTCGCGCCCATCCTTCAGCCGCACGCTCGCCACCAGCTTCAGACGCGCCTTGCGGCGGCTGCGCATGCTGCGGATCGCGGCTTCGATGTCCTCGCCTTCGGCCAGCCGCGCTTCGGCCTCGATGTCCTCCAGCACCGGTACGAAGTACTGCAGGTGCGAGTCCTGCACGTAGACCTCGGCGATCAGCCCGGCCTGTTTGAGTCGCGCGCTGAACAGTCCCCAGCAGGCCACGGTCATCAGGCCTGCCAGGCTGCCGCCGAAGGCACTGCCCTTGTCGTTGACGTTGGCGTCCAGCGGAGCGGCCAGCACCAGCCGCTCGGGCTCGACGCTGGCCACGCGGCAGCCCATCGCGCGCAGCGGCGGCATCGACAGCAGCACGCGTTCAAGATCCTGTCCAAGGGTGGCTTCAGGTGCGGCGATCAGCGGTGCGGCTTGGCTCATGGACAGCATCGTTCGGACAGGCGCCGGTGCGGCGGGGCAGACTATCTAGCATGCGCACGCGGATACCCACGAGTACGGACTCATCTGTCATATCGCCTCCTCTGAGGGGCTGGACGGTGATCAGCCTGCGCGAGCGCAGCCAGCAGGGCGCGGCGAAGCGCGCGATCGAAGCGGCGGGTGCCAGGGCGCTGGCCCTGCCGGGGCTGCGTCTTGAACCGCTGCAGGCAGGCGCGGTGCTCGAACAGGCGCTGGCGAGGCGACCGACGATCGCGCTGTGCATCAGCCCCGCCGCGGTGCGCTTTCTGCTGCAGCTCGACCCGCGGATTGCCACGCGGGTAGCGATCGGCGCCGGCGTCGGCGCCGGCACGGCGGCGGCGCTGCGCCGCGCGGGATTCGCCGAGGTGCTGGCGCCGATCGAGCAAAGCCCGCAGATCAGCGAGGGCCTGCTGGCCCATCCGCGCCTGGCGCAAGGCGCTGGCGAGACCGTACTGCTGGTGGCCGCCCCCGGCGGTCGCGGCGTGCTCGCACCGGAGCTTCGCGCCCGCGGCTTCGCGGTGGAGGAGGTGCAGGTCTATCGACGCGGGCCGGCGCGGCTGGATGCGCGGCATGCGCGTGCAGTTCTGACGGCCGGCGCGCCGCTGGGCCTGCTGCTGTCCAGCGCCGAGGCGCTCGACAACGTGCTGGGCCAGCTTCCGGCCGAGGCGGTCGCACGGCTCAAGCGCGCCCGCGTGGCGGCCAGCAGCGAGCGTCTGATCGAGCATGCGTGGTTGCGCGGATTTGGCGACACCGTGGCGGCCGCGGGCCCGCAACCGCAGGCGCTGGTCTCGGCGCTGGCAGCATCGGCAACGCGCTGAGCGCAGCCTTCACAACCGCGAAGGAACCCGGCCGCAACGCCAGCGCGATCCAGCGCATACACTTGCGCCCAGATCGGGGCCACACCCGACGCCTGTCGCCCGCAGCCCACGGGCCGCCCATTCATGATCGCGGGGATCCGGTTGCTTCGAGCACTGCCAGCGCTGTGCCTGCTGCTGATGCCGGTCGCCCTTGCGGCGCAGCCGGTCGAGGAGCGCTGGGCGGGCGATCCGCTGGCGCCGACCGCGCCGGTCGAGATCGCGGCGCCGCTGCAGGCGCGCCTGGTCGAGGCCGAACGCCTCGCGGCGAGCGGCGACTTCGCAATGGCCGGCACCGTACTCAAGGAAGCCGCTGGGCTGGCATCCGAAGGTTCGGCCGAGGAAGACGCCGTCGACCGGGTGTCGGCGCAGATCGAGTTCCGCCGCGGCCGCTATCCCGAGGCCCTGGCCCTGCAGCGCGCCGTGCTGGAGCGCGCCAGCCGCCGCGGCGACACCGCCAGCGTGGCCCGCGCCGAGACCGACATCGCCATCCTGCTGCGCCGCCAGGGCGACCTGTCGCCGGCACTGTCGGGCTTCGAGCGCGCGCTGAACCTGTATCGCCAGCTCAAGGACAACAATGGCATTGCCGATGTGCTCACCCACATCGGCCTGATCCGCCTGAACCAGGGCCTGTACTCCACCGCCCTGGAGTCACTGCGCGAGAGCCTCAAGCTGCAGCAGGCCGGCGCGAAGGCCGAGATCGAGCGCACCTACCACTACCTCGGCCTGCTCTATGCCGGGCTGCGCGAGTACGAGACCGCGCGCAGCTACCTCGACCGCGGTCTCGCCGAGGCGCGTCGCCTGGCCGACCCGTCGCGCGAGGCGCCCCTGCTCGGCAGCATGGCGCGCACCGCCAACCTGGCCGGCAGCTACGGCGAAGCCCTGACCCTGGCGCTGGAGGCCGAACGGCTGGCCGAGCGCCTCGGCAGCCCGCCGGGGCAGGCCTATGCGCTGCTCGAGAACGGCCGCGCCAAGCTCGGCCTGAACAAGCTCGACGAAGCGCGCGAGGCCCTGCTGCGCGGCGCCGCCGTGGCGGAGCGGATCGGCCAGCGCAGCACGCTGGCGCGCTATCGCGCCACCCTTGCCGAAGTCGCCGCGCGCCAGGGGCGGCCGGACGAAGCGCTGGCGCTGTGGCAGCAGGCCCTGCCCGAGTTCCGTTCCGGTGACGACCAGCCACAGCTGCTCGACAGCTACCGGCTGATGATCCCCTTGCTGCGCGAGCAGGGCGACGAGACCCGCGCGCTGGAGACCGCGATCGAAAGCCTGGCCTTGCAGGAGCAGCTGGCCGGCCTCGACATGAACCGCCGGGTCGCGGTCATGGAAAGCGCCTACCGCGCGCAGGAAGCCGAACGCCAGATCGAGCTGCTGCAGCGTGACTTGGAGATCCAGGCGCTGAAGCTGCGGCAGGAGTCGCTGGGCCGCTGGCTGGCCACCTTCGGCGTGCTGAGCCTGCTGGTGATCGCCGGCCTCCTGGCCTTCCGCTATCGCGAAAGCCGGCGCCTGGGCCAGCAGCTGGCCGAGACCAATGCCGAGCTGGAGCGCAATCGCGAAGCGCTCGCGCGCGCCAACCTCGAACTGGAGAAGCGCGCGGAAGCGCTGGCGCATGCCGCCAGCATCGACCCGCTCACCGGCATCGCCAACAGGCGCGCTTTCGTCGAACGCTTCGAGGTGCACTGGGCTGACGCAATGAGCCGGCACGCACCGCTGTCGATCGCCCTGATCGATGTAGACCACTTCAAGCGCATCAACGACACCCAGGGCCATGCGGTCGGCGATGCCGTGCTGTGTGCGCTCGCCGCCACCCTGCAGGGCCTGCTGCGCGCCGGCACCCTGCTGGCGCGCTGGGGCGGCGAAGAGTTCGTGGTGCTGATTCCCGGCGCGGACACGCAGGCCGCCTCCGGGCTGGCCGAACGCCTGCGCGCCGCGGTCGAGAACCTGCGCCGCGAAGACCTGCCCCCGATCACCATCAGCGTCGGCGTCGCCTCGCTGTCGGGTCGCACGCGCCTGCGTCCCGAAGGCCTGTTCGACGAAGCCGACGGCGCGCTGTACGCGGCCAAGACAGCCGGCCGCAATCGCGTGGTGGTGGTGTCCGAGCCCACGGATTCGGCCGGGGAGGCCTGAGGCGGCTCGGCTCCGATCCGCAATGAGGTTCACACCAGGCACGTCCCCGCAGCGCTGGTGCACGGGCGTCCCGCGATGCGTCGCCCAAGCCGGGGGTGTCGCCGCAGTGCGCGGCTCGGCCTCACGGCAGGCGCAGGCCAGACCCGGATCACGGCGAGCCTTCAGCGCATGGTGGGCCAGGGCCCACCCTATGGACGCTCCGGCTCCGGCTCCGGCTCCGGCTCCGGCTTCAGATGCTGTTGCTGTTGCTGTTGCTGTTGCTGTTGCTGTTGCTGTTGCTGTTGCTGCTGCTGTTGCTGTTGCCTCGGCTCTTGCGGGCAGGAGCCCGCGCTCTTCACGGGACCCCTGGGGAGCGGCGGGAGTTCGTGGATCAGCCCGCAGGGGCGGCCGCAGGGATGCGGCCGATGTTCGTGACAGGCCAGGGACGGCCTGTCCACGAACACCCACGGACTCACGCGAACCCTTCGCGCACGGATGCGCGAAGGGCGCGGACGAGGGGTGCCCTTTCTCTTGCCTACTTCTCTTTGGGCACGCAAAGAGAAGTAGGTCGGGCAGCCCGAAGGGCTGACCGAAAGCTCTTGCTCTTCGCTTCAAGCGACCAAGCGACCAAGCGAAACCGGGGCGAGTGTGCAGCTCATGGTGGGCCAGGGCCCACCCTATGACAGCCGCGAGGTCGGGCAGTCCGCGGGGCCGACCGAAAGCGCTTGCTCTTCGCTTCCAGCGACGAACGCACAGAGCAGACCGACGCGAGCGTGAGGCTCATGGTGGGCCAGGGCCCACCCTATGCGCTCATCGCGAGCGCCCGCCTCGCGTGCCCAACACCACCCCGCGCTCCCGCATCGACGCCAGCATCGCCTGCGCGGGCGCCAGCAGTGGCTCGGCGGAGAGCCGCCAGGCATCGGCCAAGCGCTGAACAATCTCGCGACCACTCGCCGGCGCACTGCGGATCTGCTCCAGCAGGGCGTAGCCCAGGGGATCAATCCGGGCGAACTTGACGCTGTGGTCGGCGGCGCGCTGCAGCAGCAGCAGGGTCGGCTCGGCAGGCGCCGTCTCGGGCTGATAGTCCGGACGGATGCGATCGACCGGCCAGACATAGGCCAGCGGCCAGGCCTGCGGCGAAAGCACCGGCACGCCCTGCATCAGATCGCCCTGCGGGTCGATGCTGGCGAGGTCTTCGCTCGCGTCGGACAGCGCGATGCCGAGCTCGGCCCACTCGTAGTGGGCCAGCTCGGCGAGGAAGGGCGGATGCGCGACATGCCTTTCATCGCGGGTGCCGCCTTCCGCATGGCGGCTGCAGCCGCCGTCAGCGCTACCGCTACTGCTGGATTCGAATGTTCCCGCGTTGTCGGCATGAGCGCGCTCCGCGCGGTCCGACAGCCAGGCGATGAACTCCTGGCCGACTTCGGGGAACAGCGGCGTCTGCGCGCGGTGCTCGCGGATGAAGTCGTCGATGAGCGCGTTCCAGAAGCTTTCGCCGCGCAGTGTGCGGATCACCGGAAACTGGCTGCCCAGCAGCCCGGCGACGGTATTGCGGATCAGTTCGCGATAGACGCGCAGGCGGCGCGGCTCGATGCCCGGCGGGGGCGTCTGGTTCGACGGATCGCGGATCCAGTGCGCCAGCGCCAGCTGCTGCTGGCGCAGGGTCTCAGGCGCAGCGGGCATGGGCAGTCTCGATGCGCTCGCGATGGGCGCCCTGGATCGCGGCGATGCGGTCGACTTCGGCCAGCAGTTCGGCCATCGGCGGGAAGTTGAAGTCGCGCTCCAGCAGGGTGGGTTTGAGCCCGCAGTGCGCATAGGCGGCGTCGAGCAGGGCCCAGACCGGATCGATGACGGCGGCGCCGTGGGTGTCGATGATGAGGTCCGGCGCCTCGACGTAATGGCCGGCCACATGCAGGCTGGCCACGCGTTCGGCCGGCAGCGCACGCAGGAAGGCGAGCGCGTCGTAGCCGTGGTTGACGCTGTTGACGTGGATGTTGTTGACGTCCAGCAGCAGATCGCAGTCGGCCTCGTCGAGCACGGCGCGGAGGAAGTCGATCTCGGCCATGGCCTGGTAGGGCGCTGCGTAGTAGCTGATGTTCTCGATCGCGATGCGCCGGCCCAGCGCATCCTGCACCTCACCGATGCGCGCAGCGACATGGCGCACCGCCTCCTCGGTGAAGGGCATGGGCAGCAGGTCGTAGAGCTGGCCCTCGTCGCTGCAGTAGCTCAGGTGTTCGCTATAGAGCGGGCAGCCCAAGGCGTCGAGAAACCCGCGCAGACGCTTTAGGTAGGTCGTATCGAAGGGCTCTGGCCCGCCCAGCGACAGGCTGAGGCCGTGGGCGAAAATCGGGAAGCGTTCGCGCAGCGCATCGAGCGCTTCGCGACGCTTGCCGCCAACGCCGATCCAGTTGTCGGGCGCGAGCTCGAGAAAGCCGACGCGGCCCGCCGGCAAGGCCAGCAACTCTTCCAGCAGCGGGCGGCGCAGGCCCAGGCCGCACAGCGACAGCGCATCCATGGTGTGCCTTTGGTTTGGGCGGGAACAGAGCACAGGCGGCAGCGATCGCGGAGCCGCCGCCGGCACAGGCCACACGCATCCGCAGCGGATGCGCGTCGCGGAAGGTCGTCAGGAGCCGGCAAGCTTGCGACCCCATGAATCGTCGCCCCCGCGAATGCGGGGCCCAGAAACGCTCGTCTCAACCGCAAGCGCTCTGGATTCCCGTCCCCGCCTTCGCGAGGACAGGCTCTCCGCAGGGATGACGACTCCGTGCCTTTTCAAGAACGCCCGGACCGCGCGGAGCCGAGGCGTTCCCAGATCAACGCGCGCGAACGATCAGGCCGCGCCGCCGCACTTGCCCTCGCCGCACTTGCCTTCGCCGCAGCTGCCTTCCTTGTCCTTGTCGGCGTCCTCGCCCTCGGCGGGCTCGCCACCACACTTGCCCTCGCCACACTTGCCCTCGCCGCAGGCGCCTTCCTTGTCTTCCTTCGGCTCGTCTTCCTTGTGGTCGTCGACCAGCTGGTAGCCCTGCTGCAGGTCCTGGACCTGGAAGGCCTGGGCAACCGGGCTGGCGATCAGGCTGGCGGCGAAGGCGGCGCCGAGGGCAAGGCCGAGGTTCTTGGTGCTGTTGTTCATGCGTTCAATCCTCTGTGGCAGGGGCCGAGGCCCGGATGGAATCCGCCCGGCGGGCGGCTATGGAAGCGACGGCCAAGGGTGCCCCCGGCGCGGCGCAGGTTTCAAGGTCGGATCGGCATGGCCGCTGAACCGACGCTGTGAAGAGTGAGCGAGGCCGCGCCTTGATTGCGCGAACGCGGCCTCCGTTCTTGAAGCGACGTTTTGCCCCGACCGCGCGATGGCAATTCAGGCGGTGGCCATCGCCATCAGCACGCCGCGGTCATGGCACAGGCTGATCTTGAGCCCGCGCGCCATCGCCGTCGCCGGTGCCGCGGCCAGCTGCATGTCGGGCACGCCGCGATGGCGGGCGGGATCAAATCGCGCCTGGCAGATGCCGACCACATCGGCGCCCACGCGATAGCGCAGCATCACCGCCGGCACCGAGGCGATCGAACAGTGGCGGCCGCCGATCAGCTCGGCACCCGGCGGCAGCGCGAAGGGCGTCTCCTGCAGCAGGAAGCCGACCCCCGCAAAGGCCTCGCGCAGCTCCGCCATCGACGCCGAGGCCACATCCAGCGGCTTCTCGTACAGGTGGTTGTAGGCGATCTCGTCGGCCAGGGTCTGCAGGTTGCTGGTGTCGCGAAAGGCCCGAACACCGAACAGACCCCAATAGCCGACCGTCGCGGCGGCGGCGACGCTGGCTGCCGTCGCGAAGAATCGACGGCGACCCGGCTGCGCCGGTCCCTGATCTGCTGGCGCTGTCTGTGGGCCTGGCGCGGGCGGTGCCGACAGCCGGGCGCGCAGGGCGTCCAGCTGGGCGGCTTCGAGCCGCTCCTGCTCGAACTTCGCGCGCAGCTGCTCGCGCAGCGGCATGTTCTCTGAAGGCTTCATGGTCTCGCTCCCGCCCGCGCAGCGTCCGCGTCGCCGGCAAACTTCCTTCGCAGTCGATGCATGCGCGCCAGCAGGGTGCCGCGCGGCGCACCGGTCTGGGCGCTGATCTCATCCACGGTGTAGCCCTCGACCGCCCACAGGAACAGCACCTCGCGTTCGGCCGCGGTGAAATCCGCCCAGACGCGCTCAAGCCAGGCGCGTTCGAGCTGCACGTCCTCCAGCGCACGCAAATCGGCGGGAATCACCGCCTCGGCGTCCTCGATCGGGCTCCAGCGCATCTGCGCCGCACGGCGCTGATCGGCCAGGAAGGTGTTGCGCACGATGCGCAGGAAGTAGGCCAGGGGGTTCTCGACGGCAGCGGTCGCCGCGCCGAGCCACTGGGTCACGGCGGTATGCACCACGTCGTAGGCCTGCTCGCGCTCGCCGGTCAGGGCGATCGCATAGCGATAGGCGCGCTGGAAATCCTCGTCGCGCAGTCGATTCATGACCGCGGCGTCCGTCTGCCTGAGCGAAGCTGCGCTGGGGACTGCATGGCTGTGTTCTCCCGCGGCGATCCGCGTTCGAAGGCCAAGGATGCGCCAGCGGGACGCTTGATTGCATGCGCGTCGCCTCGCGCTTGCCGACGGCCTCGCCGTCCTGCAGCGCACCCGAGGCCGAGGCGAGCGGCAATCAAGCAGGGCGCGCCTGCCTCTGCTCGGCACTCGATCCCAGTCGCCCAAGGACGCCCGCATGAACGTACTCCACGCGTTTCCCGCCGCCCTGCGCGCACGGCTCGATGGCCTGGGGCCCTGGCTGGCCCCGCTCGGCCTGCGCCTGATCCTCGCCTACGAGTTCGGCGAGGCCGGCCTCGAAAAGCTGCGCGGCGAGAACTGGTTCGGCGGCGTGCAGTCGAAGTTCCCGTTTCCGTTCAAGCACGTCGATCCCGAGCTGAGCTGGTGGCTCGCAACCTGGGCGGAGCTTGGCGCGGCCGCACTGCTGGTGGCCGGTCTGTGCACCCGCTTCGCCGCCTACAGCCTGCTGGTGCTCACCTTTGTCGCCACTGCCGCGGTGCACTGGCCAGCGGAGTGGAGCTCACTGGCGCAGCTGTGGCAGGGCTATGCGATCCGCAACACCGGCCACGGCAACTTCAAGCTGCCCCTGCTGTTCGCGCTGATGCTGCTGCCGCTGGTGCTGGGCGGCGCCGGGCGTTTGAGCCTGGACGCACTGCTCGCGCGCTGGCTGCCAGCAGCGGGCGAGCCCCGTGCGGACCGCGCGGCCTGGGCACTGGGCGGGCTCGGCCTCGGCCTGCCGATCGCCATGCTGTTTCCGACGCTGGGCCTGGGCCTGATGGCCTTGGGCGCGGTGCTGGCCCTTCTTGCGGGACACCGCTTCCGGCGCGAGCTCGGGCCGGGCTGATCCGCTCAACGCCGTGGCGCGCCATCGAGCGCGGTCGCGGATCCGGCGCCGGCTGTTCAGCGCTGTCCTCAGTCAGCACCCGCGTGGAGCAGCACCGCGCGCAGCCGGGTGGGTGTCGGCGCGCCTGCGACGGCCGCGCCGTTCGGCTCGGTCCAGGCCAGCACGGCGGTCTGGCCGAACGCGGCGAGGCGCGGCACGCCGACGCCGCGACCTGCCGGCAGAGCGACGACATCGATGCGCTGGCGTTCGCCAAGCTCGGCGTCGAACAGGCCCAGCCGCAGCACGCTCTCGCCGGGCGCACCTGCACCGAGCCAGCTCAGCAGCACGCCGCCGTCGAAGGCCTCGGCATCGACGCGGCCGAGCACCGCGGGCCCCTGTTCGACCCGCAGTGGCGTCTCCTCGGTGCCGAGCACGCGCAGTCGCACCGCCATGTCGTTCGCATTCGGCATGGTCGACCAGGCCGCGAACACGCGTTCGTTCTGCTGCGCCAGGGCGGGCCCGTTGACCGGGCAGGCATGGATCTTCCAGTTGTCGGCGTGGACCAGTCCGCTCACCTGCCAGCCCCCGCGCTCGCGCGTGGCCAGCGCGATGTCGCGGATCTCGTGATCGCTGCGGTCACGCCAGGCGGCGAGATGGCTGCCGTCGGGGCGGCGCAGCAGCGCTGTCCAGCAGCAGGAGCAGGTGCGGGCGTCAAGCTCCGTGCCCTCACCGATCGCACCGCGGGCGTCGAGCACGGCGGCGCGCAGGCTCATCGCACCTTCGTGGTCACCGTGGCCTTCCTGCAGATCGGTCTCGGCCGGGTGCGAGGCGGCGGCGTGGCGGCCGTCCAGCCAGATCAGGCGCATGCGATCGGCGCCATCCGGCGCCATCGAGACGAAGCCGTGCTCGCTCAGCGTGCCATCGTCATGCGGCGTGATCGGCGCTGACCATGTCGCACCTTCATCCTGCGAGTGGGCGACGCGGATGCCGTAGTGGTAGGTGCCCGCGCCCTCCTTCTGCAGCCAGAACGCCCACCAGCCGCCGTTGTCGGCGACCGCGATCTGCGGGTGGTCGGCCCAGTTGACGAACCAGTCGCAGCCGCGCGCGACTTCGCGGGCTTCGCCGAGTTCGCCCGCCTTCGACAGCGTTGCGACCTGCAGGCGCGCGCAGCCTTCGGGCAGACGCTCCTGCCAGCTCAGCAGGAAGCGCTGCTTGGTGCTGTCGGCGACCACATGCGGGGTCAGCGCCTGCGCATCGAGGCCCAGCTCGATGGCCCGGAGCGTCGCCGGTTCCGCCTGCGCCGGTGCTGCGCCGAGCAGGGCCAGCAGTGAAGCGGCAACACGCATGCGTGCCATGGACTGCATCCTCAAGGGGCAAGGTCTGATCCGGGATACGCCTGGCGCGGACTCGCGAGCTCGCCCCGGGCTCCCTCCTGCGACCGGTACGCGCATCCTAGCGAAGCCCGCGGAGCCGCGTGGCGCGCGGGCACGCGCTGCCGTCGGCAAAGGCCGTTGCACGATGTGCGGCGTGAAGCGCCACTGCAGCCTGAGCTCGAAACGTCTGTTTGCACGCAGGCAACGCCGGCCCGCGTATTGTTCGACTCCCCTGCGGTGCCGCCTCTGTGACTGCAAGCTCGCAGTCGGCCCGCGACACCGCGTTTCGCAGAGTGCTTTCCCCTCGTGCTGCCTCGACTGTCCATCGTTGTTCCCATCGGCCCGGGCGAGAGCGCCTGGCGGGCGCTGCTGGGCGATCTGCAGGGCGTGCCGGTCGATGTCGAGCTGCTGCTGGTCGGCGTGGATGCCGCGCCGCCCGAGCTTGATGCGCTGGCCGGCGTCCTCGCCGGACGTCTGCGCTGGCTGCAGGCATCGAAAGGCCGCGCTAGCCAGCAGAACGCGGGGGCGGCGGCCGCACGCGGGAACTGGCTGTGCTTCCTGCACGCCGACTCCCGACTGGAGGCTGCTGCCGTGCGCGCGCTGGCCGCAGTGGCACAGCGTGCTGCTGCGCTCTATCACTTCGATCTCGGCTTCTTCGATGGCCCGGCCCTGCTGCGCCTGAACGCGCTGGGCGCGAACCTGCGCTCGCGACTGTTCGGCCTGCCCTTCGGCGACCAGGGCCTGTGCCTGCCGCGCGCGGACTTCCAGCGGCTGGGCGGCTTCGACGAGCGCCTGCCGCGCGCCGAGGATCACGCCCTGGTGTGGGCGGCGCATCGCGCGAAGCTGCCGGTGCGCCGCCTGGGCGCGCGCCTGCGTACCAGCGGACGTCGCTATGCGGAGGCGGGCTGGCTGCGCACCACCCTGCGCTTCCTCGCGCTCAGCTGGACCCAGGCGCGCGCATTCTCGAAAGGGAGTCGCCCATGAGCGGCGGCGCCTTGGCCCTGTTCGTGAAGACACCAGGCCTGTCGCCGGTGAAGACGCGACTGGCGCGCGCGATCGGCAGCGCGGCGGCCGAGCGGCTCTATCTCGCCTGCGCGGATGCCGTCTCCGAACTCCTGCAGCGCTTCGCCCGTGAAAGCGGCGTGCGCTGCGTGTGGGCCATCGCTGAGGGCGACAGCCTGGCCCCGGCCTTCTGGGCCGCACGCGGCGGGCTCGACTGGGTGCCGCAGGGCGAAGGCGGCCTGGGTGCGCGCATGGCCCGCGTACACCATCGACTGGTACGTGAGCACGGCTTCGGCCTGCTGATCGGCGCGGACCTGCCGCAGCTTGCGCGCGAGCACCTGCAGCGCGCCGCCGACTGGCTGCGAGCACCGCAGGCGCGACAGGTGCTGGGTGCGGCCGAGGACGGCGGCTTCTGGCTCTACGGCGGCAATCGAACGGCGCCTGAAGTGCTCTGGGAAAGCGTCGCCTACAGCCAGCCGCGCACCGGCAGCGAGTTCCGCGCGGCGCTGTCGGGCTTTGGCGACTGGCTCGACCTGCCGCCGCTCTGCGATCTCGACACGCCTGAGGATCTGCAGCAGCTGGCCGCAGCCCTGCGCGCACTGCCCGGACCGCTGCCTGCGCAGCAGCGCGTGCTGGGCGAGATCGACACCCTGCTGGAGACCCTGGGCCATGCCTGAGTGGGCAATCGCGCTGGTGCTGAACGAAGGTCCGCTGCGGCTGGGTGCCTTCGGCGGCGTGCTGGCCCTGCTGCTGGTGCTGCAGTGGCTGCGGCCGCTGCGCGGCGATGGCCGCGGCCAGCGCCGGCAGGCCACCAACCTGCTGCTGATCGCGCTCGACACGCTCGTGCTGCGGCTGGCGTTTCCCGTGCTCGCTGTGGGTCTGGCACTGCAATTGGAAAGCCAGCATTTCGGACTGCTGCCGCAGCTCGGCCTGCCGTTCTGGCTCGACTGCGTGATCGCGGTGCTGCTGCTGGATCTGGCGCTCTACTGGCAGCACCGCCTGATGCACGGGGTGCCGCTGCTGTGGCGCCTGCATCGCCTGCACCACAGCGATACCGGCTTCGACGTCACCACCGGCCTGCGCTTCCACCCCTTCGAGATGGCGCTGTCGCTGGTCTACAAGCTGGCCCTGGTCGCCGCCCTCGGCGCGCCGGCGCTGGCGGTGCTGGTGTTCGAGCTGCTGCTGTCGGCCGGCGCCCTGTTCACCCATGCGGATTTCGCCCTGCCGCCGGCGCTGGATCGCCGCCTGCGCTGGCTGCTGGTGACGCCGTCGATGCACCGCATCCACCACTCGACCTGGCGGCCCGAAACCGACAGCAATTACGGCTTCCACCTGTCGATCTGGGACCGGCTGTTCGGCAGCTACCGCGAGCAGCCGCGCGCCCCCGAGGAAGCGATGCCGATCGGCCTCGGGTATTTCCGTTCGCAGCGCGAACAGTCCCTGCAAAGCCTGCTGCTGCAGCCGTTCCGGCCGCAACCCACTTCGGAGCACGATCCGCATGCGTGACACCTGGCCCCTGCTGCAGGCGGTGGAATTCCCCGCCATTGAGCGCGTGGCACTGAAGACCCTCCAGCTCAATCTTGGCTACCTGTGCAACATCAGCTGCACGCACTGCCATGTGAACGCCGGCCCGCGGCGCACCGAGCTGATGGACCTCGACACCATGCAGCTCGCGCTACGCGTGGCCGAACGCTTCGGCGCCGACACCCTCGACCTGACCGGCGGATCGCCGGAGATGAACCCGCAGTTCCGCTGGCTGGTCGACGCGGCGGTCGAGCGCGGCCTGCGGGTGATGGATCGCCTGAACCCGACGATCATCGAGGAGCCGGGCTACGAGTGGGTGGCCGACTATCTCGCCGCGCGTCGCGTCGAGGTCGTCGCCAGCCTGCCCTGCTACAGCCAGGCCAATGTCGATGCGCAGCGCGGCAAGGGCGTGTTCGAGTCGAGCATCCGCGCGCTGCAGAAGCTCAATGCGCTCGGCTACGGCCAGCCCGGCAGCGGGCTCGAGCTGCAGCTGGTCTACAACCCCGGCGGGGCCTTCCTGCCGCCGCCGCAGGAGAAGCTCGAAGCCGACTACAAGCGCCTGCTCGGCGACAACTTCGGCATCGTCTTCAATCACCTCTACGCGCTGGCGAACATGCCGATCCAGCGCTTCGGCAGCATGCTGGTCTCCAAGGGCCAGTTCGACAGCTACCTCGACACCCTGCGCGGCGCGCATCGCGACGAGAACCTGTCCGCAGTGATGTGCCGCAGCCTGCTCAGCATCGACTACCGCGGCTACGTCTACGACTGCGACTTCAACCAGATGCTCGACCTGCCGTCCGACGCCGCGGGCCCGGGCCAGCCGCATCTGCGCGATCTGCTGGAAGGTGCTTTGCCGCGCAAGATCGCGGTCGCCGGCCACTGCTACGGCTGCACGGCGGGGCAAGGGTCGAGCTGCGGTGGTGCGCTGGCATGAGAGCCTCTCAGCCCCGCATTGCGGGCCAGGTGTTCTCGAAGAAACATGGGTTCGTCATCCCCGCGAAGGCGGGGATCCAGACCTCTCGCGACTGAGGCCACTACTCTTGGACCCCGTCCCCGCCTTCGCGAGGACAGGCTCTTCGCGGGGGCGACGAGTACCGGGGTCACCAGAGTCGTTTTCGACCGCCTATCCCTGCCACGCGGCAGTGAGAGCGCTCCAATACCATCAATCACTTACGGTCTTGTTTCTTGAGAGCCTTCGAAAACACTCGCGCGCCCAGGCTCAGGGCCTTCGCGACTTCGCCCAAGGTCGCGAGGCCCGAGCGGCCGGCGCGGGCGTAGCATGCGCGGATGAACCCGACCGTCTCCGCTGACAACACCGCCTGGACTCGCACCGCCCTGATCGCGGTGGCCAGCGCGGCGGCCATCGTCACCCTCAGCATGGGCGTGCGCCAGAGCTTCGGCCTGATGATGCAGCCGGTCGGCAGCGAGCTCGGCATCAGCCGCGAGGCCTTCGGCTTTGCGATCGCGCTGCAGAACCTGCTGTTCGGCCTGGTCCAGCCCTTCATCGGCGCCGCGGCCGACCGCTTCGGCACGCGGCCGACGCTGATCGGGGGCAGCCTGCTCTACATCGCGGGGCTGGTGCTGGCGGCCAGTGCGACCGGCGCGACCAGTCTTGGACTTGCGTTAGGCGTAATGGTCGGCATGGCGCTGTCGGCGACGACCTTCGTGGTGGTGCTGTCGGCGGTTGGCCGGGTGGTGCCCGACGCGCAGCGCAGCCTCGCCTTCGGGCTGGTCACCGCCGGCGGCTCACTGGGCCAGTTCGCCGTGGTGCCGCTGGCGCAGGGCCTGGTCGGCGCGTTCGACTGGCGCATCGCGCTGTGGATCCTGAGCGCGCTGATCGCCTTCATCGCGCTGCTGGCCTTCGGCCTGCCGGGGCGGCTGCGCAGGGGTGCCGCGGCTCCCGTGATCGAGGGCCCCGAGCTGGGTGAGGCCCTGCGCTGCGCCTCGCGCTATTCGCCCTACTGGCTGTTGAACGGCGGCTTCTTCGTCTGCGGTTTCCACGTCGCCTTTGTCGGCACCCATCTGCCGGCCTATCTGGTCGACGGCGGCCTGAGCCCGGCGATCGGGGCCTGGTCGCTGGCCCTGATCGGGCTGTTCAACATCGCCGGCAGCTGGCTGTTCGGGCTGTGGGGCGGGCGGCATTCGCGCACCGGCCTGCTGGCGGCGCTGTACTTCGCGCGCGGGCTGGCCATGGTGATCTTCCTGTGGCTGCCGCTGACGCCGGTCTCGGCCCTGGTGTTCGCGTCGGTGTTCGGCTTCCTCTGGCTGGGCACGGTGCCGCTCACCAGCGGCGCGGTGGTCAGCATGTTCGGCCTGCGTCAGCTGTCGACCCTGTACGGCATCGTCTTCCTGAGCCACCAGGTCGGCGCCTTCTTCGGCGCCTGGTGGGCGGGCCGGCTGTTCGACGCCACCGGCAGCTACGCGGTGATCTGGTGGACCTCGGTGGCGCTGGCCCTGCTGGCCGCGGCGCTCAGCGCCGCCACGCGCGAGCAGCGCGCCTGGCAGCCGGCATGAGCCCGCAGGCGCTCAAGCGCTGGCTGCTGCTGGCCGCGGCCGCGCTGCTGGCGATGGCCGGCCTGCTGTGGGCGCGCTTCGGCAGCGAGGTCTTCCTGCAGGGGCTGGGGCCGCTGTTCTGCGCGTGAAACCGCGACCGCGCTGCCGCCCGCGCGGGTCCTGTTTGCGCGAACGGGCATGGCTCCTGCACGCTGGCAGGCGCCCCCATACGGAGGCGCCGGGGATCTGACGGGGCATGAGCGACAGCCGCCACCGCAGCGGAGACAGGACAGGACCCGACCGGGACCTCGTATCCGGGCTCGCGGCCGTGTCCTCCGGCCTGCCCGGCACCCTGTTCCGCTACCTGCTGCGACCGGACGGCAGCGATGCCATCTGGTACGTCAGCGCCGGCTGCACCGAGCTGTTCGAGTTGAGTGCCGCCGAGATCGAGGCCGACCTGTCGCGCCTGTGGGCACTGATCGACGCTGACTGCGTGCCGCGGCTGCGGGCTTCGATCGCCGACAGCGCGGCGCGACTCAGCGAGTGGCGCGACGAATACCGCATCACCACGCCCTCGGGCCGGCGCAAATGGATCCAGGCCCACGGCAAGCCGATGCCCTGGCCCGAAGGCGGCACGGTCTGGACCACCCTGCTGCTGGACATCACCGACCAGCGCGAGGCCGAGCGCAAGGTCGCGGTCTCCGAGGCGCGCCTGCGCGCGCTGCTGGAGCGCATCGACGCCATTGCCGTCCAGGGCTATGACCGCGAACGCCGGGTGTTCCTGTGGAACGCCGCGAGCGAACGCCTGTACGGCTACAGCGCGGCGGAGGCCATCGGCCAGCGCCTGGAGGACCTGATCATCCCGCCGGTCGCGCGGCAGGCGGTGATCGACGATGTCGAGGGCTGGATACGGCACGGCCGGCCGATTCCGTCGGCCGAGCTGAGCCTGTGCGACCGCCGCGGGCAGCCGGTCGAAGTGTTCTCCAGCCACGCGCTGCTGGAGAATGCCGACGGCGCGCCGGAAATGTTCTGCATCGACATCGACATCCGCGAGCGCAACCGCGCCGTCGAAGCCCTGCGCCGGAGCGAGGCGCGGCTGTCGCAGGTGCTGGCGGTGATCGGCGAGGGCATCTGGGACTGGGACATCCTCGCCGGCAGCGTGCACGTCAACGCGCGCTGGCTGGCCATCATGGGCCTGCCGGAAACCGGCCTGCAGCGCAGCGTCGAGGATTTCAAACGGATGCTGCATCCCGCCGACCGCAGCCGGGTGCTGCAGCGGCTTGAGCACTGCCTGCGCGGCGAGGCGCCCTATGCCTGTGAATTCCGCATGCTGCGTGCCGACGGCAGCGAGATCTGGGTGGAGGATCGCGGCGAGGTGGTGGAGCGCGACGCGCAGGGGCGGGCACTGCGCATGATCGGCAGCCTGACCGACATCAGTGCCCGCAAGCAGGCCGAACAGCAGGCCCAGTTCGTCGCCTACTTCGACCCCCTGACCGCCCTGCCGAACCGTCGACTGCTGGAGGAGCGCCTGAGCCGCGCGCTGGAGGCGGCAGCGACCGACGGCAGCGTCGGCGCCCTGCTGATGCTGGACCTGGACGACTTCCGCCGGGTCAACGAGAGCCGCGGGCACAGCGTTGGCGATCGCCTGCTGCAGGCCGTGGCCATCCGGCTCGGCGCCCTGCTGCGCGGCGGCGACACCCTGGCGCGGCCGGGGGGTGACGAGTTCCTGCTGCTGCTGCCCTCGCTGTCCACCGATCCGGAAGCCGCGCGCGACATGGTGGCGGGCGTGCTGGTACGGCTGCGCGAGGCGCTCGACGAGCCGATCGAGATCGACGGCCAGCGCTGCAGCACGGGCGTCAGCTTCGGCATCACCTTCTATCCGGGGGCCGGCGGCAGCGCCGCCGACCTGCTGCGCGAGGCCGACACCGCGCTCTACCTCGCCAAGTCCGCGGGTCGCGGCCAGGCGGTGCGCTACGACGCCGCGATGAGCGGCCAGCTCAGCCAGCGCATGCAGCTGGAGCTGGACCTGCGCGAGGCGCTCAAGCACGGCCAGTTCGTGCTGCACGCGCAGTCGGAAGTGCATGCCGACGGCAGCGTGGCCGGCGCCGAGCTGCTGCTGCGCTGGCAGCATCCGCAGCGCGGGCGTCTCGCCCCCGGCGAGTTCATCGACGCCGCCGAGCGCACCGGCATCATCGTCGGCATCGGTGACTGGGTGCTGGGCGAAGGCTGTCGTGCCGCCGCGCGGATGGCGGCGGCCGGCATCGATCTGCCGCTCAGCATCAACGTCAGCCCGCGGCAGTTCCACCAGCCCGACTTCGTCGAGCGCGTGCGCACCCATCTGCGCGCGCACGGCACCAATCCGGCGCAGGTCATCCTGGAAGTCACCGAGAACCTGCTGATCGATGACGTCGAACAGGCCGCGCAGCGCATGCGCGAGCTGTCGGCCCTGGGTCTGCGCTTCTCGATCGACGACTTCGGGACCGGCTTCTCCAGCCTCGCCTACCTGAAGCGGCTGCCCCTGTACCAACTCAAGATCGACCGCAGCTTCGTCAAGGACACGCCGGGCGACGCCAGCGACTGCGCCATCGTCAAGCTGGTGATCTCGATGGCGGCAAGCCTGGGCCTGAGCGTCGTCGCGGAAGGCGTCGAAACCCGCGAACAGGCGGCCTTCTTGCAGGGCAGCGGCTGCAGCCTGCAGCAGGGCTATCTGTATGCGCGGCCCGAGCCGCTGGAGACCTGGCTGGCGCGGCTTGGCGTGGATGCAGATGCGCGTTTCGACCCGGCGACCCGAAGGCAGTGAGGGCGGCGGTGCGCCGCGCTGTGCCTCAACCCGCTGACCCGCCAGCGCCGAGGCGCCGGTGCTCGACCATGAGGCAGCGGTCCTGCACCACCGCGATGCCCGCATCCTTGAGCGCCGCCGCGAACGGCTCGCTGCGGATCCCGGACTGCAGCCAGACGGCCTTGGGTGCGGCCGCGAGCAGATCCTGCAGGTGGCCGGCGAGGTCCTGCGGGCGGCGGAACACGCAGACCAGATCGATCGACCCGGGCACATCCTGCAGCCGCCGGTACACGGGCTGGCCGAGGATGTGCGTCGCTTCGGGATAGTAGACCGGCACCGGCAGCAGTTCGAAGCCGGCCTGCTGCAGGTACTCGGGCACGTAATGGGCGGGCTGGGACGACGCCGCTTCGGACTTGATGCCGAGCACGGCAATGCGCCGGGTCGAGGCCAGCAGCTCGCGCAGCGCCGCGTCGCTGTCGGGTGCGTGGGTCGGACTGATGGAACGGTCGTGCATGGGTATGGGCTCCGATGTGCTGAGGGAAGCAGCGCTCAAGGTGGTCGGCGCGCACCACGTGGCATCGGCGGGGCGAGCGCCCGGGGCTGCAGGCAGGGGCTCGTCCGCGGGATCCTCCGACGCATACAGCATGTGCCGTGCACCGCCGGGCCCCGGCAGCTGTTCGACCAGGCGCAGCCCGGCCGCCCTTGCCCAGCACCGGTGCTGCCGGTCGCTGGCGCTCCAGGTGCGCAGGTGCGGCACGTCAGCCGCGCTGGTCGCATCGGTTGCCGGGCAGTGCAGGTCCGACTCGCCCAGTGTGTCGCCAAAGCGCTCGACCAGCAGGACGCCGCGCGGCGCGAGATGGCGGGCGGCGCAGGTGAACACAGCCGCCTGTCGCGATGGCGGCAGCAGATCCAGGGTATCGACCAGCAGGGTGATCAAGGCAAAGCGCTGAGGCAGCGCAAAAGCCGCCATGTCCATCTGCACGCAGAGGGGTGTGCGTGCACCGCTGCGCTGGCGGAGTAGAGCCAGCATCGACATCGATGCGTCCAGCGCCCACACCTCCAGCCCGCGCTGGGCGAGCGGCAGGGCCACACGCCCGGTGCCGGCTCCGAGCTCCAGCACCGGGCCCGACCCGGCGAGGGCGAGCAGGCGCACCAGGAGCGCACGATCGAGGCGCGGATACAGCCTGTCGTAGCAGGCAGCGAAAGCCTCGCCATAGGCCGCGGGGTCGGGATCCGCTAGGTTGGCGGGCGAAGCGAGTCCCGCTTCGCCCGGCGATTCGGGCAGCACTCAGCGCCCGCGCGAGGCCGGCCGACTGTCGCTGGCGTCGGCGCCCGGCTCGACCTCGCCGCGCAGCAGGCGGCCGATGACTTCCAGCGTGCGTTCCACGGCACCGCGCTCATGGCCGACCGTACGCTTGCAGGCCTCGCCCATGCGCTCGCGACGTTCGGGGTCCGCCAGCAGGGTCTGCAGGGTGCGCGACAGGTCTTCCGAGTCGGCCACACGCAGGGCCGCGCCCTGCTCCAGCAGCAGGTCGGTCACTTCCTCGAAGTTGAAGGTGTGCGGCCCGACCACCACCGGGATGCCCAGCGCTGCCGGCTCCAGCACATTGTGGCCGCCGATCGCCTCCAGTGAGCCGGCGACGAAGGCGACATCGGCGCAGGCGATGAAGTTGACCAGCTCGCCCAAGGTGTCGATGACGAAGCACTGGCTGTGCGCATCGGGCTCGTCATCCTCGCTGCGCGTGCGGGTGGCGAAGCCGTAGCTGCGGCACAGCTGAACCATTGGCTTGAAGCGCTCGGGATGGCGCGGCGCCACCAGCAGCAGGGCGTCGGGAAAGCGGTTCAACAGCCGCGAGTGCGCCTCGATGACCGCCAGCTCCTCGCCTTCATGGGTGCTGGCGGCGATCCACACCGGCCGCTGCACGCCCCAGCGCACGCGCGCGGCGGCCGCCTCGGTGAAAAGCTCGGGCTTGACCTGCAGATCGAACTTCAGGTTGCCGACCACGCGCAGGCGCTCGGGGCGTGCGCCCAGGCTGAGGAAGCGGTCGGCGTCCTGCTGCGACTGCGCGGCGACGAAGCGCGCGCTGCGGATGGCCGCGCGGATGATCGGCCGCACCGGCCCGTAGCCGCGCAGCGACTTGTCGGACAGCCGGGCATTCGCCACCACCACAGGAATGCCGGCGGATTCACAGGAGAGGAACAGGTTCGGCCAGATCTCGGTTTCCATCACCACGGCGAGCTTGGGACGCGTCGCGGCCAGGAAGCGCCCCACCGAGCCGGGCAGGTCATAGGGCAGGTAGACGTGGAAGACGTCGTCGCCCCAGAGCTGGCGCACGCGGTCCGAGCCGGTGGGCGTGACGGTGGTCAGCACGAAGGGCAGGTCGGCATAGCGGCGGCGCAGGGCCTCCACCAGTGGCGCTGCGGCGTTGACCTCGCCGACCGAGACCGCATGCACCCAGATGCTGCGCTCGAAGCCGGGGTTCTTGAAATGCCCGAAGCGCTCGCGCCAGCGCGCGTAGTAGCCGGGCATGCGCAGACCCCGCGCCAGCAGCCGATAGAAGATCAACGGCGTCAGCAGGTACATCGCAAGGGTGTAAAGCAGTCGCATGGCGCGCGCGGCGTCCTGAGGCCGCTGGGGCCGATCCGGGGCGGGGCAGGATAGCAGGCTGCTCCCGGGGGCTCTGCGCGTCAACGAACCGCCAAGACAGGGTGATGTGCGCGTGAGGGAAGGCGCTGCTATCCTCGCCCCACGCAGCTGGGGTCCGTGGGGGAGCCCAGCGCTGCCGGCGCGGAACCATCCGCACCCGGCAGCCGTCGAGCTGGCCCGCTGCACGGGTTCCGGGGAGTCCCATCATTGACAGGCATGCACCCTGCCCGGTGCGCCCGGACCCGAACTGCAGCCCGTCCCTCGAGCCTCGACTCTGCGGTGCATTCCGCACGCCACACGCTGCTGCCGGGCAGGCCCGGCCTCGGGGAGTATTTCGATGCGATTCTGGATTCCTGGTCTTCTGCTGCTGCCCCTGACGGGCTTCGCCGCCGACGGCGACAAGCGCTGCACTGTGTCGTTCGATGCGGCCACACTCGACACCTGCAGCGGTGAGCTGACGCTGGTGCACGAGGCCCTGCGCCCGCTGGGCCGCGCCGACGCGAACTCACCCTTCCGCATCGTCAAGTTCGATGCGCCGATCCGCGCCGAGCAGCGCCGCGCGCTGGAAGCGCAGGGCGTGCAGATCCTCGGCTACGCGCCGCACTACGCCTACCTGGTGCGCATGGATACGGCCACCGAGAGCCGCGTCAAGGCGCTGCCGGGCGTGCTTTGGACCGGCGCCTATCTGCCGGTCTGGAAGCTCGACATCAACCTCGCGAATGACATCGCCAGCACCTTGGCCGGCGGCAAGGGTGTGTCGATCTCGGCCGAGGCCGGCATTGAAGAGCTGAGCATTGCCCTGCAGCCTGGCGTCGAGGCCGCGCGCAGCCGCGACAGCCTGCTGTCCACCCCTGGCCTGTCCTACAAACTGACCGAACAGGGCTTCGACCACGAGCGCATCGTGGTGGGCTTCGAGCGCAGCGCGCTGGCTGACGCCGTGCAGGCGCTGGCTCTGAATCCGGAGGTCGCCACGGTCAGCCTGCGCTGGCCGAACGAACTGATGAACTCGCAGGCCGGCTGGCTGCACCAGAGCGGACAGCAGACGCCTGTGGCGGGTTCGATGCCAGCCTTCGAGAACGGGCTGTTCGGCTGCGGCCAGATCGTCGCCGCCGCCGACTCGGGCCTTCACGCGACCCATTGCTCGTTCGCCGATGCAAGCTTCGGCCAGCCGGTCACCTCGGTCTGCGCCTCCGGAGCCGGCTGCCCGACCATCACCCCCGACTTCAACCACCGCAAGATCGGCGCTCACTACAAGTGGGACGGCAGCACCACCGGAGCGCCCGCCGACGGCCACGGCCACGGCACCCACGTCATGGCCACGATCACCGGCAACAACCCGGCGACCGGGGCGGTCGACTGCAGCACCCGCACCAGCCCCGGCGGCCTGACTGACCTTGACGGTACCGCGCCCGGCGCCAAGCTGATCTCGCAGGAAATGGGCGCCAGCCTGCAGTACCTGAACAGTGGCGGCGGCACCATCTTCCACGCGGCGGCCACCGCCTACGCCAATGGCGCCCTGACCCACAACAACTCCTGGGGCTCGTCCTGCCGTAACTCGGTGGGCGCCTGCATCGCGGGTTGCCAGGTCGAGTACCGGGCCACCACCCGCGATGCCGATGCGGTGGTCTGGGAGCATCCGCAGCTGGCAGTGCTGGTCGCCGCCGGCAACAGCGGCGGACTGGGCGGCAGCACGGGCTGCGGCCCGGGCGCTGATGTCGGCGCGGCCGGCAACGCCAAGAACGTGTTCTCGATCGGCAGCAACAACCGCGGGACCGGCGGCGACGCGATGTCGGGCTTCTCTTCGCGCGGCCCGACCCAGGACCGCCGCCTCAAGCCCGACATGACCGCCCAGGGTGGCAGCATCATCTCGGCCTCGCGCACCGCCTGCGGCACCGCCAGCATGAGCGGCACCTCGATGGCCACGCCGACCGCGGCTGGCCTGTCGGCCCTGGTCCGCGAGTACCTGCAGCGCGGCTTCTACCCGAGCGGCATCGAGAACCCCGACCACGCCCTGCCGACGCCCTCTGCCGCGCTGATCAAGGCGATCATGATCAACGGCGCGCAGGAGATCACCGGCGCCGGCACCACCGGGGGTGCGCCCAGCCAGTCTCAGGGCTGGGGCCGCATCAACCTCGACCGCAGCCTGTACTTCCACGAAGACGCGCGCGGCCTGTGGCTGGACGACCAGAGCGAAGGCCTGGAGACCGGCGATGTGCATACGGAGATGCTGGCGGTCGAATCCGGCGCGCCGCTGATTGTCACCCTGGTGTGGCATGACGCACCCGCGCTGGTGAATGCCAACCCGCACGGAGTCAACCAGCTTCGGCTTGAGGTCGAGACGCCGGACGGTCAGATCTGGACCCAGAAGCTGCCGGCCGGCGGCGGCCTCACCAACCCCAACCCGGTCGCCGACACCAGCACTGCCGACTACGACGACCGCAACAACGTGCACAACATCGAGCTGCCGACGCCCACCACCGGCAGCTACACGATTCGCGTGCGCGGCATCCAGGTCGCCCAAGGTCCGCAGCCCTTTGCACTGTCCGCCACCGGCAAGCTGCTGGGCCTGACCGAGCCGGACTTCATCTTGGGCGCCAGCGGCGCCGGCGCTGGCATCTGTGCGGGTGAACCGATCAACCTCAGCATCGGTGCGACCTCGTTCGAGGGCTTCAACGATCCGCTGACGCTGAGCCACTCGACCCTGCCCGCCGGCCTGACCGGCAGCTTCTCGGTCAACCCGCTGACCCCGGCGACGCCGGCCGCCACCAGCACGCTGGCGATCGGCAACACCGGCAGCCTGCCGTCCGGCACCTTCAGCCTCGACATCACCGCGGCGTCCAACGGCCCAGGCTTCCCGGCCTCCAGCAAGACCCGCACGGTGAACGTGCCGGTGGATGCCGCCGCACCGGTCGCAGTCGGCCTGGCGGCCCCCGCCCAGGGCGCCGTCGATCAGCCGCTGCGTCCAAGCTTGAGCTGGGATGCCATTCCCGGCGCCACCAGCTATCGGGTTGAGGTGGCCAACAATGCGCAGTTCAGCAGCCCGATCGTCGATACCACGGTGCCTGGGACGAGTCTGACCTTGGCCAGCGCGCTGGCAGCAAACACCGAGTACTTCTGGCGCGTTTCGGCGACCAATCGCTGCGGCGCCGGCCAGGCGTCCAGCGTGCGCAGCTTCACCACCAGCAACCTGATCTGCAGCGAGCCGGCCCTCAACATCCCGGACAACAACCCGACGGGCGCCACCGACACGCTCAATGTCGTCAACACCGGCACGCTCGACGGTCTGCGTCTGGGCCTGAAGATCAACCACACCTGGATCGGCGACCTGCGGGTCTGGCTGAGCAAGGGAAGCACCACGGTCGAGCTGGTCAATCGCCCCGGCGTGCCCGCATCCACCAACGGCTGCAATGGCGACAACATGGACATCATCCTTGCCGATGGTTCCGCGCTGAGCGTGCAGTCCAACTGCGCGAACGCCAACCCCGCCTACACGCCGGGTGCCGAGTACAGTCCCGCCAATCCCCTGGCGGCATTCACAGGCACCGAGCTCAGCGGCGCCTGGTCGCTGCGGGTCAGCGACAACGTCGGCGCCGACACCGGGCAGCTGGTCAGCTGGTGCCTGCTGCCGGCCGCCGCCTCGCAAGCGCCTGAGATCTTCAAGCACGGGTTCGAGTCGACGCCGTAAGCACTAGACCATCAAGCAGATGGTCGATTGAGCGAGAGGCCGGATGCGCAAGCATCCGGCCTCTTCGTTTGCGCACCGCCCCGGGGGAGGTCTCGCCAGTTGGGTACCGGCGGCAGCCGGTCAGCGCGATCCATGGATCAATCGTCGCGCGGCGCGCACGCGGCCACGGCGGCGCCGAAGCGTTCGAGGGGACGGGGATGGGAGCCGCCCAGACCAGGCCCCAAGACGCGGGTGACGCAGGCGGGGCGTCAGACAGGTAGCGGCCGCGAAACCGCGCATCGTTCGCCTGCTTGCGGGGGCAGCATCCGAGGAAGCCACCGGAAGCGCTGCGCAGCACATGCGCTGAATCCGCTTGCTTCGGAACGACACTCCCGGAGCCAGCGCATTCTGAGGCCACTGCCGCCGGCATCGGTGCGGACGATGGAGGACCGGGCTCGATTGAGTGTGAGAGACCCACCCGGACACGCACTGGCGTGTGTAAGCGTGGCCGCGGGCGCTGGCGCGCAGTTCAATCCCGCTCAAGACGCGAACCGAGCACCGGAGCACCATCGCCCCAGCGGGCCGAAGCAAGGCCTCAGAACGGCAGCTTCAGGCCAGGATCCACCGCCAGCAGCTGTTCGCGGAAGGCGTTCTGGATGCGCGCCAGGGCGACTTCGTTGTCGGCGTCGAAGCGCAGCACCAGGCAGGGCGTGGTGTTGGAGCAGCGGACCAGGCCCCAGCCATCCGGCCAGTCGGCGCGGATGCCGTCGATGGTGGCGATCTTGGCGGTCTCGAAGCGCGCGCGCGCGGCGAAACGGTCCATGTAGGCGTAGTGCGCGCCCTCTTCCATCTTGACCTTGAGCTCGGGCGTGGACACGCCCTTGGGCAGCTCGGCGAAGACTTCGGTGGGCTCGCGGCCGTCGGCGGCGAGGATCTCCAGCAGGCGCGCCGCCGAGTAGATGCCATCGTCGAAGCCGAACCAGCGTTCGCGGAAGAAGAAGTGGCCGCTCATTTCACCGGCCAGTTCGGCTTCGGTCTCGCGCATCTTGGCCTTGATCAGCGAGTGCCCGGTCTTCCACATGATCGGGCTGCCGCCGTTGCGCAGCACGTGTCCGGCGAGATGGCCCGTGCATTTGACGTCGTAGATGATCGCGGCCCCCGGGTTGCGGCTGAGAACGTCCTGGGCGAACAGCATCAGCAGACGGTCGGGAAAGATGTTCTCGCCGTCGGCGCTGACCACGCCCAGGCGGTCGCCGTCGCCATCGAAGGCGATGCCAAGATCGAAGCCGAGGCGCTTGACCATCATCGTGAGGTCGCGCAGGTTCTCCGGCTCGGACGGATCGGGGTGGTGGTTGGGGAAATTGCCGTCGACTTCGCAGTACAGTGGTTCGACCTCGCAGCCGATGGCTTCGAGCACGGCCGGCGCGATCACTCCGGCAACCCCGTTGCCGCAGTCGACGACGACGCGCAGACGGCGCTCCAGCTGGACGTCGCCGCTGATCCGCGAGACGTAGTCGTCGAGGATGTCGAACTGCTGCAGGCCGCCGTTCCCGCTGCTGCTGAGCCGGCCCTCGGCGATGCGCGCGTACAGGTCCTGGATCGCGCCGCCGTGCAGGGTCTCGCCGCCGACCACGATCTTGAAGCCGTTGTAGTCGGGCGGGTTGTGGCTGCCGGTCAGCGCGATGCAGCAGCCGGTGTTGAGCTGGAAGGCGCCGAAGTAGACGACCGGCGTCGGCGCCATGCCGATGTCGATGACGTCGCGGCCGGCCGCGCGCAGGCCTTCGATGAGGGCTTCCGACAGAGCGGGACCGGACAGGCGGCCATCGCGGCCGACCACGATCTCGCGCAGGCCCTGCTCGGCCATCAGGCTGCCGACGGCCTGGCCGATCAGCCGCGCGACGCCTTCGTCGAGACTCTTTCCGACCACGCCGCGGATGTCGTAGGCGCGGAAGATCGAGCGGTCGACATTGACCGCAGTGCGCGCCGCGGGCGCTGCGGCCGGGCCCGCTGCGGGCGTCGCCTTGGGCTCCGACTTCGGCTGCTGGGCCAGGGTCTGGGCAAAGGTGGGTTCGTCGGCGCGCACGGGCGCGGCGTGGAACTCCGGATCGCGGCGCAGCTGCCAGACCAGCAGCACGCCCAGCAGGATGACGATCGCGCCCAGGCCGATCTGCATCGGCGGGTCGTAGGGAATCATGGTCACCACCGGCGGCGTGGCGATGCCCATCAGCAGGCCGCTGCCGGCGATCGGGATCGCCTGTGCGTCCTTGGCCAGGCCTTCGTTGCCCGAGCTGACCAGCACCGCGGCGTCGGTGCGCAGGTCGAGATAGCCGCCGGGCAGGTCGGCTGCGCGGACCTTGTCCACGTAGGCGGTGACCGGGAACTCGGCGAGGATCACGCCCAGCACGCGGCCTTCCTCGCGCGCCGGAGCGGCGATGCCCATGACCACTTCGGTGCCGCGACCGATCGGGCCGACCACCGGGCCTTCGGCCACGCGCGCGCGATTGAGCAGCTGCAGGCGGCTGAAGCCGAAGCCGGCGATGTTCTGCTCGAAGACCTCGTCGAGCTTCGCGCTGTACGCGCTCAGGCTCGGCGCGTCGTTCCAGACGCGGACGGCGCGCTCCTTCGCCGAGTCGAGCGCGCCCGCAGCGAGGTCGGCGCGCAGGTAGGGATCGTTGACCGCGCGTTCGATTCGGCGCATGCGCGCGGCGAGGTCGTCGCCGATGTTCTCCGCCAGCGAGGCGCGCAGCGCCTCGAGACGCGGGCCGGCGCGGCCGCTCTGCCAGGCCAGGACGCCCTGCCAGATGATCAGCAGGCCGCCGAGCAGCGCGAGCAGGGCCAAAACGAAATAGGCCGGACGCCGAAGCGCCAGCACTTCGGGCGGCAGCTGTACCGGGTCCTTCTGCTTCTTCCTGCGCTTGGTCATCGACCTCGGTTTCCTTCGCCCCTGGGTGCCCGTATCCGCCCCGCCCTGCCGCCTTCAGCGGATGCCGGTATGGCCGAATCCGCCTTCGCCCCGCGCGCTGGCCTCGAAGGACTCGACGCGTTCCAGCTGCACCCGCTGCACCGGCATCACCACCAGCTGCGCCACCCGATCGCCGGGAGCGACGGTACAGGGGCTCTGGCTGCGGTTCCACAGGCTGATCATCAGCGGACCCTGGTAGTCCGAATCGATCAGGCCGACCAGATTGCCCAGCACCAGCCCCTGCTTGTGGCCCAGGCCCGAGCGCGGCAGCACCACCGCGCACAGCCCCGGATTGTTCAAATGTATCGCAATACCCGAGGGCACCAGCGCGCTCTGGCCGGGCGCCAGCAGCAGCGGCGCCTCCACCATGGCGCGCAGGTCCAGGCCCGCCGAACCGGGGGTGGCGTACTCGGGCAGCGGAAACTCGGTGCCCAGCCGCGCGTCCAGCACGCGCATCGACACCGGCGTCGGCGCGCTCACGCGCGGTCTCCCAGGCGCTCCGCGATGATCTCCAGCAAAAGCCGGGCCACCTCCGCCTTGGGTGCGGTCTCGATGCGTGCGCGGCCGCCCTTCCACAGCACGGTGAGCGCGTTGCTCTCGCTCTCGAATCCGAGTCCGGGCGCGGCGACGTCGTTGGCGGCGATCAGATCGAGGCCCTTGCGTTCGAGCTTGTCGCGCGCGTAGGCCTCGACCTCCCGCGTTTCGGCGGCGAATCCGACCACCAGCGGCCGTTTCTGACGCGCGGCGGCCTCGGCGACGATGTCCGGGTTACGCACGCAGTCGATGCTGAAGGCCTCGGCCGACTTCTTGATCTTCTGCTCGGCGCATTCGCGCGGCCGGTAGTCGGCCACCGCGGCCGCGGCGATGAACACGTCCATGCCGTCGAGGCGATCCAGCACGGCTTCGCGCATCTGCGCCGCCGAGCGCACGTTGAGCCGCTGCACGCCGGGCGGCGTCGCCAGCACCACCGGCCCGGCCACCAGGGTGACCTCGGCGCCCGAGGCCGCAGCGGCTTCGGCCAGTGCGAAGCCCATCTTTCCCGAGCTGCGATTGCCCAGGAAACGCACCGGATCGATGTCCTCGAAGGTCGGTCCGGCATTGATCAGAACCCGTCGACCGGCCAGGCCGGCAACCCGTGGCGCCAGCGCCGCCAGCGCAGCGGCCGCGATATCGCCGGGTTCGAGCATGCGGCCCTCGCCGGTCTCGCCGCAGGCCTGCGCGCCGACCCCGGGGCCCAGCACGCGCGCGCCGCGCGCGCCGAGCAACTCGATGTTGGCGCGGGTGGCCGGGTGCGCCCACATCAGGCGGTTCATGGCCGGCGCCAGCCACAGCGGACGGTCGGAGGCCAGACACAGCGTGGTCAGCAGATCATCGGCACGACCCTGCGCGAGCCGCGCGAGCAGGTCGGCTGTGGCCGGCGCGATCAGCACCAGGTCGGCCCAGCGGGCCAGCTCGATATGGCCCATCGCCGCTTCGGCGGCGGCATCCCAGAGCGAGTCGCGCACCGGCCGACCCGACAGGGCCTGCAGGGTGAGCGGGCCGATGAACTGGGCGGCGCTGGCGGTCATCACCACCTGCACCTCGGCGCCGCCGGCGCGCAGCAGACGCACCAGCTCGGCCGACTTGTAGGCGGCGATGCCGCCGGACACGCCCAGCAGGATGCGCCGCGCGGAAGGAGCTGCGGTCACCGGAAAAGTCCTACCCCGAAAACGGCCGATAGATTACCCGAAAGGGCTCGCTCCTCCGGTTCCGCAGCGTGCGAGGCGGGGACAATCTGGGCCGCAGTTGCCTGCTGCCGAGTCCACATGTCGATCCGTCATTGGCCCGAGGCCGAGCGCCCCCGGGAAAAACTTCTGAAACGCGGCGCCCAGGCCCTGGGCGATGCCGAGCTGCTGGCCCTGTTCCTGGGCTCGGGCATGGCCGGCGAAGATGCCGTCGCCTGTGCCCGCGGCTTGATTGCGCGCCACGGCAGCCTGGCGGCACTGGCCGCACTCGGACCGGAGTCCCTGCTGCGCGAGCGCGGCCTCGGGCCCGCGCGCACCGCGCTGCTGCTGGCGGCGCACGAGCTGGGTGCCCGCTGTCTCAGCGCGCAGCTGCAGCGGGGTCCCGCGATCAGCGATGAGCGCAGCGCCGGCCTGCTGTTCCGCCAGCGTCTGCAGCGTGCCCCGCAGGAAGTGTTCGCCTGCATGTTCTTGGACAGCCGCCACCGCATGTTGGCGTTCGAAGAACTCTTCCGCGGCACCATCGACGGCTCCGAGGTGCACCCACGCGAAGTGGTGCGGCGCTGCCTCGCGCACAACGCCGCCGCGGTGATCCTTGGCCACAACCACCCCAGCGGCGTGGCCGAGCCCTCCGCCGCCGACCGCCAGATCACCCGCCGCCTGCAGGACGCGCTGGCCCTGATCGACGTGCGCGTGCTCGACCACTTCATCGTCGGCGAGGGCGAACCCTATTCATTCGCGGCGCGGGGGATGATCTAGCGGCCGGAAATCGGGAATCGGGAATCGGGAATCGGGAATCGGGAATCGATAACGCCAGTGCCACACAGACCGGACGGCGCCCCTCCCATCGCGCGCAAAAGAATGCGGCCGCTCCAGGACTGAAGCGGCCGCGCATGGAAACCGCTCAGCGATTCCCGATTCCCCATTCCCGGCTCTACTGATCGGCAGCCCTCAGCTTCGGCCGGGTCAGCCAGCGCAGCAGGGCCGGCATCAGCACGATCGCGCCGACCATGTTGGCGAGGAACATGAAGCTCAGCAGGATGCCCATGTCGGCCTGGAACTTCAGCGCCGAGAACATCCAGGTGCCGACGCCGATCGCCAGCGTGATGGCGGTGAACAGCACCGCGCTGCCGGTCAGCTTGAGCGCCTTGATGTAGGCCTGGTACAGGGTCGCGCCTTCGTCCAGGAACTCGCGCATGCGGCTGTAGATGTAGATCGCGTAGTCGACGCCGATGCCCACGCCCAGCGCCGCCACCGGCAGGGTGTTCACCTTCAGGCCGATGTTCATGTGGGCCATCAATGCATTGGCGAGGATCGACACCAGCGCCAGCGGAATCACGATGCACAGGGTGGCCAGGAAGCTGCGATAGGTCAGCAGGCACAGCACGATCACCGCCGCATACACCCACAGCATCATCGGCAACTGCTGGGCGGCGACGACTTCGTTGGTGGCGGCCATCACGCCGGCGTTGCCGGTGGCCAGACGCAGATTGACCTGGTGGCTGACGAACTCCTCGCCCGCGGCTTCCGCTGCATCGCGCTGCTCGGCCAGCTGCAGGCGCAGGTTGGTGCCCGGGAACCAGGCCTCGTTCTGCTCGCGGAAGCTCTTCACGGCATCCAGCACGCGCTGGATCGTGGTGGCCTTGTGGTCGGCAAGGAACAGCATCACCGGGATCGCGCTGCAGTCGGAGTTCAGCAGGCCGGAATCGGTCTCGAAGCCCTGGGTGGCCACGCGCAGCTGGTCGGAGTCACGGGGCAGCACGCGCCAGCGGCTGTTGCCCTCGTTCCAGCCGGCGTTGACGATCTTGGCCGCCACCGGCAGCGACATCACCTGCTGCACGCCCTCGACGTTCTGCATGTGCCAGCTGAAGCGGTCGATCAGCTCCATGCTCGGGTAGCTCAGGGTGCAGGCGTCGGGCCGGGCCTCGACGATCACGTACATCATGTCGACGCCCAGCGAGAAGGCGCTGCCGATGGCTGCGGCGTCCTGGTTGAAGCGCGAGTCCGGACGCAGCTCGGGCACGCCGGCCTCGCTGTCGCCGATCTGCATCTGCTGCGCCTTGTCCCAGGCCAGCACGCCGATGGCGATGCAGACCACGATCGCGATGGCGGCCGGCAGCGGCCGCGAGAAGCTGCCGATGGCGTCCCACACTGGATGTGGCTTGCCGGCCTTGGCGATGCGCTTCTTGCGATAGCTCTCGTAGCGCTTGCCGAACCCGGTGTAGGACAACAGCACCGGCAGCAGGATCAGGTTGGTGAAGATGATGATCGCCACGCCCACGGAAGCGGTGATCGCCAGCTCCTGGATGATCCGGATGTTGATGAAGAGGATGGTGACGAAGCCGATGCAGTCAGACAGCAGGGCGATCGAACCCGGCACCAGCAGGCGCTGGAAGGTGCGCTTGGCCGCGTCCAGCGAGTCCACGCCGGGCGAGGCAGTGAGCGTCGCGACATCGCCTTCGGCGCCCCCGAACAGTCGCTCGGACAACCAGGAATTGATCATCTGCACGCCGTGGCTGACCCCGATCGCGAAGATCAGGAAGGGCGTCAGGATGTTCATGGGATCGATGCCGAAGCCGAGCAGGCGCAGGGCGCCGAGCATCCACACCACCGCGACCAGCGCCGCCAGCACGGTCCAGCCGGCCAGGCGGAAGCTGCCGGCGTAGAACCACAGCAGCACGAAGGTCAGCGCGATCGCCACGCCGAAGAAGGTGACCACCGACTTGGCACCGTCGGAGATGTCGCCGACCACCTTGGCGAAGCCGATGATGTGCACCGTGTAGTCGGCATTCTCGTGGCGGGTGCGGATGGCTTCGAGTTCGGCCGCGACCTTCTGGTAGTCGAGCTTGTTCTGCTCGCTCTCCGGAATCAGGTCGGCCCAGACCATGGCACCGGAGAAGTCGCGGGCCACCAGGCGGCCGACGATGCTGGCCTTGACGATGTTGTCGCGGACGGTATCGAAATCCTGCTGCGTCGCCGTCCAGCCCTCAAGGCTGGGGGTGAATTCGGGCGGGATCACGTTGCCGCCGGCGAAGCCGTCTTCGACCACTTCGACGAAGCGCACGTTCGGGGTGAAGATCGAGCGGACGCGGGCATCGTCGGTCTCGTCGATGGCGATCACCTCGGCGGTGACCTGCTCCATGACCTTGAAGAACTCCTGGTCGAACATGTCGCCATCGTTGGCCATGACCGCGATCAGCACGCGGTTGGCACCGCCGAAGTCCTGTTCGTACTCCAGGAAGGTCTGCATGTACTCGTGGTCGAGCGGGATCTGCTTCTTGAAGCCCGCGTCGACCCGCAGCTGTGCTGCGAAGTACAGCATCACCACGGTGAGTAAGGCGAACAGCGCCAGCACCAGGGGACGCGCGCCGAACACCACAGCCTCGGCGCCGCGATGGAAGAAAGTGGACTTGATCATGGGTTCATCCAGTCAGGCGGCGCGGACGTTCAGAGCGCGAATCGGCTGATGCCCTTCTCGCCGGCGAGCACCAGCTCGCGTGCGGAAAGCGGCAACACGGAGGAAAGCACGGGGGTTTCCTGGCGATCATTGGCAAAGGTCGTGCGGGTGAAGGTCTGCGCGCCCGCAGCCCGGTGCAGCACGACTCCGTTCGAACCCACCAGCAGCACGCTGCCATCGGCCAGAACCGCTCCGCCCTGCAGGCTCAGGCTAGTGCCGGACTCCGGCTGCTGCCAGCTCTCGCCGTTGTCGAAGCTCTCCTGCACATTGCCGCGCAGGCCGTAGGCCAGCAGATGTCCGGGGCCAAGCGCCAACACGCCGAACATCGAGCCGTCGTAGGGCAGGCGCAGCCGCGTCCAGCTGTCGCCGCCGTCCAGCGAGCGGTAGGCCGCCCCACGCTCGCCGACCACGAACAGCGCACCGTCGGCGCTGCGGGCAATGCCGTTGAGGTGAGGCTCGGCCTCGTCCTCCAGCACCAGCGCGTCCTCGGACATCGTCCAGTCGTCGTCATCGACGGCATCGAGAGCGGGCTCTGCGTCCTCATCGGCAGGAGAGGCTGCGACACCTGCGTTGGGATTGACGCGGCTCCAGCTGCCACCGCCGTCGCGCGTGACCAGCATCAGGCTGTAGGCGCCAATCGCGATGACGTGGTTGGCATCCAGCGCGATCACATCCAGCAGCGGCGCGCCCTGGGCAGGGTCGAACTCGGCGTCGAAGTCGTCGGCCGCCGGCGGCGCAGCGATGTCGACGCGCTGGACGCTCCAGCTCAGGCCGCCATCGCGGCTACCGAGGATGGTGCCGTCATGGCCGACCGCCCAGGCGCGATCGCCGAGGGCCGCCACCGCGGTCAGGGTGGCGCGCGTGGGCACGCCTTCGACCTGTCGCCAGTCGCTGCGTGATTCGGACACCGCGATGTGGCCGCGTTCGCCCACCGCGATCGCGCGATCGCCGCCCTCGGCGAAGTCGAGCATCAACGACTCCCTGAGCACCAGCGGCTTGGTTTCGGCGATCGTGGGCGCCGGCGCCTGCGCATGCAGCGGCGGAAGCGCGAGCATCAGGGCAGCGGACAGCGCTGCCAGCGTGCGATTCATGAGCGGATGCCTCCCTGTCGGCGGGCGCAGGACTTGGCTGTCCGCGCCCGCGTCAAATGTTCTGGTGTCGCCGTCCGCCTGGGCCGCGGAGTTCGGCCCGTGCAGGCATGTCGGCCCGGCCCTAAACGCGGCCAGCCGCGACCCTGGGGTCGCGGCTGGCCAAGGGTGCTGCATTCACGTGTTGCGAGTTCGTGCGATCAGCGCACGCCGCGCGCACGGAGGTTCTGCGGCGAGTAGCTGTCCGGCGTGCTCTGGTGCGAGAAGTCGACCATCGCGTCCTCGTTGTCCAGGCCGCTGACGATGTAGCGACCGGACTTGAGATCGTGGTGGGTTTCCAGCGTGGTCCAGAACACCGGCACCTCGTAGTAGTTCACCGACGGCGCCTCGGAATAGCGCCACAGCGCACCCTGGCTGTCGTAGTGGTCGAGCACCAGGATCTGCCAGCTGTCCTCGTCGACATAGAAGGTGCGGCGCGGGTTGATGTGGCGCTGGCCTTCCTTGAGGGTGGCATCGACTACCCAGACGCGGTGCAGCTCATAGCGCAGGTGGTCGGGGTTCAGGTGGTTCGGGCGGATCAGGTCGGCGACCTTCACCTGGTCGCTGTGCGCCTTGTAGGAGTTGTACGGGACGTACATCTCCTTCTTGCCGACCAGCTTCCAGTCGTAGCGGTCGAGCGCGCCGTTGAACATGTCGGTCATGTCGTTTGTGCGCAGGCCGTCCGAGGCAGTGCCCGGATTGTCGTAGGCGACGTTCGGGGCGCGCCGCACGCGACGCTGGCCGGGGTTGTAGACCCAGGCCTGGCGGATCTGCGCCTGCTGGTTCAGGGTTTCATGCACCAGCAGCACCTGGCCGGCCAGACGGGCCGGGCTTTCCACCACCTGGTAGAAGTACAGCAGGATGTTGTTGATGTCGGCGATGGTGTTGCCGGGCTTGTAGTACAGGCCGAGGAACTCCTCGCGGATGCGCACCAGGTTGTACTGGCCGTTGCCGGTCACCGCCGCCTGGTTGGCCCAGCGGGCGCTGGACACGCCCTTGTACTTCATCTTGTGGTTCCAGATGACTTCCTGGCCGCTCTGCGGGATCGGGAAGGGGATGCCCTCGGCCGCGTTCTCGACGCCATCGCCGTTGGCGACGAGCTGGGCGGTGGTCGCGTTCTTGATGGTGAAGTCGTAGGTGCGCTGCGGGAACGAGGCCGAACGACGGGTCGGATAGATGTCCATCCGGAACGTCGGGTAGCGCTCGAACATCGCCTGCTGGCCTGCGGTCAGCTTGTCGGCGTGCTCCTTGTAGTTCGCCGGCGTGATGCTGAACTGCGGGCGGTCGGAAGCGAACGGATCGGGATGGTGGTCGCCGACCTTGTAGCCCGCGGGCGGCGCGGTGATGCCGCCGGTCCATGCCGGAATGGTGCCGGCGGCGTTGCCGGCCTTCTCGGCGCCAACCGGCGTGAGTTCATTGCCCAGGCGACGCGCCTGCTCGGCGCTGACCGCCGACAGCGCGCCGGCGCTGAAGGTCAGCGCGGCGATCGCCAGGGCGGTGGTGGTGAATGTGCGCATGATGCGATTTCTCCTGGCGGGGATCAGAACAGGTACTTGGCGGAGACCGCCACGAAGTCACGGTCGCTGGTGAGGTTGTAGATGCCGCCTCCCCAGAACGAGGTGTAGGACAGGTCCAGCACCCATTTGTTCAAGTAGTTGCCCTCGACGCCCACGGTCGAGGACTTGCGGCCCTTGATGAAGTTGCCGCCCGCACCGGGGGTGGTGCCGTTGACGTCGTGGTTGAAGGCGATGCGCGGCGAGATGTTCCAGGTGCTGCCGCCGACGCTGTTGTAGTCGGCGCGCGCGGCCAGGCGATAGCCCCAGGAGAACGAGGTCGCGAAGCCCTCGCAGCTGTTCAGCGGATTGCGGCCACCGCCGCTGATCCAGTCGGGGCCGCAGCCGGTGTCGGTACCGTCGCCCTGGTAGGGCATCACCTGCAGCGACGGCAGGTCCCACACCTTGGTACCGCCGAACTCGCCCACGGTGGCGATCTGGTCGGCGCCGAGGAAGTTGCCCGGGCCGAAGGCCTTGGTCAGGGTGAACTGCAGCTGGCTGATTTCGTGGCGCTCCCAGCCTCTCAGGTACTCACCCGGACCGAACTGGCCCAAGCGGCTGCGGAAGCGCAGGAAGGGCTCCTGGATCAGCGGGTTCAGCGGCGACAGGCCGGCGAACAACACCTCGACGTCGTCGATCTGCAGCGGCGCGTTGTCGCGGTAGCTGATTTCGCCCTGGAAGGCGATGGTGCCGATGTTGGTGTTCCAGCTCAGGCCGTAGAGGTTGATGTCCTCGGGGTACTCGATGAAGTAACGGCCGGAGGTCGGGCTGGCATTGGTGATCGAGGTGCCCGACACGAAGGGCAGACGGCTGTGGTAGCGCAGGTAGTACAGGCCGAACTCGGTGTCGCCGAGTTCGGAGGCGTAATAGCGCAGGGCCAGGCCGTACTGGCCGAGGTCGCGCGCTTCGCGGTCATTGGCGCGCGGGAACGCCGCGCCGCAGCGCGGGTCGGCCGCGGGCGTGGTGCGACAGACGCCGAAGTTGGCCGGCTCGTCGACCAGGCCGAAGTTCAGCATCACGAACTCGCCGCCGGTCAGGCCGAAGTCGTTGTTGGCGAAATAGGTGCCCGAGGGCTCGACTTCGGTTTCCGACCACTCCAGCAGGTAGAGGGTTTCCAGCGACAGGTTCTCGGTCAGGCTGAAGGACGCCCAGATCGAGTTGACCGGCAGGAAGGCTTCCTTCAGCTCGGCGCCGGCCACGCGCAGGCGCGACACGTCGACCGGGTTGACGACGTTGATGCCGCCCTGGATGAAGGTGCTCTCGCCCCAGCTCACCACCTGGCGGCCGAAGCGGAAGTTGCCGCTGATGTCGTTGGCGATGATGAAGTCGCGGTAGACGAAGGCGTCCAGCAGGCGCGCGCGCCGGCCGATGCGGTCCTTGGCGGCATCGCTGATGTCGTCGCGGTCCATGGTCTCGAAATCGTAGAAGCCGGTGGCGCGCACGAAGGCGCCCCAGTTGGTCCAGTTCATGCTGATTTCGGAGGTGATGCCGACCGCGTTCGAGATCAGGTCACCCTTGTCGTACTTCAGGTTGCCATCGTCGGAGTTGACCGAGAAGCGGCCGGGGGCGGACGCCGCCAGCGCCTGCGCCTCGGCCCAGCGGTTCTGCGCCTGCAGGGCGGTGACGCGGGTGCCCAGGGTCGGATCGAGGTTGGCCTTGCCGACGAGATCGTTGTTGCGCTCCTCCATGCGCGAGGAAGCGCCGTAGGTCAGCGTGGTGTCGATGCTCATGGTGAAGTCGCCGCGGCTGAATTCGGCCGCGTGCGCGGAGCCGGCAAGCAGGGCGACGCCCACCGCGAGCGCCATCGGCGCGCGCAGCAGCATCGGACGGCCCGCTCGGACATGCGTGTGGATCTTGGTCATGGTGATGTCCCTTGAGGTGGTCGCTTACTGCGTGCGGATGACGGAGGTGTTGGTGACCTGCACGGCCTGGCCGGTCGAGACGATCATGCTGGCCATCTGGCCCTGCATTTCGGCGGTCGCGGCCGCAGATGCCGCCGGGCTCAGCAGCGAGCCGTGGTCGCCGGCAATGAAGCGGACCGCGCCGCGCACGCCGTTGGCGGACTGGGTGGTGGCGGTGATCGCGGGCAGGCCCAGCGCGGCGATCATCGGCTCGGTGCCGGACAGCGGCGCGCCGTTCACGCGGTTGGGAATGACCTGGTCGGGCAGCACGCTGGCGCCGTCGCCCACCACTTCTTGCAGCAGGATCGCGTTGGTCGCCGAGGCGAAGCCGTAGTTGATCGGGTCGGCCGAATCGATGATCTGCTGGGTCGCGCCGAAGAACTGGTCGTAGGACGGCGTTCCCGGCTGCAGGCCAGCGGCAGCAGCGAGACCCGCGCGGATGCGCGGACCGAAGGTCGGCGAGGCTTCCAGCATGCGGGCGATGCCGCCGCCCGGCACGTTCAGCACGCCGACATTGACCGTCGACTCGAGCGCGAGGAAGGGCGTGCCGACGATCGCGCCCAGCGACTGGCCGACATAGGCCACGCGCGAGGCGTCGAGGTCACCCGCACCGTTGCCATCGAGGTCGATGTTCGGAATCGTCCGCGCCAGCACGAACAGGTCGGCCACGCCCTGGCGCAGGTTGTCGCGCGAGGTCAGCAGCGAGCTCAGGTTGATCATGTGCGCGCCGGAGTCGTCCGGAATGCCGTCAGGGCCGGCCGCGCCGGTGCTGTTGTTGATGTAGTCGACGCCGAAGGTGCGCTCGCGGGCCACCGCGCCGAAGGGCGTGTTGCCGATCGCCAGCGGATTGTTCGAAGGCAGACCGTGCAGCGGCAGGTCGATGGCCACCACCGCGAAGCCCTGCGCCGCCATGGTCGCCGAGATCGCCAGCGCATCGCTGCGGTTGCGGGTGATGCCGTGCTGGTAGATCACCACCGGCCAGCCGGCGGCCGGCTTGGTGCGACCCGAAGCCGCGTTCGGCACCGTCATCAGCACCGGAATGGTCTCGTTGCCGGTCGCCACCGGGATCGGGTTGGCGAAGGTGATGTTGCGCGAGGTCGGGTTCAGTCCGGCCGCGTTGAACGGCGGCGCGTAGGCGCCCGGCGCGGCGCGCCAGAAGCTGTTCAGCGGCGCGGTCGGGTTGGCCTGGCTCGGTGCCGACAGGTAGTAGGGCACCCGCAGGGTGCCGATGAAGATGTCGGCGACCGGCGGCAGGCCGGCAATCGAGACGTTGAGGCCGGAGGGCGCGACGGTGACCGCACCCGGCTGGGTGATCGAACGCACCGCCTGCAGCACCGGGGTGATGCCCTGGGTGGTGGCGACCCAGCTCAGCACCACCGAATCGCGGTTGACGCCGGCAGCGGCGGCCGCGGCGAGATGCGAATTGGTCAGCTGGCGCAGCGGCTCCAGCGCGCAGGCGGTGGCGGTCGGCAGCAGCGGATCGGTGCTGGCGCCGGCGGTGCACAGCGGCGTGGTGCGCTTGGTGAGGAAGTAGGTCTGTGCCGGCGTGGCGTCATTGCCGCGGCTGTCGCGGATGCCGGTGGTCAGCACCGCCATGTAGGACGTCAGCTGCTTCAGCGGCTTCAGCGGAACCATCGCCCAGCTGCGGCCGGTGGCATCGCTGCTCTGCGGCGCGGTCACGAAATCGACGCCGGCCTGCAGCTCGCGGACCACGCCCGTCACGCCGCCACCGGGCCCGGTCAGGGTGACTTCGAAGATGCGCACGCTCTGGCCCGGCACCACCGAAGCGGGGTTGGGCGCATCGCTGAAGGAGAACGACCACGGCGCCGTGGTGCTCCAGCCGTCGAGCGTGTTCACCGCGACCTGCGGATCACCGAAGTTGGTCGAGCCCTCGCCGCCCGCCACCGGGATATTGAGCGTCAGGTCGGTGGTGCCCGACAGCAGCAGGTTGTTCGGCGTCGGAATCACGCCGGTGGAAGGATCGAAACGGGCGGTGATGACGCCTGCGACCGGGGTGCCGTTGTTGTTGGTCGCCGGCGTTACCGGCACCGCGCGTGGACTGTTGGAGGAGCCGCTGCAGCCTGCGAGCAGCGAAGCCGACAGCGCCAATGCCAGGGTCAATCGAGCCTGCATGTTCGTGTCCTTTCTGGTTATCGGGGGGGTGGGGCTCGGGTACTGTAGCCAGCCGCGATTAAGGATGGCAATGCTGCGGCGTATGGCCGCGACCATCACTCATGCGGCAGCGCAACAAACTCCGCGAAGCCGCATCACGATTGGCAATTCCTGACCTCAGCGGTACTGGAATTGCTCGCCAACCGCATGCCCGATGCGCTGCAGTTCGGCCAGCGGTATGCCCAGTCGGACCCAGTCATCGCAAGGGCTCAACTGGTCAAGATAGAGCCGCCTGAGCGTGGCGGAGCGCGCACCGATGCGCCCCGGCAGACGCGCGAGCAGACTGCCCAGCGCGAAAACGCCGGGCAGGGGAACCGGTAGCAGACCCTTGGCCCGCGCCTGTCCGGCCAAGCTGCGCTGCAACATCGCCGGAAACGACAGCGCTTCCGGGCCGGGCAGCGACAGCCGCTGCTGCGCGAACGCAGGTTGGGCGGCGACGGCGAGCACGGCGCGCGCCAGATCCTGCGCATGCACCGGCTGGCGTAGACCGTTCGCCGCGCGCGGCCAGGGCAGCGGCCAGCGTCGCGCCCAGCGCAGCAGCGGACTCAGGCTGCGATCGATACCGGCGCCGTGGATCAATCCGCAGCGCAGCAGGGTGGCGCCGGCGTTTCGCGCCCTGCACAGATCCAGCACCCGCTGCTCGCTGTCGACCAGGCGCCGCGCCAGCGCACGCTCGCCGGGGTTGGGCGAAGCCTGCTTCCACTCGGCGCTGAGCGAAGACAGGGCAATGACCCGTAGGCCGGCGGCGGGCGGATGCGCAGCCAGCCAGGTGGCGAAGGCATCCAGCGGGCCGAGCGAGCAGATCAGATCGACGCGCTCCTCACTGGCGAGCACGCGATCCAGCGCGGGCGCGGACTCCAGCGATCCCTGCAGCCAGCGCACCCGCGCGATCGCCGCAGTCGCGGGCTCGCGACTGAGCGCCAGCACCTCGCAGCGCGCAGCCGCCAGCGCCGGCAGCAGGAAGCGCCCGACGGCGCCGCTGCCGCCGAACACCAGCCAGCGCGTGGGCATCGAAGCGTTCTCCATCGCGCAAGCATGGCATGCGCAGCGCCGGCCGCTGCCGCTACAGTGCAGGCCCCTGTCTGGACGCCCCCACATGCGCGCGCCGATCGCACGACTGCTGAGTGGCCCCGTACTGGCCGCGCTTGCCCTGTTGCTCGGGCCGGAGCTCGGGCTCTCGCACGGCGCCAGCTTCACCCTGGCCGTCACCGCCTGGTGCGCCGCCTGGTGGATGCTCGAAGCCGCGCCGCACGCGATCACCGCGCTGCTGCCGCTGGCGCTGTTGCCGCTGGCCGGGGTGCTGAGCCCGCGCCAGGTGGCGGAAGCGTATGGCAATGAACTGATCCTGCTGCTGGTCGGCGGCGCCATGCTGTCGAAGGCGCTGGAGCAGGCCGGCGCGCATCGGCGGCTGGCGCTCGGCATGGTTCGCGCCTTCGGCGGCGGCGGCGGCCGCGCGCTGGTGTTCGGCTTCGCGGCTGCCGCAGGCCTGTGCAGCATGTGGCTGTCGAACACCGCAACCACGCTGATGCTGGTGCCGGTGGCGCTGGCGATCCTGCAGAGCTATCCCGATCGACGGCTGGCCGTACCCCTGCTGCTGGCGATCTGCTATGGCGCCAGCATCGGCGGACTGGGCACGCCGCTGGGTTCGCCGCCGAACCTCGTGTTCATGCAGGTCTACGGGCAGACCACCGGCGCGCCGCTGGGCTTTTCCGACTGGATGGCCTTCGGCATTCCCACCGTGCTGCTGATGCTGCCGCTGGCGGCGCTCTGGCTGGCACGTGGGCTGGCCGGATCGCCGCGTGCGGAGCTGCCTGAGATGGGCGCCTGGAGCGCGGCCGAGAAGCGCGTGCTGCTGATCTTCGGCCTGGTCGCAGTGGCCTGGGTCACGCGCACCGAGCCCTTCGGCGGCTGGCGGGTCTGGCTTGGCCTGCCGAACGCCAACGACGCCAGCGTCGCCCTGCTCGGCGTGATCGCGATGGCGCTGGTACCCGACGGCCGCGGCGGCCAACTGCTCGACTGGAAGAGTGCCGAGCGCATTCCCTGGGGCGTGATGATCCTGTTCGGCGGCGGCATCGCCATCGCCACGGCCTTCCAGGGCTCGGGCCTGTCGGACGCTGCCGCCGGCGCACTGAGCGGCGTGCTCGATCTGCCGCTGCCGCTGAAGATCGCGCTGATCGCGATCAGCGTCAGCCTGCTCTCGGAGATCACCAGCAACACCGCCACCGCCGTGCTGATGATGCCCATCCTTGCCGCCGCCGCAGTCGGCATGCAGCTCGACCCGGCCGTGCTGATGGCGCCCGCCGTGCTGGCGGCGAGCTGCAGCTTCATGCTGCCGGTCGGCACCGCACCGAACGCCATCGTGTTCGGCACCGGCCTCGTGCCCGCACAGGCCATGCTCCGCCACGGCATCGCGCTCAACGTGATCGGCGCGGTGGTCATCAGCCTGGTGTGCTGGGTGGTGCTCTGAAGAGCCGGGATTGGGGATTGGGGATTCGGGATTGGAGGGGTGCGGTGGACTGGAACCCGCGGCCAGCCGTCACGCCCGCAGTGCGCAAGACTAATCGACAAGGCGCGAGCTGAGACGCATCTCATGCGCTCAAGCTTCGGCGAATCCCGAATCCCGAATCCCCAATCCCGGCCCTACGTACTTATTCGTGCGCTGCAAGCGCAAGTCGCGGAATCAACGGGAAAAACCCGCGGAGTCTTCACATCCATGGGCTAGACTAGCGGCGCTGCGCACGGCCTTCACCCCCGCGGTGGAGCGGTGAATGCACCGCGTGATCGGGTTGCGCGCACGCCTCCCCCGCTACGGAATCGCACCATGCTCGAGATCCTGCTCGCTGCGCCCTTCGTGTGCGCCCTGCTGATCGCGCTGGCCCATCGGGCATCGCGCAGCGTGGCCGCCGCGATCGCCGCGCTGGCGCCGCTCACTGGCCTCGCCATCCTGGCTTCGATCACCCCGCAGGTGATGGACGGCGAGGTCATCCGCAGCTTCACGCCGTGGATCGCCGAGGCCGGGCTGAACCTGTCGCTGCGCATCGACGGCCTGGCCTGGATGTTCGCCGGGCTGGTGCTCGGCATCGGCCTGCTGATCGTTCTCTACGCGCACTACTACCTGTCGCCCAAGGACAGCGCGCCGCGCTTCTTCGCCTATCTCATGCTGTTCATGGGCGCCATGCTCGGCATGGTCATCGCCGGCAATCTGCTGCTGCTCGCCACCTTCTGGGAACTCACTTCCATCAGCTCCTTCCTGCTGATCGGCTTCTGGAGCCATCGCGACGATGCCCGCAAGGGCGCCCGCATGGCGCTCGCCATCACCGGCGCCGGCGGTCTCGCGCTGCTGGCTGGCGTGCTGGTGCTCGGCCACATCGTCGGCAGCTACGAGCTGGACGCCGTGCTCGATGCGGGTGATGCGATCCGCGCGCATGCGCTGTATCCGGTCGCGACCCTGCTGGTGCTGGCCGGCGTGGTGACCAAGTCGGCGCAGTTCCCCTTCCACTTCTGGCTGCCGCACGCGATGGCAGCGCCGACCCCGGTCTCGGCCTACCTGCACTCGGCGACGATGGTGAAGGCGGGCGTGTTCCTGCTGGCGCGCATGCATCCGGCGCTGGCTGGCACCGACCTGTGGTTCTACACCGTCACCGGTTTCGGCGCGGCGACCCTGCTCACCGGCGCCTATCTGGCGATCTTCCAGCACGACCTGAAGGGCCTGCTGGCCTATTCGACGGTCTCGCACCTGGGATTGATCACCCTGCTGTTCGGCCTGCCGACCGAGCTGGCGGTGGTCGCCGGCGTGTTCCACATCCTCAACCACGCCACCTTCAAGGCCTCGCTGTTCATGGCCGCCGGCATCATCGACCACGAAACCGGCACCCGCGACATCCGCAAACTGCACGGCCTGCTGAAGACCATGCCGATCACCAGCACGCTGGCGATCATCGCCGCGTTGGCCATGGCGGGCATTCCCTTCCTGAACGGCTTCCTGTCGAAGGAAATGTTCTTCACCGAAACCCTGCAGGTCGAGGGCTATGGCGCGATGGGCTGGGTGCTGGCAATCGCGGCCGTGCTGGCCGGCATCTTCAGCATGGCCTACAGCCTGCGCTTCGTGCACGACTGCTTCTTCACCGGCAGCACCGAGATCCTCAAGAAGACCCCGCACGAGCCGCCGCGCTTCATGCGCGTGCCGGTCGAGATCCTGGTGCTGCTGTGTCTCGCGGTCGGCATCGCCCCGGCCTTGGTGATCGGCCCGGTGCTGGAGACGGCGGTACGCGGCGCCACCCACGGCAACGTGCCCGACTACTACCTGGCGGTGTGGCATGGCTTCAACCTGCCGCTGCTGATGAGCGCCATCGCCGTGGTCGGCGGCATCGCCCTGTACTTCGGCCTGCGCCGCTTCGTCGCCCTGCATCGCGACGTGCGGCGCTCGCTGGGCTTCGCCGCCTTCCATCGCAAGATCGACCTGCTCACGGCCTTCGCCCGCGGCCTCACCCAGCGTCTGGAGGACGGCAGCCTGCAGCGCTACCTGCTGCTGATGCTGCTGTCGGCGCTGGTGCTGGCGGCGGCCCCCTTCCTGATGGGCCACGGCATCGGCGGCTTCGGCGAAGGCCAGGCCATGCCGGTGTTCGGCTGGGTGCTGTGGGCGCTGCTGGTCGCGGCCACGATCGCGGTGCCGGTGCTGCACCGCAACCGCCTGACCGCCCTGATCGTGATGGGCGGCACCGGCCTGCTGGTGTCGCTGAGCTTCGTCATGCTGTCGGCACCCGACCTCGCGCTGACCCAGCTGCTGGTGGAGACGGTCAGCGTGATCCTGCTGCTGCTGGCGCTGAACTATCTGCCGGCCGAAGGCGCGATCGAGCGCAGCGCGCTGCGGCGCTGGCGCGACCTCGGCATCGCCGTCGCCTGCGGCGCCGGCGTCACCGCCCTGGTCTACGCGATCATCACCCGCCCGCTCGACACCGTGGCCAGCGAGATTCTCGCGCGCTCGGTGCCCGAGGGTGGCGGCACCAATGTGGTCAACGTGATCCTGGTCGACTTCCGCGGCTTCGATACGCTCGGCGAGCTGACCGTGTTCGGCATCGCCGGCCTGGTCGTGCATGCCCTGCTGCGGCGCGCCTGGATCACCCCGGACGAACTCCAGCCCGGCATGCCGGAGCGGCTGTCGATCCCGAACACGCTGGCGCGGCTGCTGCTGCCGCTGGCGCTGGCGGCGGCGGTCTACCTGTTCCTGCGCGGACACAACGAGCCCGGCGGCGGCTTCATTGCCGGCCTGGTGCTGGTGTCGCCGCTGGTGCTGCAGTACATCCTGTCGGGCAGCCGCTATGTCGAACAGCGCATCGGCTTCGACTACGCCATGACCATCGGCTGGGGCGTGCTGATCGGCACAGCCACCGGCGTCGCCGCCTGGGTGTTCGGCTATCCCTTCCTGACCAGCGCCTACGGCTATGTCGAGCTGCCCATCGTCGGCAAGTTCGCGCTGTCCTCGGCGATGGCCTTCGACACCGGCGTGCTGCTCGCGGTCTGCGGCGGCGCGCTGCTGATCCTCGCCAGCCTGGGCCATGTGCGCCGTCCGCGCGCGCAGCAGCCCGCCCACCCCGCCATCCACACGGAAGGAGAAGGCGCATGATGGAGTTCGCGCTGGCCAGCGCCATCGGCGTGCTCACCGCCACCGGCATCTACCTGCTGCTGCGCGCACGCACGTTCGACGTGCTGCTCGGCCTCACCCTGTTCTCGTATGCGGTCAATCTTCTGATCTTCTCGATGGGCCGGCTCCGTGTCGGCGCACCGCCGATCCTGCGCGAGGGCCTGGCGCCGACGCTGGCCAACCACACCGACCCGCTGCCGCAGGCGCTGGTGCTGACCGCCATCGTGATCAGCTTCGCGATGACCGCGGTGATGGCCGTGGTCGCCATCCGCAACCGCGGCGACAACGGCAGCGACCATGTCGATGGCCGCGAGCCCGATGCAGGCGCGCGCGACGGAGGTGAGGCATGAACCACCTGCCCGTGCTTCCGGTGGTGCTGCCGCTGCTGGCCGGCGCCCTGCTGCTGCTGACCGAGCGGGCCGGCCTCACCGCCCAGCGCGCGCTGGCCGCCGTCGCCATGCTGCTGCAGCTCGGCGTGGCCGGGCTGCTGCTGCAGAGTGCATCGACCGGCGAGGTCAGCATCTACCTGTTGGGTGACTGGCCGGCGCAGATCGGCATCAGCCTGGCGCTCGATCGCCTGTCGGCATTGATGGTGGCGACCACCGCCGTGCTCGGCAGCGCTGCCCTGCTCTATGCCGGCTCCGGCTGGGACAGTCGCGCCCTGCACTTCCACGCCCTGTTCCAGTTCCAGCTGGCGGGCTTGAACGGCGCCTTCCTCACCGCCGACCTGTTCAACCTGTTCGTGTTCTTCGAGGTGCTGCTGATCGCCAGCTACGGTCTGCTGCTCTCGGGCGGGCGCGGGCCGCGGGTGCGGGTGGGCTTCCAGTACGTGGTCTTCAACGTCACCGCCTCGACCCTGTTCCTGGTCGCGCTCGGCCTGCTCTACGGCCTGCTCGGCGTGCTCAACATGCACGAGATGGGCGCGCGGATCGCCGCCGCCCCGGCCGAGCAGCACGGCCTGATCCTTGCCGCCGGCGGCATCCTGCTGGTGGTGTTCGGCGCCAAGGCCGCCCTGCTGCCCATGTACCTGTGGCTGCCGCAGACCTATGCGCGCTCGCCGGCCCCGGTGGCGGCGCTGTTCGCGATCATGACCAAGCTCGGCATCTACGCGATCCTGCGTGTCTACACCCTGCTGTACGGCGAGGACGCCGGCCCGCTGTCGGGCTGGGCAGCGGACTGGCTGCTGCCGGCCGGCGCGATCGCGCTGGTGCTGGCCAGCCTGGGTGCGGTCGCGGCCAGCAGCCTGCGTGGTCTTGCCGCCTATCTGGTGGTCGGCTCGGCGGCGACCCTGTTCATCGTGCTCGGCCTTGATGCGCCGGTCAGCACCGGCCCCGGCCTGTACTACCTGGTGCACAGCACCTTTGCTGCCGCCGCGCTGTTCCTGCTGGCGGACCTGATCCGGCGCCGCCGCGGCAGCGCCGGCGACAGTCTGAAGGCGCTGACCCCGGTGCCGAACCGCGGCCTGTTCGGCGCGCTCTACCTGCTGATCGCGGTCAGCCTGGTCGGGCTGCCGCCGCTGTCGGGCTTCGTCGGCAAATTCACCCTGATGGCCTCGATGGAGAACGCGCAGGCCGCCTGGCTGTGGCCGCTGATCCTGATCTGCAGCCTGCTCACCCTGATCGCGATGGCCCGCGCCGGCAGCCGGCTGTTCTGGAAGAGCGGCAGCGTGCGCGGCGACGAGGACACCGATGCCGAGGAAGCCGCCGCCCGACCGGCCCGGGTCGAGCTGATCGCGGTCGGCGCGCTGGTCGCGCTCGGCATCGGCATGAGCCTGTTCGCCAATCCGCTGCTGCGCTACGGCCGCGAGGCCGCGCAGCAGGTGCACTCCACCCAGGACTACCGGCGCGCGGTCGAGGCCGCGACACCGCGCCTGCGCTCGACCACGCCGCTGGCGCCCGCCGCCGAGGAGGCCCCGTGATGAACATGCTGTTCCCCGCCCCGCTGCTGAGCCTCTGCGTGTTCGTGGTGTGGCTGCTGCTGGTCGGCAGCATCGAGCCCGGCCACCTGCTGCTGGCGGCCGTGCAGGCGGTGCTGCTGCCGATGGTCGCCCAGCGCCTGCGCGGCGCCGCCGCCGGCATCCGTCGTCCGCTGGTGGCCGTGCGCCTGTTGCTGGTGGTGCTCTGGGACATCGTGGTCTCGAACATCCAGGTGGCGAAGCTGATCCTCGGCCGCGAGTCGAAGATCCATCCGGGCTTCCTGTGGCTGCCGCTGGACGTGCGCAACCCGCATGCCATCGCCACGCTCGCCGGCATCATCACCATGACCCCGGGCACGCTCAGCACCGAGGTCAGCGCCGACAACCGCCACCTGCTGGTGCACTGCTTCAGCCTCGACGACGAGGCCGGCACCATCGCCCAGATCAAGCAGCGCTACGAGGCCCCGCTGAAGGAGATCTTCGAATGATCGACACCGTCATCGGCATCGTCATGGCCATGCTGCTGCTGGCACTGGCCATGGCCGGCTGGCGCCTGCTGCGCGGGCCCGCCGTCGAGGACCGCATCCTCGCCATCGACACCATGTACATCAACACCATCGCGCTGCTGATGCTGCTCGGCATGTGGCTGCGCTCGGACATCTACTTCGAGGCCATCCTGGTGATCGCCATGCTCGGCTTCGTCGGCACGCTGGCGCTGTCGCGCTACGTGATGCGCAGGGACATCATCGAATGAACATCGCACTCGAATACCTGGTCGCCGCCCTGCTGCTGATCGGCGGCTTCTTCGCCCTGGTCGGCAGCTACGGCCTGTTCAAGCTCGGCAGCTTCGAGAAGCGCCTGCACGGGCCGACCAAGGCGACCACGCTGGGCGTCGGCGGCGTGCTGATCGCCTCGATGCTGTTCCACATTTTCTGGAGCGAGGCCTTCAGCCTGCGCGAGCTGCTGATCACCCTGTTCCTGTTCATCACCGCACCGGTGTCGGCGCTGATGATGATGCGCGCCCACCTGGCGCGACGCGGGCAGCGGCCGGTAGCGCCGGCGGCGGATGAAGAAAGGCCTGCTTGAGACAAGCCACCCACCGCCAGCCCGCGCAAGTCGAAGCGCGGCCCGGTTCATGGAAGGGCTTGCGCTGAAGACGCCTTGCCCCGCGGCAGCCATAGCCGGAAGCGCGTGCCCTGGCCCGGCAGCGAGGCCACGCAGACATCGCCGCCCAGCGCGCGGATCGCCTCGCGGGCATAGCTGAGGCCGATGCCGCTGCCGCCACCTTCGCTGCGACGGCTGAAGCCCGGTTCGAAGACGCGCTCGATGTCCTGCGGCGCGATACCGCTGCCGTTGTCGTCGAGCTCGATGATCAGCAGATCGCCCTGGCGCTGGCAGCGGCTGCGCAGGCGTCCGCGGAAGCCGCTGCCCTCCTGCCGCGCGCGGCGGGCAATCGCCTGCACCGCGTTCAGCGCCAGATTGAGCAGCACGCGATCGATCACCGCCAGCGGCCCGCGCCATGCATCAAGCTCGGCCGCCTCATGCGAGACATCGAGCGGGCAGCGCGCCTGCGCTGCCGCCAGCATCAGCGCGGCGCGCAGGCGTGCGGCCAGGTCGAAGTCCTGGTGCGCGGCATCCTCGCCCTGGCCGCGCGCGCGCAGCTCCTCGACCAGGCCGGCGATGCGCTGCTGCGCCGCGGCCAGCGTCTCCAGACGTTCGCCCAGCTGGGTGAAGCGCTCGTCCAGCACGGCCGCCACCTCCGGCTCCAGCTCCGCGCCGCCAAGCTGCAGCAGCAGGGTGTGGAAGGCTTTCAGTTCGAGCTCCAGGTCCTGCGTGCTCAGCCGGGCGATGCCCAGCGGATTGCCCAGCTCGTGCGCCAGCAGCGCCGCCAGCGCCGGCGGCAGCTGCCAGGGCGCACGGTCGGAGCTCACCGCGGCAGCTCCACCACGAACAGTGCGCCGGCCCCGGGCTCGGACTCGACGCGGATGCGGCCGCCATGTTCTTCGGCGATTCCCCAGGCCACCGACAGTCCGAGGCCACTGCCCTGGCCCACCGCGCGGGTGGTGAAGAAGGGCTCGAAGACATGCGGCAGGACCTCCGCGCGGATGCCGCAGCCGTTGTCGCGCACCTCGAACTCGAAGCGCTCCGGCAGCGCCCGCGCGCGCACATCGATGCGCCCGCGCCAGTCGGGCGTCGAACGCGAGCGCTGGTCGTCGATCGCACGCGCGGCGTTCTCCAGCAGGCAGAGGAAGGCCTGCGAGAGGCGCGCGGGCTGGCAGTCCAGCGGCGGCAGCGGCGCGATCTCCTGGTGCACATCGATCGCGCCGCCGTACAGACGGGCGTCCATCAGCTGCAGAGCGGCCCGCAGTGGCTCGTCGGCGGGCACCACCTTGCGTTCGGACTCGTCGAGTCGCGAGAACACCCGCAGGGCCTGGACGATGTGGTTGATCCGATGGCTGCCCTCGGCCACCGTATCGAGCTGCGAGCGCAGCGCCTCGACGCGACGCGCGATGGCGCCGGCGACCTCGGGCTCCAGGTCCTCGCCGCCGAGCTGGAGCAGGAAGGCGTGGAACTCGTGCAGCCCATGCCCGGCATTCCGGCTGGCCAGCTGCACGTAGTTGGCCGGGTTGTTGAGCTCATGCGCGAGGCCCGCGGTCAGCTGGCCGGCCGCGGCCAGACGCTCGCTCAGCGCAAGCCGGCCAAGCGCGGAGGTGAGATCGGCGGTGCGTGCCTCGACCTCGTGCTGCAGGCGCCGACGCTGGCCCTCGAGCTGGCGCATGCGCAGGCCGGCGAGGCCCGCCACCAGGCCCAGCGCCAGCAGCACGAACAGCAGCTGCGCCCAGCGCGTTTCCCACCAGAACGGCGTGATCCGCACCGGCAGCTGCGCCTCGCCGGCCGCTTCCGCGCCCTCGGCGTTGCGCACGCGCACGCGGAACAGGTAATCCCCGTGCGGCAGGTTGGTGTAGGTCGCGATGCGGCGCCCGCGCGGGGCTTCGATCCACTCGGGGTCGAAGCCGTCCAGCCGGTAGGCGAACTGCAGCTGTTCGGGGGCGACGAAGTCCGGTGCGGCGAAGCGCAGGCTCAGGTTGCGCGACTGCGCGGCCGGCAGCACCAGCGCATCGAGCAGGTGCGGCGGTGCGCGCAGCGGCGAGGACGGCTCATCGGCCGCCAGCGCCGGCGCGCGGTTGTCGATCTCCAGCGCCGTGAGCAGCGGCAGCGGCGGCGCCGCTGCGGCCTCGACAGCGTCCGGCTCGAACACGGTCAGGCCATCGGGGCCGGCGAAGGCCATCACGCCGTCGGCAAGGCGCGCGCGCGCGCCGATCCAGTAGCGGCCAAGCACGCCGTCGGCGGCGTCATAGCGCCGCAGCTCGCCGCGCGCCGGATCAAAGTGGGCGATGGCGCCGTTGATGCTCATCCACAGACGGCCGCCTGTGTCCTCCAGCAGGGCGTTCAGGCTGCCCTCGGCCAGGGCGGTGCCAGCAAGCGCGGGCCGCAGCGTGGCCCGCGCGGGATCACCGTCGGCGGCCGGCAGCAGCTCCAGCAGGCCGCCGCCATAGGTGGCCACCCACAGCCGGCCGTTGCTGGCCTGCAGCAGGGCCGACGGCCCCGCCGGCAGCTGGCCCGGCCCCGGCGGCGTCATCACCGGATGCCGGTGCAGCAGGCGACCGCTGCGGCGGTCGAACCAGTACAGGCCGTCGTGCGCGCCGAGCAGCACGCGATCAGCATCCAGCGTCTCGATGAAGGTGACGATGCTGGCGATCGGATGCTCGGCCAGCATCCTCTTCGCGCCGCGGTCGTAGAGGAACAGGCCGCGGGTATCGGCCGCCACCCAGACCCGCTCGCCGTCGACCAGGAAGCGACGCGAACGCACGCCGGCCAGCTCGGGCGCCAGCGGCGCCGGCTGCAGGTCGCCCTCGCGGTCGGCGATGTACAGGCCCTGGCGCGTGGCCAGCCACAGCCCCTCCGGCTGCAGGTCCATCGAGTAGACAAAGCCGCCCGGCGACGGCGCCAGCTCGCGCAGCTGACCGCGGCCTGGCGTGAAGTGGTAGATCGCATCGGCGCCGCCCAGCCACAGGCCCTCGCCGTCGGCGACCAGGGCGGCGATGCCCGGCGAGCGCAGGGCGCGCGTCGAAGGCGAATCGGGGTCGTAGCTGCGGAAGCGGTTGTTGTAGGCGCTGAGCCGGCTGGCGCCGCCCTCCCAAGTGCCGATCCACAGCGTATCGGCGCGATCGCGCAGCAGCGACATGACCCGCCCGCGGCCGAGGCTGTAGCGCTGGTGGCGATGATGCTCGTAGCGCAGGCTCTGCAGCTCGCCCTGCGCATCCTCGCGGTAGACCTGCAGGCCGGACTCGTCGCCCGCCCACAGCAGACCGCGGCGATCCGCCAGCAGGGTGCGCACTTCGCTGCGCGCCTGCGGGGCCTCGCGCCAGAGCCCGCTGTCGGGCTCCAGGATCGACAGCGGCAAACCTTCACCCCCGACCCACAGGCGCCCGCGCGCATCGAAGGCCAGCGCGTGCACCGGCCGCCCGCTGGCGGGGCCCATCGGCGCAGGCTGGAATTCGCCACGCTGTATGTCCAGCCGCCACAGCCCGTGCACCGTGCCGACCCACAGCACATCGCCGCGCGACAGCAGGGCACGCACGCGCTGGTCGCCCTCGCCTGCAGGCAGCACGAAATTGCGGAAGCCGCCGTCGGATTCGCGCAGCGAGACGCCGCCGTCCGAACCGATCCACAGCCTTCCGCCAGCGTCGACGTGCAGGGCAAGGACGCTGTCGCCCGCCAGGCTGCGCGGGTCACCGGGCGCGTGCCGGAACACCTCGAAGCGCTCCTGCTCGGGCAGCAGCCGATTCAGGCCGGCCTCGGTGCCGATCCACAGCTCGCCTTGGGCATCCACGGCCAGCGCGCTGACCCAGTTGTTCGACAGGCTGCCGGGCCGCTGGCTGTCCGGCCGGAACACGCGGAAGTCGAAGCCGTCGAAGCGGTTCAGGCCGTCCTGGGTGCCCATCCAGACGAAGCCGTGTCGATCCTGCGCCAGCGCCAGCACGCTGCCCTGCGACAGGCCCTGCTCCTGCTCCAGCCGGCGGAAACGCAGGTCGCTGTCGTCAAGCGCCGCCAGCAGCAGCTGCGGCACCAGCAGCAGCAGGGCCGCGCACAGCGTGAGGACGGATCGACTGCGGATCGGCATCGGCGGCAAGGCGGCACACCTGCGGGAAGCTGCGGCGATGCTATCCGACATTGCGGCGCGCAGTGCAGGTGCCACGGTGCGGTCAAGGCTCGGCCGGCTTCACGTCGACGCGGTGGCGCGGATCGCGCGAACGGATTGGCGAATCGCGCCCGCTGCAGCATCATCCACCTGAGCCCGCGCCCGCCGCGGGCCACAGGGGGAGCACCGCGTGAGCGTGTTCAAGAAGGAGCGCCTGCCGCCGGAAGACGCGCGCGTCGATCCGACGCATAGCGTGCTGGTGGTGGATGACGAGCCCGGCAACCTGAGCGTGCTGCGCGCCCTGCTGGCGCCGCGCTTCCGCGTGTTCGAGGCCGATGGCGGTGCTGCCGCGCTGGCCCTGCTCGACGCGCTGCCGCCGGAACAGCTGCCCAGCGTGGTGCTCAGCGACCAGCGCATGCCGGGGATGACCGGCGTCGAGCTGTGCAGCCAGCTCGGCCAGCGCCTGCCCCATGCCATCCGCATCATCGTCACCGGCTTCGTCGATGTCGGTGCGGTGGTCGACGCGATCAACAGCGCGGGCATCCACAAGTTCGTGGTCAAGCCCTATGACCGCGACCAGCTGCTGCTCACCGTCGAGCGCGCCATCGAAACCTGGGAGATGCGCCGGCGCATCGACCTGCACGTGCAGGAGCTCGAAGCCACGGTGCGGCAGCGCACCGCCGAGCTGGAGCAGGCCAACGCCGCCCTGCGTCTGGCCAATGCCGAGATCGAGCGGGCCAGCCTGACCGATCCATTGACCGGTCTTGGCAACCGCCGCGACGCGCGCCGCCAGCTCGAAGCGGCCGCCAGCGACGAGCGCCGGCACACCGCCTCCGACCGCCAGGTCGTGCTGGTGCTGGACATCGACCACTTCAAGCAGGTCAACGACCGCTTCGGCCATGCCGGCGGCGACGCCCTGCTGGTCGCGTTCTCGGCCCTGCTGCGCCAGCACTGCCGCAGCGATGATCTGGCGATCCGCTGGGGCGGCGAGGAGTTCCTCATGCGCTTCGGCGTGCGCGACGAGGCGCATGCCCTGCAGCGCGCCGACGCCCTGCGCGCGGCGATCGCCGACACCCTGTTCGACATGGGCGAGGGCCGCCAGACCCGCTGCACCACCTCGATAGGCCTGGCCTGCCTGCCGCTCGATCCGGAACGTCCGCACTGGCTGGACTGGCAGCAGGTGATCGACCTCGCCGACCACGCGCTGTACCTCGCCAAGCGCGCCGGCCGCAACCGCGTGGTCGGCCTGTTCGCGACCGGGCTCGCGCCCTGCCCGGTCGACACCGGCAATGCCGAAGCCCTGCTGGCGGCGGGCTGCATCGAGCAGCGCATGCACGCTTGAGCACCGACCACCACAGACGATGCGGGTGTGCAGGCTAGACCCATGACTCGTCATCCCCGCGAACGCGGGGATCCAGTCGACAGGGCGCAGCCTTCGAGGTGCCCCACCTGGAGCCCACTCGCCCCTGGTCCGGTGCATCCGCGCCCCACTGCGGTCGACGCATACGCAAACTCCACGCGCTATCGACGACCCACCGGTCTGCGGCTCCCATCCTGTGGCCGAGCACTGAGCCTCATGTCCAGAAACGCCGAAGGGGCCGGCAAGAGCCGGCCCCTTCGCTTCGCTCCCAGCCAGGTCGCGAAGGTTCAGCGCGGAAGGTTGACCGTCCAGCCGGCGGTCCAGTTGTCGCGCGGGCCAGCGAAGGCGCCGCGGAACTGCACCGGACGGAAGAACGCGTCGCTCGGCGCCTGGCCACCCGTGAGCAGCGGCGAAGTCGCGGTGGGCAGGAAGCCGCCGCTGACCAGCTGCGGGTCGCCCGAGCCGTTGCCAGTGCCGGCGTTGTACCAAGCGCTGACCGCGTAGGCGGCGGTTGCAGAGTCCTCGAACTGGCCGGCACCGCAGGTGCCCACCCAGGAGCGGGTCATGGTCAGGGTGTTGCCGGTCTGGGTGGCCGAGCTCAGCGCATAGGTCTGCGCATCGACGAGGTTGATGCAGCGATCGCGGAAGCCGGTCACCAGCACGTTCGAGTAGTTACCGCCCGAGCCGCGACGGATTCGCATGCCTTCGTTGCCGACATCGGCACGGCCCACCAGGGTCATGTTCGACACTACCGGCTGGGTGCGCGGGGTCTTGTCGGAAGCGGGGTTGTCGTTGTCCGACTCGATGCCGTTGCTGTCGCCGCCCTGGTCGGGGTTGATGCCCTGCCAGGCCAGCGCGAACTGGATCTTGCCGTTGTAGCCCTGGTCGAAGTCGAAGCAGTCGTCGCCCATGTTCGAGCAGACCAGGTACTTGCCGTTGACGCTGCCGCCGAAGAACTCGAAGCCGTCGTCGAGGCCACCGTCGACCTGGACGTGCTCCAGCACGGTGCCCGAGCCGACCGCATTCAGGGTCAGCGAATTCAGCTCCTCGTTCGGCGCGATCTGCTGGCCAGCCCAGAGGATGCGCACGTAGCGCAGCGCGCCCGAGCTGTCGTCCAGCACCGGCGGCACGGCGCCGTAGACCAGCTCCGGCACCGCCTCGAAACGGCAGGGCGTGGTCGCGGTGGCGTCATTGCAGATCGAGCGACCGTTCAGCACGAGGCCGGCCCAGGAACCCGGACGCGCTTCCGGACCGGTGAAGGTAATCGGCTGGGTGGGGGTGCCCTCGGCGTACAGGCGGCCACCCTGCTTGACCGCGATGAAGTTGGGCGAGCTGATGTTGGTCGAGCCCTGCACGGTCACGCCCGGGGCGATGGTCAGGGTCGCATTGTTCTCGACCGAAACCTGGCCGCGCACGATGTACTTCTTGCCGGCCGGCAGGAACAGGTTGTTGGTGATGCTGTTGGGCAGGAGGCAGTCGCTGCCATCCGCCGTGGTGCCGGCCGGGCAGGACGCGACCGGCTCGTTGCACTCCAGGGCCGTGATCGGGCTGGTCGGCTGGAACACGAAGTTGGCGTTCGACAAGCCCGCGGTGGCGTTCGGGGTGATGTTCACCACCACGCCGTTGCAGGCGAACGAGACCTGGGCGGTGGCGAAGATGTTCTCGGCCGGGGTGCCGCGCTCGCTGAAGCGGCCGCCGCTGTAGCGGAACAGGTTGACGCCGGCGTAGTCGTTCTGGCCCGCCACCATCGGCACGGCGAAGGTGAACCACACCTGGTTGCCGCTGTTGTCATAGGTGAAGAAGGCGCCGAAAGTGACGTTGGCGCTGGGGATGTAGTCGAGCAGCAGGCCCTTGTTGTCGGAACCGGCGACATTGGTCCAGGCGCCATCGAAGGCTTCGGTGACGATCGAAGCGGAGGCCGGGCCGGCCAGGGCCAGGGCGCACGAAGTCGCGAGCAGGGTCTTGCGGATGGAACGCATGGGGAAGCTCCGTAAGTGGGGGATCACGTCGAGGACGTCGACGGGAGCTCGCACACTAAGAAGCTTTTGTTTCAGCGAGCCTTCGCAGGCATGACCGTTTGGTGACAGCGTCACCCGCGCCAGTTCAGAACTTCCATTCCACCGACAGCGCAGCCTCGCGGCCCTTGCGATAGGCGCGGGTGGGCGCGCCGCCCTGCTCGAAGCGGACTTCCGGATCGAGCAGATTGCGCAGGCGCAGCTTCAGGCCGAAGCCGTCCCAGGGCAGCTTCTGCGACAGGGTGAAGTCGAGCTGGTTGAAGGGCTGCTCGTAGACATCGGGCAGGCCGTTCACGCCGACGCGGAAGATGCGCTCACCGAACACATTCCAGGACAGCTGCGCCTCGGTGCGCCCGTCGGGGTGCAGGTAGGACAGCGAGGCGTTGGCGACGTACTTCGACTGGCCCTGCAGAGGGCGCACGGCGTTGGTCTGGATGCCGGGGTCGCCGAGATCGATCTCGGAGTCGATGCGCGCGTAGTTGGCGCCGATGTACACATCCTGCCAGGGCAGACGCTTGAGGACGCCCGGCAGGAATCCCAGCCTGCCCACCCCGTCGAGTGACTTGTAGACATCGAACTCGATGCCGATGTTGGTCGCGCTGTCGGCATTGGCAAGCGCCAGCACCTCGCCCGAGGCCGGCGTGGAGACCAGCTCGATGGGGTTGGTGAATTCCTTGGAAAACAGCGCGATCGAGAGGCTCTCCAGCGTGCTGAAGTAGTACTCCCAGCGCAGGTCGATGTTCTCGATCTCTGCCTGCTTCAGATCCGCACTGCCGAGCACGCGCACGTCGATCAGCGGGTCGACGAAATCGGCTGTCGACTGCTCGCGGATGTCCGGGCGCGACAGCGTGGTGCTGTAGCCGAGACGCAGCTGCGCTTTCTCCGAGTAGGCCCAGGTCAACGACCCGGCCGGCAGATTGTCGGTGTTGTCCAACAGACCGATCACCGGCGTGGCGTTCGGGTCGAAAGGCTGGACGGTGACCACCTGCTGCAGCATCTCCTCGCGGCGCACACCAAGGTTGGCGCGCAGCTGCCACCAGCTGGCATCGAACATCAGATAGGCGGCTTCGAGATCCTGCGAGGCGGTGTAGGCATCGCTTGCCTGCGTGCTTTCCTGCAGGGTGAGCCCATTGGGGCCAACGCGACCCGGGTTCAGGCGATCCTCGATCGGCTGCCCCACCACCGCTTGGGCTCGATCAGCCAGGCGGAAGCGACGGATACGCGACACACGATCACGCTCGAAGGCGGCGTAGCCAGCCTGCGCGCTCAGCTCGACCGCGTCGCCCAATTTGAAGGGCTTGCGCACGTCCAGAGAATAGCTGCGCGCCTCATCGTTCAAGTTCTCGTTGCGATAGACGTTGGCGTTGTTCGAGTAGTCGCCCGAGCTGTCGTCGAGCACGAAGCTGTAGAAGCGCGTATTCGGCGCGTAACGTCCCGCCTGTGCGTCGGTCGCCTGCCAGGTGACATGCAGCCCGCCGAGACCCGGCAGACTGTGCTCACCGGCGAGCTGCAGCGTGTCCAGCGCGTTCTCGACCCACTCCAGCGTGGTCTGGATCTCGAAGTTGCCCGAGCTCAGCAGGCCATCGCTGATCTTGACCTCGTCCGTGGTCTGCCGCAGTCGCGAGGCAGTGAGATCGACCTTGTGCAGTTCGCCCACGCGAAGGCCTAGCACCGCGAAGGCGCTGGCATCGATCTCGCGCTCGGTGGTGCGGCGGGTGAAGTCCTCAGCCGGCAGCAGCCGATCCTGGAACAGGCTGTAGCTGTTGCGCTGCTCCAGGCGATCATCCCAGCTGTGGGCGTAGCGGACTGACGCCACATAGCCGAGGCTGACGTCACCGTCGCCGAACCTGAAATCGTCGCCTACGCCCACACCGAAACTGCCGCTCGGCCCAAGCGAGGCACTCCGCGGCTGCAGCGGCGAGGCCGCCAGATCGCGCCCCAGCGCATCCAGTTCGCTGCGGTTGCTTGGCAAGCGCTCGATGCCGAACACGCTGGGCACGTCGCGCACGCGATCCTGGCCCGTCCAGTCGCGAGGCCCGCCCTGATACCGCAGGCCGTCCTCGCCGGTGGTGCCATCCGCATAGCCGACAGTCAGCGAGCTGCGGAAGAAGAACTCCTCCGGTACCCCGCGAGTGCGCAGCTGGATCGTGCCGCCGCCGAACTCGCCTGGCATGTCGGCCGAGTAGGTCTTCTGCACCACGATGCCCTGCAGCACCTCGGTGGGGAACAGGTCCAGCGGCACCACGCGACGAGTGGGGTCCGGGCTGGGCACCTGCGCACCGTTCAACAGCGTGCTGGAGTAGCGCTCACCGAGGCCGCGCACGTAGATGAACTTGCCGTCGACCAGGGTCAGGCCGGTGACGCGTTTCAGCGCACCGGCCGCATCGGAGTCGCCGGCGCGCGAGATCTGCTCGGCGCCCAGGATGTCGGTCACCGCCGAGCTGGTGCGGCGTTCTTCGACGAAGCTGGCCAGCGAGCCTTCGATGAAGGGCTCCAGCACCACGAACTCGGGCAGTTCGACGCCGGCGGGCGTGAGCTCGATGGCCTGCTCGGTGGTCTGCTCGCTGGCGATGCTCACGCCCTCGAAGCTGCGCGAGGCGAAGCTCGGGGCCAGCACCGAGATGGCATAGGTGCCCGGCGGCACCTCGGCGCTGAAGCGGCCTTCGGCGTCGCTGACGAGGTCGATCGGCGTGCCGGACACATACACCCGCGCGCCGGCCACCGGCTTGCCGTCCTCGCTGTTGAAGACGCGGCCGCTCAGCGTGCCCGGCGGGCCCAGCTCGGGCTTGGCCTCGGCGGCCGCGGCGGCACCGGCATGGGTGCTCTCGATGAATACGCTGGGCGCGGCATCGGGGTAGAGCGTGGCGATGATCTGCGCGTCTTCGTCCTCGACCAGGTTCAGGTCAAGACTCAGCACTTCGGTGCCGCCACGCAGCACGCGCAGGCGGCGCGCACCGGGCTCGATCCTGAGGTTCAGGGCGCCGTCGCTGCTGGTGCGCCCGCGCGACGCGGCGTCGATCTGCACTTCGGCATCGGCCACCGGCCGGCCTTCATCGAACAGGTACAGCGACAGCTCGGCGGGCTCGGCCGCGCCCGCCGAGGTGGCGACGAGGGCGGAGATGGCGAGAGCAAGCAGGCGGCGCTTCATGGCGTGGCGTTCCAGGGATCGTGGTGCCCGCGCCGCGCGCAGGCAGGGTGCATCAGGCGCAGGCCCAGGGCGTATCGGCGCATTCCTGCATCAGCCGGCGCAGCTCGGTCGCGCGACGGAACAGCTCGGGCCGGGTCAGCACCTGCAGATGGGTCTCGACGCGCTCGAACTGGCCCAGGCGGTACCAGGCATAGGCGAGCGCATAGCGCAGGTCTTCGTCGGCCCACAGGCCAGCGCGACGCAGCGCGCCTTCGAGCGCGGTGACTTCGGCGTACTTGCGCGCGGCGATCAGCAGGCCGACGCGCTGCTTCAGCTTGCGCTCGCCGTCTTCGACCCGCGCATTCAGGTTCAGCGCGCGGGTGGTCTGGCCAGCGCGGCGGTACAGCTCGGCAGCTTCGACCAGCAGCTCGGGCTCGCGCTCGGCCTGCGCCGCCATCACTTCGGCCGCGGCCAGCGGCTTGCCGCTCTCCAGCCAGGTCTGCGCCAGCGCGCGGGCGATCGCGCCGTTGTCGGGGAACTTCAGGCGTGCGGCTTCGAGAAAGCGCAGCGCTTCTTCGAAAGACTTGCTGCGACGGAGCGCGGTGCCGATCGCGGCGTAGTCCTCGGCCTTGGGCTCGCCGCGATTGAGGTAATCGCGGCCCAGCTCGGCGGCCTCGGCGTACAGCCCGGCCTCGACCAGATAGAAGACCTGCCGACGCTGGAAGCTGAGGTTGCCGGGGAAGCGGTCGCCGGCCTCGCTCAGCGTGTCCAGCGCCGCCTGGCGCTGGCCCTGCATCCACTGCGCATGCGCGCGCAGCAGCCAGGCGCCGCTGATGCCATTGACGGTTTCGCCCGCTTCGTCGAGCGCGGCGACGGCCTGCGGGTAACGCTCCAAACCGAAATAGGCCTGGGCGCGGTAGAGGTGGATCATGGGCTCGGCCTGGCCGGCGCCGACCGCTGCGTCAAAGGACTCGGCCGCAGTTTCGAGCTGCTGCTGCTCCAGCGCGATCAGGCCGCGCACGGTGTGGTACTTGGCAAGATCAATGCCTTCGACGCTCAGATCCACGCGCGCCAGCGCCTCGGCGGCGCGCCCGGCTTCGCCATCGCGCATCAGCAGCGCGGCCAGCTCGACGTAGTCGACCTCGTCGCTGTTCTTGTCCTGAGCGAACGCAGTGAGCGACAGCGCCAACAGCAGCGCGAGTACGGGCAGGCGGCTCATGACAGGTTGAACCTCACGCGCTGGGTGGCCCACACACGCACGTTCTCGCCGCGGTAGGTGGCCGGCTCGAATTTCCAGGTCTGAACGCCGGCCACGGCGACGTCGTCGAAGACGCCGGCGGGCTGGGCTTCCAGCACCTTGACCCGCTCGACCTGGCCAGTCGGGCCGATCAGCACGCTGAGCAGGACGTAGCCGGTGACGCCCTGGGCGCGGGCGCGCGGCGGATAGGTCATCGGCGTCTGCACGATCGGACGCGGCGCGACGTCGACGGTGTCGTCCGTCATCACCACATCGCCGCTGTCGCCGAGGATGTCGTTGCCGAGGCCCAGCTCGTTGGCGTCGAAGCCGGGTAATCCGAAATCGAGACCCGAGAGACCACTGTCGAGACCAACGATCGGCGCCGGCGCGCTGCGCTGCGGCGGGCGCTTGGGCGGCTCCGGCCTGCGCACCGGCTCGGCGGCGGGCGGCTTTTCCTTCTTGACCACTTCGATTGAACTGAAGGCGTTGCCGTCCTCGCCCTCGGGCTGCTCGAAGGGGCGGTTCATGAACAGCACCAGGCCCAGCACCAGGGCGGTGCCGAGCGCGGAGGCGCCGAGACCCGTCAGGCGCGGATCGCGGAGCTTCATCAGCCTTCCCCGGCTTCGGCAACAGTGGCGACGCCAACGTCCTCGGCGCCGGCCAGACGCGCGGCATCGACCACGCGGATCAGCTTCTCGGCCGGTACCTGGTCATCGGTAATGACCAGCACCGACTTCTGGGTCATGCCCTTCAGCTGGTCGCGCACGCGCGACTGGATCACCCACTCACGCACCGGCTCACCGTCGAGGTAGGTCTCGCCCTGGCGGTCGATGTACAGGCGCACGGCCTTGGTCGAGGCGACGACTTGCGTCTGCGCGGCCGGACGGTTGATGTCCAGCTTCATGTCCTTGACGAAGGTCGTCGAGACCATGAAGAAGATCAGCAGGATGAAGGTCATGTCGATCATCGGGGTGAGATCGACGGCGGCCTCGGGGGACTTGCTCTGGCGACGACGCAGCATGGGCTCAGCCTTGGACGGTGGCCGGCGCAGCCGGCACGTGGCGGTGGTCGGCTTCGGGGTCGAAGCGGCTGATCAGGAGATCCTTGATCTGGGCGAGATCCAGCTCCAGCTGCTGCTGGCGACGGTCGAGGAAGAACTTGACGATGACGCCGGGCACGGCGACCACGAGGCCCATCTGGGTGGTGAACAGCGCGGTCGCGATGCCGGCGGCGATGCCGCCGCCCTGCGAGAACAGGCTCATGTCGCCCAGCGAGCGGAAGGTCTCGATCATGCCGGCGACGGTGCCGAGCAGACCCAGCAGCGGCGCGATCGACACCACCGCGGTGATCACCGTGGCGTGCTGCTTCAGCTGGCCGTCGAAGTCGCCGAAGGCTTCATCGAGGTAGCGGCGCAGGTTGGCACGTGGCCGCGCGCAGACCTGCATGCCGCGCACGATGGCCTGGTCGACGATGCCGTCCGGCGCCTTGGCGCGGCCGTCGGCATAGCGCTTGATCAGCACGCGCACATTCTTGCGGCTGCCGCGCTGCAGCAGGGCCCAGCGCGCGCCGATCGCGTACCAGAGCACCACCGCGCAGACCACCAGCACCGGCATGACGAAGCCGCCGGAGCCGATATAGGCGCCGATCGATTCGAGGATGCCGCTGTCGGGGTCGAGTCCCAGGGCCATGGCTGTCTGTCCGTCCGGGGCGCGAGGGTCAGGCGGCGTCGCGGGCGGGCGTGCCGCTGCGCACGTCCTGGTACAGGTTCACGACCTTCAGCGCGGCCTTCTCCATGTCGTCCTTGATGCTCTCGGCCCAGCCGTTCAACAGGCTGCCGAACAGCAGGGCTGGAATCGCCACGATCAGGCCCTGCATCGTCGTCACCAGCGCCGTGGCGATGCCGCCCGAGAGCAGCTTGGGATCGGAGGTGCCGAACTCGGTGATGACGTCGAAGGTCTGGATCATGCCGGTGACCGTGCCGAGCAGGCCCAGCAGCGGGGCGACCGCAGCGATCATCAGGATGTAGGCGCCGAAGCGGTTGAGATGCGTCGACTCGTGCAGGATCGACTCCGACACGATGTCCTCCAGGTGCTCGCGCTCGCGGTCGAGGTTGCGCAGGGCCGCGGTGACCACGCGGGCGGCCGAGCCCTTGAAGCGCTTGGCGGCGGCGATGGCGTCGTCGATCCTGCGCGCTCGCACGGCCGGCGCGACGCCGTCCATGATGTTCTGGATGCTCGCACCCGCACGCTGCAGGAACAGCGCGCGCAGCACGATCAGCAGGGCCGCCGATAGGCCCAGCGCCAGGATGATGTAGCCGATCAGCCCGCCCTTCTTCATCTCGTTGATGAAGCTCTTGTCCTCGGGGTCGAGCACTGCAGTGTTGGCGTTCTCGAACAGGTAGGCCTGCAGCGTGGCCGGCAGCTGGCCCTGGGCCAGCGCCTGGGCGCTCTCGGTAGCCGGGTCTTTCCACAGGCGGAAGCGGCCACCGCCAGCCGGCACCAGCGCACCGCTGCCCTGCTCGCTCACGCCATAGGCGGCGACGTTGCCGAAGCGAACGATCTGGCCCTGCACTTCGGTGCCATCGGCGAGAAAGAAGGCGCCAGGCTCGAGGCGGATCTCGCCGAGCTGGCCTAGCTGGGCGATGCCCTGCTCGAACATGCCCTGCAGCTTGCCAAGTTCGTCGCGGGCGGCGAAGTCGTCGGCCGACAGCGACTCGTTGCCGAAGCCGGCCAGCGTGCTGCGCGCCTGCTCCAGGGTGGCGTCGATGAAGCCCGAGTTTTCGGCCAGCGCGAACGCCGCCTGCTCGATGCGGGTGAGTTCCTCGGTGGCGGTCTCGGCCTCGGCGCGCTCGGCGAACACGCGGTTCTCGAGCGCGGCGACTTCGGCCTCCAGCCGCGACTTCTGCGCGGCGGTCTGCTGGCGGATCTCGTTGACGCGCACGGTGAGCTCGCGCTTCTGCGCTTCCAGCAGGGCGTATTCGCGGCGGTAGGCCTGCTCGACGTTGACCGTGGGCGCGGGCGCCGCAGCAGCAGCGGGTGCCGCGGGCGCGGGCTGCGCGGGTGCACTGTCCTGGGCGACCGCGGCGAAGGGCAGCAGACCGACGAGGAGAAGAGAGGCGAGGCGGTTCATCGGGCGGCTCCGGCGGCGGCCAGCGGCAGTTCGAACCAGCCCTGGCGGATCTGCTTGCCCAGCGCGTCGAACAGGTTGCGCACCTGCGCCTGCTGGCGTGCTTCGGTGAGTTCGACGAAGGCCCAGCCGCTGCCCTGGCGCTGGGCCTGGCCGAGGCGGCCGTCGCGGGTGCGGAAGTACAGGGCCATCGAGCCAAGCTTGGCGACGTCGGCCAGCACGCGCTCCTCGCCGAGCTGGATGGTCTGTGTGTGCAGGCTGTTGTCGCGCGAGAGCCGGAACTCGTCCTCGAAGTAGGCCCAGAGGCGGTTCACCCCGCGCTGCGCGGGCACGCTGCCGTTCTCCAGCTCGCCGCGGAAGCGGTCGAGTTCGCCGAGCCGCTCTTCGATCTTGAAGGGCAGGCCCGACTGGATGTGCGTCTTCAGAGCTTCAATGGCGCTGAGCAGCGCCGGGCGCAGCTTGTCGCCGCTGGCGCCGGCGGCTTCGATCTCGGCCTGCTTTGCGGCCAGCTTTTCGCGGGCCTCGCGGGCCGACAGGGCCTGTCGCTCGGCGCTGTTGCCGAGCTCGGCCTTCTGCTGGTTCAGGCCCGCCAGCATGACGCGCTGCTCTTCGCGCAGCAGTTCGAGGTCCGAGTTCAGCTGCTCGACTTCACCGCGCAGGCGGATCAGGCCCTGGGCAAGCTCGTCGGCCGCGTCCTGGGCCTGGGCGGGAATCACTGCCGCAAGGCACAGGGCCGCGAAGGCAGCCAGTGCGCGCGGTTGAAACGCGGTGAGGCGGGTCATGGAGGCTCCGGACAGCGGTATCAGCGCGGCGCAGGCTGCGCGCGACAGCCGCATACGCTATGACCGGGCAGTTGCGCTTTTATGACAGGGCGGTCATGCGCCTGAAACATCCGGGCGTGGCAAGGCTGCGCAACGTGGCCCGCGCAGGCTCGCCGTGGCTGGTCCGCGAGAGATCCTCAGTCAAGCCCTTGACCGGCAAGCGTGCAGCTCTGGGAGAGGCTCAAGATCGTCATCGAGCCGAGCTGCGCGGTGCCGCTGGCGATGATCCTGAAGTACCCGGCGCTGTTCGCGGATCGCGAGGTCGGAGTGATCCTGTCGGGCGGGAATGTCGATCTCAACGCCTTGCCCTGGTAGGGCGTTCGGTGAGCCCTCTGGCCAGCCACACCCCGTAGCGCCCATAGGGTGGGCCCCGGCCCACCATGGGCTCCATACTTGCCCCGGTTTGGACTCGTCTTCGGTGGAAGCGAGAGCACAACCACCTAGCACTGGGGCGAGAGCGCAGCTCATGGTGGGCCGGGGCCCACCCTATGTCTTGCGTCGCCGGTCGCGCGCAGCGAGCGCCGAATCCCGAATCCCGAATCCCGAATCAGGCGCGCAGGGCTTCGATCGCCTCGACGTCCTTGGGCACGCCGCCCGTCAGCACTTCGTTGCCCTCGGCAGTGACCACCACGTCATCCTCGATGCGGATGCCGATGCCCTGCCATTTCGCCGCCACGCCCTTCGTGCCGGGGGCGATGTACAGGCCGGGTTCGATGGTCAGCACCATGCCGGGTTCGAGCAGGCGGTATTCGCCGCCGATGCGGTAGTCGCCGACATCGTGCACGTCCAGGCCCAGCCAGTGGCCGGTCTTGTGCATGTAGAAGCGGCGGTAGCTTTCGTCGGCGATGCACTGCTTCAGCGTGCCGCGCAGCAGGCCCAGTGAGAGCAGGCCTTCGGTCAGCACCTCGACCGCGGCCTCGTGCGGGTCGATCCAGCGCTTGCCCGGACGCACCGCGTCGATCGCCGCCTGCTGGGCGGCGAGCACGATCTCGTACAGCGCGCGCTGCTCGCGGCTGTAGGTCTCCGAGATCGGAAAGGTGCGGGTGATGTCCGAGGCATAGCCCTCGTGCTCGGCGCCGGCGTCGATCAGCAGCAGCTCGCCGGGCTTGAGCACGGCATTGTTGGCGCGGTAGTGCAGCACGCAGGCGTTGGCGCCGCCGCCGACGATGGGTTCGTAGCTGGGCACTGCGCCGTGGCGGCGGAAGCCGTGCAGCAGTTCGGCCTCGATGGAATACTCGTACAGACCCGGTCGCGTCGCCTGGATGGCGCGCACGTGCGCTTCGGCGGCGATCGCCGCGCTGTGCCGCATCAGCTTGAGTTCGGCCGCGCTCTTGAACAGGCGCTGCTCGTGCAGCAGGTGGCCGAGCTCCATGAACTCGTGCGGCGACTCGGCACCGTGGCGGATCTGCGCACGCACGCGGTTGACCCAGCCGATCAGCTTGAGGTCGAACTCGACCTCGCGGCCGAAGTGGTAGAACACCCGCGAGCGGCCTTCGATCAGGCCGGGCAGGATGTCGTCGATGTCGCCGATCGGGTAGGCGTCGTCGAAGCCCAGCGTCTCGACCGCGCCCTCGGGCCCATGACGCGGGCCGTCCCAGGCTTCACGCTCGGCGTCGCGTTCGCGGCAGAACAGCAGGGCCTCGCCGTGGCTGCGGCCGGGCACCAGCACCAGCACCGCTTCGGGCTCGTTGAAGCCGGTGAGGTACCAGAAGTCGCTGTCCTGGCGGTAGGGGTAGGTGCTGTCGCGATTGCGGATGCGCTCGGCCGCGGCGGGCAGGATCAGGATGGCGTCGTCACCGGCCAGCCGCATCAGCTGGCGGCGGCGGCGCACGTACTCGCTGCTGCGGATCGGAGCGGGGGCGCGCAGGGGAGGCATGGTTCAGTGCAGGGTCGACTGGCTGGAGTCGCCGCCGTGCTCGCTGTGCAGGAGCAACACGGCGACGCGCACGAACTCGACGATTTCCTCCAGCGCGTTGGCGTCGTCCTCGTCGTCCTCGAAGCTGAGCTCGGCCTGGGCGATGCGGGCGAGATCCTCGATCGCTTCGCGACCCTCGTCGGACAGCTGCGAGGCCGAGGCGGTGCCGAGACCGAAGCCGCCGAGGAAGCCGCGACACCAGGCGCCCAGCGCCTCGATGCGGTCGCCGAGGTCGGCGTCCTCGCCGGGCAGCAGCAGGTCGAAGCCGTATTCGCTGTCGCCCAGCTGGGCAAGTGTGCGGCTGCGCAGGCGGTCGAGCACACCGCCGGGCGCCTGGCGCGGCGCTTCGACGGCCAGCGCGTCCAGCCAATCGGCGCCGGCCAGGCGTCCACCGGCCGACAGCAGGCCGCAGATGGAGCCATGCAGCTCGGCGGCATCGATGCCGATCGCGGCGTCGGCCAGCGCACGTTCGACTTCGGCCAGGGAGGGAAGATCGGAATCAGCCACGGCTCACGCAACCACGCTCGGAAGGGTCGGCAGTGTAACGCGGGCGTCCTGCCTGGCCGACCCGCCTGGCCCTGGGTCGCCCTGCGCAGTCCTGCCTACAGCGCTCGCCGCATCCGCTGCGAATGCGCTCGGCATCACACTTGCTTGTTGGATTCGAGGCCGCTGCCTACACTCCGGCGCTCTGGTCCGGCGGTTGTCACGGATAAGAGCGCCGATGCTGCAGGGCGCGGGGACGCGGCAACCGAATCGAACGGGGCGGCGATGAGCCTGGGCAAGCGCGGAGCCATGCGGAGCATCGGTGCGGGAATCCTGCTCGGGATCCTCGCCCTGCTGCAGCCGCTGGCTGCCCTTGCGGCCCGCCAGGATTACCACTTCCGGGTCATCGACAGCCGCAGCGGGCTGGCCCAGAACACCGTCAATGCGCTGCTGCAGGACAGCCGCGGCTTCGTCTGGATCGCCACCGAGGGCGGCCTGCACCGCCACGACGGCCGCCACCTGCGTCTGTTCCTGCACGATCCGGACGACGCCAGCAGCCTGCCGGAAACCTTCATCACTGCCCTGGCCGAGGACGAGCACGGCCGTCTGTGGGTCGGTACCAACACCCGTTTCCTCGCCTCGATCGATCTCGCCAGTGGCCACATCGAACGTCATCTGCTGGCGCGCTCGGAGGGTGGCAAGGGCCACCGCGACCGCGTCACCGGCCTGCTCAACCAGCCCGGTGTGGGTCTGTGGGTCAGCACGGGCCAGGGCATCGAGCTGTTCGATCCGGAGACCGGCCTGCGCGAGCGTCGGCTGAGCTTCGAAGGCGATATCGAGGGCAGCCTGCGGCTGGCGGGCTTGAGCCTGCTCGACGATGGCAGCGTACTGGCGGCGACCCACGAGGGGCTGTTCGTGTTCGCGCCGGGCGTGACCCTGCCGCGCCGCGTCGGCGCCCGCAAGCGTCTGCATGCGCTGTTGAACGACAGCGGCGACGGTGTCTGGATCGGCGCCGAGGACGGCCTGTTCCGCTGGCGTCGCGGCGATCGCGAGCCGCAGCGCGTCTGGCCCCTCGAAGGGCGCTCGACGCCGGTGCGTTCGCTGGCGCTGGACGCGCGCCAGCGGCTCTGGCTGGCCCTGCACAACGGCGGCCTGCTGCGGCTGGACCCGCTCAGCGGCGAGACCCTGGCCCTGCGGCATGAGCCCGATGTCGGCAACAGCCTGCACGAGGACCGTCTGGCGAGGCTGATGATCGATCGCTCGGGCCTGCTGTGGATCGGCGGCGAGGCCCGCGGTGTGGCCACCACCCGGCCCGAGGGCGCGCAGTTCTCGCGCGTGTTCGAAACCCGCAGCGCCCTCGACCCGGTGCTGGTCAACAACGTGCGCACCCTGTTCGAGGATGTCGACGGCGAGCTGTGGATGGGTTCCGAAGGCCGCGGCCTGGTGCGTCTCGTCGGCCCGCAGCTGGAGTTCGAAAGCCACTATGCGGCTCTGCGTGCGGCCCTGCCGGGCAATGGCAACGGCAATGGCGCTGCCGCCGCCATCCGCGTGTTCGGCATCGCCGACGCCGGCGAGGGCCGGCTGTGGGTATCCAGCGATCTCGGCCTGTTCGAGTACAGCCCGCGCCAGCTGCGCGCCCGCCGCGTCGAGCTGCCGCCCGCGCCGGGCAAGGCCGAGCCGGTCCGCGACCTTCGACATCTGATCCGCGCCCGCGACGGCCGGCTGTGGATCACCACCTTCAGCGACGGCCTGCTCGAGTGGGATCTGCGCAGCGGCCAGCACCGCTGGTACCGGCACGACCCCGATGATCTCTCGACCCTGAGCCACCCGCTGGCGACCTATGTGTTCGAGGACCGCGACGGCCAGATCTGGGCAGGTACGCTGGAGGGCCTGAACCGGATCGATCCCGCCAGCGGCCGCCTGCAGCGTCTGCTGCACGACCCCGCCGACCCCGACACGCTCAGCGGCAATCTGGTGCGGCATGTCTGGCAGGACCCGCAGGGCGACCTTTGGGTGTCCACCCACAGCGGCCTGAACCGCCTGCAGCTGCTGCCCGAAGGCGGGCTGCGGGTGCAGCGCTTCGGCACCGCGCGCGGCTTGGCTTCGCCGACCGTGTACGCGGCGCTGCGCGGCAGCGACGGCAGGATCTGGCTGAGCGGCAACAGCGGGCTGGCGCGGCTCGCGCCTGACAGCGGCGAAGTGGTCCGCTACGAGCTGCAGGATGGCCTGCAGGACTTGGAGTTCAACGGCGGTGCGGCGCTGGCGCTGCGCGACGGCCGCCTTGCCTTCGGTGGCGTGCGTGGGCTCAACCTGTTTGATCCGCAGCGCTTCACACCGAGCCCTTTCGAGGCTCCGGTGAGGCTGACCGCGATCGGCGTGGGGCGGCGACTGAGCGCGGTCGAGGGCCTCGACATGCCGACCGAGCTGGAGTTCCGGCAGGCCGAGCAGGTCCTGCGCGTGGAGTTCGCTGCCCTCGATTTCAGCTTTCCCGAGCGCAACCGTTTCCGCTTCAAGCTGGAGGGCTTCGACGAGGACTGGAACGATGCCGGCACCCGCAACGAGGCCACCTATACCAACCTCGGTGCGGGCGACTACCTGCTGCGCGTGCAGGGCAGCAACCGCGACGGCCACCTGAGCACGGACGAAGCGACGCTGGCGATCCGGGTGGTGCCGCCGCTCTGGGCCAGCCTGCCTGCGTTCATCACCTATGCCCTGGTGGCCCTGCTGCTGGGCGCCCTGTGGCTGCGCCGCGCGCGCGCCGAGCGGGCCCGCCAGCGCCGCCTGCTGGCCGAGCTGCGCGAGCGCGAGGAGCGCCTGAAACTGTCGCTCTGGGGCTCGGGTGACGAGTTCTGGGACTGGGACATCCGCAGCAACCGGCTGTACCGGGTCGGCGCCGAGCAGCTGCTGGGGCCGGGCGCCGACAGCGAGCTCGACACCGACGACTTCCGCTCGCGCGCCGTGCATCCCGAGGACATCCGCCGCCTGCAGCAGATCATGCAGGCGCACATCGCCGGCCGCACCGAGTTCTTCGAGTCCGAGCACCGCGTGCGCCGCGGCGATGGCGACTGGGTGTGGGTGCGTTCGCGCGGCAAGGTGGTCGAGCGCGACGCCAGCGGCACGCCGGTGCGCATGGCCGGCACCGCCCGCGACATCACCGAAAGCCGCGCCGCCGACTACGAGCGCCGTATCTCTTCGGAAGTGCTGCGCAGCATGGGCGAGGCGGTGGCCGTGTGCGGTCTCGACATGCGCTTCGTCAGCGTCAACCCGGCCTTCTGCCGGATCACCGGCTACGCGCCGGAAGACGTCCACGGCCAGCCGGTCGACCTGCTGCACAGCAGCCAGCACGACGGGGCCTTCTACCGCCAGGTCAATGACGCGGTGGTGGCGGTCGGCCAGTGGCAGGGCGAGATGTGGCAGCGCCGCCGCGACGGCGAGGAGTACCTCGCCTCGGTCGAGGTCAACGCGGTCAATGACGCGCACGGCGAGCGCAGCCACTACGTGTGGGTGGTGAGCGACATCACCGACCGCAAGCGCGCGGAGCAGGAGCTTCGCTACCTCGCCAACTACGACACCCTGACCGGCCTGCCCAACCGCAGCCTGCTGTCCGAGCGCCTCGCCCGCGCGGTGGTGCGGGCGAGGCGCCAGGGCACCCGCGTCGCCGTGCTGTTCCTCGATCTCGACCGCTTCAAGGACGTCAACGATTCGATGGGCCACGCCGCCGGCGACCGCATCCTGAAGTCGGCCGCCGCGCGCCTGCTGGCCACGGTGCGCCCGCAGGACACGGTGGCGCGGCTGGGCGGCGACGAGTTCACGGTGATCCTGGAGGACCTCGACGATCGCCAGGCCGCGGAAGAGGTCGCCCAGCGGGTGGTGGGTGCCTTCATCGCGCCGCTGGATGTCGAAGGCCGCAGCGAGATCATCATCACGCCCTCGATCGGCATCAGCCTCTACCCCGACCACGCCCTGGTGCCGACCGACCTGCTGAAGTTCGCTGACACCGCGATGTATGCCGCCAAGGACCGCGGTCGCAACACCTACAGCTTCTACAACGAGGCGATGGATGCCGAGGCGCGGCGTCGCGCCTCGCTGGTGGCGGCGCTGCGGCGCGCGCTGGATCGGCGCGAGTTCTACCTGGTGTTCCAGCCGCGGCTGGACCTCGCCTCCGGCCGCATCGCCGGCTTCGAGGCCCTGCTGCGCTGGCGCAGCGAGGAGCTCGGCGAGATGAGCCCCGGCGAGTTCATTCCGGTCGCCGAGGAAACCGGGCTGATCCTGCCGATCGGCGAGTGGGTGCTGCGCGAGGCCTTCAGCGTGCTGTCGGGCTGGCAGGTCACCGGCCGCACGGGCCTGTCGATGTCGATCAACGTCTCGGTACTGCAGCTGCTGCGCGGCAACGTGGTCGGGCTGATCCAGGAGCTGCTGGCCGAGTACCCGCTGCCGCCGACCTCGGTCGAGCTGGAGGTCACCGAGAGCATGGTCATGGCCAATGCCGAGCAGGCCACCGCCGTACTGCACCAGCTGAAGGGCCTGGGCGTACTGCTGGCGATCGACGACTTCGGCACCGGCTACTCCTCGCTGGTCTACCTGAAGCGCCTGCCGATCGACACGCTGAAGATCGACAAGGAGTTCGTCGGTGACCTCACCACCGACCCCGACGACGAGGCGATCACCGCCACCATCATCACCATGGCCCATTCGCTGGGCCTGAACGTGGTCGCCGAGGGCGTCGAGACCGTCGAGCAGCTGCAGTACCTGCACGAACAGGGCTGCGACGAGATCCAGGGCTACTGGCTGTCGCGTCCGATCGAGGAAAGCGACTGCATCAACTTCCTCGACCACCACGAGCCGGCCCTGCTGATGGCGACCGCCGGCCTGCGCCTGTCTATTGACCGCTGAGCCCGCGCGCGCCTATCGTCGGCGGCCATGAGCACCCCCGACCCTGCCGAGCTGATCGCGGCCCTCGCCCAGCGCGTCGAGCGCCTGGCCGGGCAGCTGCAGCAGCTGGCGGGCGAGAACGCCAGCCTGCGCCAGGCCCAGCAGCAGCTGCTCGACGAGCGAGCCAGCCTGCTGTCGAAGAACGAGCAGGCGCGGACCCGGGTGGAGGCGATGATCCAGCGCCTGAAGTCACTGGAACAGAGCGCGTAAGGCCGTCGCCCGATGAGTGATCCCGTCAACCTGCGCGTGCTCGACCGCGAGTTCCTGGTCGCCTGCAAGGCCGAAGAGCGCGCCGGCCTGGTGGCCTCGGCCGAGCAGGTCGATCGCCAGCTGCGCGAGCTGCGCCGCAGCCATCCCAGCGCCAGCATCGACCGGCTTGCCGTGCTGATGGCGCTGAACCTGACGCATGAGCTGAACGCGCTGAAGCAGGCCCAGAGCGAGCGCGACGCGCGCCTGGAGCGCAGTCTCACCGACCTCAACCGCCGCCTCGACACCCTGATGCAGGGCACCGTGCTGGGCATGCCGCCGAAGCTGCCGCTGTAGCGCGCCAGCGCCGGTCGCTGGCTTGTTCAGGGACCGACGCGTTCAGCTTTCTGCCGGGCTTCACGTTTCCGCCGCATCTGCAGCGTCGCCGGCTGCGCGTTCGCGCGCTACACTCGTGGCGTCCTCTGCCGTGCCGCCAGCGGAAACTTACATATTGCCTTGACCCTAAATAACGACCCCGGGAGCGCGATACCGGGCCCAGCGTGCAAGTCCGCCACGCAGCGGAAAGCCCAAGGGCCTGTGAGCAATCCCACCTGATCCCTGGGATCAAGGTCGTTCGTTTTCGCAACGGCACGGTGGAGGATCTCCCATCCCGATGCGCGCGTTCCCCGGAACCGGCGCGCTCCGCTTCCCATGCGTCACCTTCGGCGCGCCAGCCCTGCATCCACGCGCATGACCAGCCCCGACACCCGCGACCAGCAGCGCCGCGACCTGAGAGCGCGCCGCCGCGCACTCGGCGCGCCCGAGCGCATGGCCGCGGCACTCGCCCTGCCGCAGCGCCTGCGCGCACTGCCGGCGCTGTCGCAGCCGGGCTACGTGGCCGGCTACTGGGCGATGGACGGCGAGCTCTCGCTGCACGCCCTGCTGATGGGCCGGCCGTCCTTCGTCTACTGCCTGCCCTGCCTGCGCGAGGACGGCTCGCTGGGCTTCGCGCCCTGGCGCACCGGCGATCCGCTGCGCAGCAACCGCTATGGGATTCCCGAGCCCGATCTTGCGCGCAGCTCGCAGCTCGAACCCGAGCAGATGCACTGCGTGCTGCTGCCGTTGGTCGGCTTCGACCGCCGCGGCGGCCGGCTCGGTGCGGGCGGCGGCTACTACGACCGCAGCTTCGCCTTCCTCAACACCGTGCCGCGGCCGGCGTCGCCGCAGCTGGTCGGCATCGCCTACGGCTTCCAGCAGATCGAAGACTTCGTGCCCGAGCCCTGGGACGTGGCGCTCGACTACGTCGCCACCGAGCGCGAGCTGATCGACTGCCGCGCCGCGGCCTGAGCCCTTCAAAGGAGACTGCAGCGCATGGCCTACTGGCTGATGAAGTCCGAGCCCGAGGAGTTCTCGATCGACGACCTGAAGAAGGTCAAACGCGAACCCTGGACCGGCGTGCGCAACTACCAGGCGCGCAACTACATGTGGAAGGAGATGCAGCCCGGCGACGGCGTGCTGTTCTACCACTCGAACTGCCCGGTCCCCGGCGTCGCGGGCCTCGCCACCGTGGTCGGCGAGCCCGAGCCGGACCCCACCCAGTTCCAGCCCGAAAGCGACTACCACGACCCCAAGAGCGCGCCCGACAACCCGCGCTGGTGGCTGCGCCACGTCGCCTTCGAGCGAAAATTCAAGCGCGTGGTCTCACTCGACCAGCTGCGCGGCGAAGCCGAGGCGCTCGGCGACTTCGCCCTGCTCCGCCGCGGCAACCGCCTGTCGATCCTGCCGGTCACCGACGCCCAGTGGGCGCATATCCTGCAGCTCGCCGGCGAGGCCTAAGCCTCCCGCTTGCGCGTCTGCAGCCCCGCAGGTCTTGAGTCTTGCGACAACCCGCTTCTGCAAACCCCCAATCCCGAATCCCCAAGCCCGGACTCAAACCCATGTCCCTCGAAGACCAGAAACGCAAGGCCGCTGAACAAGCCCTGGAACACGTCGAAGACGACAGCATCGTCGGCGTCGGCACCGGCTCCACCGTGCGCTACTTCATCGAAGGCCTGGGCCGCATGAAGTCGCGCATCCGCGGCGCGGTGTCGAGCTCCGAGCAGAGCAGCGCCCTGCTGCGCGCGCAGGGCATCGAGGTGATGGATCTCAACGCGGTCGGCCCGCTGTCGCTCTACGTCGACGGCGCCGACGAATGCGACCCGCACAAGCGCCTGATCAAGGGCGGCGGTGCCGCGCTCACCCGCGAGAAGATCATCGCTGCCGCCAGCGCGAAGTTCGTCTGCGTGATCGACTCCAGCAAGCAGGTCGACGTGCTCGGCCGCTTCCCGCTGCCGGTCGAAGTCATCCCGATGGCGCGCAGCCACGTCGGCCGCAAGCTCGTCGCGCTCGGTGGCCAGCCGGTCTGGCGTGACGGCGTCACCACCGACAACGGCAACTGGATCCTCGACGTGCACAACCTGCGGATCACCGATCCAGTGGGCCTGGAGCGCGAGATCAACCAGATCGTCGGCGTGGTCTGCTGCGGCCTGTTCGCGGCGCGGCCAGCGGATGAGGTGATCGTCGGGCGCTGATCGCGTCCGTGCGGGGTTCATGCCTGTCATCGGCTGGGCCTTGGCACGCCTGACTTCGGCTCCGGTCTCGCTCATGCGGGTCGATAGGGTGGGCCCTGGCCCACCGAGCGCTTCGCGCTCGCCTCGGCCTTGATTGTTCGCTTCGTCGCTCGATGCGAAGAGCACGAGCTTTCGGTCACCACAGCGCCCTGCGGCATCCTGCCCCCGTCATGGGGTGGGTCAGGGCCCACCCCACGGCGATCGCGGGGCATCGGGCGGCATCGACACGATGTTCAATCGCACCCGACCGCCACCGACGCACTTCAGTGGCAATTCACCCGCGCGGTCCAAGACTCCGGCGATGGTGCCCGCGGCATGCGAGCATCCGGCTGTCGGACGCCAGCGTGTGCGTCCTGTTCCAGGGGAGTGCGCCATGAATCGCTGGAAGTCCGCCCTCGTGCTGCCGCTGGCGCTGTTGCTGGGCGGCTGCGTGACCTACCCCACCTACACCTACCGGGATGACGTGCCGACGCGCGAAGCGCGCTACGTCGGCGACGACAGCTATTACAGCCCGGCCTACGAGGGCTATGGCGATTACTACGCCGGCGGCTATCGCTACGGCTCGACCGGCTACCGCTACTACGCGCCGGACTACATCACCTACTCGGCCTACTACTCGCTGTTCTGGCCGGTGAACCGCTGGTACCACGACCCCTACTGGTACCCCGGCTTCTATTACGGCGTGACCTATTTCCCGCGCAACTACTTCAGCGTCAGCTTCCACAGCGGCTGGCGCGGACACAGCGTGCCGCGCTGGGGCTACGGCGGCGCCTTCAGCGTGGCCTACGGCTACAGCCACTGGTACTCGCCCTACCGCTACAGCTGGGCTGACAGCTACTACGACTGGGATCGCTACCGCTACCGGCAGCGGGACAGCCTGAGCGGCCGCGGCTATGCCAGCTCGGCCTACAGCGCGCCGCGCTTCGGCAATGCCCGCAACCAGGCGGAGCGCCTGGCCTGGCGCGAGCGCGAGCTCGGCATACCCGCGCGTGGCGGCATTTCCACCAGCGCCGGCGTGCGGGCGCCAAGCGTCTACGGCAATGGGAGGGTGCCTTCGCGCGGCGCCGACTACGGCAGCCGCGGCCAGCCACGCTCCGTGCAGAGCTTCCAGCCCTCACTTCCCGAAAGGCGCCAGAGTGGAGTCGGACGCGTCGGCGCCGAACCCTACGACTCGCGTGGGCGCTATGGGGCAGCTGAACCCGGGGCTGGCAGCCGCCAGCCGCTGCGCGGGCGGGCGGCCCAGATCGACGGCGTGCCGCTGCCTCGCGGCCCCGCGGTCGAGGACAGCCCGGCGCGCCGCGGCGCGCTGGAAGCAAGCCCGCGCGAGCTGCGCAGCTACCAGCAGCCGCGCAGCGCGCCGCTGGGGGCCCAGCCCGCACAGCCGATTCGCGAGTATCGCGAAGCCCCGGCGCGCGAGCCGATGCGGGTGCGCGAGTACAGCAGCGAGCCGCGCATGCAGCGCGTACCGCCGGCGCGCGAGTTCGCGCCGCAGCAGCGCTTCGAACCGGCCGCCCCGCAGGTGGAGTACCGCAACGAGCGCAGCGGCCGCGGCGCGGACTTCGGCTCACGCAGCTTCAGCACGCCCGAGCCGGCGCCCCGCATGGAGCGGTCGCGTGACGAGGCTTTCAGGAGTGCGCCCATGGAATCGCGCCGCGAGGCGCCGCCGATGCGCTCGGCGCCATCTGATGCGGGCGACCGCGGCGCTCGACGCGAATCGAGGGCGCGCGAGGCGCTGCAGTTCGACTGAGGGAGAGTTGACCGTCCGCCACCACGGCAGCGACGGTGCGGCGACGGCGATGCAGGGGGCAGCGCGGAGAGGACGTGGCGGAGGACACGCGCCACGCGGCTCGCACAGCCCCTGCGGTCACGCAGGGATTCGAGACTCAGGCGGCGAGACGGGCCAGGGCGTCGCGGATCATCCGCTGCTGGCGCTGCAGGCGTTCCAGCTCGGCGGCGCTAGCGCGCTGCTGGGCCTGCTCCTGGGCCTGTTCGACACGGTACAGCTCGACCATCAGATCGTGGCGGTAGCGCAGGTCTTCGGTGTTGTCGAAGTGGTGGATGGTGCTCATGGTCTTCGATCCTTGCGGCGGCGTTTCTGAACTGCTGGGAAACGTCTCGTGACGGGAATCACAGGTGTTTGTAAAAAAGCTTGCACGGCGAGGCAAAGCGGCGGCAGAATCAGCGCCGTTGACGCCTGAGGTCGGGATCTGACGCGAAGCGGATGCTTCCCCTCCCCCTCCGGCACGCTCATCGGCGCCCGGGCCAACGGTCCCCTGGATTCCCCCTGTTCCTAAGACTGCCGGGCGCCGACTTTCCTCTGAAGCAAGCTGCTGAAACGCGGGCGCCATCGCGTTCTTGCCTGTTGTCACCTTTGCGTTTCGACACAGCGGTTTCTCACTGTGTCGCCGCGACTGCCCAGCACCGCCCACAGTCGAACGTGCCGCTCTGGCGGGCGCGTGTTCCGGTGGTGTGTTGTGCGCTTGCAGCCGGTGATGACGCTGGCGCTGCGACCGCGTCATTCCGACCGCGGCCGCGCGCCGTGCTACCCCGCCGCGCGCATGGCCGGTCCCTGTTCCATACCCGGCCACCTTGCGGTCAGCCGCCGCGGGTGCAGGCTGGGTGAAGCAGTTTGCGTGCCAAGCTTGATGGCCTTCACGTCTTGCCGCGACAGGTTCAGGCTTGCGGCCTCAGAATCCGCGCCCTGCCCTCGCCTTCCGCTGGATCACCCGGACCGCAGCCATGGACCATTTCAACGTCATCGTTGTTGGCGGCGGCCACGCCGGCACTGAAGCCGCGCTGGCGGCCGCCCGCACGGGCGCGCGCACCCTGTTGCTGAGCCACAGCATCGAGACCATCGGCGCGATGAGCTGCAACCCGGCCATCGGCGGAATCGGCAAGGGCCACCTGGTGCGCGAGGTCGACGCCCTCGGCGGCGTCATGGCCTGGGCCGCGGACCGCGCCGGCATCCAGTGGCGCACGCTGAACGCCTCCAAGGGCCCGGCGGTGCGCGCCACGCGCTGCCAGGCCGACCGCATGCTCTACCGCGCGGCGATCCGCGAGGCAGTGGAGAACGCGCCGAACCTGCGCCTGTTCCAGCAAGCGGTCGACGACCTGCTGATCGAAGGCAGGCGCGTGGTCGGCGTGCGCACCCAGATGGGCCTCGACTTCTTTGCGCCAGCGGTGGTGCTGACCGCCGGCACCTTCCTGGCCGGCCGCATCCATATCGGCCCCGCGCAGTACAGCGGCGGCCGCGCCGGCGATCCGCCGGCGATCGCACTGGCCGAGAAGCTGCGCGAGCTGAATCTCGGCGTGGGTCGGCTGAAGACCGGCACGCCGCCGCGTATCGACGGCCGCACCCTCGACTACTCGGTGATGGAGATCCAGCCCGGCGATGATCCGGCGCCCGTGTTCTCGTTCATGGGCTCGCGCGACTCGCATCCGCGCCAGGTGCCCTGCTGGATCACCCACACCACCACGCGAACCCACGACACCATCCGCGGCGCTCTCGACCGTTCGCCGCTGTACTCCGGCCAGATCGAAGGCACCGGCCCGCGCTACTGCCCCTCGATCGAGGACAAGGTGGTGCGCTTCGCCGAGCGCGACTCGCACCAGATCTTCGTCGAGCCCGAGGGACTGAACACCCACGAGATCTATCCCAACGGCATCTCGACCTCGCTGCCCTTCGACGTGCAGGTGGATCTGGTCCGCTCGATCCGCGGCTTCGAGAACGCCCAGATCACCCGTCCCGGCTACGCCATCGAGTACGACTTCTTCGACCCGCGCGGCCTGAAGGCCTCGCTGGAGACCAAGGCCATCGAAGGCCTGTTCTTCGCCGGCCAGATCAACGGCACCACCGGCTATGAAGAGGCCGCGGCGCAGGGCCTGGTCGCCGGCCTGAACGCCTCGCGCCACGCGCGCGGCGAAGCGCCGTGGACGCCGCGCCGTGACGAGGCCTACATCGGCGTGCTGATCGACGACCTGATCACCATGGGCGCGCCCGAGCCCTACCGCATGTTCACCTCGCGCGCCGAGTACCGCCTGCAGCTGCGCGAGGACAATGCCGACCTGCGGCTGACGCCGATCGGCCGCGAACTCAAGCTCGTCGACGACGCGCGCTGGGCGCGGATCAGTGAGAAGCGCGAAGCCATCGAGCGCGAGACTGCGCGCCTCGCTGCGATCTGGGCCGCGCCCAACAATGCGCTGGGTGCGGCGATCGCGACGCAGCTGGACGTGCCGATCAGCCGCGAGACGCCGGCGCTGGACCTGCTAAAGCGCCCGGAGATCGACTACGCGAAGCTGATGCAGGTCGAAGCGCTGCAGCCCGGCATCGACGACGCCGAGGCCATCGAGCAGATCGAAGTGCAGACCCGCTACAGCGGCTACCTGGAGCGCCAGCGGGAAGAGATCGAACGCGCCCGCCGCAGCGAGGACACGCCGATCCCCGCCGACTTCGACTACGGCTGCGTGACCGGCCTCTCCGCCGAAGTGCTGCAGAAGCTGCGCGCGACCCGGCCTGAAACCGTGGGCCAGGCCAGCCGCATCCCCGGCATGACGCCGGCGGCGATTTCGCTGCTGCTGGTGTTTTTGAAGCGGGGATTCGGGATTCGGGATTCGGGATTGGGGGAGCGGGGCTCGGCGCGATCGGTGGGCACGGGCGCTGTTGGCTGAGGCAACCGGCAACGACCGTAGGCCCTCCACTCCATTGCTGCGCGCTTCGAGCCCCTCTCCCCGTGGAGCGGTTCGGGGACGCTGATCGGCTGCCGGTGGCAGCCGATGGCCCCGAGAGCCCGAGCGAAGCGAGGTGGGCTTGGGGTGAGGGTTCGGCCGAAGCGCCGACGCGAACCTTGCCTAGAGGCACAGAAAGAATCTGCAGCACACCCACTGCTGAAGACACCCAGCCCTCTCCCCGACCCCTCTCCCAAAGGGAGAGGGGCTCAAGCGTGGCTTCGCTCCGCCTCCTCCCGCGCTCAGCACTGGCCCAGCATCCTCGCGCTTCGAACGGCGCCTCATCCGGCGCTGCGCGCCACCTTCTTCCGTGGGGAGAAGGGCAAAGCGCGGAGCCTCGCCGCTCCCAATCCCAATCCCAATCCCAATCCCAATCCCAATCCCAATCCCAATCCCAATCCCTAATCCCCAATCCCCGCTCCCAAGCCCTCCAACCAAAGCCACACGCCGCACACACTGGAGCGGCGCACACTCGCGGCCCTGCCCCTCCGCTGGAGCCCGCCATGCGCCTCTTGCTCGCCCCGCTTGCCCTGTCCCTGACCCTGCTGCTGCAGACCCCATCCGCGCATGGCGCCGATCGCATCACCGGCCGCGATTTCGCCACGCGCTCCGAGGTCATCGCACCGTCCGCGATGGCCGCGACCTCGCACCCGCTGGCCACCCAGATCGCGCTGGACGTGATGAAGGCCGGCGGCAGCGCGGTGGATGCGGCAATCGCGGCGAATGCCGCTCTTGGCCTGATGGAGCCCACCGGCAACGGCATCGGCGGCGACCTGTTCGCCATCGTCTGGGACCCGAAGACGCAGAAGCTGCACGGCTACAACGGCCACGGTCGTTCACCCGCAAACCTTTCGCTGCAGTGGTTCATCGACAACGGCTACCAGGACGTGCCGCAGCGCGGTCCGCTGCCGGTCAGCGTGCCGGGCACCGTCGCCGGCTGGTTCGACCTGCACGAGCGCTTCGGACGCTTGCCCATGCGCCAGGTGCTGCAGCCGACCATCGACTACGCGCGTCGCGGCCACCCGGTGCACGAGACCATCGCCCACTACTGGGAGCGCAGCGTGCCCACGCTCTCGCAGTACCCGGGCTTCGTCGAGCAGTTCACCCTCGACGGCCGCGCCCCGCGCAAGGGCGAGATGTGGAAGAGCCCTTACCTTGCGAACACGCTGGAGACCATCGCCCGCCGCGGCCGCGACGGCTTCTACAAGGGCGAGATCGCGAAGACCATCGCCGACTACGTGCAGGCCCAGGGCGGCTTCCTCAGCGTCGAGGACCTCGCCGAGCATCGCGGTGAATGGGTCGAGCCGGTGTCGACCAACTACCGCGGCTACGACGTGTGGGAGCTGCCGCCCAGCGGCCAGGGCATTGCGGCGCTGCAGATCCTGAACATTCTGGAAAGCTACGATCTGAAGTCCTACGGCTTCGGCAGCTTCGAGCACGTGCATCTGTTCACCGAGGCCAAGAAGCTCGCCTTTGAGGATCGCGCGCGCTGGTATGCCGATCCCGAGTTCGCGCCGGCACCGGTGGCCGAACTCATCAGCAAGGGCTACGCCGCCGAGCGCCGCGCGCTCATCAATCCGCAGCGCGCCGCGCGCACCGTCGAGGCCGGCAATCCGCGGCTCAACGAAGGCGACACCATCTATCTGACCACCGCCGATTCGAGCGGCATGATGGTCTCGCTGATCCAGTCGAACTACCGCGGCATGGGCTCGGGCATGACCCCGCCGGGGCTGGGCTTCATCCTGCAGAACCGCGGCGAGATGTTCGTGCTGAAGGAAGGCCACCCCAACAGCTTCGCGCCGCGCAAGCGCCCCTTCCACACCATCATCCCCGCCTTCATCACCAGAGACGGCAAGCCCTGGATGAGCTTCGGTCTCATGGGCGGCGCCATGCAGCCGCAGGGCCATGCGCAGATCGTCATCAACATGGTCGACTTCGGCATGAACCTGCAGGAGGCCGGCGATGCGCCGCGCATCCACCACGACGGCAGCACCGAGCCCACCGGCCAGGCCCTGCAGATGACCGACGGCGGCGTGCTGGAGTTGGAAAGCGGCTTCTCCTACGAGACCGTGCGCGCGCTGATGAATGCCGGCCACACCGTCAAGTTCGCCAACGGCCCCTACGGCGGCTACCAGGCGATCGCCCGCGACCACGAACAGGGCGTCTACATCGGTGCGTCCGAAAGCCGCAAGGACGGGCAGGCAGCGGGCTACTGATCGCTGCGCTCACGGCGTCCAGTGCAGACGCGGACAGCCCTCCGCGTCGCACCACAGGAAGGCGTTCTGCTTGAAGCGGCGCATCAGCGCCCGCGCTGCTTCGAGCGGGAGCCCTGGCACCAGCAGGCTGGGCTCGCGGTAGTCATCGACACGCGAGCGACCGACCGCCTCAAGCGCCGGCAGACCCAGTGCGCTGATCGCCGCGCGCAGGCGTTGCTGGGCGCGCGAGTTCTGGTTCGCGCTGCACGGTGCGCTACGCGGGTTCCAGGCAGTGACGAAGGCGGCGCTGCCGTAGTCCTGCTGCCGCAGCCAGTCCGACAGCGCCGCGCAGGGCAGGCCGATGTTGAGTTCGCAGCGCAGCCGCGGGTCGTCCACGCGGTACTCGGCGGCGAGGTAGGCCGCCTCAAGGCGGCGGCGTTCGGCGGCATCCATCGCCGCAGCCTGATCGAGCCATGCACAGCCTTCAAGCGCGGCGGGTAGACCAGGGAGTCTGCGCGCCCACGGCGCGCTTGCCTCGGCGGCGAGTGTCGAGTTGGCCCCTGCTCGCGGGTTTCCGCGTGGCTGCGGGTGTCACCCCCGGAGACACCGCCATGAAACTCGCGTTCCCGCTGCTCTGCCTCGCTTTCACCATCGCCTACACCGGCCCGCTGCAGGCCCAGACGCCACTGGGTTCCGGCCTGACCTACCAGGGCCAGCTGACCCAGTCGGGGCAGCCGGCCTCCGGCCTGTACGACCTGCGCGCCTGCCTGTTCGGCGAACCCAGCGGCGGCCAGCCCCTGGCCTGCGCCAGCGATTTCAACGCCTGGCCGGTCGAAGCCGGCCTGTTCACCTTGCCGCTGGACTTCGGCAGCCAGCACTTCAGCGGCCAGCAGCGCTGGCTGCAGCTGTCGGTGCGCAGCGCAGGCAGCGGCAGCGCGCTGACGCCGCTGAGCCCTCGCCAGGCGCTGACGGCGGCGCCGTACGCGCTGTTCGCGCTCAGCGGCAACCAGGGCCCGACCGGCCCTGCGGGTCCTGCGGGTCCCGCGGGAGCGACTGGCCCTGCAGGCCCTGCAGGCCCTGCCGGCGCCACCGGCCCAGCGGGCCCTGCGGGCCCTGCCGGAGCGACCGGTGCCATCGGACCGGCGGGTCCAGCCGGCCCCGTTGGCCCAATGGGCCCGCAGGGCCCCGCCGGCGACGGCTTCTGGACCTTGAACGGCACCAGCGTCTACTACAACGGCGGCAACCTCGGCCTCGGCACCAGCGCACCGTCGACCCACCTCGAAGTGCGCAAGACCGGCAACGCCAGCCTACGCCTGCGCAGCATGAGCACCGGCGGCAGCGGCCTGCTCGACCTGATGGCCCCCGCCGGCACCAGCCTCACCGCGAACACCCTGGGCGAGCTGCGCTTCCTGGACAGCGCCGGCAGCGTGCAGGGCGGGCTCAGCTACAGCGCCGGCGGCATCGTCTCCACCAGCGGCCTGCGCCTCTCGGCCGGCGGCAGCCCGCGCCTCGCCATCAATCCGCTGGGCAATATCGGCATCGGCACGATCGCGCCTGATCGCCTGCTCGACCTGCGCAGCGACGACCAGGCCATGCTGCGCCTGCGCAGCGGCGCCACGACCGGCTCGCGGCTGGAGCTGCAGGGCGTGACGCCCGACGGCTTCGGCTCCTCGACCTACGGCGAGCTGGCCTTCCTCAACAGCGCCGGCGAGGACCGCGCCAGCATCGCCATGGCCGATGCCTTCATCGGCGGCAGCGCTCTGCGCTTCCGCGTCGCCGGCAGCGAGCGCATGCGCGTCACCAGCGCCGGACGGGTCGGCATTGGCACCAGCAACCCGCAGGACGCGCTCGACGTCAACGGCACCGTACGCACCGGCGTGCTGCGCATCACCGGTGGCTCCGACCTCGCCGAGCGCTTCGACGTGGCTGCGCTCGGCTCGATCGCCCCGCAGCCCGGCATGGTGGTGAGCATCGACCCGGAGAATCCCGGCCGCCTGCGCCTCAGCGAGCGCGCCTACGACCGCACGGTGGCCGGCATCATCAGCGGCGCCGGCGGCGTCAACAGCGGCATGGTGATGGGCCAGGACGGCTCGATCGCCGACGGCAAGCTGCCGGTCGCGCTGACCGGCCGCGTCTACGTGATGGCCGACACCCGCGAGGCCGCGATCGAGCCCGGCGACCTGCTGACCACCGCCGACCGCCCCGGCCATGCGCGCCGCGTGGGCGACAGCGGGCGCGCGCAGGGCGCGATCCTCGGCAAGGCGATGACCGGGCTGGCGCAGGGCGAGGATGGCCTGGTGCTGGTGCTGGTGAGCCTGCAGTGAGGAGGCCCGCCATGAATCGCGTCAGTACATCCATGGCGTGCAGGCGCGCCCGCGCCCGCTGGCTCGCCTGCCTGCTCCTGCTGTGCTCGGCTGCGCCGGCGAGCGCGCAGCAATGGCATGACCATCCCTATTGGGAAAGCGCGGCCGACGTGCCGGTCAGCGGACGGCCGGTCCCCGAACTCAGCTGGATCGATGAGGAAGTGCAGGAGTTCATGGCAACCCGCTCGATCCCGGCGGGCCAGGTCGCCGTCGCCCTCAACGGCCGAGTGGCCTTCATGAAGGGCTACGGCCACAACTTCAGCCGCCAGGCCCTGCCCGAGAATGCGCCGTTCCGTCAGGCCAGCATCTCGAAGCCGATCACGGCCGCCGCCATCCAGCACCTGATCGGCCGCGGGCTGCTCTCGCTGGAGGACTTCGCCTTCGACCGTGGGCAGCAGGTCCAAGTCGGTCAGATCCTGGTGACGGTCGGCGGCATCCTGCCCTCACCTCGTTACGCCGCCTTCGGCACCCCAACCGCGGGCTTCGAAGAGATCCGGGTTCGACATCTGCTGCAGCACACCAGTGGCCTGCGCACCAACCAGAGTGGCGACCACGCCTTCCAGGACCGCTTGATCGCGGAGGAAATGGGGGTGCCGAGCCCGCCGGGACGCGTGAACATGGTGCGCTGGGTTCAGGGCAAGGCGCTGCACTGCACGCCGGGCACCTGCGAGAACTACTCCAACATCGGCTACCTGGTGCTGGGCGAGATCGTCGAGACCGTCTCTGGCCTGAGCGTGGAGCAGTACGTGCGCACGCACATCCTGACCCCGCAGAAGGGCGTGCCGGTCACCGAACTGTACGGCGCCCGCAGCTTCCGTTCGCAGCAGAACCCGCGCGAGCCCTACTACAAGACGCTCAATGCCCGCCCCAGCAACGCGACCGGCCCGCAGATGGTGGACAACGTCTTCGACAACCAGGGGCCGGCCGAGGTCGAGCGCGCCTATGGCGGCCACAACTACGAGGACTCGATCGCCTTCGGCGGCTTCGTCGCCAGCCCTGCCGTGCTGCTGGCCTTCGGCAACGAATACCAGCTGGGCCTCGGCACGCCGATCGGCGCCGCGGTCAACCAGGCCGGCTTCGGGGGCTCCTTGCCCGGCCATGAAACCATTCTCATGCAGGAAGAAGTGCCCGGGGCGGGGCGGCTGGTGGTCTACGTGGCATTCAACTTCCGTCCCGCGCAGTCGTGGAACTTCCACCACGGGCACTGGCCCAGCGACATGGTCAACGCACTCCTGCCGACCTTGCGCCAGCAGGCACCGAACACCAATTTTCCCTGGCCCGCGACGACCTCCGACGGCTTCTGGACCCAACTCGGCGCCGAGCTCATCGCCGGCGTCGGCGGCTACAACGCGCCCTTCCGCGGTTTCCAGCGCATGTTGAACCAGACCACCGCTGGCAGCCGCATCCGTCTTAAGCCCGGCAGCCAGAACTGGACCGGCGTACTCGACCGTCCGATGGTGATCGACGCCCCCGAGGGCGCGGCCACCCTTGGCGCGCAGTGAGGAGAACTCCGATGTCGATTGCAAAGCGCCAGTGCCTGCACGGGCTCTGCGGCCTCCTGATCGTGCTTGCCGCAACAACCGTCCACGCCAACGAGAACCTGCGGATCGACCGCGGCCTGGTCGCCAGCGGAGGCGGCAGCAGCGAAGGCGGCGAGTTCCACGTACAGGGCAGCATCGGCCAGTTCGACGCCGAGCCGCTGCAGCCCTCCAGCGGCGGCGCGTTCAGCGTGACCGGCGGCTTCTGGGCCGGGCTGTCGAGCGCGCCGGCGCCACCGGGAACGGAGCTGTTCGAGGACGGCTTCGAGGCGCGCTGAGCGCAGCGCTCAAGGCCGCTCCGATGGGTCCGCGCCGGCAGGGAAAGCCTGCGCGGACACAGGCTTCTGAAGATTGCGGGAGCGTGATTCCCCCAGACGGGCCCGCCACGCCTGCACCGCTTGGCAAGCGCAGCCGAGGCAAGGACTCAGGCGGCGCGATCAAGGCCGATCGTGTCTGCCGCCGCCTGCAGCCCGCGCTGCAGGTCAGCCCACAGGTCCTCGACGTCTTCGAGCCCCACGGACAGCCGCAGCGTACCGGGTCCGATGCCGTGCGCGGCCAGCACCTCGGGCGCGACCACGCGATGGGTCAGGCCGGCCGGATGCTGGATCAGGCTGTCCACTGAGCCCAGGCTGACCGCGACCGTGTGCAGTTCCAGCGCCTGCAGGCAGGCGCTCGCAGCTGCGTGGCCGCCGCGCAGCTCGAAGCTCATCAGGCTGCCGGGACCACGCAGCTGGCCGCCCAGCAGATGTGCGTTCTTCACCGTGCCGAGGCCCGGGTAGTTCACCCGCAGGACTTCGGGATGCGCGGCCAGCCGCTCGGCCAGCACGCGCGCGCTGACCTGCGCCGCCTCGACGCGCAGCTTCAGCGTCGGCAGGCCGCGGTGCAGCAGGTAGGCCGCCAGCGGATGCAGCAGGGCGCCGGTGGCCGCGCGCACCTGGCGCAGCTTCTGTGCATGCGCCTCGCTGCAGGCCACCACGCCGGCGATCACATCGCCATGGCCGCCGAGGAACTTGGTCGCGCTGTGCAGTACGAGAGCGGCGCCAGAGTCGGCCGGGGTCTGCAGCACCGGCGTGGCGAAGGTGGAATCGACCAGCACCGGCACCTCGCCCGCCGCGCGCACCACCGCAGCGATGTCGACCAGATCCAGGTTCGGATTGGCCGGCGTCTCGATGAAGACAAGGCCGGTGTCGGCCGTGATCGCTGCAGCGATCGCATCAGCTTCGACGAAGCGCACCCGCGCGCCGAGCAGGCCCGAGCTCAGCAGATGATCGCTGGTGCCGTAGATCGGCCGCACCGCCAGCACCTCGCGGCCCTGCGCGAACGCGAGCAGGCAGGCGCTGACGGCGGCCATGCCGGAGGCGAAACCCACCGCCGCTTCCGTGTGCTCGAGCTTCGCCATCGCCTGCTCGAAACGCGCCACGGTCGGGTTGAACAGGCGCGCATAGATCGGATTCGCCGCGCTGGCGGCACCGCCGACCAGGGCATCGAAGCTGGCCGTGCCGGTGGCGAGATCGGTGACCGGGTAGGTGGTCGAGAGATCGATCGGCAGGGCATGCACGCCCAGCGCGCCGAGGTCATCGCGGCCGGCGTGGACGAGGTCGGTGGCAAGCTTCATGGCGGCGGCTCGATTCGGAGGTGAAGCCCGAACTCTGGCGCATCAGCCAAACCGCAGCGCATCATCCGAACAGAATTTCGCCAAAGCGCCCCAAGCCGTCCCATGGACCGAATCGACGTCGAACTCCTGCGCCTGCTGCGCAACAACGCGCGGCTGCCCAACAAGACCCTCGCCGAGAAGGTCGGCGTGGCGCCCTCGACCGCACTGGAACGTATCCGCAGGCTGCGGGAGTCGGGCGTGATCGAGGGCTACCATGCCGAGTTCGAGCCGCGCGCCGTCGGTATCGGCCTGCAGGCGATGGTGGCGGTGCGGCTGGCTCGGCATTCCCGCGAGCTGCTCGATGGCTTCCGCGAACACCTGCTGCAGCTGCCCGAGGTGCTGGCCTTCTATCACGTGGCCGGCGCCAACGACTTCCAGGTGCACGTGGCGGTGCGCGACTCCGACCACCTGCGCGACTTCGCGCTCGATGCCTTCACCCGCCGGCCCGAGGTCGCCCATATCGAGACCTCGCTGATCTTCGAATTCCGCCGCAGCCCGGAGATGCCGATCTATGTCGAACAGCGCGAGGACTGACACGCCGGGCGGTGGGCCGCTCTCCACCGTCGCGCGCGCCATCGCCGCGGCACCCGATGCGGTGACCTGCGCCAGCTTCCTGCTGCTGTGGATCGCCCCCACCGCGCTCGGGCCGGATGCGGTGCGCGGCGCCCTGCTGCTGATGATTGTCGAGTTCCTGCTGATCCACGCCACCGCCATGCTCGGCGGCACGCTGGAGGCCCGGCGCGGCGACGGCCGCAGCCCCATGCCCGCCCTGCTGCTGTTCGGCGCGCTCTACCTCGGTATGGTCGGCGCCTTCGCCCTGGCCTTCGGCCAGTGGTGGCCGCTCGCTGCAATGGGCTGGCTGCTGCTCGGCAAGCTGCGTACCCTGCGCGGCGCCGATGGCGGCGAAGCCGCACGCCAGCAGCGCAAGGACGACTGGGCGCTGAGCATGATGGCCTACCTCGGCGGCGTGGTCGCCACCAGCCTGCTGCCCCTGCCGCGCCTCGGCCTGCAGCCGGATGTCGTGGCCACCCTGGGGCTGCCCGGCAGCGGCCAGTGGATCGAATCGCCGCAGACCGGCATCGCGTTTGGCGCGCTGTATTTCGGTTTCCTGGCCTGGGCGAAGTGGCGGGGAATCCGGTTGCCTAGGTCGAACACGGCAGTACCTGATCGGCAGGACTGACGGAGACCGTCGCCGTCGGCAACGAAAGTCAGGGCATGGTCGCCGCAGCGCTGCACTCGCGAACTCGCCGAGCCCGATTCAGTGATCGCTGCGTGCCCTTCCACGACCTCCGGATGCTTGCACGTCCGATGGACCGGCACTGGCTGCCCCTGAACCCCACCAAGGACCGGAGTCCTGGATTGATGCCGCAGAGCAGCCTGCGCGAAGCCCCGTCCCGGCAATCCAAGCCGGCGCTGTTGCGCGCGCTGTCGGCCCTGCCCGATGCCATCACCGCCAGCGTGTTCCTGGTGCTGTGGGTGGCGCCGTTTGCGTTCGGCGAATCCGGCGTGCGCAACGGCATTCTGCTGATGCTGGTCGAGTTCGTGCTGATCCACGCCACCGCGATGATGGGCGCCACCATCGAGTCGCGCGAAGGACACGCCGCCAAGCTCCGCGTGCTGCTCGGCTTCGGCCTGCTCTACGCGCTGTTCATCGGTGCCTTCGCCTTCGCCTTTCGCGAGTGGTGGCCGGTGTACGCCTTCGGCTGGCTGCTGCTGGCCAAGCTGATGCGCCTGTTCGGCAGCGCCGACAGCGACGAGGCCCGCTGGCAGCGCCACTCCGACTGGGCGCTGACCTGCATGCTCTACCTGGGCGGTGTCTTCGCCACCCTGTTCCTGCCGCTGCCGCGGCTTGGCATCACCCGCGAGATCCAGCCCCAGCTCGGCATCGAAGGCGGCGGCGAATGGGTCAGCAACCCGCACATCGTGGTCGCCTTCGGCGCCCTGTATTTCGGCGCACTGGCCTGGGCGCGCTGGCGCGATTTCCGCTTTCCGCGGGCGCATCTGCCCAATCTGAAAAAGCCGCCGGGCGCGTGAGCGCCGCTGGGTCATGGCGCCAAGGTGCCCGGCCGGCTCCTGCAGCCCCTTCCGCGTGACGCCAACGGGCACAGTCAGACGTCTGCCACTGCAGCGGACTCGCGCAAGCGCTGGCTCGACTGCGGCCTTGCTCTCCGACCACGCGCCGGTGGCGCCTGGAGTGCTTCAGCTGCGCCCGCGCCGCTGCGAGCATCGGCACGCCTGCGTTGAGGAATGTCTCGCACACGTAGTAACGTAACTACATCGACTTCGGAGGCTTCGAAATGTCCACCCTGACCAGCCGCGAACTCAATCAGGACGTCGGCCGCGCCAAGCGCGAAGCCGCCGACGGCCCCGTGTTCATCACCGACCGCGGCAAGCCCTCGCACGTGCTGCTGTCGATCGAGGACTACCGTCGCCTGACGGGTCGAGGTCGAACCCTGGGCGAAGCGCTGGCCATGCCAGGCGTTGCCGACATCGAGTTCGACCCGTCGCGCCCGCGCGACCTGCCGCGCGCCGCAGACCTCGACCTCTGAGGCGGCGGCGCGTGTTCCTGCTGGACACCAATGTCGTTTCCGAGCTGCGCAAGGTGGCAGAGGGCAAGGCCGACGCAAACGTCAGCGCATGGCAGACAGGCGTGGACGAGCTAGCCTGCTTCCTTTCGGTGATCACCGTGCAGGAACTGGAGACAGGCGTGCTACGCATCGAACGCCGGGATGTCGCCCAAGGCCAACGCCTGCGCGAATGGCTGGAGCAACGCGTCATTCCCGCGTTCGCCGGCCGCATCCTGCCCATCGACCAAGCCGTAGCGCTGCAATGCGCGCAGCTGCACGTGCCCGACCCGCGCCCGGCGCACGACGCCTTGATCGCAGCCACGGCGCTGGTGCATGGGCTGACGCTTGTCACCCGCAACAGCAGTGACTTCGCACCGATGGGCGTTGCTGTGGTTGATCCGTGGCAGGCGCGGCAGGGCTGAGCGAATCGCATCTGTCCGCCCCGAAGCGTCGCGCCGGCGTATCTGAAGCCGATACCCGGCCAGCGTTCGCTGCGACAATGCGGCCCCCGTCCAACGGCTGGAGCTGCTCCCCGATGTCTCTGGAAACCCAGGCCCAACGTTTCATCGACACCTTGAACGCGCTTGGCGGCTCCGCGGGCAATGGGCGTTTGAGCAGCGCGCTCGGCTGGGCAGACGACACCTATGAGCGCGTCAAGGCGCAGCTGATCGAAGCGGGGCAGACCGTGCCGGGCCGCGGGCGCGGTGGCTCGGTGGCGCTGGCCGGGACCTCGTCCGTCTCTGCGGCGGCCATGCCCACCAAGCGCGCACAAGCGGCAGCTCCAGCCGCCAAAGCCAACGGCCGCAAGCCCGAGTCCAACGCCTACACCCAGGCCTTCAATGCCATCGACAAGGCCATGCGCAACGACGAAGGTCTGGCCTCCGAGCTGGACTAGGCCGAGCAGACCTCGTGGCTGCTGTTCCTGAAATACCTCGACGATATGGAGCACGAGTGGGCCGACGAGGCCGCGCTGGAAGGCCGCCAGTACGAGTCCCTGCTGGAATCGCCCTACCGCTGGCAGGACTGGGCCGCACCCAAGACCGCCGAGGGCAAACTGCACGCCAATGCGCTGACCGGCAGCGACCTGATCGATTTCGTCAACGCCAAGCTGATCCCGCATCTGAAGTCCTTCAAGGACTCAAGCGTCGAAGCTGACAGCCTGGAGTACAAGATCGGCGAGATCTTCTCCGAGGTGTCCAACCGCTTCCGCTCCGGCTACACCCTGCGCGACGTACTGCAGATCGTCGACACGCTGAGCTTCGGCAGCTCCGAGGCCAAGCACGAGCTGTCCGACCTGTACGAGACGCGCATCAAGCGTATGGGCAATGCCGGCCGCAACGGCGGCGAGTACTACACGCCGCGCCCGCTGATCCGCGCCATGATCGAAGTGGTGCAGCCGAAGATCGGCGAGACGATCTATGACGGTGCCTGCGGCAGCGCGGGTTTCCTGTGCGAGGCCTGGGCCTACCTGCGTCGCGATGACCTGTCCGCCACCGACTGGGACACCCTGCAGCACCGCACCTTCTACGGGCAGGAGAAGAAATCACTCGCCTACGTGCTGGGCGTGATGAACATGATCCTGCATGGGATTGACGCGCCCAACATCCGCCACGCCAACACGCTGGCCGAGAACGTCATGGACATCCGCGAGAAGGATCGCCACGACATCGTGCTGGCCAACCCGCCCTTCGGCGGCGGCGAGCGGCCCGAGGTGCAGCAGAACTTCCCCATCCGCTCGTCCGAGACGGCCTACCTGTTCCTGCAGCACTTCATCCGCAAACTGAAGGCCGGCGGCCGCGGCGCGGTGGTGATCAAGAACACCTTCCTGAGCAACACCGACAGCGCCAGCGTCGAGCTGCGCCGCGAGCTGCTGGCCAGCTGCAACCTGCACACCGTGCTGGATTGCCCCGGCGGCACCTTCCAGGGCGCGGGCGTGAAGACCGTGGTGCTGTTCTTCGACAAGGGCGCACCGACGCGACAGCTCTGGTACTACCAGCTCGACCCCGGCCGGAACTTGGGCAAGACCAATCCGCTGAACGATGCGGATTTGGCCGAGTTTATCGCCCTGCAGAAGAGCAAGGGCACGGGCCCGAAGAGCTGGACGCTGGACGTGGCCGACGTGGACGCCACCACCTGCGATCTCTCGGTCAAGAACCCGCATGCGCCCGAGGCCGCGCCGCAGCGCAGCCCGCAACAGATCATCGACGACATGCTGGCGCGGGATGCGGAGACGGCGAAGCTGTTGGCTCAGGTGAGGGAGATGCTGTGACTTGGCAGACAGCGTTGCTGGGGGATTTGGTCGATGTACTCGACAGCCAGCGCAAGCCCATCACCAAATCAGAGCGACATGCAGGTCCGTTTCCCTACTACGGCGCTACCGGCATTGTGGATTGGGTAGACGGCTACCTGTTCGACGAACCCCTCGTGCTTATCGGTGAGGACGGTGCCAAGTGGGGCGCCGGTGACCAGTCCGCTTTTCGCATTGAAGGCAAGACTTGGGTCAACAACCATGCACATGTCCTGCGACCGCATCGTGAGACCATCCTTGACGACTGGTTGGTCTACTTTTTGAACTGGGCGGACCTATCGGGATACGTGTCCGGAATGACCGTACCCAAGCTCAACCAAGGCAGCCTTCGTCAGATCGAGATCCCGCTCCCGCCGCTGGACGAACAGAAGCGCATCGTCGCAGCGCTGGATCAGGCCTTCGCCGCCCTCGACCGCGCCCGCGCGAACGCAGAGGCCAACCTTCACGACACGCGAAGTTTGTTCCGGTCGGAACTGGAGCGACAGTTCGACGCGGCACGGGAGAACGCAGGGCTGCTTCCGTTTGAGGCCGTGTGTGAGCCTCTAACTCCAAGAGTTAAGCTGAAGCGGCAGGATTACCTGGATGAGGGCGACTACCCGGTGGTTTCCCAAGAGGCGGATCTGATCTCGGGCTATTGGAACGACCCGACTGCACTCATGGATATCGACGGCCCAGTCGTAGTGTTCGGCGACCACACCTGCTGCCTGAAGTACGTCGATTTCGACTTCGTCGTCGGCGCCGACGGCACCAAGGTGCTTCAGCCCTCGGACGGCATCTCGGCCAGGTACCTCTACTACGGGCTCCGCAGCCAGCCCATCCAGCAAAGCGGGTATGCGCGGCACTTCAAGCTGCTTCGCGAAGCAGTGCTGCCTGATCTAGCGAAGGCCGAGCAGGATCGGCTATCCGATCACCTCGGAGAGATGGAGGTACGCTGCGATGAGCTTTCAAGGCACTACGACGAGAAGCTAGAGGAGATTGCCGAGCTGCGGAACGCCCTGCTGCAAGCCGCCTTCTCCGGCCAGTTGAGCTGAAGCGCGCCGCCCGGCATCGGCTCGGGCTCGCGCTCACCACAGTGTGTGCATCGCTGCTGGTCGGGCGCTGGCGCGCGACCAAAAAACCCCCGCGTAAGTTCCAGCAGGAACCAAGAGGCGGGGGCCATGTTGGTCGGAAGCCTAGCAGTGTTGGCGGCGAGCTTGCATCGGTCGACGATGCGCCGAGCCCGCCAGCGGCCTCCCCGTTTGAGCGCGCCAGAACATCGGCGACTTTCCGGGCAGTGCCCCAAGGCAAGGGACCGCAGGTTTCAACGGTTCAGGGCTGAGGAGTCACCAGCCCCAGAAAGCGAAAGGCCCCGGTGATCGCACCGAAGCCCTGACGCCGGCCGGGAACCCCCAACCCACTTGGCGCAAGCATCGCGCGCGGGTGGCGACGAATGCAACCTCGCGAAGGTCTGCATCGGGATGACTCGGGGTGCGACCCCCCTGTGTCACAACCGTGCTACGTTCCGACCAGCACCGCCTGGGGGAGGCCCGCATGAGCACCACCACCATCCGCCTGCCCGAAGAACTCAAGCCCCGCATCGCCAAGGCCGCGGAGCGCGCCGGCACCAGCCCGCACAGCTTCATACTCGAAGCCATTGCCGAGAAGACCGAGCAGGCCGAGCGCCGCGCCGATTTCTATGCCGAGGCCGACCGGCGTTGGGCGGAGTTCCTTGAAACCGGCGAGAGCATTCCCTGGGAAGAGATGCGCCGCTACCTGATGGCCCGCGTGCGGGGCGAGGAAGCACCACGACCCGTGCCCCGCAAGTTCGCGAAGTAGCGTGCCTCGCGTCGAGTTCCTGCCCCGCGTGAATGAGGATCTGCAGCGCATCCTCAGCCATACCCTGCCAGGGCACCATGCTCGCCTAGCTGCGTGGGCACCCGATGGCAGAGGGCGGTCGCGCGGCGAGCTTCGCCTCACTTGTAGGCAAGGACGTTTCGCGTAGCCTTGCCTTGAAACCACAGACCTTGGCTGAACTCTGAAGTATCCATGGGCAGGACCTTGAAGATGGGTGGCGGCAGGTTCTCTGTTTTGACCTCGAACGACATGCCGAGTCCCACGCTCGGTGCCTCATCGCCCGCACGGATGCTCGCCGCGTCCGAGCGGAGATCACTTCGCGAGTTCGCGGTCAGTCGGCTCCATGCAGGCAACGTGGTTGTGCGCGCGCTCAGTAGCGGCCGCTTCGTGGTGACTTCCCGACCCGACTGCAGCGCGCCCGAATTGAAGCGCGACGAGGGCTGACTGCCTTGATCGAGACCGAAGCCGACACCCGCGCCAACCGCATCGACCCCGCACTACGCGAAGCGGGCTGGGGCGTGGTCGAGGGCGCGCATGTCCATCGCGAGTTGATCTGTCCGGGCCGCATCCTGAGCGGCGGCCAGCGCGGCAGCGCGCTGTCGGCGGACTATGTGCTGAGCTACCGCGGGCGGAAGCTGGCGGTGATCGAGGCCAAGCGCGCGGGCATCAGCCATACGGACGGCGTCGGCCAAGCCAAGGACTACGCGACGCGCCTGCAGGCGCGCTTCGCCTATGCCACCAATGGCATCGGCTGGTACGGCGTCGACATGCACACCGGCGCGGAGGGCGAGATCGCCCTGCCCTTTCCCAGCCCAGAGCAGCTGTGGCTGCGCTGCTTCCCTGAAGGCAACGACTGGCGCGAGCGCTTCGGCGCGGTGCCCTTCGAGACCGGCGGCGGCAAGTGGCAGCCGCGCTACTACCAGCACAACGCGATCACCGCGGTGCTGGAGGCGATCGCCCAGCAGCGCGAACGCATCCTGCTCACGCTGGCCACCGGCACCGGCAAGACCTCGATCGCTTTCCAGATCGTGTGGAAGCTGTTCCACGCCAAATGGAACCTGAGCCGTGATCCGGTGCGCCGCCCGCGCGTGCTGTTTCTGGCCGACCGCAACATCCTGGCCGACCAGGCCTTCAATGCCTTCAGCGCATTCCCACCCGATGCGCTGTGCCGGATCCGCCCGGATGAGATCCGCCGCCGCGGTGCGCCGCCGCGCAATGCCAGCGTGTTCTTCACCATCTTCCAGACCTTCATGACCGGCGGCGCCGAGGCCGAGGCAGAGGGCGATGCCGGCGCGCCGCAGTTCACTTTCGAGGGCTACGAGCCGGACTTCTTCGACTTCATCGTGATCGACGAGTGCCACCGCGGCGGCGCCCGCGACGAGAGCACCTGGCGCGGCATCCTCGACTACTTCAAGCCGGCCGTGCAGCTGGGCCTGACCGCCACGCCCAAGCGCGACGTCAACGCCGACACCTATGCCTACTTCGGCGAGCCGGTCTACACCTATGCGCTGAAGGAGGGCATTGGCGACGGCTTTCTCACGCCCTTCAAGGTGCGGCAGATGGTGTCGACGCTGGACGAGTACCGCTACGCCGAAGGCGACCAGGTGCTGGCGGGCGAAATCGACCGCGAGCGCACCTATACCGAAGCCGATTTCAACACCCGGCTGGTGATCGACCAGCGCGAGCAAAGCCGCGTGCAGGAGTTCATGGACCAGATCGACCAGCGGCAGAAGACCCTGGTGTTCTGCGCCACCCAGGAGCATGCGGCGCAGGTCCGCAACTTCATCAACCAGATCAAGGACAACCCGGACCCGCACTACTGCGAGCGCGTCACCGCCAACGACGGCGAGCTGGGCGAGCGCCACCTGCGCGAGTTCCAGGACAACGAGAAGACCCTACCGACCATCCTCACCACCTCGCAGAAGCTGTCGACCGGCGTGGATGCGCTGAACATCCGCAACATCGTGCTGCTGCGGCCGGTGCGCTCGATCATCGAGTTCAAGCAGATCATCGGCCGCGGCACCCGCACCTTCGACGGCAAGGACTACTTCACGATCTACGACTTCGTGAAGGCCTACGCGCACTTCAATGACCCCGAATGGGACGGCGAACCGCTGCCGCCTGACCCGCCGAAGGGACCACGCCCACCCAAGGACGACGCTGACCCACTGGAGCCTCCCGAGCCGCGTGGCGATGGGATCGGCGAGCCGCCGCCAGAGCGCGTGGTGGTACGCCTGTCCGATGGTCGAGAGCGCAGCATCCGGTACCTCGGTGCAACGACGTACTGGCACGAGGGCCGCCAGATCAGCGCGCAGGAGTTCATGGCCCAGCTGTTCGGCGACCTCGGCACGCTGGTCGCGGACGAGGACGAACTGCGCGCGATCTGGAGCGACCCGGATCGACGCGAGAGCTTCCTGCGCCGACTGACCGACATGGGCTATGACGGCGAGCGACTGGAGGACATGCGCCGCCTGATCGACGCGCCCAACAGCGACATCTTCGACGTGCTGGCCTATGTGCGCTTCACACTGGCGCCCATGGCCCGCGCCGAGCGCGTGCGAACGGCTGTTGCGAATGGCATGCAGGGTTACGAGCGCGAGATGCGCGGGTTCCTGGAGTTCGTGCTGGGCAACTACGAGCGCAACGGCATCCACGAGCTGGCCAGCAACCGCATCGGCGACTTCCTGCGCATCCGCTACGGCGGCGTCAACGATGCCAAGCGTGCCTTGGGCAATGTGGACGAGATCCGCCGCGCCTTTGTCGATATCCAGGGCCACCTCTTCCGTTGATGACGCAGGTCGAAGCCAACAGGCGCTGCCGGATACAGCCTGCGACACACGTCGATGGGGCGGAGCCGCGGCTGGACCGGCTCACTGCCGACTGGATCGATACCTGCGACTGCCCGAGCTACCAGCATGTGCGCCTCGGCCTGCGGGCCGAAGGCTCTGGTGAGGCCTTGGCCGCCGTGCAGGACTTCCTGCGCGGCAGCTGGTTCTGCGACCCCGGCCTGCCCTTCGCGCAGCGGGCGCTGGCGCTGATGGACGGCGACGGCATGAACCTGCGCGAGGAGGGGCAGGCGGTACGCGACGGTGATCGGCTGCTGCTGTGGTCGGGCATGAGCTATTTCGAGCGCGCCGTGCCCGAGGCTGATGTCGACTTCGCCGAGTTCTGCGAAGTGCTGCGGCCGTTCCTGCAGGTGATCGCGCTGCAGGATCGGGTGAGGTTCCGCGGCGTCCGACTGGCGCGCGCGGCCTGGCGCAGCGGCTCTGCGGTCGCGCTGCTGCGCTTCGAGCGCGAGACGCCGCCCGCAGACATTCCGCGCAGCGCCGACCTGCGCTTCCACTCCGTGCGAATCCAGCACGGCTTCTCGCTGCATGGGCTTGAGCTGCAGGGCGAGCAGCACGCGCGGGCGCTGGAGGTGATCAAGGCGGCCAGCGAGTACAGCTGGGAGGAGTTCTCCCAGGCGATGCTGGACGAGGACAGGCCGATCTGGTGGTCGTCCAAGGCCTGCATCGTGCGCGAGGGCGGCTGGGTCTTGATTGGCGCGGGTCGCGACAAGGCCATCGCGATCGAGGCGACGGCAGCGCGCGGGCTGATGCGGACGCTCAAGCACATTGAAGCCCTGAGCACGGCCTGCCAGCCCTGCAAGGCCGTGCTGCGGATCGTGGACGGGCAGAAGCCAAGGCTGAGACCAGCGTAGGCGCGAACCTCCTGCGAACCACTCAAGAGCGCTGCAGCGAAAACACCCATCGCCGCAGCGGCGCGCAGCGCCATCGCTGCAGCCATGGTGACGCTCCCGACCACCGCCGGTGGGATCTACTGGTCGAACAGCGCCGTGTAGCGCCGCTGCATCTCCTCCGGGCTCACGTCCTCGATGCTGTGGCCGATCAGCCAGCGATGGCCGAAGGGATCGACCACCGCGCCACCGCGTTCACCGTAGAACGCATCGCTGACCGCACGCTGCAGCGTGGCGCCTGCGGCCACCGCACGCGCCACAACGGCGTCGGCATCGTCGACGTGCAGGTGCAGGGTGACGCCGGCCTGGCCGGGCTGCGCCGGCGGCCGGATGTCGACCTCGGGAAACGGGTCGCAGAGCATCAGCGTGAACGCGCCGATGCAGGTCTCGGCGTGGCCGATTCGACCCGAGGGCTCGACCAGGCGGAACTTCTCGACCGCACCGAAGGCTTCGGCGTAGAAGGCCAGGGCGGCCGCGGTGTCGGCAACGCACAGGTAGGGAAACAGTTCACGATGCATCTGCTGGCTCTCGCTCGCGGAGGAGCCCCAGTCTGCGTTGACCGACCAGGACCTGTCTTGTATCGACTTGACCCGGGTGGCGTCTGCGCCAGACTCGGAGCGTGTGAACAATCCAGATGCGGTAGCGAGGGCGTCGCTGGGCGCTCGTGGCAAAGCGCGGTGCGTGAACTCCAGGGAGTTTGGCGAACTGTTGACCCCGGGGGTCGCGTAGCGCGCTGCCGCCACCGGCGTCCAGAGGCGGCCGCAGTAGGCGGATGGTGTTTTCACACGCTCTCAAGAAACAGAATCGTAAGTGGTTGATCGTATAGGATCGCCTTCGCGGCAGCACGGCGTGAAAATCCGGCCCAAACAGCGTCTAG